>Ga0164242_10003268_pt1 | contig 18560 bp, 17 predicted proteins | sample OricomgcompostMG_FD_108783 | JGI IMG/M metagenome (GOLD analysis project Ga0164242, IMG submission 108783) | Miracle-Growth compost microbial communities from Emeryville, California, USA - Original compost - Miracle growth compost (MG) ... | reverse complement strand
TCCTCCAGCTCGGCGAAATGATAGCGATGCACCACCGACAATGCGTCGACTCGGCGCTGGATCGAGGCATAGGCGGCGGTCGCTTCCTCGCTGCGGCTGCCGCGCGCGTGGAAGTTGATCAGGCTGGAGATCACCTGCAGGTTGTTCTTGACGCGGTGGTGGACCTCGCGGGTCAGCTTGGTCTGCCGCACCAGTCCCTCGGCAAGCCCGGTCTCATGCGCGGCGACGGTGCGGCTGATGGTGCGGAAAGTGTCGCCGAGCTCGCGGATTTCCTGCGCCGGCAGCGCGCGCAACGTACCGGTGTCGATCTCCTCGCCGGGCACATAGGAGGCGACGCTGCTGCGCAGCCGCCTGAGCGGCCCGATGAGCAGCCGGTCGACGACCAGCCAGGCGATGCTCGCCGCCGCCAGCCACATCAGAATCGGCAACAGCATCGCCAGGAGCAGCGGTGAGGAAATCGGCGTCCGCGGCATCTCCATCTCGAGCGCCAGGCTGCCGATGTCGAGCGGGGCCTGCATCTGCTGCCGCCGATCGAGCGGGCCGGCTGCGGGCAGCGTTTCCAGCGGCAGCTGCTCGGGGCCGTGCACCAGCTTAGTGCCATAGGCCGGGGTAAAACCGACAGGCCGAGCCACTTCGTCGAGGAACGAGGCGGGAAAGAAGGCCGTGGCGCTGGTCCTGCCACTGCCGCCGGTCATCGCCAGCACCAGCCCGCGACCCGACACCAGCCGCGCCGCGATCGGGCCGGCGTTCCGCGGCGGTGCCACCCGTAACGCCGGCGGCAGGCCGGTGCCGCAGACCAGCCGGCCGTGCTGGTCGGCGATCATGAAGCGCGCGCCGGTGGAAATCTGTTGCGCGAATACGCCCTGGGCGCGCGCGCAGCTCGGCGCGTCGCCGAGATCGGCATCGAGCGCGTTGAGCGCGACGCGCAGCGCAGTCATGTCGCCGATCAGCTCGATCGAGAGCGAGCGCGCGCTTTCGTGGAGCGCGACGCCCAATTGCGCGCGTGATTGGTCGTCGGCGGTGCGGTTGATCTGCAGCGTGGCGAGTACCGAGATCGTCGCCGGCAGCGCCAGCACGACGACCAGGATGATGAACAGCTTGGCGCCGGTCGGCAGCCGGGCCGCCCGGCTCCACAGGCCGTTTCTGCGGCGGTCGATCGGCGGGGCCGGTTCCACGCCCGGTCCCTCAGTCGAGCTTGCCGAGCAGGTCCAGCATCTCGTCGGGAATCGCTTCGTCGATGGTGCGCTGATAGACCGAGCGAAGCGCCGCCCCCATGTCCTTGTCCTTGCTTCTCACCTTGGTCGACCGGGTCGGTTCCGGCGTCTTTTTCGGCGTATTTCGGTCCGAACCCAACGTCGTCCCCCTGAAGACACCCGGCGCGGGCCGGACAAATAGCGAATTTGCGGCGAACCGGACGTCGCCTCGGTGACGGCGCACATACAGTCCTTGACGAAATGATGAAACCAAAGATCGTCTCGTTGGTTCCCGCGCGTGTCGTCAAAATCAATCAAAATGGGACGACGAGATATTTCGCATTGCAAGGGGGGCTGGCACTCCCCCAAAACATGCAGGACTTTTTGAGGAGACCACGCCAGTCATGTCGCTTGGACAGCAACTCGCCCCCCACCTTCCTTTCCTGCGCCGCTATGGCCGCGCGCTCACCGGCAGCCAGGCGCAGGGCGACAAATATGTCCGTGCGACGCTGGAGGCGATCGTCGCCGCGCCGGAGGAATTTCCCCGCGACGTCGATCCACGTTTGGGACTTTATCGGACATTCCAGGCGATCTGGGGCTCGGCCAATCTCGACGATCTCGACGATAGCGACGGCGATGTCGATCAGGCCGAAGCGGTGGCACGCGCGCGGCTGGCGCGGATGACGCCGATGTCGCGCCAGGCGCTGCTGCTGACCGCGATGGAGGGCTTCACGCCAGAGGACACGGCTTATCTGATCGGGGTCGACGAGGGCGAAGTCGACGGGCTCGTCCGCCAGGCGCTGGACGAGATCGAGAAGCAGACGCGCGCTCGCGTCCTCATCATCGAGGACGAGCCGATCATCGCCATGGATATCGAAACGATCGTGCGTGATCTCGGCCATGACGTGACCGGCGTCGCCGTGACCCGTGACGAGGCGGTCGCGCTGGCGATGGAGGATCGACCCGGGCTGGTGCTGGCCGATATCCAGCTCGCCGACGACAGTTCGGGGATCGATGCGGTCAAGGACATCCTGGCCAAGTTCCAGGTCCCGGTGATCTTCATCACCGCCTTCCCCGAGCGGCTGCTGACCGGCGAGCGGCCCGAGCCGACTTTCCTTATCACCAAGCCGTTCCAGCGTTCGACGGTGAAGGCGGCGATCAGCCAGGCCTTGTTCTTCGATCAGGCCACCGTGCCGACGGCATGAGTCGATAGCGCGCACCGGAACGGACCCAAAGCGACTGTCGTGGGTTTATTCGTCATGGCTGACCCTGACGACCAAATCCACGTCGAAGGCGAACGGGCCCGCGCCGGTGCCACGCCGCATATGACTCGCTATATCCTCGGCATCTCGCTGGTGCTGCTGATCGTGATCTATGCGATCATCATCCTGCGCTGAGCGAAACGGCTTGCCGCTGCCGCTGGAAAAGCCGGCGCTTCCTTCCTATCTTTCCCGTGGCGCGCGGCGTCAGGGGGCTCCTCGAACCGATGAACGGATCCGAATGACCGAATCCAGCGCGCCTGACGACGATGACGGCACGGCCGGCACGGAGCATGTCTCGCTGCCCGACGATGAGTTCAAGAAGCAACTGGCGTTGGTCATTCCGCATCTACGCGCATTCGGCCGCTCGCTGTCGGGCAATCGCGACGTCGCCGACGATCTCGTTCAGGAAACGCTGATGAAGGCCTGGGCCGCGCGCAAGCGCTTCCAGGCCGGCACCAACATGCGTGCATGGACCTTCATCATCCTGCGCAACCTGTATTTGAGCCAGATGCGCCGCGCTCGCTTCAAGGGCGAGTGGGACGATCTCGTCGCCGACCGCATTCTCGCGGCGCCTGCCAGCCAGGACCGCCATGTCGAGCTGGGCGACATGCAGCGCGCGCTGATGCACCTGCCGCAGCCGCAACGCGAAGCGCTGATCCTGGTCGGCGCCGGCGGCTTCGCCTATGAGGAGGCTGCGGAAATCTGCGGCGTTGCGGTCGGCACGATCAAGAGCCGTGTTGCGCGCGGCCGCGTTGCGCTGGAGGCGATCATGAGCGGCGGCGACCTGCCGTCGCGCCGCGACCATGGGCTGGAGGACGGCAAGACTGCGCTCGATACGATCATGGGCGAAGTCGACGACCTCAGCCGTGACCGTTGAGCCGTCAACTTCGTCCACTTCCGTCTAGGCCGAGCGGTGTCCTAGCATCGCCGCTTGTCGAAGCGATCAAGCGCGGCCAGCAGGCGATACATGTCCTGCGTCACCACGGCCTCACTACCAGCGAACGCGGACTGCAGCGCCTTGCCGACGCCGTCCGCGGGCTGCGGCCGTCCGACGACGCAGCCGTGCGCGGAATTTCTTGCCGCCGTCATTGCGTACATCCTACTCATCGCTCTTAAAAACGACCGTCTCGGCTATTTGTTGCTTGGCGGGCTCCCAGAAGTGCAAAGGAAAGCTCGACCGTTAAATGAAATCCTCAGTATCTCGACTGGCCATAACTGATGCGGTGGCACGCGCGCGCGCCTGGTCGCCGTTCCTGGCGATGGTGCTCGGCCGCGAGGCCGATCTTGCCGCCAGGCTTGACGATGGCGTGCTGCCGGGGCTCGATGCCGCAGCGGCCGATCCCGATTTGCCGGTCGCGCGGCGCTTGCGAATCGAGCGGCGGCGGCTGGCGCTGCTGGCTGCGATCGGCGACCTTGCCGGCGCGCTGGACCTGACGGCGGTGACCGGCGCGCTGAGCGACTTCGCCGACCGCGCGCTCAGTACAGCGATTGCCGCGGCGATCGCCGAACGCTCCCCCGGCGAGCCGCCGCGCGGCTTCACCGCGCTGGCGCTGGGCAAGCTCGGCAGCCGTGAGCTCAATTATTCGTCGGATATCGACCCCATCCTGCTGTTCGATCCCGAGACGCTGCCGCGGCGCTCGCGCGAGGAGCCGGGCGAGGCGGCGGTGCGCGTCGGACGGCGCGTCGTCGAGCTGTTGCAGGCGCGCGACGCCGACGGCTATGCATTCCGCGTCGACTTGCGACTGCGGCCCGCGCCCGAGGTGACGCCGATCGTGCTGCCGGTCGATGCGGCAATCGGTCATTACGAATCGCAGGCGCTCCCCTGGGAGCGCGCCGCCTTCATCCGTGCCCGTGTCGCGGCGGGTGATCATGCTCTCGGCGAACACTTCCTCGATGCGATCCGACCTTTCGTGTGGCGCCGCGCGCTCGATTTCGGGGCGATCGGCGAGATCATGGCGATGTCGCGCCTGATCCGCGATCACCACGCCCAAGGCCAGGCGTTCGGTCCCGGCTTCGATCTGAAACGTGGTCGCGGCGGCATCCGCGAGATCGAGTTCTTTGCGCAAATCCATCAACTGATCCATGGCGGCCGTGATCCGTCGCTTCGTGCGCCGGCGACTCGCGACGCGCTCGCGGCGCTCGCCGCGGCGGGCCGGATCGATGCCGGAGACGCCGTTGCGCTCACCGAGGCCTACACGCTGGTCCGCACGATCGAGCATCGCGTCCAGATGGTCGACGATCGCCAGACGCATAGCCTGCCCGAAGGCGACCGGCTCGACGGCGTGGCGCGGCTGCATGGGCTCGGTGACGGCACTGCATTGCTCGACCTGCTTCGGCCGCATGTCGAGTCGACCGCGCGCATTTACGATTCGCTCGACAGCGGCGAAGGGACAGGACTCGTCACCGATCCGGTCCGGCTCGACGAGGCATTGGCGGAGGCCGGCTATGCCGATCCGGTCGAGGCGCGACAGCATGTCGAGCGCTGGCGCAGCGGCAGCTATCCGGCGCTGCGCAGCCCGGCGGCGCGGCGTGCGCTGGAGGACGTGTTGCCGGGCCTCGTCGCCGCGCTCGGCCGCGCGGCAGATGCCAATGCGGCGATCGCCCGGCTCGACCGCATCCTCGGCCGATTGCCCAGCGCAATCAACTTCTTCCGGCTGGTCGAAGCGCAACCGGCGCTGGCGCGGCTGCTCGGCGATATCCTGTGCCATGCGCCGCCGCTCGCCGAGGCGCTGGGGCGCCGACCCGAGTTGTTCGACGGTCTGGTCGATGCGAGCGCGCTCGATCCGGTCGGCAGCGTCGAGGCGCTCATCGAGGCGATGCGGCGTGGCGTGGCCGACGGTGATTATCAGGAGCTGCTCGACCACGTTCGTCGCGTGGTCGGCGAAAAGCGTTTCGCACTGGGCGCACAGATCGTGGCGGGAAGCAGCGATCCGCTCGAGGTCGCCGCCGGCTACGCTCGGGTTGCAGAGGCGGCGGTGGCGCTGCTCGCCCAGGCGACCGTCGCCGAGTTCACGCGCCGCCACGGCCGCGTTCCGGACAGCGAACTGGTTATCCTGGCCCTCGGCAGGCTCGGCGGGGCGGCGTTGACGCACGCCTCGGACCTCGATCTCATTTACCTGTTTACCGGCGATTATGCTGCCGAGTCCGATGGCGAGAAGCCGCTCGGTGCCGTGCTCTACTACAATCGGCTGGCGCAGCGGCTGTCCGGCGCGCTGTCGGTGCCGACTGCCTCCGGGCCACTCTACGAGATCGATACGCGCCTCCGGCCATCCGGTACGCAAGGGCCGTTGGTGGTCTCGCTCGACGGCTTTGCGCGCTACCAACGCGAGAGCGCCTGGACCTGGGAGCATATGGCGCTGACGCGGGCGCGGCCGATCTTCGGTTCGGCGGCGGCGCGTGGCGCGGTCGAGACGGTGATCGCCGACGTGCTCGGCGGCGACAGGCCGCCACGCGACGTGATGGCCGATGCGATCAAGATGCGCGCCGAGATGGCGACTCACAAGCCGCCGCGCGGCAGCCTCGATGCCAAACTGCTGCCCGGCGGGCTGGTCGATCTCGAATTCGCCGTCCACGTCACCCAGCTCGTCCACCGCACGGGTTTCGCGGCGCGGCTCGATGAAGCGATCGCGGCGCTGGCGGAGCAGGGGCTGCTGCCCGGCCCGCTCGGCGAGGCCAACGCTTTCCTGACGCGCCTGCTGGTGACGACTCGCTTGCTCGCGCCCGATGCCGAGCCGCCGGCCGAGGCGACGCGGCGACTAATCGCCCGCGATCTCGGCTGTGTCGATTGGCCGGCGGTGGTTGCGTCGCTCGGTCAGACACGGCAGGAGGTGAGCGCCTGCTGGTGGCAGATTACCGGAGACGACGATGGCACTCGATGACGGCGCAACGATCCCCGATATCGAGGTGACGCTCCCCGACGGCGGCGCCTTCCGCCTGCGTAACCTGATTGGCCAGCCAGCGGTGATCTATTTTTATCCCAAGGACGACACCACCGGCTGCACTCGCGAGGCGCAGGGGTTCAGCGACCAACTCGACGCTTTCAAGGCGGCCGGTGCGACCGTGCTCGGCATTTCGCGCGACACGCCGGCCAAGCACCGGAAGTTCACAGAGAAATATGGCCTGACGGTGCCGCTCGCCTCCGATGAGACCGGCTTGGTTACCGAGGGCTTTGGCGTGTGGATCGAAAAATCGATGTACGGTCGCAAGTACATGGGCATCGACCGCTCGACCTTCCTGTTCGATGCGGGCGGCAAGCTCGTCCGATCCTGGCACATGGTGAAGGTGTCGGGGCATGTTGACGAGGTTCTCGAAACAGTCCGTGAGCTCGGCTGAGGACCGCTCGATACCGTTACCAAATTCTTACCTTGCGCCGCAGGAATCGGGCCTGTTTTCGCGCCTTTGCCGTGCTTGTTAACGACTCGCCGCACGAGTCCGCCGATTGAGCGCGTCGAAGCGCGTCAAGGCTTGCCCTCGTGGCGCTTGCTTGGTCAAAACTTTGTCCCGTTACGGCGCGGGAGGGGACTGCGATCGGAACTGTCTGTCAGCAACGGGCGCCGGGGGGCGTCCGATCGGGTCGCCGGGGAAAAATGGCCACAAGTTCGAACGTCATCAGCATGCCGCGGATTGCGCGGTTTCGCGAAATCCTCAAGCCGCGTGATTTCATGTTTCACGATGGACCTGCGCTGCGCCGCTTTACGCTCGGCGCGGGCGTTCAAATGCTGCTCGCCGCGCTGGTTGCGCTGACCTTGTGCTTCTCGGCCTATGGGGTTGCCCATGCCGCCCGCTCGGCCGCCGAGGCGAGCGGGCTGATCGCGCCGACCACGCCGGCGGGCAAGGTCGCCCAGATGCGCGCCAAGGTTGCGGCGATCAAGGCCGCCGCGGCTGCCCACGCTGCGACGATCGAGCAGCGCCAGCAGGTGCTCGCCGCGGTTCTCAGCGGGCGTGTCAGCCCCAGCCAGATTGCTATGGTCATGCCGGTTCCAGGGCAGCCGACTCCGCCATTCGTCGCCTCAGCACTGGCGCCGTTCCGACGGGCCCAAGCGCGCCAGGTCGCGCTCGCTGCCGAGGCCGAGCAGTTCACCCGTCAGCGCTACGACACCGAAGCGGCCCGCCTCGCCAAGCTGGGCATCAAGCCCGATCGCTTGATCGGCAAGCAGGCGATGGGCGGTCCGTTCGAGCCTGTGCCCGCTGCCGATGCCACGCCAGAGGCGCGCGCCGACGCGCAGTTCCGTTCGCTGTTCGTGACCTGGAAGAAGCTCGATTCGCTCGAGCATAGTGCCATCGCTATCCCCTCGATCCATCCGATCGAGGAGGCCAAGCTGCAATTCTCGAGCTATTTCGGCGTCCGCACCGATCCCTTCAACGGCCGCGCCGCGATGCACGCCGGCGTCGATTTGCCGGGGCCGGTCGGCACGCCGGTCTATGCCACCGCCGACGGCATCGTTGATCGCGCCGGGCGCGACGGCGGCTACGGCAACATGGTCGAGATCAATCACGGCAAGGGTATCCAGACGCGCTACGGCCACCTCTCGAAGGTGCTGGCGTCGGTCAATGAACGGGTAAAGCGCGGGCAATTGATCGGCCTGATGGGCTCCACCGGGCGCTCGACCGGCAGCCACCTGCATTACGAGGTCCGCATCGACGGCCGCGCAGTCAATCCGATGCCTTTCCTCGAAAGTGCCGATTACCTCAAGACGATGCAGGACCAGGCCGCGACGTTGCAGACGGCGGCGGTGACCACCACCGCCCCGAGCCTGCCGGAGAGCGCCGACTGATCCGGATGGTTGCCGAGCGATAGGCGAGGGCCTATCTCGCTTGGCATGACGGTTTCCACGGTTCCCGAGATCGGCCTCACCCCTGCCGCGGCGGCGCGCGTCGCCGCGATCGCCGAGCGCCAGGGTAAGCCCGCGATGTTGCGCCTGGCGGTCGAGGGCGGCGGCTGTTCGGGCTTCCAATACCGGTTCGGGCTCGCCGACGGCATCGAATCCGACGACATCATCGTCGAGACCGACGGCGTCAGGCTTCTGGTCGATGCAGTGAGCCTCGACCTCGTGCGTGGCGCGCAAGTCGATTTCGTCGAATCGCTGGGCGGCGCGGCGTTCCGCGTCGACAATCCCAACGCCACCGCCGGCTGCGGCTGCGGTTCGAGTTTCTCGGTGTGAGGATGCGTGCTACCGGGCGGTGACAAGTCAGCGGGATGAGCGCGTGAAGATCGTCACTTACAACGTCAACGGCATCAAGGCGCGGCTGCCGCGCCTCCTCGAATATCTCGCCGAGCAGCAGCCCGACGTGGTCTGCCTTCAGGAACTCAAATCGAGCGACGAGACCTTTCCCGAGGCCGAGATCCGCGGCGCCGGCTATGGCGCGGTGTGGCACGGTCAGAAGGGGTTCAACGGCGTCGCAGTGCTCGCCAAGGGGGCCGATCCGGTCGAGCGCCAGCGCGGCCTGGCCGGCGATCCCGAGGATGCGCACAGCCGCTATCTGGAGGTCGATATCGATGGTCTGACGGTTGCCTCGATCTACCTGCCCAACGGCAATCCGCAGCCTGGCCCCAAGTTCGATTACAAGCTCAAATGGATCGATCGGCTGCGCGATCGGGCGTTGGTGCTGCTCGCCGAGGAGCAGCCGGCGGTGATCGCCGGTGACTACAACGTCATTCCCAACGACGACGACACCTTTTCGGTAAGCGCGATGCAGCACGACGCGCTGATGCAGCCGGAGAGCCGCGCCGGCTATCGCGTGCTGGTCGCGCAGGGCTGGACCGACGCGCTGCGCACGCGCCATCCCAACGGCGGAGTTTGGACCTTCTGGGATTATCAGGCCGGTGCGTGGCAGCGCGATGCGGGCTTCCGGATCGACCATCTGCTGTTGAGCCCGCAGGCCGCGGACCGGCTGGTCGATGCCGGTGTCGACAAGGAATATCGGAGCCGCGACAAGGCCAGCGACCACGCCCCAACCTGGGTTCGCCTGCGCTGACAAAAGCTGGCGCGCGGTGCCAGCAATTGGTGCGATGCGCCATGTTTACAATTGTGATCAATTATATAAGATACTGAAATAACACAATATGTGTGTTTGGCATCGTTAATGCACTAGCACAGATGTCGCATCGTTCTGCGACGTTCTAGTGGAGGATTGACTGATGACGATCACCAGCTTCATCGCCCGTTCGACGATCGCTGTTGCCGGCTCGGCGCTGCTGGTCGCGGCGGCCGTCGCGCCCGCCATGGCCGCTACCCATCCCGCGACGCCGCACGCCGGCGGGGTTACCCAGAAGATCGAGGTTCAGAAGGACAGCAAGGGCAAGGTCCGCTATTGCGCGAACATGCCCGCGGTCACTGGCTCGATCCTCAGCGGCAGGACCTGCATGACCGCCAAGCAATGGAAAAACCAGGGCGTCGATATCGAGGCCGCCGTTGCTGCTGCCCAGCAAAACAACGGCGGCTAGTTGCGCGTCCAGCGCCACCAGCGTGGCGGTGCCGGCGGGTCGACCGGCACCGCCGGCGGGTCGAGCGGATAGCCCAACTGCCTAAGATCCAGGCTCATCCGCTTACCCAGCCAGCGATTATTGGCCGCGAAGCGCTGGGCGATCCAGTCGAGCGTCTGCCGGCCGAGCAGCCCCTCGGGTGTTGGCCGGCGGCCGAGCAGGCCGAATCGATTGACCTGCTTGAGCAGTTCCTTACGCCCCGCATACCAATACGGAAGGTGGATCAGCGCGCGCTTGCCGGGAGCGCCGCGGCTGGTCAGCAGGTTGGCGACGCGAACGAAGGGAAGCAGCACCCGGCGATACGAATCGTTGCGTGGGCGGGTATCGAAATCGACGGCGCCGAGCTCCAGGCCGAGTTCACCGCACATGCGATCGATCGTGCCGCGCCGATCCGCGGCGAATGCCTCATAGGCATAGACGTGGACGTTGTCGCAGCCGAACAGGGCGTCGTAGGTCTCGATCAGCCCGCGATAGTCGATCTGCGAAAAATCGAAACGCGGCACCATGAACGGGCGGCCGTGCCCGACGTGGCGGTGGGTCTCGGGAAACAGATAGGCGCTCGCCGAAGCCGTTCCGCCTTCACGAAGATATTGGACGTACCAGGACAGCGCCGCGGTCGGCTGCGCGCGGACGAAGATGACGATTTGCGCCCCGGGCAGCGCGGCGGCGATCCGTTCGGCAACACCCTTGGCGACATAGCCGGAGGCGAGTCCGATGTGCAGCGTGCCCGACAGATCTTCCTCGCAGATCAGCGGCGGGCGCGGCTCGCCGGCGCCGAGCGCCGTCCGCGCGGCCGCGGCATCGAACTCGAATGCCGTGCCGCCGAGCAGCGTGTCTCGCACCGCCCGGCGACCGACGTAGCTATGGCTGACGGCATGTGGATAGACGGTCGCCTGGAACCACGATGTCGCAGTCTTGTGAAACCCGATATGAACGATCGGCCGGGCGATCGCGTGCGCTTCAGTCAAAGCGTCTTCTCGTAGACCTGATAGACCTTGTTGATCCTGCTCTCGATCGCGTCGGCGATGGCATTCATTCCCTGGTTATCGTCGAGAATCCAGCCGATCTCGCCGCGGCTGGCACCATAGCGCGAGACCGAAGCGCGGCGGATATATTCGATCATCATGAAGGCAAGCTGGCTCGCCATGCGCGAAGCCTGCAATTCCTTGACGACGCCCATCAGCGGCACGCGCATCGTTCGGACCCTGGGCCGGCGCAGCCACCACAGCAGCTTGGCCCAGCCGAATGGCAACAGGTTGCCGTTGAGCGGTTTGATCGCCTCGTTGAGATCGGGCAGGGTAATCATGAACGCCACCGGCTTGCCGTCGAGCTCGGCGATGCGGATCAGGTCATTGAACACGATCGGCTTCAGCTTGGTGCCGACGTCGTCGATCTCGGGCTGGGTCAGCGGCACGAAGCCCCAGTTATCTGCCCAGGCGTCATTGAGGATGGTCAGGATGATGGCGGCCTCTGCCTCGAATTTCGACTTGTCGACCTCACGGATGCGGATGCGAGGGTTCTTCTCGCCCGACTTGATGATCCGCTCGACGATTGGGGGGAATTGCTGACTGATATCGAGATCGTAGGTGACGAGTTGCTTGACCGGATGATAACCGGCGCCTTCGATCCAGCCGCGATATTCGGGCTTGGCGTGGCCCATCATCACCGTCGGCGAATGGTCGAAGCCCTGGATCAGCAGGCCGGGCTCCTCCCAGATCGACATGCTGATCGGCCCCAGCACGCGAGTCATGTTCTGGTCGCGCAGCCATTGCTCTGCGGTGGCGATCAGCGCGTGGCCGATACCCTCGTTCTCGGCGTCGAACAGCCCGAATTGGCCGCAACCGGGGCCGAAGCCCTTGTCCGCCGGCATGGTCAGCGCCAGCGTGTCGATATGCGCCGAGATGCGCCCGACGACGCGGCCGTCCTGTTCGGCGAGGAACAATTGCGCCTTGGCGTGGCTGAACCAGCCGTTCTTTTCCGGTGTGATGAGGCCAAGCGCCTCGCTCTTGAGCGGCGGCACCCAATGCGGATCGTCGGCGTAGAGGCGGAACGGCAGGTCGACGAACTTCTTGCGATCGGCCTTGCTGTCGATCGGGCGGATGGTGAGCGTGCTGGCCAAGGGAAGCTCCTGGTTGCGGGGCGGCGAGAGCCCTCCCGCTTGAGGGGCCTTGTGTCAAGTCAATCGGTTCGCTCCATTTCTGTGAGCGAGTATGCGGCCTGTAAATGCCACCAATTCGCCACTATGTGGGGCCAATGGAACGCGCCATGGAAACTGCACTCCGCCTTGAGGGAAGCTCGGCCGGCGACTTGCCGTCGCGCACCGCCAAGCACAGAATCGCCGATGACAAGGCGATGCTGCGCACCGCCGCAGAGCTGACGCGCGAGCTCAATGCGCCGCGGCCGGCGGTCTATTGGGGCGACTTGCTGGGATCGGCGTTGATCGGCTATGCCGCGCTGGCAGCGGCGTTTCTGGCGCCGTCGCTGGGCTGGACGGTCGTCGCGGCGGTGGTGGCGATCCTGGCGCTGTACCGCGCCGGCAGCTTCATCCACGAGCTGACGCACATCAAGCACAGCGCGCTGCCCGGCTTCCGGCTCGGCTGGAATGCGCTGATCGGCGTGCCGCTGCTGGTGCCCTCGTTCATGTACGAAGGGGTCCATAACCTGCACCATGCGCGCACCCGTTACGGCACGGCGGACGATCCCGAATATCTGCCGCTCGCGCTGATGAAGCCGTGGAGCCTGCCGCTGTTCATCATTGTGTCGGCGCTGGCGCCGATCGCGCTGATCTTCCGGTTCGCGGTGCTCGCGCCGCTGTCGGCAGTGATCCCTTCGCTGCGCCGCGCCGTCGTCGAGCGCTATTCGGCGCTGTCGATCAACCCGGCCTTCCGCCGTCGACTGCCCGAGGGCGCGTTCAAGCGGCAATGGGAGCGGACCGAGGCGGCCGCGAGCCTGTGGGCGATCGCGCTGGTCGCGCTGGTCGCAACCGGCGTGGTGCCGCTCAAGTGGTTCGTGATCTTCCTCGTCGTCGCGTCGGGCGTCGCGGTGATCAACCAGCTGCGCACCTTGGTCGCGCATCTGTGGGAGAATGAAGGCGAGGCGATGACCGTCACCGCCCAGTATCTCGACACCGTCAACGTGCCACCGCCGGCGACGTTGCCGGTGCTGTGGGCACCGGTGGGGCTGCGCTACCACGCGCTGCATCACCTGCTGCCGGGGCTGCCCTATCACGCGCTGGGCGAAGCCCACCGCCGTATCTCGGCGATGCTGGAGCCCGGTTCGCCCTACCATAAGGCGAGCTATCCGGGGATGTTCGGCCTGGTCGTCAGGATCGGCCGGTCGACGATGGGCCGGGCAGGCTAGGCTCCACTCGCCGTTCGCGCTGAGCCCTTCGACCGGGCCCAGGCCTATTCCTCCGTCCGGATCAGCACCGCCTCGCCGATCAGCAGGAACAGCAGGAACGGCGCCCAGGCCGCGAGGAACGGCGGGTAGGCGCCGAGGTTGCCCATCGCCAGCGCGAAATTGTCGGCGACGAAATAGGCGAAGCCCAACGCCATGCCGATCACCGCGCGGATGAACAGCTTGCCCGATCGCGCGATGCCGAACGCCGCCACCGCGCCGAGCAGCGGCATCAGCGCCGCCGACAGCGGGCTCGACAGCTTGTGCCACAGCGACCCTTCGAGATCCGTGGTCGGCCGCCCGGCGGCGTGGAGGTCGGCGATGGCGGTTCGGAGCGCCTCGAACGACAGACCATCGGCATCGACATTGGCCAGCGTCAGCTGATCGGGCCTGACGCCGTTACCGATCACCATCGGCCCGGTTTGGCTCAGCGTGCCCGCGGCGACGTTGAAATGGCTAACGGTGGGACCGATCAGCCAGCCCGAGCCACGGCGTTCGCCGCGCGGCGCCGAGACGATGTTGATCAGCCGCCCGTCCTGCCGATCGAAGTCCGTGACGCCGCCGAGCTTCGCCGCATCCTCTTTGCCGCTGACCTGCTGCACCTCGATCAGATCGTCGCCGTTGCGTACCCAGACGTTGGATCGATCGCCGCGGTCGATCGGCAGCGGGCCGTAATTGACGTTCTGCCATTGCGTCAGCGTTGCGGTGGCGCGCGTCACGACGCGGTCGTTGAAGGCGAAGGAGAGGGCGGCGACGCCCAGCCCGGCGATGATCAGCGGCGCCAGCACCTGATGTGCCGACAGGCCCGAGGCCTTGAGCGCGACGATCTCGCTGTTCTGGTTCATCGTCGCGAGCGTGATGATCGTGCCGAGCAGCACCGAGAAAGGCAGCACGAAGGCGATGATCTGCGGCGCGCGCAGGGTAATGTAATGCCAGATCTGCGCCTGACCGTTGCCGTGATAGGCAAGGATGTCACCCGAGGTGCTCAATAGGTCGAGCGTCTGCAGGATCAGCACCAGCCCGGCGACGACCACGAAGGTGCGCACCAGGAACATCCGCGCCATGTACCAGGCGACGGTGCGCGACGGGAAGAATTGCTCCAGCCTCATGCCGCGGTCGCCCTGCGCCGCCGCCACGGCAGCCAGCGGCCGATCGCCTTTGCCATCTTGGCGAACCAGCGCTCCAGCGCGCCGATCGGCTGGCCGCCCGGAACATAGGCGATCGTATAGTACATCCAAAGGATCAGCGCGGCGAACAGCACGAACGGCGTCCATAGCGCGATGATCGGATCGATCTTGCCGAGCGCAGCGACGTCGGCGGCATATTGGTTGACCTTATGATAGGCGACGATCAGCACGATCCCCAGAAAGACGCCGAGCGCCGAGGTCGATCTTTTCGGCGGCACCCCGAGCGCCAGCCCCATCAGCGGCAGCAGGAACATCATTGCCACCTCGACCACGCGGAAGTGGAATTCGGCGCGGCTCGAGGCGCGGATGGTGGACGGCACCTTCTGGTCATGGCCGTAGAAGGCGAGCTCGGGCAAGGTCAGCTCCAGGTTGCGGCCGCCGCGCTGGCGGAAATTCTCGTATTTGGGCAGCGGGATCGGCAAATCGTGGACACTGAAGGTCAAGACGCGCGGCGTCTTGAAATTGGGCTCGCTGTCGATCAGCGTGCCGTTGGTCAGCTGGAAGATGATCGTATTGGGATCGTCGGTGGCGAAGAACTGGCCGGTCTGCGCGGTGACGGCGAGCCAGCCGCCGTTGGCGCTGCGGCGGTGGAGGAAGATGCCGGTCAGCCGGCGGCCTTTGTCCTCGCTCTTTTCGATCCTGAGCGTCATCTTATCGCCGAACTTGGTGAACTCGCCGATCTTGATCGAGGCGCCCAGCGCGCCGGTCCTGAGCTCGAAGCGCAGCCCTTCGTAATTGTACCGCGCCTTGGGCTGGACGAAGCCGACGATGCCGAGGTTGACCACCGCCAGCACCAGGGCAAACATATAGGGCACGCGCAGCAGCCGGCCGTAGCTCATGCCGACGCCGCGCATCACGTCGAGCTCCGAGGTGGTGGCGAGCCGGCGGAAAGTCAGCAGCACGCCAAGCAGCAGGCCGATCGGCACGCCTAATCCGAGATATTCGGGCAGGAGATTGGCGAGCATCCGCCAGATCACGCTGATCGGCCCGCCCTGATCGGCGACGAAATCGAACAGCCGCCGGATGCGGTCGAGCACCAGCAGCATCGCCGCGATCACCAGCGTCGAGAACAGCGGCACCGCGATCAGCCTGGCCATGTAGCGATCGATCGATTTCATGGCGGGCGGCACGGACCTTGAGTATCGGGCGACGCCGGTTACGCCGCGGAGCACGGCTATATCGGCCGATGCGGCGGCAGTCAGCCCCCGATTCTACTCCGCCGCGATCTGGCCGGCGGCAGCCGGTCGCGCGACCGCCATCGCCTCGCCGACCGCGCGTTCGAGCGCGGCGATGGTGAACGGCTTGCGCAGCACGATATGTCCCGCGAGCGCATCGCTCGCCGCTTCGCCGACATAGCCGGTGACGAACAGCACCGCGAGGTGGGGGTGCAGCGGCGCCAGCGAGGCAATCAGCTCGGGGCCGGTGCGGCCGGGCATGAGCACGTCGCTCATCACCAGATCGATGGCGTGCGCGTCGAGCAGACCTTCGGCCGCCAGCGGGTCGCCGCAGGCGATTGGATAATGGCCGAGCTCCGTGAGCGCGCTCATCGTGCCGGTCAGCACGCGCGGATCGTCCTCGACGACAAGGATATTGAGTCCGCTGGGCGCCGGCGGTCTTGGCTCAGGTGCGGCCGATGTGGGGGCGATAACGGCGGCCTCGGTCAGTCGCCGCGGCAGGTAGAGCGTCACCGTCGTGCCCTCTCCGGGCGTCGAGGTGATCGCGATCTCGCCCTCGGATTGCCGGATGAAGGCAAACAGCTGGCTGAGGCCGAGGCCGGTGCCCTTGCCGACCGGCTTGGTGGTGAAGAACGGCTCGAACACGCGCTCCAGAACCTCGGGCGTCATGCCGCAGCCGGTATCGGCGATCGCTATGGTGACGTAGTCGCCGCCCGGCGAGGAACCGATCTCGCCCGGCACCAGCACGGTGTGGCCGGTGGTGATGGTCAGCGTGCCGCGCCCTTCCATCGCATCGCGGGCGTTGACGGCGAGGTTGAGCAGCGCGTTCTCGAGTTGATGGCGGTCGACCCAGATCGACCAGCCGCACCCGTCGTCATGCGATCGCACGGTGATGGTGTCGCCCAATGTGCGGTCGAGCAAACCGGCCATGCCGGTGATGATCGTCGCCGCCTCGACTGCTTCTGGCAGCAGCGGCTCGGCGCGCGAGAAGGCAAGCAGGCGGCGAGTCAGCGTCGCGGCACGATTGGCGCCTTCGAGGGCGTTGTCGATATGGCGCCGGGATTGGTCGGGGCTATCGATCAGGTGGCGTCGCGCCAGCTCGAGCCCGCCGAGAATGACCGCCAGCATATTATTGAAATCGTGTGCGATACCGCCGGTAAGCTGGCCGACCGCCTCCATTTTCTCGACCTGGCGCAGCCGCGCCTCTTGCGCCTGCAGCTCGGCAGTGGCGGCATCGACCGCTGCTTGCAGGTCCCAGGCGCGCTCGCGCTCGATGTCGGCCTCGGTGCGCGCGGCGGCGCGCTCGGTCATCGCCTTCACGGCCATCCAGCCGAGCACCATCGTGCCGAGCACGATCAGCGCGCCGACCGCGACCAGCACATGGACCATCAGACTTGAATGTGCGAGCGAGGCGGCGACCGAGTTGCTGCGGCTGACCAGCAGACCGCGTTCGCTCGCGATCACCTCGGTGAGCAGGCTGTTGATCGCCTTCAACGACTGCGAGCTGCGAACCTTGTAGAACCGGGCCAGCGCCTGGTCGTTCTGATGATAGGCCGTGTTGAGCGCCGTCATCGACAGCTCGCGGCCGCGCTCATCATAGGCGCGGCGCAGCGCGTCGATCCGGCGCTGTTGCGCGGTGCCGGGGGCAACATCGCGGTCGAGCTGGTCGAGCTGATTGCCGGCCCGCAGCCATTGATCGCTGAACATCTGGCCGAGCTGCTTGTCACCACTGATGACGTAGCGGCCGAGCGACGCCTCGGCATCGGCCATCGTGCCGGCGAGGCTGCTCGCCTCGATCATCACCTCATAGCTGTGCGCCTGGCGCTGAAGCGCGCGGTCGCGTTGGCGATCGGCGGCGCTTAACGTCACGATCAGCCCGACCAGCACGGCGATACCGAGCAGCGCCGTCACCACCATCAAGGTGGTGCGCCATCGTCCGATACGGCCGCGTCCGGCCTCGCTGTCGCCCTCGTCGCCGCTCATCGCCGGGCCAGCCTTACAGTAGCGATGGAGGAGGGGGAAGCCGAAGCTTCGGTTCAGCCGATCACGCCCACGGCCTGGCCCGCGGCGTGGAACATTTCCAGCACCCGGTCGAGCTGCTCGCTCGAATGCTCGGCGCACAGCGAGCAGCGCAGCAGGTAGGTGCCGGCCGGGGTCGCCGGCGGGCGCGCCATGTTGACGTAAAGGCCGCCGTCGAGCAGCGCCTGCCACATCGCCACCGCCTGGTTCTGGTCGTCAAGGATCACCGCGACGATCGCGCTGTCCGGGGTCTCGGTGCCGAGGCGGAAGCCCATTTCCTTGAGCCCGCCGTGCAGTTTCCGGGCGTTTTCCCAAAGATGCTGGCGCTTGTTGTGGGCGTGCATCAGCTTGCGGATCGAGGCTTCGGCGGTCGCGACCACCGAGGGCGGCAGGCTGGCGGTGAAGATATAGGGGCGGCAGGCGAGGCGGATCGCCTCGAACTTGGGGTGGTTGGAGACGCAGAACCCACCGACCGTGCCCACCGACTTGGAGAAGGTGCCGACGACGAAATCGACCTCGCCCTCCAGCCCCTGGTCCTCGTACACCCCGCGGCCGTTGGGGCCGAAAAAGCCCATCGAGTGTGCCTCGTCGACCAGCACCATCGCGCCGTGCTTCTTGGCGACCGCGACCATCTCCTTGAGCGGCGCGATGTCGCCGAGCATCGAATAGACGCCCTCCAGCACCACCAGCTTGCCGGCCTCGGCGGGCAGGCGGCCGAGGCGCTTGTCGAGATCGGCGATGTCGTTGTGGCGGAAGCGGACGATCTCGGCCACGCCCTGCTTGCAGCCGTCGTAGATCGAGGCGTGGCTGTCGGCGTCGAGGATGACATATTCGCCCTTGCCGGC
>Ga0164242_10003267_pt1 | contig 18560 bp, 14 predicted proteins | sample OricomgcompostMG_FD_108783 | JGI IMG/M metagenome (GOLD analysis project Ga0164242, IMG submission 108783) | Miracle-Growth compost microbial communities from Emeryville, California, USA - Original compost - Miracle growth compost (MG) ... | reverse complement strand
GGCGCGACGCTCGTGTGGATCGCGGGGAAGCGCCCCGTGCCCGAGGACGCGTCCTGGTTCGTGGACCCGCCGGAGTCGGAGCAGTCGCAGCAGCAGTCGCCGGTGGAGCCTGAGCTGCCGGAGCAGCAGTCGCCGCCGGAGGAGGACCAACCGCCGCAGGCGCCGCGACCGTAGCGGCGGGCTCCTGCCCCTGCCCTGGCCCCGCCGCTCGCGCCCCGCGAGATTCCCCATCTGCCAAGCCATTGGCGCGACACATGGGGAATCTCGCGCGGCCCTGCACCGCGATTTCTCGTCTGCCACGCCAATGGCTTGGCACGTGAGAAGTTAGGCGGCAGGGTTCGCTGGGGAAGCGCGCTCGGAATCGCGCGCGGAGCCCGGAGCCCGGAGCTCCGAGGATCAGGCGCTCGCCTCCCGCAGGGCCGTGCGGATGCGCTTGGGGGAGACCGAGTGCGCCGTGCCCAGTTCCTGGGCGAAGAGCGAGACGCGCTCCTCCTCCAGCATCCACTTCACGGCGGCCAGCGCGGCCGACGGGGCCACGCCCTTCGGCAGCGCGTCCAGCGCTGCGTCGTACTCGTCCTCCAGCCCCTGGATCACGTCCGTGTTCTGCAGGTCCTTGGTGACGGCTCCGGCCTCGGCCTTGTCGAGGCGGCGCTCGATCGCGGTGAGGTAGCGCGGCAGGTGCGCCAGCTGCGCATAGCCGGTCGCCGCGACGAAGCCTGGGTACACGAGTCCGCGCAGCTGCGCCCGCACGTCCTCCACGGTGTCCCGCAGCGCGGCCGAGGTGATCCGGGACAGGCGCGCCGTGACCCGGGTGGCCGCTGCCAGGACGCGTTCCACGATCGCGGAGACCGTGAAGACCGTGTCGATGATCTCCGCGCGCACCAGGTGGAAGAGCTTGGTGAACTCGCCCTGGCGCATCGGCAGGGCGGAGGGCACCAGCTTGTCGATCGCCGCGAGCGTGCAGTCGCGGATGAGCGAGTCCACGGTCCCGTGGGGCGACTGGCTGAAGGCCAGCTTCTCCTTGTTGTTCAGGTGGTCGAGCACGTAGCGCTGCGGCGAGGGCACCGTGAGTGCCAGCAGCCGGATCACCCCGCGGCGGTGACCGGCCGCGCGCTCCGCCGCATTGCGGTACACGGTCAGCGCGACCGAGTCGCCCCGGTCCGCCAGCCCCGGGTAGCCCGTGATCTGCTGCCCACGCACCGTGGTGGTGACCTTCTCCGGCAGCGCCCCCGACTCGCCCAGGTTCTCGTCCCACTGGGTCAGGCCCGTGCGCTCCCAGCGGTGGGTGGCCTGCTTGCCCGCCTTGGGCGTCGCCGTCACGGCGTCGCCGTGCCCGCGGCCCCGCCCGGCCCCGCGCCCACCCTTGGCGGTAGCGGCGGGCGACGACGCGGCGTCGGGCCCCGAAGCCCCGGAACCGGCACCGCGCGTCGCCGCCTGCAGCTTCTCCGGCGTGGTGCCGAGGCTCGCGGCGATGGCGCGGCGGTTCTGATCGGCCAGCTTGGCCTGCAGCGTGGCCAGGTCGCGGCCCGTCGCGAGCACCTTGCCGCGCTCGCCGAGCACCTCGAAGGCCGGGCGCAGGTGGTCGGGCACGCGGGAGAGATCCCAGGAACCGGGCGGGATGACCACGCCGCGCAGGCGCCGCAGCGCCAGTTCGAGCGAGGGCAGCAGGTCATCCGTGGCCGGATCCGCGTCCTCGTCCAGGGCGGCCACCGCGGCGCGCGCCACGTCCGGGGCCGGCACGAAGTTCTTGCGCACGGCCTTGGGCAGCGACTTGATCAGCGCCGTCACGAGCTCCACGCGCAGGCCGGGCACGCCCCAGCGGAAGCGCTCGGGGTCCAGCTGGTTCAGGAAGAGCACCGGGACGCGCACGAAGACGCCGTCGCGGCCGGCCCCCGTCGGATCGAACTCGTAGCGCAGCTGCAGCGACGTGGTCCCCAGCGGCCAGGAGCGCGGGTACGCGTCCGTGTCCAGCTCGTCCTCGTCCGTGCGCAGCAACTGCTCCGGGTCGAAGTCCAGGGCGCGGCCGTTGCGCGAGCGCTCGTCCTTCCACCACGCATCGAAGCTGCGCTCGTCCGTCACGGACTCCGGGATCCGCGCGTCGTAGAACTCGAAGAGGTCCTCGTCCGAGGCGCGCAGGTCGCGCCGACGCAGCCGGGCCTCCAGCTCGTCGATGTCCTTCAGGCGTTGCCGGTTGCGCTGGAAGAACGCGTGCCGGGTGGTCCAGTCGCCCTCCACCAGGGCGTGGCGCAGGAAGAGCTCCCTGGCCAGGCGAGGGTTCACGCGGGAGAGCTGCACGGCCCGCCTCGCCACCACCGGCACGCCGAAGACCGTGACCTTCTCATAGGCGATGGACGCGCCCTGGCTGCGGGACCAGTGCGGCTCGGAGAAGGAACGCTTCACCAGGTGCGGGGCCACGAGCTCCACCCAGTCCGGGTCGAACACCGCCACGGTGCGCGCCCAGAGCCGGCTGGTCTCCACGAGCTCCGCCGCCATGGCCCACGTAGGCTTCTTCTTGAACAGGGCCGAGCCAGGGAAGATGTTGAAGCGCGTGCCGCGGGCACCGGCATAGTCGCGCTTGCGCTCGTCCCAGAGCCCGATGTGACTCACCAGGCCCGCCAGCAGCGACTGGTGGATCGCGTCGTGGCTGCCCACGGGATCCACGTCCCGGTTCGGCACCTTGATCCGCAGCGGCTTCACGAGCTGGCGCAGCTGGTTGAACAGGTCCTGCCACTCCCGCACGCGCAGGTAGTTGATGAACTCGTTGCGGCACAGGCGCCGGAACGCGGAGGAGGAGAGCTCCTCCTGCTGCTCCTGCAGGTAACGCCACAGGTTCAGGTAGCCCGTGAAGTCGCTGCGCTCGTCCGTGAAACGCGCATGCAGTTCCGTGGCGCGCTGGCGCTTGCCGGACTCCTCGGTGGGCCGCTCGCGCGGATCCTGCAGGGACAGCCCGGCGGCCAGCACCAGCACCTCGGTGGCGCAGCCGCGGCGGCCGGCCTCCAGGATCATCCGCCCGAGGCGCACGTCGACGGGCAGCCGGGAGAGCTCGCGACCCGTGCGGGTGAGCCCACCGCGCTTGCCCTCGCCCACGGCCCCGAGCTCCCGCAGCAGGGTGATGCCGTCCGTGACGGCACGCGTCTCCGGGCGCTGCACGAACGGGAACGCGGCCACGTCGGCCGGGTGCTGCACCACGCCCATGGCGGACATCTGCAGGATCACGGAGGCCAGGTTGGTGCGCAGGATCTCCGGGTCCGTGAACTCCGGGCGGGAGAGGTAGTCCTCCTCCGAGTACAGCCGGATCGCGATGCCGTCGGAGACGCGGCCGCACCGGCCGGAGCGCTGGTTGGCGCTGGCCTGGCTGATCCGCTCGATCGGCAGCCGCTGCACCTTGGTGCGGTGGGAGTACCGCGAGATCCTGGCCACGCCCGTGTCGATGACGTACTTGATGCCGGGCACCGTCAGGGACGTCTCGGCCACGTTGGTCGCCAACACGATCCGGCGCCTGGAGCCGGGCGTGAAGACCTGGTGCTGCTCCGCGAGGGACAGCCGCGCGAACAGCGGCAGGATCTCCGCATCCCGCAGGCGGGCGTGACGGGCGATCACGCCGCGCAGTGCCTCGGCGGCATCGCGGATCTCGCGCTCGCCGGAGAAGAAGACGAGCACGTCGCCGTCCGCCTCGCGGGAGAGCTCCACGACCGCATCGCACACGGCCTGCGTCATGTCCCGATCGGTGCCGCGCTCGGCCGAACGCTCGCGCGCGTCCTCCAGCTCGTCCCCGCCGTCCTCGTCGTCCGCCGCGAGCGGGCGGTAGCGGATCTCCACGGGGTACGTGCGCCCGGAGACCTCCACCACGGGCGCCGGCCGCACGTGGGTCACCTCGGTGCCGTCCGCTCCGTCCCAGCGTTCGGCGGCAGGGAGCACGACGACGTCCTCGTCACCTTCCGTCGCGGCCGGCACCGGGGTACCGAAGTGCCTGGCGAAACGATCCGGGTCGATCGTGGCGGAGGTGATGATGACCTTCAGGTCCGGCCGCTGCGGCAGGATCCGCTTCAGGTGCCCCAGCAACACATCGATGTTCAGGCTGCGCTCGTGCGCCTCGTCGATGATGATGGCGCCGTAGCGGGAGAGCAGCTGATCATGCGGGATCTCGGCGAGCAGGATGCCGTCCGTCATGAGCTTGATGCGGGTGGAGTCCGAGACCTCGCCCGTGAAGCGCACCTGGAAGCCGACCTCGTCGCCGAGCTTGACCTGCAGCTCCTCGGCGATGCGCTCCGCCACCGTCCGCGCGGCGAGCCGGCGCGGCTGGGTGTGCCCGATCAGCCCATGCTCGGCCAGGCCGAGCTCCAGGAGCATCTTGGGCAGCTGCGTGGTCTTGCCGGAACCGGTCTCACCGGCCACGACCACCACCTGGTGCTCGCGGATGGCCGCCATGATGTCCTCGCGGCGGGCGGAGACGGGCAGGGCCTCTGGATACGTGATGGTCAGCGACATGTCGAGGGAAGTCTAGTGGTGCGCGCCCGGACCGCCCGGGATAGCGTGAGGCGATGACCTCTGAGCAGGAACCCGCGCCGCGGCAGGAGACCGGACCCGTGCTGGATCACGTGGGCGTGGTGGTGCGGGAGCTGGAGCCGGCCGTGCGCTTCCTCGAGGCCCTCGGCTTGCAGGCCGGCGAGCCCATGGAGATCGAGGGCGAGTGGGTGGACGCCGTCAACGGCCTGGACGGGGTGCGAGCCCGCATGGTGTGGCTCTCCACCCCGGACGGCAGGGCCCACGTGGAGGTCTCCACCTACCTGGCGCCCGAGTACGCGGGGGACACGGCGCCGCTGCCGCCCAACGCGCCCGGCCTGCGCCACCTGACCTTCCGCGTCCCCGACCTGGACGCTGCGCTCGCCGCCGTGCGGGAGCAGGGGTTCGTACCGATCGCCCCGCCACGCCGCTACGAGGACGTCTTCCGGCTCGTGTACCTGCCGGGACCCGAGGGGCTGCTGGTGGAACTCGCCGAGCCGCTGGACCGGACGCGGCTCGGGGTGGCACCTCAGACCTGGCGCTCCCACGGCCTGGTCCTGCGCCCGCTGACGGTGCAGGACGCCGAGGCGGACCACGCAGCGGTCATGGACACGGTGGAGCAATTGCGCGTGTGGGAGGGCACGGGGTGGCCGGAGCCCGGCTTCAGTGTGGAGGAGAACAGGGCGGAGCTGGCGGACCTTCAGCAGCGACACCTCGACCGGCGGGCGTGCACGTACACGGTGCGTGCCGCGGTGGAGAACGGCGAGGGGCCGGACGCGCTGGGCTGCGTCTACGCCTTCCCGTCCGCGGCGACCTTCCTGGCCCGCTCCGAGGTCAGCACGGTGGGGGAGGTCGCGTGGGAGGACGTGGACGTGCTCGTGTACTTCTGGGTGCGCGGTGGCGGCAATGAGCAAGCCGGGGGCCAGGCCGAGTTGCAGGCCCGGCTCCTGGCCGCGCTGCGCGCGTGGTTCGAGACCGAGTGGGGCGGTCGCCGCATCGTGTACGTGACGCACGAGGACTGCAACTGGCAGTTGGACCCGCTGCGGGACGCCGGCTTGGCCGAGCTCTTCCGCCTGCGGGAGCCTGGCAAGTCGGGGCAGTGGCGCGTGCTCGGCTGAGCAGGACGTGTGGCAGCCCAGGGGTAGTTCAGAGCAGTCCGCGTCAGCCCGCGGCAGCTCGGGGAAGCCGGGGTCGGTTCAGGGCAGCAGCCCGGCCGTCGCAGCCTCGGCGCGCGTGAGCAGTCCCGTGGTCGGGGCCCGGCCCGCGCTCGCGGCCGCCAGGCTCGCGGAGACGGCGGAGGCCCAGGGCCCGCCGGCCTCGACCAGATCGGCCGCCTCGGCGCCACCGATCCGCACCGGGTCCCAGCCGCTCGCGGCCAACAGCGCCACCGTCTCCTCGACGCCCCGGGATACGCCGGAATCCGCGCCAGGGCCCGCGTCCGGCGCCAAGTCTGGACCAGCGTCCGGCGCCGCGCCGGTGTGCACGGGCGGCACAGAAACATAGGGCAGGACGGCCCCGAGCCGCGCCCCGGTCAGCACGGCCTCGGCCGTGACGTGCGTCAGCGCGTGCACGTAGCCCACACCCTCCGGCAGGACGGCGAGGGTCCCGGCAGCGGCGGAGCCACCCGGCACGTAGAGCGCCAGCTTGGGACCGAGCGGCGTCAGTTCGTAGGGATTGGCCACGTCCAGCACGGTGCGCCCCGGCAGCTCGTCGGCGAGGGTGGTCAGCAGCTCGCTGAGGGTGGCGCCCCACGGGAGGGCCGGCACCACCACGGTGGCCGACCCGACGGCCTCACGCGCCGTGGCGACGCCGCGCATCCTGGCCGCGGGAACGGCGTCGTACACGTCATCGAGGACCCAGGCGACGTGCTCCGGGTCCCGGCCCCACACGGTGATCCCGGCGCCGGCGCCGGCCAGCAGCGTGGCGACGGCGGTGGCCATGGAACCCGTGCCGAGGACGGCGACGGAGGCGGCGGGGGCTGGCATGGCCCCAGGCTACCGGCGGGCGTGGTCCCTGCCGTGCGAGCGCGGGGTGAAGCGCGGGTCGGACTCCATCGGGTCGCGGCCGGAGCGCGTCGCGGCGCATCCGACGAGGGCCAGGACCAGCACGACAGTGGAGACGAGGAACACGGTGAAGCCGATCGAGTCATGCAGGCCGAGGTTCATCGCGAATCCGAGGACCATGGCGATCAGACACGCGGCCACGAGCAGGCGGGCTCCCCACCAGGCAGGCGTGCCTTCTCGACGTCGCGTGTGTCCCATGTCACCACTTTAGTCGCGTTGCGGGACAGAAGCGAGGGGATCTGTGGACCGGGCGCGCTGTGGCTTGGAACGAATCGGCGGACACGCGTAGAATGACGCCGTCAGTGCCGGGAGGGGGATCCCGGCGGCCGGTCGGGGGACCGGCGCTGACTCCTGCTACTCGTCCTTGGGGGTTCATCCATGCTGCACGTCCCGTTCCTGATCATCGGCGCAGGCCCCACCGGCCTCGGGGCGGCGGCTGCGCTCACCGCCCGCGGGATGCCGCACCTGCTCGTGGACGCGGGGCCGGGCCCCGGCGGCATGGCCGCCTCGCGGCGGGACGACCACGGCTTCACGTGGGACCTGGGCGGGCACGTGATCCATTCCCACTTCCGCGAGTTCGACGACGCGGTGGCGGCCAGCGGCGTGCCGCTGCGGCACGTGCGGCGCAACGGCTGGGTCTGGGTCGAGGGCTCCACCCCGGAGTCCATGGTGCCCGCCCCGTTGCAGGCGCAGCTTCAGGCCCTGCCGGAGGACGTGCGACCGGAGGCGCCCGCCGCCAACCTGGCCGAGTACTACCGCAACTGCTTCGGCGCGGATCTCTACGAACGCTTCTTCCACGGCTACAACACCAAGATGTGGTCCACCCCGCTGGAGCACGTGGACCACACGTGGACGTCCCTGCGCAGCGGCGGCAGCGGGCGCAACGTGCCGACCCTGTCCCTGGCCAAGGACTTCCGCCCGTCCACCGAGCGCTTCCCGTACCCGGTCGGTGGCACCAGAGCGCTGTGGGAGGGCATCGCCGAGCAGCTCACGGACGTCGGTAGCCAGCGCTACGACACCAGCGTCACCGCCGTGGACCTCGAGCACCACCAGGCCGTGCTCGCCGACGGCGAGCGCGTCAGCTATCAGCACCTCATCAGCACGGCACCGCTGCCGTGGCTGCTGCGCCAGGCCGGCCGCGATGACCTGGCCAAGGGGCTGCGCGCCAGCCGCGAGCGCGCAGTGGGCCTGGGGTTCGACGGCGCCCCGCCGGCTGCCCTACGCGAGGTCACCTGGATGTACTGCCCGGACCCGCAGGTCCCGTTCTCCCGGGCCACCGTCATGTCCACCTACGATCCCGGCGCGGCCGGGGACGGCCGCTGGAGCATCCTGCTAGAGGTCCCCGAGTGGGAGGAGCAGGTGCTCGGCGAGCAGGAGGCCAGCGAGGCCTGCCTCGAGGCGCTAGCACGGCTCGGCGTGGAGCGTGAGTCGCTGGTGAGCACCTGGTCAGAGCAGGTCCCCATGGCCTACCCCGTGCCCACGATCGGCCGGGACGACATCCTGCGCCGCGCCGATGCGTACCTCACCGAGCGGGACGTCTACAGCCGCGGCCGCTTCGGTGGCTGGCGCTACGAGTCCTGCAACCAGGACTACTCCTGGATGCAGGGGCTGCAGGCCGTGGATGCCGCGCTGACCGGGAGTGCGGAGGACGTGCTCTGGGAGCCGGAGCGCTTCTGAGTCCCTCCGAGCGCGGAGCCCCGTGCCGACAGCAGCGCCGTTGGTACCGTGCAGGGATGCACGCGCGCGGCCCGACCCACCTCTTCCTCACATGGGCCGTTCACGATGTCGAGGAGGCCATCGCCTTTCCCGGCACCTGTGATGCCCTGGCGGACGCGAGCGGGATCCAGGCGCTCCGCCTCGATCAACGCCAGTCGTGGCTCGCCGTCGGCCCGATGGGAGCCCTCGTCGGATTCGCCTGTCGGCGGGGGAGGACGACGAACACGCGCTCACGCATCTATCGTGCGACGCTCGCCGGACTCCACGCCCACGTCGGCACCCATCTGCTGGCCTCCGTGCTCCGACGCGGGTACACCGCAGGCGTCGCGAGCGCACCTCTCGTCATGCTGCCCGGGGCCCTGTCCGCCCGCGCGGAGGTTCGTGAGCTCGGGGAGCCCCTCGGCGCCAGGGACTATCTCGCCGGAGCGGGGCTGCTCGTCCCTGCTGCGCTGGCCTGCCAGTTCCTGGCACGCGTGCTCGTCCGCAGGAGCGCGGACGAGCACGCGCCGGGGCGCGGGCCGCTCAGCTGCCCACGCCGGCCGGGATGCCCTTCGGATTGATCTGCGAGCTCTTCACGGCCTCGTCCTGCAGACCCCAACGCGTGAGCACCTTGGCGTAGTCGCCGTCCTCCAGGGCGGTCTGCACCACCGTGTGCACCGGCGTGATCAGGCCGTTGCCCTTGGCCGTGCCCACCGCGATGGGGGCCGTGGACGGCCAGCCGCCCTGGATGGTGCCGACCACCTTGAACTTCCCGTCACCGGCCGCTGCCGTGTACTGCGAGGACGGGTTGGGCCCGAGGAAACCGTCGATCCGGTGCGAGGCGATCGCCAGGGAGGACGCCGCCGTGTCGTCGTAGTACACGAGGGTGGCCGGCTGCTTCCCCGCACGGCTCAGCTCCTTGTTCCACTCCAGCAGCACCTTCTCCTGGTTGGTGCCGGAGGAGACGGCCAGCTTGAGCCCGGAGATGTCGTCGGCGTCCCTGATGGAGGTGATCTTCGAGTCCGAGGCCACGAGGAAGCCGAGCAGGTCCTGGCGGGTGGAGGCGAAGTCGAAGAGCTTCTTGCGCTCATCGGTGACGGTCACGTTGGAGGAGACGATGTCGTACTTGCCGGACTGCACGCCCAGCGGCCAGTCGGCCCAGGAGACGTTGACGAGCTTGAGCTTCAGCCCGAGGCCGTCCGCCACGAGCTGGGCGATGTCCGCCTCCTCGCCGATCACGGTCGAGTTGTCGTCCGCGGCCAGGAAGGCCAGCGGCGGCGCGCTCGCGCTGACCGCCACCGTCAGCGTGCCGGGGGTGACCGGCTTGAAGCCGGAGGCCTTGAGCTGCTTCACGGCAGCCGGGACCTGATCGATGCGCACGCGGGAGTCGGCGTTGCTCGCGTTCGGGTCGAACGCGGGGCCGGTGGCCGCCGTGCGCTGTTCCGGGGTGTCGTGCTTGGAGGCCACGGCGACGCCGGTGACGGTGCCTGCCGCCGCGAGCACCACGAGGGCGCCGAGGCCGGCCACGAGCTTCTGCTTGCGGCTCAGGCGCCGCGTGGGGGTGGGGTCCTGCGTGGTCATGGGACATGCCTTTCGTGCCGCCCGGTGCCAAGGGCCGGGCGGGCGGTGCTGGTGCGCACGGACGACGCCGTGCGGAGACGGGAGTGGGGAGGGCCCGGCCGGGCCGCGTGGTTCGGAGCCGGAGGCTCAGAGCTGGAGCGGGTGCGGGGAGACGGCGCTCGGTCAGAGCACGCGGGAGACGAAGTCCCTGGTGCGTTCGTGCTGCGGCGCGGTGAGGATCTGCTCCGGCGTGCCCTGCTCCACCACGGCTCCCTGGTCAAGGAAGACGATCCGGTCGGAGACCTCGCGGGCGAAGCCGATCTCGTGCGTGACGATGATCAGCGTGGTGCCGTTACCCGCCACCTGCCGGATCACCTCCAGCACCTCGCCGACCAGCTCCGGATCCAGCGCGGAGGTGGGCTCGTCGAAGAGCAGCACGTCCGGCTGCAGGGCCAGAGCGCGGGCGATGGCCACGCGCTGCTGCTGCCCGCCGGAGAGCTGGCGCGGGTAGTGGTGCACGTGCGTGCCGAGCCCCACCCGCTCCAGCAGGGACAGCGCCCGCTCCTCGGCCTCGGCCCGGCTGCGCAGCTTCAGCGACGTGGGCGCGATGGCCACGTTCTGCGCTGCGGTGAGGTGGGGGAAGAGGTTGAAGTGCTGGAACACGAGCCCCACGCGGGTACGGCGGCGCAGGATCTCCCGCTCCGGCAGCTCCACGAGCTTCTCGCCGCGGCGGGTGTAGCCGATGTGCTCCCCGTCCACCGTGACGGAGCCCGCGTCCACGGTCTCCAGGTGGTTGATGGTGCGCAGCAGCGTGGACTTGCCGGAGCCGGAGGGACCGATCAGCGTCACCACCTCACCGGCGGCGACGTCAAGGTCGATCCCACGCAGCACGTGGTGGGCGCCGAAGGACTTGTGCACGCCGCGCAGGGCCACGGCAGCGCCGGTCGGGTTCGCGGACCCGCCCGGGGCCGCGGCGCCGCTCGCCTCGGGGGCGAAGCGGTCGGTCTCGGTGACGGTGCTCATCTGCTCACTCCTGGGGTCTCGGATCCGAGGGAACGCGCGGCCTCGACGCCGGCGTCGGTCCCCGCGTCGGTCCCGGCGTCGGTGTCAGTCACGGCGGCGCCCGCAGGCCCCGCCGCAGCGGTGCCGGACGCGCCCTGGCGGGCAGCCGGCGTCGTGCCCTGCTCCTCACCGAGGCGTGCCCACGCCTCGCGGACCCAACGGCGCAGGCGCTGCACGGGCGTGGCCGGCAGTTGGCGCGTGGTGCCGCGGGCGAAGTGCCGCTCCACGTAGTACTGGGCGATCGAGAGGGCCGTGGTGACGATCGCGTACCAGACGCACGCGACCAGCAGCAGGGGGATCACCTTGCCGTTGCGGTTGTAGATCACCTGCACGGTGTAGAAGATCTCCGGCAGCGCCACGATGAACACCACGGAGGTGCCCTTGACCAGCCCGATCACGAGGTTCACGGCGTTGGGCAGGATGGAGCGGGCCGCCTGCGGCAGGACGATGCGGAAGAAGCGCACGCGGGCGGGGAGGCCGAGCGCAGCGGAGGCCTCGAGCTGCCCGGCGTCCACGGAGAGGATGCCGGCGCGGATGATCTCGGAGGCATAGGCGGACTCGTGCAGGGTGATGCCGATCAGCGCGGCGGCGAAGGCCGTGATGGTCAGCGTGGTGTCGAACTCCACGAGCCAGTGATCGGCCGTGAACGGGGTGCCGAGGCCCAGCTTCGGGTACAGGTAGCCCAGGTTGTAGAAGACCAGGATCAGCACCACGAGCGGCACGGAGCGGAAGAACCACACGTAGAGCCAGGCCGGGCCGGACAGCAGCGGGGAGGGCGAGAGCCGCAGGACGGCCAGGCCGGCGCCGAGGATGAAGGAGAGCACGGTGCCCAGCACGGTCAGCAGCAGGGACAGGCCCAGCCCCTTCACGATCGCCGGGGCCAGGAAGTACTGCCCGAACACGTCCCACTCGTAGCGCGGATTGGTGAACAGGGACCAGACGAACTGGGCCAGGACGAACACGATGACGGCGGCCGTGATCCAGCGGGCGGGGTGCCTGCGCTGCACGACGACGCGTGGCCTGGTCCCCGCCTCGGCGCCGGTGGGCGGGGTGCCGGTTGGCGTTTTGTCGGTGGGCGTTGTGCCGTCGGGTGCCGTGTCGGTCCGGGCCGTCTCGGTGGGCGGTGCGGTCGCGGACCCGGGTCCGGTGCCCGGCGCGACCTCGCCGCTGCGGGCTGCGGTGAGACTCATGTCAACTCCTTCTCTTGCAGGGGTGCCAGGGCGATGCCCTGGTGGTGGGAACGGACGGCGGGTGCCGCGCCGTGTCCCTCGACCGCAGGGCCGAGGGTGGTGGTGAACGGATGGGGGCCGTAGTGCACGGGGTAGCGGTCCGGGTCGAAGCCGGGTGCCCACCCGGCGGCCAGGTAGAGGCGGACGGCCTCCGGCTGGCGCGGGCCGGTGGTGAGGAACAGGGAGCCGTAGCCGGCGTCGGCGGCCACCCTGCACAGCTCGTCCATGGTGGCGCGGGCCAATCCGCGGCCGCGTTGGTCCGCCCTGGTCCACACGCGCTTGACCTCCGCCGTGTCCGTGCTCAGGCGCTTGAAGGCTGCGCCGGAGAGGACCTCGGCCCCCTCCTCGTAGACGATGAAGGCGCCGTCCGGGGGCAGGAACACCTGGTTCGGGTAGCGGTCGATCTCGGCGCGGGAGCCGGCCCGGTTCAGCCGGGTCCCGTAGCGCTCGGTGTACTCCCGGACCAGGTCATCCAGCAGCACCAGTACTGCTGGATCCTCGGGGGAGGCCACCCGGAAGCGGCCGGGGAGCAGGGTGCTCACGCGCCGACCCCGGCCGGGACGCCGGCGGACTCCGCTACCGGGTACGGCAGGCCGAGGATGTCTCGCAGGGTGCCCTGATCCGGGTATGCGGTGCGGTAGGCGCCGAGGTCCTGCAGCTCCGGGACCACCTTGTCCACGAACTCGTCCAGGCCGGACGGGGTCAGGTGGGGCACCAGGACGAAGCCGTCGCTGACCCGGTCCCTGACCGCCTCGGCGAGGGCGAGCGCCACCTGGTGTGGGGTGCCGATGTAGGCCGGACGCGAGGTGGTGGCGATGACCACCTCGCGGGCGGAGAGGTGCTCCCGTTCCGCCTTGGCCCGCCAGGCCGCAGCCGTGGCCTGCGGATCGCCGAACTGCCGCACCTGGCCCCGGCGCAGCTTGGCGTCGACGGGATCGAAGCTGGGCAGGGGGCCGTCAGGGTCCAGCTCGCTCAGGTCCGTGCCCCACACCTGCTCCAGCAGGGACACGGCGGTGGGACCGCTGATCTGCTGGTGGGCGATCTCGTCGGCGTTGGCCCTGGCCTCGGCCTCCGTGTCACCGAGCACGAACCCGGCGCCGGGGAGGATCAGCAGGGAGTCCTCGTCGCGGCCGGTGCGCGCCAGGCGCCCCTTCACGTCCCGGTAGAACTCCTGGCCCTCGCGGCCGGCGGCGTGGCGCGTGAAGATGACCTCGGCGTGGGCAGCGGCGAAGTCGCGGCCTGCGGGGGAGTCCCCGGCCTGGACGATCACGGGGTGGCCCTGCGGGGAGGCAGGGGTGTTCGGCACGGCGGTGATGTCCACCTGGCGGCCGTGGAAGCCGACCTCCTCCCCGGTGCCTGCCGCGGCCCAGAGCTGCTTGGTGGCCTGCACGACCTCGGCGGCCCGCTCGTAGCGCTCGCCGAGGTCCAGGTAGCCACCGCGACGGAAGTTGCCACCGTGGAAGGCGTCGGAGGAGGTGACCACGTTCCACCCGGAACGCCCGCCGGAGAGCGCGTCGAGGGTGCCGAGGGCGCGGGCGAGTTCCGCCGGCTCGTTGAACGTGGAGGAGAGCGTGCCGACCAGGCCGATCCGCTCCGTGACGGCCGCGAGGGCGGCGAGCACCGTGAGCGTGTGCGGGCGACCGGCCACGTCCAGATCGTGCAGCCTGCCCTTCTGCTCGCGCAGCCGCAGCCCCTCCGCCAGGAAGACGTAGTCGAACAGGCCGCGCTCGGCGGTGCGGGCGAAGTGCTCGAAGGAGGAGAAGTCGATCTGGCTGCCTGCACGCGGATCCGACCACACGGTGGTGGAGTTCACGCCGGGGAAGTGCGCCACGAGGTGCACGGGGCGGAATGCTGACTCAGACATGGGTGGCCTCCTCGGCGTGGCGGGCTGCGGTGTACGGGTTCACGGCCTCCGGCAGGGAGAGCCGGTGTCGCAGGGTGGGGTGGGCGCTCGCCGAGACTGTGCCGGTCGTGTGGTCTGCGGGGGTGGCTTCTGCTGCCGTGCGCTCCGTGGTGCGAGCCCGTGCGGCGGCTACGGCGCGCGCGAGCGCGTCGGAGAGGTCGGCGGGAAGCGGTGAGCCGGGCGCGGGAGCCAGCAGCACGCCGTCGTACACCGGAGGAAGCGAGGCCAACGCGTCCGGCCGTGTGAGCGGGAGCTCGGCCCAGAGCAGGAGGTGCTCGCGTGCGGCACGCACCTGCTCCGCGCCGACCGTCGCGTCCGCGGCGAGCACCACGATGTCCGCGTGGGCGGCCAGGGGGAGCTCGTCCTCGTCGCGGACCCGCACCAGCACCGGCGGCCTGCCCTGCGGGGAGCGGGGTGTGATGGACGCGCCCTCGACGCTGAAGCGGTGGCCCGTGTAGGCGGCGTCGTGGATGCGCTCGCGGTCCAGGAAGCGGCCGGTGGCCACGTCGCGGATGATCGCGTCCTCCTCCCAGGAGTCCCAGAGCCGCTCGATCGCCTCGAGGGAGTCGACGGCGTCCTGCAGGACCGCGGCGCGTTCTGCCGCCTCGTCGGGGCGCTGCGTCGGCTCCCAGATGTTCACGGCCGCGCGCTCGGCCGGATCGAGTCCTGGGCGCAGGGCGAGGCCGGCCCGGCCCAGGCTCGCGTGGTCGATGGTCTGCAGGGCCGTGGCCACGTGGAAGGGCTCGGTGACCGCCGAGGTGATCTGCGGGATGAGGCCGATCGAGTGGGCGAGCGGGCCGAGCGCGGCGGCGGCCAGCGCGGCGTCGAGCCGCTGGACCGGGGCCTGCCTCGCGCCGGTCCCGGCCGCGCCGTCGGCTGTCGCCCCGGTGGCCGGTGCCTCGGTGATCCGGTCCGGCAGCAGGACCGCGTCGACGCCGGCGGCCTCCGCGGCCAGGACGGCCGAACTCAGGGCCGCCAGGGTGGGGGCCTGCAGCGTGGCGCTGTCCAGGCTCAGGGCCACGGCGAAGCCGCGCCCGGGGGACTGTGTGGTGCTCATGCTCTCTCCGTCTGGTGGGTTCGTGGGGCGTCGTCGAGGTGCGTCCGGGCCGGCCGGCCCGGGTGCTCCGACCCGTCCGGAGGGGCCGGACGGGTCAGGTGGGCCAGGACGTCGGCCGCCGTGCGGTCGGTGCTGCGGAAGGGCAGCGAGTTCATGCGGGGCCGGGAGAAGGCCCCGGCGTCCGGCGTGGAGGTGGGTGCTCCCAGCGCCCACTCGCTCGCCAGCGGCGCCCCGTCCGGATCAAGGACGCGGCCGGTGGGAGGGTCCACCCGGATCCGGCCGCCCAGGACCCCGGCGCGCGTGGCCAGGTCCGCCAGGGCCGGGTCCGTGGTGCGGGTGACGTCCGTGGCCGGAAGCCACGCGTCCACGAGGGCGGTGGCCGTGCTGACCTCGGCGACTGCGGGGGAGGAGGCCGAGAAGACGGTGCGGCCTTGGCGCTCGGTGGTGCTCACGCTGACGTCGGGACCGAGGAAACCCACCACGCCGGCCTCGGCGAGCGCGAGCAGTTCCTGCAGCCGCTCGGGAGGCGGCCCGGAGGCGAGGTAGCTGAAGAAGCCCTGCCAGGTCACGGGGAGCAGCTGCTCGGTGGTGCGCCGGTTGAACAGGTCGGCGGGCGCCTCGGCGAGGACCACGTGGATCTGCAGCAGGCGGTGCCACACGGCCAGGGTGGCCGTGTGCTCGGCGGCGGTGTGCACCTGCAGGTCGGCGCGGACGTGTTCGGTGACCAGGTCGTCCATCTCCGCGCGGGTGGCGGTGGCAGCGGCCTGCAGGGGGCGATGCCAGTCCAGGACGTGGAAGCGATCGAGCGGGTCGGGGACCACGGAGGCGAGGTGCTCGCGCAGCGCGGGGGAGTCCCAGGCCTCGGTGAGGATGAGGCGCTCCGTGGTGGCGAGGTCACCGTGCACGCGATCCGGGTGATGGGTGAAGAGTTCTCGGTGGTGGGCCAGGTGCAGCTCGGTGGCGATGAGCGGCCAGGCGTCATCGAGCAGGTCCCAGCTCTCGCCGCGCTCGGCGGCGGCGCGCAGCACCTCGGGCGTGAAGACGCTCAGGGGCTCCGGTGCGTGGCCCAGGGCCTGCACTGACTTGCTGCGGTAGGGGACCCCGCGGCGGGAACCGATCAGGAGGTGGGGTTCGCGGCCGGAGGGGGCGTAGACGAGACGGCGGGTGGCCGGGGCCTCGTCCTCGTGACCGGGTGCGGGGAGGAAGCGGCCGCCGCGGCCCTCGGTGAGCAGGACCACCAGGTCGATCGCGGCCAGGCCGAGCCCGCGCACGATCACGTCCTGTTGCGGGGCCAGATCGGCGTGGTCGTCGTCCGCCGTGTAGGCCGGCGGGTGGTAGGTGAGGCCGTGCCGCTCGGCCACGGCGGTGAGCCGCGCCGCCTCGGTGGCCGGCCGGGCGTCGGTGTGCCCCACCGTGTGGACCACGGCGTCGACCTCCAGGCGCTCCCCGGAGGCGAGGCGCAGCAGCGTGCGGTCGCTGTTCGGCGCGGTGGGCGGCTCGACAGCGTGCACGACGTCCGCGTGGAAGCTCACCTGCACGCTGCTGGGAAGGGCATCCAGCACCCGCTGCAGCGCCCACGTGAGGTAGACGCTGTGCAGGCGCCGAGAGGGGAAGGACGTGGGGGTGAGGCGGGCGGCCTCGGCGAGGGTGATCTCGTCCAGGCCCGGCACGTCGTCGAGGTACCCCTCCGTCACGCTGCGCACCCACTCGGCCAGGGTGAGGCCGTCCGGGGCGGGCGCACCCAGCTCGCAGGAGTCGTCCGGGAAGACCGTGACGTCCGAGAGCGTGGAGTTCAGGCGCAGCAGGGGCGACTGCTCGCGGCGCCAGATCCGTCCGGGACCCGGCGGGTGGGGGTCGATCAGGTGCACGTGCAGGCCCGGCGCGGCAGAATCGGAGGCCGCGGTGAGCCCGGCGTGGTGCGCGGCGAGACGCTCGAGGAGCATGAGGCCGCGGGGTCCGGCGCCGATGACCGCAACGGTGCTGATGCCGGCTGCGGACTCCTGCGCCCTCCCGAGCGGCTGCTGTGGGGGAGGTGCAAAGGCCATGGCTCCACCCTGCGGCGGGCACCGGGGGAGCCGCGTGCCTGTGGCGCCTTCTGACCTTTCGTGGCGCCGTGTGACGTGCAGTGCGTCGTCACACGGGGACGCACCGGTCCTCGCACGTCCTCGCATGACCGTGCGCGGGATTCCCCGTGAGCCGGCTTCCTAGGCTCGGCGGGACCACGGCCCGGGAGACCGGGCCCCAGCCCAGGACGAAAGGCACGGCCATGACCGCACCCAGCACGCCGCCCTCACCCACGCCGCCCTCACCCAGTCAGCGCAGCCGGCGCCTCTCCACCCGCCAACGCGTGGTGATCACCGTGGCGGCGCTCGCCGTGCTCGCGGCAGGCACCGGCATCACGCTGGGCCTCACGCGTCACGCCGGCGACACCAAGGCGGACACCACCCGCACGGCGGCGACGGCCTCGGGGGTGGACACCTCGGCGCAGCAGTCGGGGCGCGTGCGGATCTCCGAGGTCCCGGCCGCCGTGGCCGCCCTGAAGGACTCGGGCTTCTCCCCGGTGCACAAGGGAGAGCTCACGGTGGCCACGACGGGTGGTTCAGCACCCCTGAGCTTCACGGCCGACGACGGCTCCACACTGATCGGCTCCGAGGTGGACGTGGCCCAGCTGATCGCGGACGGCCTTGGCCTGAAGCTGCGCGTGGAGGCCACCAGCTGGGCCGATTGGCCGCTCGGCGCGCAGTCGGGGAAGTACGACCTGGTGCTCTCGAACGTGGGCGTGACCGAGGAACGCAAGGACCTCTTCGACTTCGCCACCTACCGGCACGGGCTGCACTCGTTCCTGGTGCGCAAGGACTCGGATCTCTCCGAGCTCTCCTCCCCGGCGGACATCGCGGGGCTGAAGATCGTGGTGGGCTCCGGCACCAACCAGGAGAAGATCCTGCAGGCCTGGAACAAGATCAACGAGAAGGCGGGGCGCAAGCCGGCCACACTCGTGTACTACGACGACGCGGCGGCGTCACTGCTGGCCCTGCGTTCGGGGCGGGTGGATGCGAGCCTCGGCCCCAACCCGTCACAGATCTACCAGGCGCAGATCTCCGATGACCTGAAGGTGGTGGGCCGGATCAACGCGGGCTGGCCGGACAACTCCGACGTGGGCGCGGTGACGAAGAAGGGTGACGGGCTGATCCACCCCGTGCAGCTGGTCCTCACCTCGGCGCAGACCTCGGGGAAGCTGACCGAGTCGTTGAAGCGGTGGGGCCTGCAGGGCGAGGAGGTCCCCACCATCCAGGTCAACCCGAAGGGCCTCCCGCGCGCGACCAAGTAGCCGCCTGGGTGACCGTGCGCGCGCCAGGCGACCACCCGGCGTCGTGCAGGGACCGTGGCTTCTCATCTGCCTGTCCATTGGACGCGCAGATGAGAAATTGCGGTACAGACAAACGCGAGGAGGGCCGGTCCTCGACGGGACCGGCCCTCCTCATCTGTGC
>Ga0164242_10003266_pt1 | contig 18565 bp, 19 predicted proteins | sample OricomgcompostMG_FD_108783 | JGI IMG/M metagenome (GOLD analysis project Ga0164242, IMG submission 108783) | Miracle-Growth compost microbial communities from Emeryville, California, USA - Original compost - Miracle growth compost (MG) ... | reverse complement strand
TCGCCGGGACCGCGCCGGTCGATCAGCGCGACGCGGCGTCCGCGGTCTTGCAGATGCAGCGCCGAACTGACGCCGACGATGCCGGCGCCCAGTACGATAACGTCGAAATCCATGCGATCGCCCTGTTTGTCCCGGCTTGTCGCCGGTGTGTCTCCTGTGGCGTCCCGTTGCATCGGCAACGGGCGCAGCCCGTGTGCGACGCGGGCGGGCCGTCCGGCACTTTAGTCCAGCGCGGTCCGCGCCGGCAAGCCCGTCGCGGCGCCGCGCGCGCGGGCTGCTACACTGACTGCCGCCCGACGGTGCATCGCGGGCTGATGACAAAGGAGAATCCGATGGTTCGGTATCGACACTACAAGGGCGGTATCTATGAACTGGTCTGTGAGGCGACGCTCGAATCGGACCCGTCGGTCACGATGATCGTGTACCGGGCGGCCGACGGCACCCTCTGGACCCGGCCGTCGTCGGTGTTTTTCGAACTGGTCGAACACGAAGGCGCGCTGGTGCCGCGCTTTGCGCCGGTCAATTGAGTCTGTTGCGGTTTTATCGAGGAATGGTCGACCATGCGTCTTCTGCTAGCGCTGCTGCTGCCCTGGCTGCAGTTTTTTACGATCGGCCGGCCGATTGCCGGCGTCGTCTGTCTGATTCTGCAAATCACGTTGATCGGCTGGATTCCGGCCGCGATCTGGTCGGTGTACGCGCTTAGCCAATACCGCACCGATCGCAAGATCGAAGCCGCGCTCGGCAGGCGCGATTGAGCGCGGCCGGGACCGCTCGCGCGTGGCGGCCGCGTTACAACGGTAAACGGCCGTCACAATTTCCGCCGAACCTTGCACCCCGTCTCCTTTCCTACAGAAAAGAAAGGAGATAAACGATGCTTAAAACGATTGCTGCTGCGGGACTGGTCGCGGCGCTGGCCGGCTGCGCGGTCGGGCCCGGCTACGACTACGGCTACGCCCAGCCGGGCTACTACTACGGTTACGGGCCGGCCTACGGACCGGCTTACGGCGGCGTGGATATCGGCATCTGGGGCGGCGGCCGCGATCATTACTACCATGGCGGCCACTATTATCACGGTGGCCATCACTGGCCCGGCCACTTCGGCGGCCCTCGCGGGCCCGGGCATTTCGGCGGTCACGGCGGCCCGTGGCACGGCGGCGGCCACGGCGGGTTCCATGGCGGCGGTCACGGTGGGGGGCATGGCGGCCACGGCGGCCGGTAGCGACGCGGAGACATGCACAGACAGGCGCCGAATTGCGCGGCGTCCGCGAGGCGTGCGCATTGACGGGCGCGAAAAACCGGCTCCCGAATGCTTCGCGGAGCCGGTTTTTTTGCGCCCGTCGACAGCGCGCCGCGGCGGTGGCCGTAGCGAATTACTCGCCGGTTTGCGTGCTGCCGTTCGTCCCCGGACCATACGCACCGTTCGCCTGCTGCGCATCGACGCGCGCCTGCGCCGCCTGGAGGTTCTGCGGATAGTCGATCCAGTCGTCCGGATCGTAACCGGCGGCGCGCAATTGCACGAGTTGCTCGCGGACCTCGGCGCGCGTCAGCGGCGGTTGCTGGACCGATCGAGCGTCGGCGGACGAAACGGCCGGAACCGCGATGACAGCGGCAAGCACGGCAGCGTGGACGACGGACGTCATGGAAACCTCCGGATCTTGGTCGCGGGCTGCGCGATCAGCGTTTTGCCCATGGGACCGTAATGTAGCCGTCGCCGAAGCCAAGGGTAAATGCTCGCGTCACGGATTCACCGTTTTAATTTGCGTCACAATGCGCGCGGTCAATCGGCCTGCTTTTTCGTCTCGCCGCGCCATCCGCTCAGGGCAGCAAATCGAGCGATTCGACGTCGATATATCGTCCGCGGCCGCTGCGCTCGATTTCGCCGGTGATCCTCACGCGCTGCTGCGGCGTGACGGTCCGGCCGCCGAAAAGCCGCGGCGAGATTTCCACGCGGATGCTGCCGGAGTCGTCGCGGAACGTGTAGTCGTCCTCGCGCAGACGCTCGACGACGTAGCCGGTCAGCGTCACGTCCGTACCGGCGCGCAGATGGGTGCGGGCCTGCTCGACGGTGACTTCGCGGACCGGCGCGCCGGGTCCGCGGAACTGCGCGTGGGCCGGCAGCGACAGCGCGCTCAGTAACAATGCGGCGGCGAATCGGGTTTTCATCACGGCTTCTCCTTCGTGAGGGCAACGGGCGGCTCGCGCGCTCCGCGGCATCGACGTCAAAGCGCCTGCGCGTCGGGCGCGTCGAGCACGAGATCGGTCTGGGCGATCGCGACGCACGGCAGCGTGAGCCCTTCGGCCTTTTCCTCGCGCGTGAGTCCCGGCCATTCGATCGTATAGTGCACCGTCCCGCTGACGATGCGGCACAGACAGGTCCGGCACGTTCCGTTGCGGCACAGGCGCGGCAGCCGGATCCGCGCGAACTGCGCCGCTTCGAGCACCGTCAGTTCGGGCGGCGCGTCGAACGTCGCGCCGAGCGGCTCGACGACGACCCGTGGCGTGACGCCGCCGTCGCGCGGCTCGCCGCTCATGAAATCGACACGCCGAGCAGCCGCCCCGCGCCGGCGGTGAACGCCGCGGCGACGAGCCCGATCGCGATCTGCCGCGCCGCCGAAAAAAGCGCGCCGCGGCCGTTGAACAGCGACGTGAAGACGCCGACCGCCGCGAGTCCGACCGCGCTCAGCAGCACCGATTGCGCGATCGCCGCATAGCCGCTCGCCCACAGAAACGGCGCGGCCGGGAACGCGGCGCCCGTCGCGAACAGCAGGAACGACACGCCCGCCGCCGACCACGGATTGCCGCCCAGTTGCGCCGGATCGATGCCGAGTTCTTCGCGGCTCAGCGTGTCGAGCGCGTTGTCCTTGTCGCGCATGATCTGCGCGGCGATGCGGCGCGCCTCGCCGGCGTCGACGCCCTTCGCCCGATAGATCAGCGCGAGTTCGCGGCGCTCGGCGTCCGGCGTGTGTTCCAGCTCGTCGGCCTCTTTGGCGATCTGCGTGCGCGCGAGTTCGCGCGCGTTCGTCACCGACAGCCATTCGCCGAGCGCCATCGAGCACGCGCCGGCGACGAGCCCGGCGAGCCCGGTCAGCACAATCGTGCGATTCGCGGTGCCGGCGCCGGCGACGCCCATGATCAGGCAGAAGTTCGACACGAGTCCGTCGTTCGCGCCGAGCACCGCCGCGCGCAGATCGTTGCCCGATGCGACGCCCCGGTGCCACGACTCGGCGGCGGCGATGCGCGACACGTCGCCGTCGTCGCGCGGCGCGCTGTCCGACACGATCGACTGCACGATCGCCGCGTGTTCCTGTTCCTGCCTCGACAGCGCCTGGGCACCCGGCTCGTGCGCGTAGCGGTCGCGGTCCGCGTATTCGGCCGCGGCGACCGTCTTCAGCACGACCTGCGGGCCGAACGCGCGCGTCAGCGCCTGAAGCAGCAGCGTCTTCGCGCTGCGTCGGTGCGCGCGCACCGGCACGCCGTGCGCGGCGAGCTTGTCGCGCCACACCTGCGCATGCTCGCGCTCGGCCGCCGCGAGGTCCGCGAAGATTTTGCGGCGGCGCGCGTCTTTTTCCGCGCTCGACAGCGTGTCGTAGACGGCGGCGCTGTCGAGTTCGTCGGCGAGATTGCGCTGGTAGCGTTTGAGTTCGTGCCCGGAGGCCATGGCGGAGAGCGGAAAGGATTCGCGAGCTTAACCCGGCGCCGGCTTCGACGCGCGCGGCTAGCGCCGCGACCGGATGCGCCGATAGACGGTGTTGCGCGCCAGTCCGAGTTCGCGCGCCGCCGCCGACACGTTGCCGCGATGGCGCGCGAGCGCGTCGTCGATCAGCGCGGCCCGCCAGTCGGACAGGCGGGCCGGATGCGCGGCGGGATTGGCGCCGCGGGTGGCCGCCGTCGCGCTGGCCGTGGTCGTCGCGGTGGCGTGCGCCGGCGCGCCGTCGCAGTCGTCCAGCAGATCGTCGGGCAGATGTGCGATACCGATTTCCGCTTCGCCTTCGGCCATGATCGCGGCGGTGCGCAGCACGTTGGCGAGTTGGCGCAGGTTGCCGGGCCACCGGCAACGCGCGAAGCACGCGCGCACCGCGGCGGCGATGCGCGGCGGCGCAAGCGGCGTGTCGCGACGCACGTCGGCCAGCATGCGTTCGACGAGCGCATCGAGATCCGTGCGCTCGCCAAGCGGCGGCAGCGTGACCGTGAGCCCGTTGATCCGGTAGTACAGATCCTCGCGGAAGGTGCCGTTTGCGATCATCGCGCGCAGGTCGCGGTGGGTCGCGCAGACGATCCGCAGATCGACCGGCACCGCCGCGGTCGCCCCGAGCGGCACGACCGCGCGTTCCTGAAGCACCCGCATCAGCCGCACCTGCTGCGCGAGCGGCATGTCGCCGATTTCGTCGAGAAACAGCGTGCCGCCGTGCGCCTGCGCGATCTTGCCCGGATGGCCGCGCCGCTTCGCGCCGGTGAACGCGCCGTCGTCGTAGCCGAACAGTTCGGCTTCGATCAGCGAATCGGGCAGCGCCGCGCAGTTGAGCGCGACGAACGGCGCATCGCGGCGCGGCGAATCGTAATGCAGCGCCCGCGCGAGCCATTCCTTGCCGGTGCCGGTACGGCCGAGCACCAGCACCGGAATGTCGCGGCCGCGCACTTTCGCGACGCGTTGCAGCACCGCGCTCATCCGCGCGTCGCCGGTGTCGAGATCGGCCAGCGTGACGGCCGGCGTGAGCGTCGGCACGCGCCGCGGCGGCGCGGTCTCCGTTGCCGACGACGACGATGCGTCGCGCGGCGGCGTGCGTTCGACGACGGCCGCCGCGCCGGCGGCGCGCAGCGCGCCCGGCGTGCCGCGCGCGATCACGCGCACGCCGCTCGGCAGCGTCAGCGACAGCATGTCGCCGGGCGTCTGCACGAGCCGTTGCAGCAGCGCCGGAAACGGCATCCCGAACAGCGACGCAAACTCGCGCGGCTGCAACGCCGCGAGCGGCTCGCCGAACTGGAACAGCGCGCTGCGGTTCGCGCACAGCAGCGCGCCGTCCGGCGCGAACGCGGCGAGTCCTTCGTACAGCGTACCGATGAACTCGGCGCGCGCATGGAACTGCAAACGGATCGCGTCCGCGAATTCGGTCGCGAACAGGTGGTTTTCGATCATTTGCGCGGACATGCGCACGAGCGCGAGCGTGTGCTTGCCGTCGCCGCGCGAGTCGCCGCTGACGTCGAGCGCACCGAGCGTGCGGCCGTACGGATCCGCGATCGGCGCGCACGAGCAGGTGAGGATGCGGTTCGCGTGCAGGAAATGTTCGTCCGCGTGGATGGTGGTCGGCCGGCCGTCGGCGAGCGCGGTGCCGATCGCATTCGTGCCGCGATGCCGCTCGGCCCACGACACGCCGGGCCGCAGCGCGACGCGCCGCGCCTTCTCGACGAAGTCGCTGTCGCCGAGGCTGTGCAGGATCACGCCGTGGCGGTCGGTCAGCAGCACCATGCTCTGCGTATCGACGATCTGCGCATGCAGCGCTTCCATTACCGGCAGCGCCTGGCGGTAGAGCCGGTGATTGCCGTCGATCAGCCCGCGCAGGTCGGCGTCGCGCAAAGGCTGGAAATCGGGCGCTTCGGACGCGCGCAGCCCGAGTTCGCGCGAGCGCGCGTGAGCCTGCGCGATCGCGTCCGTGCGGGCCGCCGGTGCGGGCGGTACGGGACGTGGGTTCACTGCCTGTCTCCGGTTGTTGTCTACATCGCGTGCTTCGTGATGGTAACAGCACGGGCGCGGCAACCCGTCCTCGCGCGAGCGCCTCGCCGCCCTTGCTTTTGGCCGCGCGGGTGCCATAACAAAAAAGAAGGCGCAGGGTTGCGGCGCTCCGGCGGCGGGTCGTCCGCCGCCGTGTTTCGACGGGGGCAATCATGGTGCGCAACGAATGGAGGATCATGCTGGCGGCGCTCGCCGTCTTTGTCTCGCTGGCCGGCGTGGCGGTGTCGATTCACGGACTGCTCTACGACAAAACCGACGTGGTGCTGTACGGCATGATCGCGGCGGGCGTCGGTATCGTCGTCTGTGTGGGAATGCTGACGATCTGTCCGAAGGACGTCGGACCGCCTCGGCATCGCGAGTCGTGACGCGACCCGGACGCTGGGGACGGGGCACTCGGGTGTGCGTTGCGGGCGGCGGGGAGATTGCGTCGCGCGGTGGACGCGGCCGTTTGCCGGCGACGCATCGGGGCGCGTGTCGTTGCGGTGCATCATCGGCGTGCGCGAGACGGTGACAGCGGTGCGCGAAGCTTGCAACGCGGGCGCGGCGGGCAATGCGCAGCAGCGGCGCGCAACGATGGAGCACCGGAAAGACATGCGCATGCAAGCGCCGCGCGGACGACGCCAGCGAACGCACCGAAGCAAAGCACCGAGGCAAAGCACCGCAGCAAAGCACCGAAGCAAAGCACCGAAGCAAAGCACCGAAGCAAAGCACCGAAGCAAAGCACCGAAGCAAAGCACCGAAGCAAAGCACCGCAGCAAAGCACCGAAGCAAAGCGCCGCAGCAAAGCACCGCAGCAAAGCCCGACGAAATCACACCACGCCAGCGCACCCGAACCCGCACCAGCAGCGCGAAACGCAGCGCCCGAAAGCGCCATCCGAAGCGGCACCGACCCCGCCCCTTGCGCATTCCGTCCACGCCGCCCTTGCAGCCCGCCGGAACTCGACTACAGTGAATCCATCCGGCGCCGGCGCCGCATCGCCTGCGGACCGCCATCGGTGTGTCCGCGCGCCGGGGCCTCGGAGGGGCTCGCATCCGTGACACGCGCGGTCCGTTCACCGTCAACCAGGGACGACACCATGCAGATCGTTTTTCCGAACGAGGCGCCCGAATATTCCGGGCGCGATCTCACGCTGGCGTTTCCGGTGATGGTCGATGGCGAACGGGTCGAGTGCACGATCACGGCCGAAGCGCTGGAGGATCACTTCGGCGCCGCGTCGTCGCGCGCCGAGGACATGCTGCACGCGTTCGACCGTCATCGCGACCACATCGAGGTCGTCGCGCGGCGGCTGCTGTCGGATACGTGCGCGCGATGCCTCGTGCTGCGCAGCGGCTACGTGCGCTTCATGCACGCGCACGCGGTGGCTTCCTGATTTTCACGCGGCGCGGCATGGCGTCGCCGCGCAGGCCGCGACGCGCTCAGATCATGCGCCGCAGCGTGTTGTCGCGCAGCAGCACGTGATGCGCGACCGCGGCTGCCGCATGCAGACCGATCACCCAATAGAACAGGTTGCCGATGAATCGATGCGCCTGCCTGATCGCATGGTTCGCTTCCGGGTCCGCGCCGGCGAGCCGGATCGGCAGACCGAGCCCCGCGAGCACGACCGGATGGCCGGCGGTGTTGATCGTCAGGATGCCGAGCAGCGGCTGCACGAAGACGAACAGATACAGCGCGAGGTGCGCGGCCCGCGCGAGGAACGCCAGCAGCCGGTTCGCGTCGATGTCGTCCGGCGCGCCGTACCACAGGCGCCACAACAGCCGCAGCGACGCGAACGCGAGCACGAGCGAGCCCGCCCACACGTGCACGCCGCTCCACAGCGCGCGGCTTTCGGTGCCTTTCGGACCGCGTAGCTCGATCGCGAGATACGCGAGCGCGACGAGCAGGAAAATCGCCCAATGGAAAAACACGGCGGGTCGGGAATAGCGTTCGGAAGCGGGGGACACGGCGGCTCCTCGATGACGGGAAACTCCGCCGATGATAAAGGCCGCGCGCGCCCGCCGGCCGCGCGCGGCGCGCGAAACTGCGCGCGCGTTGATGCAGACCGTCAGTCGGCGCCCAGGTACACGTAGCGGAACAGGAACACCGCGGCGACCAGCCACACGATCGCCTTGACCTGGCGCGCGCGGCCGGTCAGCAGCTTCAGCGCCGCATACGACACGAAGCCGAACGCGACGCCGTTCGCGATCGAATAGGTGAGCGGCATCGCGATCGCGGTCAGCGTGGCCGGCACGACTTCGGTCGCGTCGTCCCACGGCAGGAACGCGAGTTCGCGCAGCATCAGGCACGACACGTACAACAGCGCCGGCGCGGTCGCGTAGCCGGGCACCACGCCGGCCAGCGGCGCGACGAACAGGCACGCGAGAAACAGCACGGCGACCGTCAGCGCGGTCACGCCGGTGCGCCCGCCCGCCTGCACGCCGGACGCGCTTTCGATATACGCGGTCGTCGACGACGTGCCGAGCAGCGAGCCCGCGACGATCGCGGTGCTGTCGGCGAGCAGCGCGCGGTTGAGCCGGTGCATCTTGCCCTCGACGAGAAGGCCCGCGCGGTTCGCGACGCCCATCAGCGTGCCGGTCGCGTCGAACAGTTCGACGAGGAAGAACACGAGGATCACGTGCAGCACGCCGGTCGACAGCGCGCCGCGAATGTCGAGTCGCAGCAACGTCGGCGCGATCGACGGCGGCGCGGAAAAGACGCCGTGAAACTGGTTGCCGCCGAAGAAGAAGCTGAGCACCGTCACGCCGACGATGCCGATCAGGATCGCGCCGCGCACGCGCAGCACGTCGAGCACGACGATCGCGAAGAAGCCGACGATCGCGAGGATCGTGTGCGGATCGTGCAGGTTGCCGAGCGCGACGAGCGTCGCCGGGTTGCCGACCACGACGCCGGCCGTTTTCAGCGAGATGATCGCGAGAAAGAGCCCGATGCCGGCGGTGATCGACACGCGGATCGACGGCGGGATGCCGTTGACGATCGCCTCGCGCACGCGCAGCAGCGTGACGACGAGGAACAGGCAGCCGGAGATGAACACCGCGCCGAGCGCCGCCTCCCACGTATAGCCCATCCCCTTGACGACCGTGTACGCGAAGTAGGCGTTCAGGCCCATGCCGGGCGCGAGCGCGATCGGGTAGTTCGCATAGAGGCCCATGATCAGCGACGCGAGCGCGGCGACGACGCAGGTCGCGACGAACACCGCTTCCTTCGGCATGCCGGCGTCGCCGAGGATCGCCGGATTCACGAAGATGATGTACGCCATCGTGAGGAAGGTGGTGAGCCCGGCGAGCAGTTCGGTGCGCAGGTTCGTGCCTGTTTCTTCGAAGCCGAAATAGCGTTTGATGGCGTCCATGGAGGTTGGGCTCTTTTCTTGTGCGGGATGGAGGCGGAAGGGGCGCGCGGGCCGCGCGTTCCGGGCGCGATTGTAAACAAGGATGTCCACGAATGGGCTGCGCGGCGTGCAATCGTCGTGCCGGCAGCGGCGGCGCGCGGACGAGGGACGACGGGAAGGGGCATTGGCACCGGCGATCGGAAAGGGGCGCCGAAACAGACCGTAAAACGGCCGGCAAACAGACGGGAAAGCGACCGGGAAAACCAGCGGCCGGCACGGCCGGCAAACGCGCTGCGGACCCGCGCCGCAGAACTTCGCCACCGAGCCCCGCCACCCAACCCGCCGCCCGCACCGGACGACCGCGAATTACCGACGTTCCGGCGCCGCCGCGCCGCCCGCCGCGCGGTCCGCTCGGCCCCGCCCGACGATCGCGCCCGCGCGCTGTGCATTTTCCGGGTAGTCGACCCAGTCGAGCGGGTCGTAGCCGGCCGCGCGCCATTCGACCAGTTCGGCGCGCACGTCGGCGCGTGTTCTCGGTGCGGACGCATCGGCGGGCGACGCGAACGCCGACGCACACGCGAGCGCGCATCCCGCGATCGTCAGGCCGGCCATCAATCGGGAAACGGATTTCATCGCGAGTCCTCCATCGATCGGGGATAACCCCTGGCAGTATAGGAGCCATCGCGGCCGCGGTGCGCCGGGCGGCGCGGCGCCGTCGCGCACGGCCGCGTCGTGCTGCGGCGCGGCGCGCCATCGATGCGCATATCGCATGCGCCGTTTTGCCATTACGCTATCGAAAGCTGCATCGAGACCGACGAGGAGACACCCGATGGACGACTTCTATACCGACGAGCAGCGGATGATCCGCGACGCCGCCCGCGATTTCGCGACCGGGCGTCTCGCGCCGAACGCCGCGCAGTGGGACCGCGACGGTGCGCTGCCGTCCGAGGTCGTGAAGCAGATGGGCGAGCTGGGCTTTCTCGGCATGATGGTGCCGGCCGAACTCGGCGGCTCGTACACCGACTACGTCGCGTACGCGCTCGCGATGGAGGAAATCGCGGCCGGCTGCGCGTCGTGCGCGACGCTCGTCAGCGTGCACAACTCGGTCGGCTGCGGGCCGATCCTGCAATACGGCACCGACGAACAGAAGGCCCAGTGGCTCGCGCGCCTCGCGAGCGGCGAGACGATCGGCGCGTTCTGCCTGACCGAGCCGCAGGCCGGTTCCGAGGCGAACAACCTGCGCACGCGCGCCGAACTGCGCGACGGCCAGTGGGTGCTGAACGGCAACAAGCAGTTCGTGACCAACGGTGCGCGCGCGGGGCTTGCGATCGTGTTCGCGGTGACCGATCCGGACGCCGGCAAGCGCGGGCTGTCCGCGTTTCTCGTGCCGACCGATACGCGCGGCTTCAACGTCGGAGCGCCGGAAAAGAAGATGGGGATTCGCGCGTCCGACACCTGTCCGATCGCGCTCGACGACTGCGCGATTCCCGAGCGCAACCTGCTCGGCGCGCGCGGCGACGGCCTGCGCATCGCGCTGTCGAATCTCGAAGGCGGGCGCATCGGCATCGCCGCGCAGGCGCTCGGGATCGCGCGCGCGGCGTTCGATGCGGCGCGCGCGTATGCGCACGAGCGCGTGCAGTTCGGCGAGCCGCTGATCGCGCATCAGAGCGTCGCGAACATGCTCGCGGACATGGCGACGCGCATCAACGCCGCGCGCTTTCTCGTGCATCACGCGGCGCGGCTGCGCACGCTCGGCAAGCCGTGTCTGTCGGAGGCTTCGCAGGCAAAGCTGTATGCGTCCGAGATGGCCGAGGAAGTGTGCTCGCACGCGATCCAGATCCACGGCGGCTACGGCTACCTCGCGGACTACGACGTCGAGCGCCACTATCGCGACGCGCGCATCACGCAGATCTACGAAGGAACGAGCGAAGTGCAGCGTATGGTGATTGCGCGGCAGCTTTAGCGGTCGATCGAAAACCGCGAAAGGAGACGACGATGCCCGACTACCCCCGCGCTGCGCAGCCATTCGTCGACGCGCGCGACCTGCTGCTGCGTTATCGCACCGACTACGCGCGCGCGTATCGCGAGTTCGCGTGGCCGAAGCTCGACACGTTCAACTGGGCGCTCGATTATTTCGACGCGATGGCGCGCGGCAACGACGACCCGGCGCTGTGGATCGCCGACGATCCGACCGGCGGCGGCACGCAGCTTTCGTTCGCGCAGATGGCTGAGCGTTCCGCGCGGATGGCGAACTTCCTGCGCGAACACGGCGTCGCGCGCGGCGACCGGCTGCTGTTGATGCTGCCGAACCGCGTCGAGCTATGGGACGTGATGCTCGCCGCGATGAAGCTCGGCGCCGTCGTGCTGCCCGCGACCACGCAACTGTCGCCGGACGACGTGCGCGAGCGCGTGGACGCGGGCGGTGCGCGCTTTGTCGTCGTCGACGGCGCGGAACTCGCGAAGTTCGACGGCCTGAGCGCGGATCTGACACGTTTCGCGGTCGGCGCGTCGCCGCGCGAGCGTACCGGCTGGATCGATCTCGGCCGCGCGGCCGACGCGAGCCCGACCTTCGATCCGGACGGCCCGACGCGCGCGACCGATCCGCTGCTGCTGTACTTCACATCGGGCACCACGTCGAAGCCGAAGCTCGTCGAGCATACGCACGAGAGCTATCCGGTCGGGCATCTGTCGACGATGTACTGGATCGGGCTGCAGCCCGGCGACGTGCACTGGAACATCAGTTCGCCGGGCTGGGCGAAGCACGCATGGAGCTGCTTCTTCGCGCCGTGGAATGCGGGCGCATGCGTGTTCGTCTACGACTTCGCGCGCTTCGTGCCGAAGGACACGCTCGCTGCGCTCGTGCAGTGCGGGGTCACCACGCTGTGCGCGCCGCCGACCGTCTGGCGGATGCTGGTGCAGGAGCCGCTCGCGTCGTACGACGTGGCGCTGCGCGAGATCGTCGGCGCGGGCGAGCCGCTGAATCCGGAAATCATCGAGCGTGTGCGCAACGCGTGGGGCATCACGATCCGCGACGGCTACGGGCAGACCGAGACGACCTGCCAGATCGGCAATTCGCCGGGTCAGCCGGTCGAGCCCGGCTCGATGGGACGACCGCTGCCCGGCTATCGCGTCGAACTGGTCGACGCGGACGACCGGCCGGCCGCCGAAGGCGAGATCGCGCTGCCGCTTGCGCAGCGTCCGTGCGGCCTGATGACCGGCTACGCGAACAACCCGACTGCGAGCGCCGACGCGATGCGCAACGGCTATTACCACACGTCGGACGTCGCGCTGCGCCGCGACGACGGTTATTACGTGTACGTCGGGCGCGCGGACGACGTGTTCAAGTCGTCCGACTACCGGCTGAGTCCGTTCGAACTGGAGAGCGTGCTGATCGGCCACGAGGCGATCGCGGAAGCGGCCGTCGTGCCGAGCGCGGACCCGCTGCGTCTTGCGGTGCCGAAGGCGTTCGTCACCGTGCGTCACGGCTACGAGATCGGGCCGGACCTTGCGCGCTCGGTGTTTCGCTATTCGCGCGAAAAGCTTGCGCCGTACAAGCGGATTCGCCGCCTGCAATTCAGCGAACTGCCGAAGACGATCTCGGGGAAGATTCGCCGCGTCGAATTGCGCCGGCGCGAACAGGCGCGTGGCGCCGAGCCTTCGCGGCTACCGGACGAATACTGGGAGGAGGATTTTCCGGAATTGCATTGAGCGCGCGGCGGCGCCCGTTACAGGTAGCTGCACACGTAATCGAGCGTCTCGATCACGTCGATGTCGAAGCGGCTGTTGCCGGGCACCGAGAACGACTCGCCGGCGCCGTAGGTCTGCCAGTCGCTCGCGCCGTCGAGGCGGATGCGGCACTTGCCGGCCTGCACGTCCATCCGTTCGGGCGCGTCGGTGCCGAAGTTCAGCGTGCCGGGCAGGATCACGCCGAGCGTCTTGCGGGTGCCGTCCGCGAACAGCACGGTGTGCGACACGCATTTGCCGTCGAAGTAGACGTTGGCGCGTTTGACGACGGAGACCTGGTCGAACTGCGTTGAGGTCGTCATGGGGATTCCTTTCGGGTTTCGGTGAGCGTTGAGCGGGATGAACGAAGACGCGCGGGACGCAGCCGCCCCGCGCACGGCCGACATCATACCGGCACGCGCGCCGCGCGCGACGGAAAACCCTGAACCGGAACGGGCGGCGAACGGCGGAGACGAAAAAGCCGCCGGCGAAGCGGCGGCAATGCGTAGAAAAAACGGAGAAAGCCTGAAAAAGCGCGCCGAACCCGAGCCGGCGCGCCCGACGCCGACTATTCCGGCTTGACCGGCACCGACGCCTCGGCGGTCAGCATCAGGAACGTGAAGCTCTCCTGCAGATAGAGGCGCACGCTCGTATCGGTGTGGCTCAGGTAGCCGACCGACAGATCCTGGCCGAGATGCAGCGCGAAGTCGCCGCCGCGCGTCGACAGGATCGTGCCGCCGACGATCGCCGGCGCCCAGATGATCTCGCCGCTCACGAGCCGGCGGATGTGTTCGAGGATCGGATAGCCCTGGTCGCTCGCCTCGCTGAGCGCCGTGTACGCGTCCGAGCCGAGCAGCACCGTGTACGGGCCGTCGACGCCTTGCAGCCGCAACTGTTCCAGCGCCTTCGCGATCACGTTCGGATAGTCGGCGATGTCGGCGGGCAGCGGCAGCACCGGGTTCGACGAGCCCTCGCGAATGCCGGTGATGCGCGCGGCCGCGTAGCCGTCGAAGATCGCGCGGTCTTCCGCGTACGCGAGGCGCGTTGCGGCGTCCTTCGCCGGCTGCCAGTCGGAATCGTCGGCGCCGCGCTCGACGTCGTCGATCGCATCGCGCGACAGTTCGAACGGCACGCGCAGTTCGACCACCGCCTTCGCTTCGCGCTGGCGCGCGCGGATGCCTTCGAGCGGCGCCTCGATGCCGGTCTGGTGGCCGGTGCCGACCGCCGCGAGCGCGCAGCCGGCCGGTCCGATCACGTCGACGACGCGGCGGCCCGCGAGCACGCGTTTGAACGTGCGCGACACTTCTTGTTCGATCTGCTCCCACGCGGCCGACGAAATCGGCGCGAGTTCGCGATGCAGGTTATTCATACCGGGATGCTCCTTTCAGGGAACCGATGTTCAGCGAGCCGTCGCCGGCCGGTGCGGCGGCGCTCGCGGCAAGGGAGACGGCCGGCGCGGCGGCGGCCGGGCGGCGCTCGGCGAGCGTGTCGAGCAGCGACTTCGACGGCACGAAGAACAGCCCGCCGGTGACCGCGCGGCTGAAGTCGAGCAGCCGGTCGTAATTGCCGGGCGGCACGCCGACGAACATGTTTTCGAGCATCTGCTCGATCGGCTGCGGCGAGCGCGCATAGCCGATGAAATACGTGCCGAACTCGCCCGAACCGGGCCGGCCGAACGGCATGTTGTCGCGCACGATCTTGATCTCGTCGCCTTCGGGCGTTTCGAGCACGGTCAACGCGTTGTGCGCCCACGTCGGCTTGGCGGTGTCGTCGAGTTCGATGTCGGCCAGCTTGGTGCGGCCGATGATCTTCTCCTGCATCTCGACCGGCAGCGCATTCCAGCCCTTCATGTCGTGCAGGTACTTTTGCACCAGCACGTAGCTGCCGCCCGCGAAGTCGGGATCGTCGGCGCCGATCATCGTGAAGTGCGCGGCCTCGTCGCCGGTCGGATTCTCGGTGCCGTCGACGAAGCCGATCATCGCGCGCATGTCGAAGTTGCGAAAACCGTGCACCTCGTCGACGGTGGTCACCGCGCCGTCGAGGCGGTTGATCAACTGCGTCGCGAGTTCGAAGCACAGGTCCATCTGTTCCGCGCGGATATGCAGCAGCAGGTCGCCCGGCGTCGCGATCGCGACGCGCTCGCCGGCGCCGAACTCGCGAAACGGATGCAGTTCGGCCGGACGCGGTGCGCCGAACAGGCGGTCCCACGCGTCGGAGCCGAAGCCGACCACGCAACTGAGGTTGCCGCCCGGCACGCGGGTGCCGACCGAGCGCACCAGCGCGGCGACGTCCGCGCACCACGCGCGCACGGCCGCGACGCTCGCGTCGTCGTCGTTGACGGTCGCGACGAGAAAGATCGCGCTCCTCGTGACGGCGGCGGAAACGGATTGCGGCTCGGGGGCGGACAGGTTCGTCATGGACTGGGCGGTTCGGGCGTGATCGGAGCCGGCGTCCGGGCAAAGGCGACGGGCGGGCTCGGCATGGTTGGGTGGATGCTTGTGGCCCCATAGTTTAACCAAAGTGGCGGGAATGACGCTTGCGTCGCTGCGCGGCGTCGCGGGGCGTCGCCCCGCCGATGGAGACGCATCATGTGGGACCACACCGAGCACGAGGGCTTCGAAATCTGGGTGCTGCCGATTCCGGCGTTCGGCCCGCGTTCCCCGCACCCGCTGTTTCACTACAGCGCGTACATCTGCCGGCACGGCGCCGACGCGCACCTCGACGGCCAGAGCGTGCGGTTTCACGACATGATGCGCAACTACACCGGCGAGGATGCGGCGCTCGACGCCGCGTACGCGGAAGGGCGCCGCCGCATCGACCGGTTCCGTGCGAGCGGCCGCTGGTCCGATGCGGCGGGCGCGCTGGCCGGCGTCAGCGGCGGGGGACCGGCACCAGCAGCGTGACCGGGCGGCCGTCGCAGCCGTCGCCCGGCCGCTGCACGAGCCGCTGCCAGCCGGGCGGTCCGTCCGGACCGGCGATCGGGCGCATCTGGTCGCCCGGATACTGCGCGAGCACGTTGAACGGCCAGGACGGCCGGCGCAGCCGTTCGTAGACGAGCGTGCCGATCCAGATCGGCGTCGGCGGGCCGCCGTCGTCCGGCGCGAGCGCATAGCCGCTCGGCCAGAAGCGCAGCACGTCGCGGCGCGCGCCCGGATGGCGCGGGTCGTCGGGCACGTGGGTGCGCGCGAACACGAGCGGCGACGGCACGCCGTTGTTCAGCTTCGGCAGGATCGGCAGCGCGGTCGCGTTCACCTGCGGCGACACCAGCGACAGCAGGCTGTGCACGCTCACCTGCGGACCCTCGGTCCAGCCGGCGTCGCGCAGCGCGGCGGACAGCGCGGCGGCGCTCGCCGCCCACTGGATCGTCAGCGGCTCGCGGCGGCCGCCCTTCATGTCGAAGCGATAGCACGCGAAGGTTTTCCACGCCGCGTCGGTCCACTGCCGCCGTGTGACGGGCGCCGGCGCGAGCCCCGGCGTGTCGGCGGCGCCCGCGGCCATGCCGCCCGCGCGCGGCGCTTCGACCGGCTGCAGCACGACCGTCACCGCGAGCACGCCGCCGATCACGAGCGGCATCCAGTCGTGCGGCGGCGGGCGCACCGGATAGCGCCGCAGCGACATCAGCACGACGACCGCGACCCAGATCGACGCGAACGCCGCGCCGCCGAGCGCGTCGGACAGCAGGAAGCGGTCGAAATACAGCCCCGCGAAGCTGACGCCGGCGACGATCGCGTTGCCGAGCGTCGCGACCATGAGCGCGACCAGCCAGTGCGCGACGCGCCGCACCAGCAGGAACATCACGAAACCGTAGACGATCACCGTCGACGCGACGCGGTCGCTCGGGAACACGAACGCGTCGAACTCGCTGCCGCCGGCCGGCGTATGGTGAATCGCAATGCGGATCGCGAAGATCAGCACCTGCGACACGGCGGCCGCGACGAGCCAGTACGCGATCATGCGCCAGCGCCGCTCGATCGCCATCCACACGGTGACCGCCGCCATCAGCGCGATCAGCGCGGGCGCGCTGCCGAGCGTCTCGATGTGCGCGAGCAGCGTGTCGGCCCACGTCGAGTGGATCGAATGGAGGAACTGGCGCACCGACTCGTCGACCCGCACCAGCGGCGCGTCGTGCAACACGTTTTCCAGCGCGTACGAGAAGATCGCGGCGCACACCGGCACGAGACCGGTCAGCACGACGACGGCGCCGAGCGCCGGTTCGGCGGGGTCCAGCAGCCGTTGCAGGCGGCGCGCGGCCGGACCGTCGTGCCGCGCGGCCCAGCGCGCGACCTTGCGCCGCGATGCGCTCGCCCACGCGTCCGCATGCGACAGCACGATGCGCGACGCGCGATACGCGAGCCAGCCGGCGGCGGCGAGAATCGCGGCGATCACGACGAGCCGGAACGACACCGCGCCGGCCAGTTGCAGCGACGCGCCGAACACGACGCCCGGCAGGATGTGCACGGGCGCCCAGATCAGCGCGGACGTCACGTTCATCACGAGAAAGCGCAGCGGCGACATGCCCGCCATGCCGGCGACGATCGGCACGACGGCTCTCAGCGGGCCGACGAAACGCGCGAAGATCACGCTGCGCATGCCGTGCTGCACGAAGTAGCGCTGCGCGGCCGCGAGCAGCGCCGGGTAGCGGCTGAACGGCCACAGCGCGTACAGCCGCTCGCGATAGTGGTGGCCGGCCCAGTAGCTGAGGCCGTCGCCGGCGACCGCGCCGGCGATCGCGAACGCGAACAGCCAGCCGAGGTTCAGCGCGCCGGTGCCGACGAACGCGCCGGCGACGAACATCGCGGAACTGCCGGGAATGATCGTGCCGATCAGCGCGAGCGATTCGAGGAACGCGGCCGCGAATACGAACGCGTAGGTCCACGCGGTGTGCGTGGCGAGCAGATGCTGGAGGTGGACGTACGCGTGTTCCATCGTCGGCGGGGCGGGCGCGGGCGGTGACGGGCGCTGGGATCGGCCCATCCGCAATATAGCCGGGCGCGCGCGGTTGCGTGCGCGCGGCGACGCTCGTTCGTTGCCTGTTGCCGCCGAGCTTCCCGCCGTGCTACGCGGTGCGGCCGAACGCGATGTAGCGATCGAGGTGGTGGTCCTCGTCGCCCAACTGGTGGTCGATCATCACCAGACGCTTCGCGTAGTGCGACAGCGGCAACTCCCACGTCATGCCGATGCCGCCGTGCAGCTGAATGCTTTCCTCGGCGACCCGCGCGCCGATGCGGCCGACCGAATACTTCGCGGCCGACAGCGCGCGCTCGCGTTCGCGGCGCGGCGCGCCGAGCGCGGCCGCCGCGTTGATCACGGCCGAGCGGGCCTGTTCGATGTCGAGCGCGAGGTCGGCCATCCGGTGCTGGAGCGCCTGGAAGCTGCCGATCGGCACGCCGAACTGCCTGCGCGTGCGCAGGTAGTCGAGCGTGAAGTCGCGCGCGACGTCCATCGCGCCGAGCGCTTCGGCCGCGAGCGCGACGAGGCCGTAGCCGCGCGCGTGTTCGAGCGTCGCGAAGCCGTCGCCTTGCGCGCCGACGAGCGCGTTCGCGTCCGCGTCGACGTTGTCGAGCGCGATCTCCGCCGCGCGGCCGCCGTCGATCTTCGGGTAGCCGCGCACCGTCACGCCGCGCGCGTCGCGCGGAATCAAAAAAAGCGAGATGCCCGCTTCGTCGTACTCGCCGCCCGACGTGCGCGCGGACACCAGCAGCAGGTCCGCGTGTTCGCCGTGCTGGACGACGCCTTTCGCGCCGTTCAGCAGCCAGCGGCCGCCGTCGCGCGGTTGCGCGCGCGTCGTCAC
>Ga0164242_10003265_pt1 | contig 18565 bp, 17 predicted proteins | sample OricomgcompostMG_FD_108783 | JGI IMG/M metagenome (GOLD analysis project Ga0164242, IMG submission 108783) | Miracle-Growth compost microbial communities from Emeryville, California, USA - Original compost - Miracle growth compost (MG) ... | reverse complement strand
CTGAAGCTCTTAGGTTAATCGAAGACAGAGCGGGTCGTTTTCCAACATCAGTTTGAGTCCGGATGACTCAATGATACGCACACCTCGAAAGGGATGGGCGTCCATTGAGGAAGGCCGGCCGCCCTTCGGGGCGGTCGGCCGGACTTACGACTCCCGTCCCTTTCACGGTCTTTACAAGCGTCATCGTTCGAGTTATCTCCCTCTGACCCATGCGCGAAAACCGTAAATCCCGCCCTGTCTCCACGATCATTCCGAAAGCAGTCCACGACCCCGAGTTCCGATACTCCGAATCGCACAATCCGTATTGGGCGAAGGTGAAACATCCCCCCGAGGGAATGCAGGGACTCGTCTACGGCGACCACGATACGGAAGCTCAACGCGGAAAATGGCGGGAGCAGTTCAAACTCCAAACTCAGACCCGGCTTCCTCTTCATGTCGAAATCGGGTGCAACGCGGGCCACGTCAGCCTCGAATGGGCGAAGCGGAACCCGAACGAGCTTTACCTCGGCATCGACTGGAAGTTCAAAATGATCTTCAAGTTCGCCGAGAAGATCGAGAAAAACGGATTGAAAAACCTGATCGCCCTACGCGCCAACGCCGAACGCCTGACGTTCATGTTCGCCGAAGAAGAGATCGACTTTTTGCACATGTTTTTCCCCGATCCGTGGCCGAAAAAGGCCCAGATGAAAAACCGCACCGCCGACGCCGACTGGCTCAGGACGGTCGCTCCCCTTTTACACCGTGACGGAATCTTCCACCTCAAAACCGATCATGCCGGATATTTCGAATTCATCCTCGAAGAGCTGACGAAAGTCTCAGACATTTTCGAGATCGTCGAAATGACGAAAGACCTGCACGTAGGCAATCCCGATGCCCATCTTCTTAAAATTCCCGACGTGACCCTGTTCGAACGGCTGTTCATCAAAGACGGACTTCCGATTCACTCGATCCGATTACGCCGTAAATAACTCAGCCGTAAATAACTCAAAGGCCACTCAAACTTGCACAACGGTTTGTTGCGTAAGTCCTTGCCTTTTTTCCGAATCCCGTCTATTCTTCGCGCCATGCAAAAGGCCCACCTTCCACCCGAACGTCGTTATCAGGACCTCCTGATGCGTGAATTCGAGGTCAGAATCAAAAGAAACGCCTCTTACTCGCTCCGGGCGTATGCCCGCGATCTGGGGCTTTCGGTTTCAAGCCTTTCGCGAATTTTAGGTGGAAAACAAGGGGTCTCCCTAGTCAAAGCCAAGGCCATGGCCCGGGAACTCGGATTAGGCCACGACGAAGCCGATTATTTCTGTTCGCTCGTGAGCGCGGCCCATGCCCGCTCGGGGAAACTCCGCGAGCATGCGAAGCAATCCCTCGGGTCGGAAAAGACCCAGGTCGCAGAGCTTTCGCTCGAATACTTCAAGACCATCGCCGATTGGTACCATTACGCGATCATCGAACTCACGGGGATCCAAGGCTTTCGAAACGACCCGAAATGGATCTCGGAACAGCTGGGAGTTTCGGTCGCCATCGTCAAGGCCGCCATTGCCCGGCTGTTGAAGTTAGAACTCATCGAAGAAACCCGCACGGGCTCGCTTCGCAAGACCGAAGACTTCCGGGCGACACCATCAGGCATCCCCAACCGCGCCATTCAAGACCACCACGCGCAGCTTTTGAAGAAAGCCGAAACCGCGTTAGAGGCGCAATCGCTCGAAGAGCGCGATTTTTCGAACGTCACCTTTACGATGAATCGCGACGACCTGGATTGGGCCCGCGAAGAGATTAAAAAATTCCGCCGCGAACTCACGAAGCGCCTGGCCGCATCGTCGTCCAAGGACGCCCTCTATCAACTGTCGATTTACCTGTTTTCTTTAAAGGAGAAACCATGAAAACGAAAATCCTACTCGCATTCAGTTTGGTCCTGGCCCTTCCGGCCTATGCCCAGCACGAAACCGGAAACGGCGGCGGAACCGAGATCGAGCTGCGCGCTTTGCAAAGTGATTTCAGAAATCTGTCCTACACGCTTCTCGATTGGGTACAGATCAGTGCAAAAAACCAGACCTTAGCCCAAAAGTTGCATCTGGATGAGCGCCTACCGCCCGCGACCCTGCTGACCCTACTGACGGAGATCATCAACAGCAAAGACGTCTCGGTTTCGTTCACCCGCGACGTCCTCACCGTCGACGTGGGCCATCAGCAAAGCGAGCCGCGAATTTGCATCAACCGGCCCGAAGCCCAAACCATTCGCTGCAACGCCGATCTTTGGAAGCAATCGCCTGCCCCGATTCATTATGCGATCGTACTGCATGAATACCTGGGATTACTCGGTTATGAAACCAATGAGGGCGTCATTTCTCAATACCCTTATTCCAAACACGTATTGGACTATGTCGGTCCGACAGGGGAGCCTCGATACGAACTCCGACAAGAAAGTATGAAAGCGGATGACTCCGCCTTGCCGACGGTCGTCGGTTGTGACCTCAGCTCGATTTTCGATTTGTGGCCATCGGCGGGCCCCGGCACGGAAGCCGCAAAACTGATTGAAGATCAGATCGACCGCGATTTACGGGATGAATTGAAGAATGGACTCAACCCGCTGGGCTTTGAATTTGACGCTTCAAAAGTCACCGTCAGGCATGACAGATTTACCAGGGAGTCGAATCATTGGATCGAAAACCCGAACAACGATCGCATCTATTATACGGCAACCTACTCCGCCGAGACCAAGACGACTCGGTACGATTCGATCGGAAACCCGGTGGAATGCGTTCTTGAAATCACCCGGCCCAATCTGGTCGTCGAAAACAGTTCCTCGAAGAAAATTATTTTCAGCGAAAATGAAGAGCGGACTTACACCTATACCTTGAAGGTGGACGTTCACATTCGAAATCAGCGTTGAAGCGATTTCTCTTTTTCTTCGATCCACTTCGAAAAATACTTGTGACTGTTCAGGAGCTCGTGGCGTAACACCCGCGAGCTCCACTTCGGTAGCCGCCCCTCTTGCCTCTCGCTCCAAAGGTACTCGATCTGGGATTGCAACAGCGGACGGATCCGTTCGGCCGAGTACACGTCGTTCATGAGGACGAGCGCGTTTTCGCGCAAATCATTCCACAGCGCTTCGTCCTGAGAGAGCCGCACGCAAGCTTCGGCGAACGCCTGCGGAGAATTCGCCTCGGCCCCCGGGAACTCGAAACTTTCACGCGTAGGCAAGATCCCTTCGACCCCCACGCGGGTCGTGATGCAAGGAACGCCGTAGCGGAATCCTTCCAAGATTTTTCCCTTCACCCCGGCCCCGTAACGAAGCGGAGCCAGATTCACCCGCGCGTTCAAAAAAACCTCATCGAGATTTTCGACTGAGCCACAGACCTCGACACCATCACCTTTCCATTGACTGAATTCTTCGGAGGGATAGGCGCCGTAGATTTTCAGTCGGGCGCCAGGGAGGCGCACCCTCACACGGGGCCACACCTCTTTGCGAAACCATCGCAGACCATCCGCATTCGGACCGTGCCGAAAATTACCGATCCAGACGAAGGCCTCTCGCGCTTCAAACCCACGAGCGTATGACGACCTCACGATGGGCTCGTCGTAAAAAAACGGAACCCATTGCACTCGCTCGTGGCCCATCTCGAAGTCACGGGCAAGCAGCTCTTCTTCAAACGACGAAACCAGATACGAGTAATCGACCCTCATCATCGAGGCCGTCTCGCGAAGCGCGGTTTCGGTGCGATAAAAATCGTGAGGGAGATCTTCAGCGTCGAGATTTAAAAATTTTTCCTTCACCGAATCGCGCGCACGACGGACGAAGTGCAGGTCTTGAGTTTCAAGCAACACCAAGGCATCGGGACAGGCTTCGTAAACAAGATGCCCGAATTGCTCTTCTAAAATGAACCGATCGAACATCACGATCTGCGGGTTCAGGCGCTTCAGCGTTTCAGCGACCGAACTTTGATTCATCGGAAGCGGCAGGCACTCGACCCCCTCGGGTAGATTCAAGCTTCCCCAATCCGATTCCGCTTTCATCTTCGAGGGCGACGAGAGCGTGACTCGGATGCCCATATCGCGAAAAAAGCGGATCCACTGCATTTGTCGCACTCCGGCAGCCGAGCTATCCGGCTCGGGCCAAACCGTACTGAAAATGAGTGCCTGATGAATGCCGTTCATGATAGATTGAGACTAAATTATGATCCTTCTTTTAGCGACGATTCTTTTCACGCCTCCGGCGAAAGCGCAGAATCCGAATCCCGGTCCGCGTTCGGCGACGGAAGCTCAATTTCTTTACGACGAGGGCATCCGTTCATTTCACCGTGCATTTGAGGCAGCCCTTCACGATCCGAAACAATACGATCTCGCGCAAAAAGATTTCGAGCGCCTGATCGCGCGCTATCCGAGCGATTCTCGCACACTCAAGGTCTATCCGAAACTGGCGACGATCTATTCGACCTTTCGGCATGATCCCGAGAAAACGATTCAAACGATCCGAAAATATCTGCTGCTGAAACCCGACGCCGCCCACACGAAGGAGGGCGTGGATCTCAAGGGCACCCTCGCCTCGGCCTACCTCGATGGCGGCAAACCGACCGAAGCCCGAATCACGGCTGAAGCCATTTTGAAATCTTCCATCGCTTCGAATTCGGCGAAAACGACCGCGCTTCGGATCAAAACCAAAAGCCTGATCGTCCAGAAGAAATACCGTGAGGCCGATGCTTCGCTGGATGCGCTGGAGTTGCAATCGAAGACCCAATTTCCGGCCCTTCGGCTCGAACTCAAAACCCGGGAATGCTCGGCGATGCCTGCGCCGAAGAAAAATGCAGAAGACGATCTTTTGGATTACTTCGGTAAAAAAGATACCTGTTTGAAGAGCGCGCTCCCTCAGGCGATCCAGGCGACCGCTCAAGACGACCCAACCGTGCTTCGACTCTGGTGCCAGGCCCACGAGACCCTGACTCGCGAACTGAAAGACAAAACCATGGATTCCTTTTTAAAAGAAAAAATCTCGAAGCAACTCACCGGTACCGAAGACTTCGCGAAAACCCTCAACGAGAACCTCGTTCACTGCCTGTGATCCGCTTATGAACCCATACCCTACCAAAAGTAAGATCGCTCAAAGCCTTTTCACCCACCGCAAACAAGTTCAGGAGTGGTTCGACCGCAAGTTCACCGAATTCCCGGCCGCGTTTTATTGCTCGGTCGACATTCGCGATTCGGGCGAGAAGGTCGCTCCCGTCGACTGCAATCTTTTTCCGGCGGGTTTTAACAATATCTGCGACGTCGACCTTGAATCGGCGGCGCCTATTTTCCGGTCACAGATCGAACGCATGGCTGCGCTTCATCACCTGCCGATGCCTGAAAAGATTCTGATCATTCCCGAGAATCACACCGAAAATAAATTTTACCTCGAAAATCTGTATTACCTGAAAAACATCCTCGAAGAAGCCGGGTTTGAAATCGCACTCGGACGCTACGCCGATCCGACCCGCCAGACCTACGAACTGACTTCGGCAAGCGAGAAACACATCACCGAATATCCGCTCGTCAAAGAAGACAATACGCTCAAAACGGTCGCCCTCGAAAACGGCCAAAGTTTCGTGCCCGACTGGATCCTCCTTAACAACGATTTTTCGCAAGGGTATCCCGATTGTCTGGACGGCGTGAAACAGCCGATTTTTCCGTCGTACAAACTGGGCTGGCATTCACGCAAGAAAAGCACGCATTTTGATTTCTACAATGCGCTCGCCACCGACTTCGCCCAGGCGATCGAACTCGACCCTTGGCACATCACGATCGAAAGTAAGTCCGTCGATCACGTCAACTTCGGCGAAGAGATCGGGGTCGACCGCGTGTTCGAAACCGCCGATGCGATGTTGAAAAAACTTCAGGCCGAATACTCGGCCCGAGGGCTGAAGCGAAAGCCCGCGCTTTTCGTGAAAAACGATGCCGGTACTTACGGCATGGGCATCATGGTGATCGAATCGGCCGATGAGCTGAAAACGATGAATCGCCGGACCAAAAATAAAATGAGCGTCGGCAAAAACAAAAGCCACATTCATCAGGTCGTCATTCAAGAGGGGATTCCTACAACGCTGACGACCGACGGGCATACCTCCGAACCGGTGATCTACATGATGGGCGAAGAGCTGATCGGCGGGTTCATCCGCGCAAATGCCGAGCGCAACGACATGGATAACCTGAACAGCCAGGGGATGTTCTTCAAAAAACTTTGCTTCAAAGACCTGAGCGATTCTCTTCTCAAAGGAAATCCGAAAGACCTTCCTACTCTAGAAGCCGTATATGGTGTCGTCGCTAAACTTTCGGCGCTCGCGGCGGCGATGGAGATCAAGGCACAAGCTTAATTCGAACTGAACTCATCAAAAGGAAAACGTATGAAAAACACTTCAAAACCTTACGGATTCGGAACCCAAGCCATTCATGCGGGCCAAGCGCCCGACCCGGTCACGGGCTCGGTGATGGTACCCATCTACCAGACCAGTACCTATGCGCAGGAATCTCCGGGTAAACATAAAGGCTACGAGTATTCGCGCACGGACAACCCCACCCGCACCGCTTATCAACAATGTGTGGCTGCTCTTGAAAACGGAAAATATGCCCTGGCGTTTTCGTCAGGTCTCGCCACGGTGGACACCCTGATGCACACGCTGAAATCGGGCGATCATGTCATCGCCGCCGACGATGTGTACGGCGGGACGTTCCGTCTGTTCGATAAAGTCATCACTCGCTTCGGGATCGAGTTCACCTTCATGGATTTAAGCGATCCCGCCAAGGTCGAGGCGGCCATTCGGCCCAATACCAAGATGCTCTGGATTGAAACGCCGACGAACCCGACACTGAAGATTTTCGACATCGCCGCTTTGGCAACGCTCGCCCGCGCGAAAAATGTTTTGAGCGTGGTCGATAACACCTTCATGAGTCCCTACTTTCAACGCCCGCTGGATCTGGGCGCAGACCTCGTCGTCCACTCGGTCACGAAATACATGAACGGTCATTCGGATGTCGTGGGCGGAGTGCTCGTCACGAATCACGATGCGCTTTACACCGAATTGAAGTTTCTTCAGAACTCGATCGGCGCAATCCCCGGCCCGCAAGACTGCTTCCTCGTCATGCGCGGATTAAAAACCCTGCATGTCCGCATGAAACAACATGCTGAAAATGCGATGACGGTCGCGCGCTTTTTAGAAGCGCACCCCAAAGTCGAAAAGGTCATCTACCCGGGTCTTCCTTCTCATCCGCAATACGATCTGGCAAAAAAACAGATGACGGGCTTCGGCGGAATGATCTCGTTTTACGTCAAAGGCGATCTCGCATCTGCGCGCAAGGTCCTCGAAAAAGTGCGCATCTTCGCGCTCGCCGAAAGTCTGGGCGGAGTCGAATCCCTGGTCGAACATCCGGCGATCATGACTCATGCTTCGGTCCCGGCCGAAAACCGCAAAGCCCTGGGAATTCACGATACTTTGATTCGCATCAGTGTCGGAATCGAAGAGGCCGACGACCTGGTCGAAGACTTAAGACAAGCCTTAGAGGGCGCCTGATTCGGGGAAAAAACGCTCCGCGTGAGGCTCGGTGCCCCATATTTTGCTTGAACTCTCTGATCACCCATATTACTTTGGGCTTATGCGACATTTGAAAAAGCTCATCCAGAAGCTCCTTTCGAGCAACGGCAAGATCCTGCTGGCCTAACTTTTCCCCATGCTCTTTTTATCGCGTCGAAGGCGATGAAAAGTGATGGCGAACCGGTGCGCCTCGTCCCGAATGTGGGTCAAGAGCCGATAGGCCCGCGTATTCGGATAAAGAGGAATCGGATTCACCCGATTCGGAATGAAAATTCGCTCCATCGAACTCTCGATTTCTTTCGCCTGAAAATTCCGCTCGGTCCTGGCTTTCGCCAAACCTACGAGATCCACTCCCTGAATGTTTAATTCATCTAAGATCGCCTTAGCCTGACCCAACTGGCCTTTTCCGCCGTCGACGACCACTAAATCAGGCCGCTCGTCGCCCGCCTGCAAGTCCATCTTACTGAAGCGACGATCGAAGATTTCTCGCATGCTCGCAAAATCGTTCGCGCCACGAACGGTCTTGATCTTGTAACGGCGATAAAGATTTTTCTCGGGAGCGCCATCGACGAAGACCACCCGCGAGGCCACCGATTCGTCGCCTTGAAAGTTAGAGATGTCGTAGCACTCGATCCGGCGGGGTAAGCGCTCTAACCCGAGTTTTTTCTGAATCTCGTCGAGCGCTCCCATTCCGTGGCCGCTTTTCTCGTGCTTGAGGTCATCGAGCGCGAACTTGGCATTCGTCTGAGCCACCGTCACCAATTGCCGCTGCACATCCGTTTCGGGCGTTCGGATGCGGATGCCGAGCGTACTTTCGAGTAGCTCGCAGTCGGCCGGTGCCTCTTTCATCAGCACCTCTTTGGCGTGTAAAACATCGGTTTTCTCGGAAAGCAAAAGCGCGTGCTGGGTCAGGAAATCATACAAAAGCTCGCGATCGCCCATGGTTCCGTCGAAGTTCTGGATTTGATAATGCTTGACAGCGATCAGCTTTCCGCCGCGAACCTGAAGCACCACTCCGTGTGCGGTGACGTGATTTCGGTCAAAGGCGAAAACGTCTTGATCGAGCCGCGTATCGGCGTCGAGTACCGACTGCGTTTGCGAGACCAACTCGACGCTTTGGATCTGATCTCGGATCCGGGCCGCATCTTCGTAACGCTCTTCTTCGGCCGCATCGCTCATTTGGCTCTTTAAATCATCGAGGATGGAAGTGCTTTTCCCTTCGAGGATTGCGATCGCCTCTTGGATGTAAGCCTGATAATCGTCCTTCGAAATTTTATGCACGCAAGGGGCCGAGCATTGATCCATTTGATAAAGGATGCAGGCGCGCGAGCGATGTGAAAATGTGTTGTCGGTGCAATCTCTCAAGCGATAAGTTTCGGTCAACAGCCGCAGCACCGTGCGCGCCGCCAACGCCGACGGAAAAGGCCCGAAGTAGCGCGACTTCGGCCGGTTCACCTTCCGCGTCCATTCGAGCCTCGGAAAATCGACGTCGGTCGGAATCATAATGTAAGGATAACTTTTGTCGTCTTTGAGTCGGACGTTGTATTTCGGTTTGTATCGCTTGATCAGGGTGCATTCAAGCACGAGCGCTTCGTTCTCGGTTTCGGTGTGGATCACTTCGAAGTCGATGACGTTTTGAAGCAGAAGTTCGGTTCGCGGGTGCTCGTGCACGACCGGTTGGAAGTACGAGCTGACTCGCGCGCGAAGACTTTTGGCTTTGCCGACGTACAAGACCTGCCCGGATTCTTGCTTCATGAGGTAAACGCCGGACGACGTTGCCAAACTTTTGGCTTTCTCCAGCAAGACGGTTCGCTGAATCGGTCGTTTTTGCGGCTGATTTTCTGCGTGATTTGGGCTGCTCATTCGTCCGTTTTAGGCTATCCTATTTTTACTTCTATGAACACACCTACTCCCAGCCCTGTCCTGACCGTCGGAAAAGAACTCGTTTGTTACTGCACTCGTTGTAAAATGGATCTCGGACACACGATCACGTCGATGGTGGGCGGGATGCCGGCCCGAGTGATCTGTCGAACCTGCAAAAGCGAACACAACTACAAACCGAAAAAAGGGTTAAAGGAACCCGGCGTGGCCACGACTACCGCCAAAACCACTCGCGCACCTCGCGGGTCGAAGGCCGAAAAAGCGGTTCCGGTCGAACTGGAATGGTCCCAGCAAATCCATGCATCGAACCGCGCGATCCGGCAATACGCCGCTAATGAAGGTTTTCAGCAGGGCGACCGATTGTCTCACCCGACGTTTGGTGAGGGCATCGTCCAGAAACTGATTTTTCCGAACAAGATCGAAGTGCTGTTCCGAAGCGACGTCAAGACGCTCATTCACGCTGCTTCAAAGTAAAATTAATTTTCTATTAGGCTGTTCAAAAAGGTAAAGATGCGAAGTTTGAAGCGCTCAAGGTCATGAGGCGTACTCAGAGTACGTCGAATGAACTTGAGCGTTGAAAACGCAGCAGATTTGCCTTTTTCAACAGCCTAATGCTCGCCCTAATGTTCGACGCCCGAGTCGGGGCCGGGAGTGATCTTCCCCTGAATCGGAAGATCGGGCGGGTTCTGCGCACTTGAGGCTTCCACCCAGCCGTATTCGCGTTCTTTACGATAGAGGGTCCGACGGTTGATGCCCAAAATACGAGCCGCTTTTTCTTTTCGGCCTTTGGTCTTTTCAAGCACGATCTTCATGTAACGTTTTTCAAGCTCGTCTAAGGTCGGAAAATCGGCGAAGATCGCCTGTTGATCCGACTGCTGAGATTCGGCACCGACTCCTCCGGCTTGGCTTTTTAAGTTTTGCACTTCGTGCTGCAAACGCGATTGCTTGAGCGAGAGCTCGATGAGCAGACTCAGATCGACCAACTTAAACTGTCGGTTCAGATAATAAAATGCGCCTGCGCGAACTCCGTCGAGCGCGGCCTCAACCGTATCGTTCGAAGTCAAAACCAGGATCGGCGTTTGCGGTTGGGATTTTCGAAATTGACTGACGAAATTCATGCTCCCGACGGCATCGACGATCACGAGATCGGTTTTGGAGTTCGGATTGGAATACGTTTGTAAGGCGGACTCGTTCGAAGATGCGATCTCGACGTCGTACCCTTTGCTGGAGAGAAATCCCTGAATCAGGTTTCGAACTTCGGATTGACCCTCGATCACCGTAATTTTTGTTTTTTGGCTCATATTCTTTACCTCTCCTCGACATTCTGTCTCGGCATGGAGTTTAATTGTCCCCGCTTATGGATCATAAATCCATAAGTTAAAGATTACATAAAGAAAAAAGCATATTCCATGCCAGCCCCGAAGGAGCCTCAAATCCCTCCCAGTGAATATCATTCGCCCCTCGCCTGGGATTGTCTCAACCTGCAACAGGGCAACTGTGGATGAATGGGACATTCCGAGCAGCGTTACTGAACCTCCTGTAACCGTTCATGAATCTTCCTGATTCATTTAGTTTTTAACGCATTGCGGTATTTTTTGATTGCGATTCCTTCTCATTCGCCTTACACCTTCAACATGAACTGCTGCCAAATCTTGCTTCTGTTTTCAATCGCCGCCGCCGGAAACGCGATGGCGCAAACTCCCACGAACCAGACCGTTCCCGCCAATCAGGACGAATCGGTGTCGAGCGCTCCCGATCAGGCTTCTGCTCCGAATCAGGTCGGAGGACTCAGTTACGAGAGTGCCTCGCGAATCACGCACGGCGATTACGACGTCACCTACGGCAACGAGAAGGACGACATCCAAGGATTCAGCTTTACCAATCACGGACCGAACTCGGTCGTGACGATCGCCACCCGAGGCATCGGCATGGGGCCGCAGCGGGATTTTGAACTCGCCTTTCCGGCACGGGCCCGGCAAGACATCAAGATGACGATCGCGGACGTTCCCACCCAGTTTTTGTCGCAACGAATGGAGAGCTATTTCTATTTTTTTCCGAGAAAGGTTCTTCCCTCGATTCAATGGCCGAAGGACGGCACGAGTGTTTTTACCGTGACCCTTCCGACCGGAGAATCCGTTCAGTTCAATACCGTCAGCAAAGAAATGGTGGGCGGAGTGCTGAAAGAAACCGCTCCGATCGACCTCGGACCGGATCGCTTCAAGCGTAAATTCGCGGCAATCGAGTACACCGGTACCGGCGTTTACCTTCGAGTCGATAAGCGCGGAGCAGACCCTCGGTTAGGAACGACGGCCGTCATCCATCAGGGGACAAAAACCTGCAAAGTGCCCAGCTCGAAACTTTTTGATCAACGCGAGGACAGCGCGGTTCTCTTTCAATTTCCGACCGACGAAGCGTTCAACGAGTTTCTCAAAAAGACCTGTCAGATGAGCTTCCTCTAGGTGGTCGCCCGCTTTTCGTAAAAGTTTGCGTCATAAATTTTGACTAGACAAATCACCTTTTAGTGATTACTTTCTCTTTTATCACTTTTTGGATCAAAGGGGGTGTAGTTGAGTTGGTTACAACGTCGCCCTGTCACGGCGAAGGCCGTGGGTTCGAGTCCCATCACTCCCGCCATTTAAGTGAAATGAAAACGCCCGATTGAGATTGAAAAATCAAGATCGGGCTTTTTATTATCCACCATTTTTTTTACCCTCTCTCTATGAGTCACTCCACAGATTTTCCCTCTTCCATTGCCCCCGAACATACCGCCGTCCGAGTTGCCCTTTGGCGGGCCCTGCATGCCCAAATCGATCCGGCCCCGCACGTCCTTCACGATGAAATTGGCTTGAAACTCGTCGGCGAAGAACACTGGCGTGACCGCCCCGATATGAACCCCGATTTTTCAAAAGGCATGCGTGCCTCGATCGTCGGACGCGCTCGCTTGATCGAGGATCTCGTCGAAGCACAAGTGAAGCAAGGCATCCGCCAATACGTCATCTTAGGCGCGGGCCTTGATACTTTCGCGCAACGTCGCCCCGAGATCGCGTCCCAAATTCAAATCTTTGAAGTCGATCAACCGGGACCCCAAGCCTGGAAACAAAAAAGACTTCAAGAAACCGGATTCCGTTCACCTTCAGGGCTTCACTTTGTTCCCGTCGATTTTGAGGCCGGGCAATCGTGGTGGGAGCTGCTGATCGCCGCAGGGTTTGATCCGAACCGACCGGCCGTCGTGGTTTCAACCGGTGTTTCGATGTACCTGACGCGCGAGACGAATCTAGCAACTTTTCGGCAGATCGCGAAGCTGGCGTCAGGTTCGACCTTTGCGACGACCTTCATGCTGGCCTTGGATCTACTCCCCCCTCCTGAACGCGCAATCATGGAGTTCGTCATGAAAAAAGCGCAAGAATCAGGAACGCCGTTTTTGAGTCTCTTTTCGCCCGAAGAAATCGTGGCTCTGGCCCAAGAAGCCGGATTCAAAAAAGAACACACGATTTCGGGGAACGAACTTTTTCAGCGTTACTTCGCGAACCGCACCGATGGATTGAACCCCGGGACGGCCGAAGCGTTTCTGATCGCCCAGACCTAAAGTCGAAAGGGCGCTCCCTCCAGATCCAACAAGCGTTTTTTGATTTCTAAGCCTCCGGCGTAACCGCCTAAGCGGCCATCCGACGTAATCACGCGATGACAAGGAACGATGATGCTGATGGGATTGCGTCCGTTCGCCGTGCCCACCGCGCGACTCGCGTTCGGATCATTCAAGGCGCGTGCGATCTGTCGGTACGAGCGCGTTTCTCCGTAGGGGATTTTGCTCAATTCGCGCCAGACCCGCATTTGAAATTCCGTTCCTTCGGGCTTGAGCGGCAGATCGAAGACCTTGCGTCTTCCCTCAAAATACTCCTCAAGCTGAGTGAGTGTTTTTTTCAAAACCTTCCACTCCTCCGCCTCACGATCACGGATCAGAGGAATGGCCTCGGGCTCCCAAAAAAGCCCGTGCAACGCCGCTTCGGATGCGACCAGATAAAACACGCCGATTTTCGATTCGACCTTCAATTGTACTTTCGTCATGGAGTCCTCCAAAATAAAGCGGCGACATAGCCCCGCCACGGGCTCATCGCCTCGATGGTTTTTTGCGAATATTTTTCGAGCGCGCGGGCCAGCAGCAGATCACTCGACGGAAAAGCGTCGGTGTCGCGCAAAGCCTTCAGCGCCATGTATTGCGCCGACCAAGGGCCGATTCCCCGAATCGTTAAAACGTTTTTCATAAAAAGTGCCACGTCTTGGGTCGGTTCGAGCGAGAGCTTCCTGTCCAGCAACGCCTGACAAAATGCGACCAAGGTTTGCTTTCTCGTTCCCGTCGTTTTGAGCGAAGTGAGATCCGCCTCGATGATCTGCTGCGGAGTCGGAAAGAGCTTGATGCGTTTTCCGAAAACCGTCCGATCCGTTTCCAGGCCCGCAATCTCGATCAAATCGGCGACCAAGGCTCGGCCGCGCTCGACACTGACGAGCTGGCCCAAGATCGTCGCAATCGCCACCTCGAAGGGATCCCACCCCGAGGGCAAGCGAATGCCGGGATAACGACGAAGCAACTTTCGGATCGAAGGGTCGGTCTCAAGGCGATTCGCCACCCACACCGGATCGGAATTCAGATCAAACGCGTTTCGAACCCGGTTTAAAATCGCGGGAATAGCCGAAAGATCCGAAAAATCGATTTTCACCCGAAGCGACGCTTTCTCGGGCACATTCGAAACCGCAACCGTTCCGATTTTTCCGTTCGTTGCGATGACCCGATTGAAGACTCCGTCCTCGATCCACTCCAAACTTCCGACGGCATGGCGTTCGTAGGTGCGAAGTAATCCCTCGAAGTCGAACGGCGGCCGGTACGAGAGATGAATCACTACCCCAGCCAAAGAAGAAGACGGATCGGAATTTTCGCGAGGCTTGCGGCGAATTTCACTCGGTGCTTTTTCGAACCGAGTCTTAAACGCGTCGTTGAAGCGCCTGATCGACGAAAACCCCGAGGCAAACGCGATTTCCGTAATCGAAAGCGAAGTCTCGCTCACGAGTGTTCGTGCCAGATTCAAACGGTTTTCAAACGCAAGCTGCTTCGGCGTCTTGCCCACTTCTTCGATGAAAAGCCGCCTTAAATGGCGAGCAGTCACCCCGAAGCGGGCGGCGAATGCGTCTTCGTGAAAATCGAGAGTCTCTTGCGAATGAAGAATCTTCACCGCGCGCTGAACGACCGCCGATTTACCGATCCAGGCCGGTGATTGGGGAGCACTCTCAGGACGGCACCGCATGCAAGGGCGGTATCCCGCACGTTCGGCCTCTAGGCGAGAATCGAAGAATTCGACGTTTTCACGCTTCGGCTTGGCGGGACAAATCGGCCGGCAATAAATCCCGGTCGTTCTGACTCCGACGAAGAACTTCCCGTCGAAGCGGAAATCGCGAGCCAGCATCGCTTCGTAATAAGTATCGGCAGGGTTGTCCTTGCGTTTCATACGATTGACCTTACTCCTTCCAAGGCTTTTAGATTAGCCATTTTCGGACATGATCGTCAAATCGCTTGCGAGGGCTATCTCAGCTCGATTAGGATGAAGTCCATGAGCGAGCGAATGATCAGCCGAATCGCGCCCACACCGAGCGGTTTTCTTCACCTGGGGAATCTTTATAATTTCGTCCTCACCCGAAACGCCGTCCGGGAGGCGAACGGCACGCTCTGGCTTCGCATCGACGATTGCGATGCGACCCGCATGCGAATGGAATACCTGGACGATCTTTTTGAAACGCTGGAATGGCTCGGCATCCGCTGGGATCAAGGCCCTAGGTCCGTACAAGAATTTTTAAGCCGGGATTCGCAGTCGCTGCGAAAAGCGGAGTACTTCTCGAAGCTGGATCAAATCCCCCATTATGCCTGCGATTGTTCGCGCCAACAGATCAAGGCACGCACCCCGCTCGCTTACGACGGTCATTGCGACGGGCGGAATCTTCCCTTCGAGGCTGGCAAAACCGCGATCCGCGCCCGCCTTCCCCACTCGCCTCATCCGGTGATTTGGACGAAGGACGACCTGCCAGCCTACCATTGGGTCAGTCTGTGGGACGATCTTCGCTTGGGAACAACTCACATCGTACGCGGCGAAGACCTGCGCGAATCGACTCGGATTCAAATCGAGCTCGCCGCCGAATCCTCTGACGAGACGGCTCAAAAAAATTACCTCACGATCCGCTATGCCTTTCATCCCCTGGTGACCGGACCGGACGGAGCGAAATTATCGAAGTCGGTGTTGGCTCAAAGCTTACCCGCGAGTGACTCAAACATTTTGGCTTCACTTCGTCACGACCGAAGACTCGGTCGTTCGCCGGACGAAATTTTCTCGTGCTTGCCGCCGCTTCCTCCGCTTCAATGGGAATCGTCCTTCAGTTTCCTTGAATGACTTCGAATGTTCCGCCGCTATACGCGCTAAAATAAAGAAGATCGAGTTTGCGGTCGCCATTCAAATCGACTAAATCGAAATTGGATTCGGCCCAACTCATGTTCGAGGTCGCCCCCACGATGGTGTTTGAAGAATTGAGCGAAATCCCCGAGCTGAAACCGGAGACCTGCTCGAAATAAATTCCGTCTTTGTTATTGTAGAGCAGGCGATTTTTCGGCGCGAAATACACCTCAGGAGTCCCGTCCAGATTCAGATCCGTCACACAAGACAATCCCGAAAACAGTTCCGTAGGCGCCGAAATCGAGTGCGACGTAAAGGTATCGTCATCGGCGTTCGATTCGAGGTACTTTCCCGTGCCGTTCCCCTGCGCAGTGACGATGATGTCGGGTTTGGTGTCGGCGTTCAGATACCCGAGCGAAAACAGCCCCGTACCCGACGCGGGAACCCGGGTCGCGCTGGCGGTACTGAACGTACCGTCGTCCGCCTGAGGAAAAATATAAATCTGAGCGGCGGGATTATTCTCTCCTTCCAAGGCAACGAAGTCGAGTTTTCCGTCGTCGTTCATGTCGGCGATCTTGACATGACTGAAGTGCATGACCGCAGGATCGGTCAGGTCGGCATCCACGACGAGACCCGAGCCGGTATTCCGGTAATAGACCAATCGCACCTGATTGATCGTCCCGTTACTTTGAACGGATCCGACCGCAACCACATCGGGTTTACCGTCATGATTTACGTCGGCGACGTCGATTTGCGTAAACTCCGTCTGATTCGAAACACTCGTTCCCGAATCCATCAGACAGGTGGACGCTCCGAACGTCCCATCGGTATTGAGCAGATAACAAATTCCCGCCGAATAGGTTGTGTCGTCACTGAAAGCATAGACTAAATCCAAGGCTCCGTCCCCGTTCAAGTCGACGAACCTCATCCCTTTGATTTTGGGAACAGTGGATTCGATCCGGGCATCAAAAACAAAACCCGACGTTCCTGAGTCCCAACGATAAAGATAAATCCCCGGATTCACCGATGCTCCCGAACCGTCATTACCTTCGGCGTAGGCGAAATCAAGGTGTCCATCGCCGTCGTAATCGCCGAATGCCCGCGTGTAATCAGGCCAGACCCGATAATGACCAAAAGCGACGGACGGGGTGAATGTTTGAACCGAAGACCAACTCGTAATCGGGTCGGTGACCGTCGCTTGCCCGTACGAAACCGTGCCGTTCTCTTTGGTCAACTCGGTGGTATAAAGCCCGGCCAGCCCCGGAAGATACACCTCGCCCGACGGCAGCACCCGTGACGAAAAGACGGTTTGACCGGTATGCGTATCCCGAAAAAGAAGCTTCACTTCAGAGGCATCGGCCCCTGAAAACGAGAGGTGAAACGTCCCGTAAGTCACGCCCGAAACGTTCTTACTGGCAAGCTTGACGGCGGTGGAACTTCGAAGAGAACGGCGCGAAAACAGCCCGTCTCGTTGCATTTTTACCGTACAGGCCGAAAGCGACCACCCCAATAAAATAATCAACCCGGCAGACCCTCTTAAAACACGAGCCTTCATGGTTATCCCCGCCCTTTACATAAAGAATATATAAATAATTGGCTGCACTCAAGCGAGGGGCGAGGAACAATTGAATCAATGGAACGCCATCCGTTCCGGGCTCAACTACTTTCGTGAATGGCGATCGTCGCTGGCGACGGTCCGGGATTCCGAGCGGCGGAAAAATTCTTTGATCGCATATTGAGGGTCGAAGCTTCGGGTTCCGCGACGAATCTCGAAATGCAGGTGCGGCCCCGTCACATGTCCGCTTTTTCCGGTATAGGCGATCACTTGGCCCTTACGAACTTTCTGATGAAGGCGAATCAGATTTTTCGAATGATGAGCGTAGACGGTATAGAAATTACCGGGATGCTTGAGCACGATCATCCGTCCGTAGCCCCGGATTTTCGAACCGACGTAAACTACTTCGCCGTCCGCTGCGGCATGCACCGGCGTTCCGACCGATGCCCGCAAATCGATCCCTTGATGAAATTTCGATCCACGCCTTCCATAAGGGGACGTCACACTGACGTGATCGAGCGGCCATTGCCAATTGCCCGGCAAATCCACCTTCCCGCCTTCGCGAGGAGCATAAAACTCGTCGGCTTCCTTCAAGCCTCCGCTCGCAATCACGCGTCCGCCGCGACGGCTGGAATCACGTGACGCCCAAGAATCATGCGAATCGTGATCCGACGATTCGAGCAAACCGCGACGGCCGAGATCAACGGGACGGGTCGCGCAAGCGCTTAAACTTGCAAGAGCGATGAAAAGGACGACACACTTCGTGAGACTCGAATGGAATCGCATGATGGAGTTATTCGGCAGTTCGTTTCATTTCTTCTAAAAAGGCCATGTCCGTCACGTCGAGCTTCAGCGGCGTGATCGATACGAAGTTTTTTTCGACGACCGAACAATCGGTATCGGCTTCGGGAACAAACCCGGTATATTGCCCGCCGACCCAATAATAATCCTTACCCCGATGATCGGTACGGCGAAGGACGGCGCTGCTGTAATGACGAAACCCCTGACGAGCCGGCACAATGCCTTTGACTTTGCTCATCGGCACATCCGGAACGTTCACGTTCAAAAGCGTGTACTTCGGAAAACCTTTTTTCTGATATTCTTTGATGATCTTCACGATCATCTTTGCGGCCGTCAGATAG
>Ga0164242_10003264_pt1 | contig 18567 bp, 11 predicted proteins | sample OricomgcompostMG_FD_108783 | JGI IMG/M metagenome (GOLD analysis project Ga0164242, IMG submission 108783) | Miracle-Growth compost microbial communities from Emeryville, California, USA - Original compost - Miracle growth compost (MG) ... | reverse complement strand
TTCCAGTACTCCGCCAAAAGCCAATATGGCCATTTCTTTAGGTGCTTGAGAGGATAGGCTCTTTTGAAGTAGGGGTCTAACATGCCATGGGTGAAGACGAGGTAAGGCGTCGATGTTCCAATGAGAGCCAGCCGAGCGGTCAGCCCGCAATATTGCCAAAGGCCGTTGACAACGGCGCCGTCGAAGCGGTGGCGATTGGCCTTAATCCAGGGAATCAGCTTACTCGTAAAGCCGTAGGTGGTTCCGATAGGACCGAGTGCGTGGACAGGAAATCCGATGCTCTTTAGAAATGGTGCTTCCGGGTCATCCAGCGTTACGACTTCGCCGATATAACCCATGGAGGCGCAGCTCATCAATACCCGGACCGACTGGGATGGGCCTCCTGCTGCTGGATCCAGGGTTCCCATGATGTGAAGGATACGCATGAATGATTATTGGTCTTTCTGGAGCATAGCAGGCGAGGAATTCATAAGGTGAAAGAGAAACTATGAAATCAAGCGGATATCTTCCGCGTGGTCTGTGCAATGGCCTGACGGAGGCCGCGAATATCTTCCTCGAAGCTCCATTGCTGAATTCGCTCCAGTCCGCGCCTACCCATAAGGGAGGCCGTTTCGGGGGTTGCAAGCACCTTTTGCAGAGCACTGGTAAGCGCATTGACATCTCCGACCGGGTAAACGCAACCTTCTATTCCGTCGGTAATCAGATCCGGCTGACAACCAACATCATCAGATACGATCACAGCACGAGCAGCATTCATCACCTCATTGACGATGAGACCCCAGGGTTCATGGCGGGAAGGCAAAACAAAAACAGTCGCAAGATCGAAGAAGCGGGGAAGCTCTGATTGATTTCGGAACCCGCAAAAGCGAATCCCGCTGAATCCGCTTTTAATGGCCTCTTTTTCCAGTGCTGCGCGCTCTTCACCATCTCCGACGATCAGGAGATATGGATGCGGTTCCTGGCCAGGCGCGGGAGACAGGTTTAAATATGCCCTCAGAAGGTCAATGCAACGCTTGCGACTTTGCAGCTTCGATGCAAAGAGAATGACGGGACGGGACGGGTCCAGGTTCAGTTCGGCTTGTAATTCTTGGCGATGCTCCTGGGCTTCGTAGCTGCGTGTTTGAAAGTAACTGTTTTCGACCGCATAGGGCATCAGAAATTGTGGAAAATTTTCGCCAAAGTAGTGGCTCCAGTATTTGGCATTCAAAGTCCCAATAGGAAGAACGCTGTCAACGCATTGCTTGAGCCATTTAAAAAAAAGACGCTTTGCCAGCAATTTGGAGATGCTGCGTTCTCGATCCTTCAGCCAGGGCTCCGCTCGAAGTAGTACAGGAATACCCAGTGATTTGGCAGCTAAAATTCCGTGCAGCGCATTGACTGACGAATATCCATGCACCCAGAGCACATCGAACGGGCGCACGCGAGCAGAACCGCGCAGATGTTTGAAGATGCCATAGTTCAGTGGACTGGCGACGCTTACCTTCGCATTATCGCGAAGCACTGGAAGAAATTGATGACGATATCCCTCAAGCAGAGGAACGTCCCATTTAACGTCTACGCTGCCGAAACCTTCGTCCCTGTAGCCGTGGATCGAGAAATCGGAACCAAAAAATACAGTGAGATCGATATCCGATTCCTGCGCGATTCTCCGCAACAAAGGAGCTTGGTATTGAATGGGATGGCTCACGAGATAGGCGAGCTTTACTTTATTCGTCATCTTTTTTGTTCCTGAATGGCAAGCATTAGCAGTCGATCTCAGAGCGCGAGAGAGGGATCGCAAATTTTGCCGGTCCTCAACGGAAAGCAAGGATCAGAACAGAACCGATACTCGACAAAGTGGCAAGTCCTCCCGATTTGATTGCTGCCTTCATTGCGCTGGTTGGGAGCAAGACGATGTCATCTGCCTGCAAGATCGGGTCGGGGGTTTTGCCTTGCATGACCTTCTTAACATTGATGTCCAACACCTTCCGGTCATAGCCAACTGTACGAATGACTCGCATCTCATCCAGTTTCCCTTCAAATCCCATTCCGCCGCCGAGGGATGCGGCCTGCATCAGTGTCAGGGGGGAGTTCTGCTGAAGAGGAATCGCACCCTGGTTTTTAAATGCTCCCAAAAGGTAGATCACTCCTACACGAGAAACGACGATCGTATCTCGTGGAAAAACAGGCACGTTGGCGTGTTCGCTTTTCGCGGGATCTGTTCCAAGGTCGACGATAATGGGCTGAGCTACGCCAGGCCGATTGATCGTAATCAGATGGCTTGCTGTCGCCGGCAGGCCACCGGCAGCGGAGAGCACATCAAAGAGCCTCTTTTGCCCAGTGACGGGAATAACCCCGTGCATCTCGCCACTGATCGTGACGGCCTGGTTTGGTGCCTCTGTCACTTGAATACTCACCTGCGGATTGCGATACATACCGGCCGCCGATAGACGCTCGGCGATTAAATTTTCAGTTTGGGGCAACGTTAAGCCGTCTACGTGTAAGCTCCCTATCAAGGGAAGCTGGATTGTACCGTCGAGACTCACTCGTGCTTCAGGCTGGTAATCTGCGGCCCCGTACACATGAACCACCAGCAGGTCTCCCTGTTCCAGAACGATATCGCGATTGGCTGGATAGAGGATCGCCGGATCGGTCGTTGGCGTAACCGGAAGGTTAATGGGAGCAGTCGTTCCAAGCGCAGGCCCACTGAACTGAGCCTTCGAGGCGCGGGGAGATAGGCATATGAAGAGAATCGCAGCCGCAATGGCGATTACACTTCGAATGGCACGCGCCAGCGCATTTCTTTTGCGGATATCGCGTTTTGGATGACTTTGCATTTTCAGTCAGCCTCCCCGGTTCTTCGATCTTTATTTCTTGAGGATGCCTGGGGCTCCCAACTGCCGGAATCTCCACTTGAATAGGAGTAGCCGGTATATCCGTAATATCCGTAATACTCAGGAGAGTTTAGATCGACAGCATTCAAAACGATCCCCGTGATCGGTGCGCCGGAGCGCAGAATCAGATCGCGTGCCCGCCGGACGACATGCTTGCTTGATTTGCCATAACGGACAACCAAGACTACAGCATCTGCATGCCGGGCAAGAATCACGCCATCTGTGACGGAAAGAATAGGTGGCGTGTCGATAACGACGTGTGTGTAGATTTCGCCGCATCGCTTGAGCAGCGTATCCATTGCCTCGGAACTCAGCATTTCAGTCGGAAAGGGCGGCATCGGCCCCGCAGGCAGAATATCGAGATTTGGCACTTCGGCCACGTTTTGTGTTGCGACTTCGAGCGCGGTTGCTCCCGTAAGCACCGTTGTAACACCCGCTTTGCCGCTCATCCCGAAACGGTGGTGAACGCTGGGCCTGCGCAGGTCCGCATCGATCAACAGAACGCGAGCATCCCCTTGCGCAAGGATACATGCCAGATTCACTGAGAGCGTTGTTTTGCCTTCAGACGGGGTAGCACTGGTAAGGAGAATGTATTTAGGGGGATGCCCAGTCGTTGACAGCAGAAGCGAAGTACGCAGCGCTCGAAAAGACTCGGTAAACTGCGATTTCGGCTGTGCCAGAACAGTCAGATTCTTCTCTGTTGCACTCAACGAAGCAGACTGCTCCGCCGGCATCCGACGCGATTTGGGAATAACCGCCAACGAGGGGAGTTCCGTGACGCTCTCTACTTCCGCGATGCTGCTGAGGCCAGTATCGAGGCTCTCCAAAATAAAAGCTATGACGATGCCGCCAAGCAACCCGAAGATCACACCTGTAAGAATGAGCGTTGATTTTCGCTTTAACACGGGTTGCGCTGGAGGTAATGCCTGATCCACGACATCTATCTCAAGAGACTCCAGGCCGGCTTCAACCCCAGCAGTGCGTAAGCGCTGCAGAAGCCCTTCGTAGAGAGTTCTGTTCGATTCAAACTCCCTCTGCCGTAACGTATATTCAATAAGATCATCTCGTAATTTGTAGGCATCGGCCTTTTGAGCTTCGAGAGCAGCTTTAGTCTGGTCTTCATTTGCGCGCGCGACTACAAAGCTCTCTTTTGCCTGGAGAAGTAAACGATTCTGCTCCTTGTTGACCTCCGACGAGAGTTCGCTTATTTGTGCCCTGAGCGCCTTTGCCTGGGGGTGATTTGGGCCGAGGTTTGCCTGCATCTGAGCATAGTTCGCCTTGGCCGCTGCCAGTTGAGTTCGCAACTGAGTTAACTCAGCAGGAGCTGATCCTGGCGCGGTATCGATGGAACTTTCCATTGAATCGGGATCCATACCGCTCAAAACCCGGTAGCGTGATTCCGCAACGATGCGGGCGATCTTCGCCTCTCCGGCTGCTTTGGAGAGGTCTTCGAGCGCGGCGCTGATCTGGTTATGATTGGGGTCAAAGCCCACGATTCCCAGCTTTCGCTGGAGGTCCATCATCTGTTCCTGAGATGTCTCGACCTGCTGCTTCAGGTCATCCAATTGGCTTGAGAGCCATTGCGAAACCCGTTGCGTCGATGCGTACCTGGTCTCGTAGCTACGCTGAATGTAGGCGGATATAACTTTATTAACGATATCGGCAGCTAATTTTGAATTCAGACTGCTATAGCTGATGCTGATGATCTCGGTCTTGGGTACCAGAGTGATCTGAAGACTGCTCTGCAACTGGTGAACAATGGCCTGCCGCACGTTTGGATCATCCAGGCTGCCATGAGGCGCCGATCCATTTTGAGTAAATTCTGGGTTATTCGCCAGATTCATCTCACGAGCTACCGTCAGCATCAACGAGTCGCTCCTGAGGATGGCAATTTCCGTCAGCATCTTCGAAGCGGTATCCGTCGCTCCCAATGCCTGGACCGCGCTTAAGCGATATTCGTTGGACGAACCTGATCGTACTTGGATGCGTCCGACAGCCTCGTACAGCCGCGGCTGAGACTTGATCCTATATATTCCGTAGGCAAGGCCAAGCAGCACGGCAGCCAGCAGAATCCGACGCCGTTTCTTCAGCGTGGTGATCGCATCAGACAGAGCGGTATCCGTGGCCACAGTACTGGATCGGGGAGGATTCAGATCTGAAGTGCTCCCATCGGGCGAAGGCTGCGTATTTTGGAAACCCATTCCTTGTAGTCTACAAGAGGGTTCCTAAGGTAAGGAAGGTAAGATTACTATCTTCAGGCGACAGAAGACCGTTGACTAACAGGGTCATTCGTCATGAAATTCAGCTATTCTCAAAATGAAGGAAATTATCGTCCATGATGAAAAAGGATATTCAAATTGCAGTTGTGGGATCGGGATACGTCGGTCTTGTTGCCGCCGTTTGCTTCGCCGAGATGGGCCATTCGGTCATTTGCGTCGATAATGACGACCATAAAGTCGCCGCTCTGCAAGGGGGAGACGCTCTAATACACGAAAATTATCTGCCGGAGCTTCTTGAGCGGTACCGCAACACTAAGATCCGCTTTATGACCGATCTTGCGGAGGCGACGCGTGAATGTGAGGCCATTTTTATCGCTGTTGGGACGCCGCAGAGCGAGACCGGCGATGCAGATCTTTCTTATGTCGAAGCGGTCGCCTGTGAAATCGCGCGATCAATCACCAGCTACAAGGTAATCGTAGAAAAAAGCACTGTGCCCGTCTATACCAACGAGTGGGTCCGCCGGGCGATCGAGCGCAACGGGGTGAACCGGCATCTATTCGACGTGGTTTCGAATCCGGAATTTCTGCGCGAGGGGACGGCGGTGGTCGATTTCCTCCACCCTGACCGCATTGTGGTCGGCGCCGATAGTGATCGTGCGGCAACGCTATTGGGCAGGATTTATGCCCCTCTTACGACCGGGGAGTATTACACGCGTCCCGATGCGATTCATGGCTCCTGCAGCGTCTCTGAGCCTCCCCCCTTTCTATTGACCTCCACTAAGAGCGCCGAGATCATCAAACACGCCTCGAATGCGTTTCTTGCACTGAAGATTTCATTCATCAATGCAGTATCGAATTTGTGTGAAGCAACCCACGCCAATGTAGAGCAAGTGGCTCTGGGGATGGGGCTTGACAGTCGTATTGGCCCGAAGTTTCTTCGTCCCGGCATCGGATACGGCGGCTCCTGTTTCCCTAAAGATGTGGCCGCGTTCCGCTCTGTTGCGGAGCAGATGGGCATCGATTTCAGCCTTCTTTCTGAAATTGAAAGGATCAACGCTCAACAGAAGAAACGCTTTCTAGGTAAGGTCCGATCTGCGTTGTGGACTTTGCGGGGAAAAAGGGTGGGAGTTCTTGGTCTCGCTTTCAAAGGAGAAACAGATGACATCCGCGAGTCCCCCGCGATTGAACTGGTGGAAATGCTGCTTGCGGAAGGCTGTTGCATTGCCGCTTATGACCCCGCAGCGATGAAACGAACCCAGGAGCGGCTCCCTAGCAGCCCCACTCTTCGCTATGCAGAGAGTGCCTATGAGGCGGCAAAAGATGCCGACGCTCTGCTTATTTTGACGGATTGGCGGGAGTTCGCCACACTGGATCTCGATCAACTCCATCAAATTCTTCGCTATCCGATCATTATCGATGGCCGCAATCTTTATGACCCTCAAGTCATGGGAGAGAGAGGGTTTACCTATCTTAGTATCGGACGCCCTGCGGCATATCCTGCGCGGGAGACCTTGCAGCAGGAGCAGCCAGTCGCCAGAGCGTAATCGCAACTGGACGATGTGTGCCGCGGCATCAAGTTGATAGCCCTGGTGCAGATGGAACTGCCGTACTTTGAAAGAAAGGTTAGTAAGTCGATGTTTCCAAGAATTCTCGTTACAGGTGCGGCAGGGTTTCTAGGGTCACACTTATGTGACGCTCTGCTTTCGGAAGGAAATACCGTTGTGGGAGTGGATAACCTCTGCACGGGCAGCACTGCCAATCTCAGCCATTTGGCTGGGGAACCGCGATTCAATTTTGTGGAACAAGACATCTGCCAGCCTTTCGACGCAGGAAGAGTAGATTTCATCTTCAACTTCGCTTCACCGGCCAGCCCGGTTGATTACACCCGTCTTGGGGTGGAAACACTCTTCGTCGGCTCGACTGGAACAGTAAATACACTCGATCTCGCTCGGAAATACAACGCGGGTTATCTCCACGCCTCTACCTCAGAGTGCTACGGGGATCCTGAAGTGCATCCGCAGGTCGAAACCTATTGGGGGAATGTCAATCCGATTGGTCCCCGCTCGGTGTATGACGAGGCCAAGCGCTTCTCCGAGGCCGTCGTCATGGCATATCACCGTTACTACGGTGTAGATACCCACCTTGTCCGGATCTTCAACACGTACGGCCCCCGCCTCCAGGTGAATGATGGAAGAGTCATCTCCAATTTCATGTCCCAGGCGCTTCGCGGAGAACCGCTCACGATTTACGGCGACGGTTCCCAGACGCGCAGCTTTTGTTACGTTTCCGACCTGATCGAAGGCATTTTACGTCTCTCGCGTTCCCAGGAGCATCTACCTGTCAATATAGGCAACCCCGACGAATGGACGATCATCGAGTGCGCGAGAGAGGTTTTAGAAGTCACCGGTGCCAAGGTGGAGATCATCTCAAAGCCTCTGCCGCAGGATGATCCCACCCGAAGACGCCCGGATATTACGAGGGCTCGCACGATTCTCGGTTGGGAACCGAAGGTCAACCTTCACCAAGGCTTGAAGAATTCTTTGCAATACTTCAAGGACCGCGTCGAAGGCTAATCCTGTGGATAGGTGCGCAGTTTAGGAAACCAGGTGAGTTGCACCGCGGCAGTCGTGTCTTTCTGAAGTCCGGACTTATAGATTGGCGCCTTCCAGCCTTCATATTGAAGCCATGCATTCAGTTCCACGTTCTCGCCGAGGCGCTTGACCACACTTGCTTTGAATTGATTCTGAGTGGTACCGCCTGGAATAAAGTCTTTGGGCGTCTTTTTGTTGAGATATTCCAACTGCACCCACTCATTGCCTGAAAGATGATAAGTCAACCAGGCCTGTCCGCCTTTAGCCTCGCGGCCGATCCAATCGCCCATAATGAATCCCTTATTCGTATACCCCTGCAACTGAACCGTTTCAAAGTAGTTGAACTGACCGGCATAGCTTCTAGAGACGCCGGGATCTGTCGTTACCGCTTCGATTCTGAAATCCAGCTTATGCAGCTTTGGAAATTGAGAGATATAGAGGCCGGTTCTATAAGCTGCGCGCCGGGGAGCGCTGATCGGGGTAACGTCGTCGTGAGCGATCGAATCGACATAGAAGGTTGCGTAGCGGCGCACAAAGGGAAGTCGATACGAGAAGTTAAAGTCGCTGAAGCGGGCTCCCGGATCGTTTCGCGAAAACTTTTCTGCGGCGGTGGTATCGCTGGTATCAAAAAAGCCATTGAGAAAAGTGTGCAATGTTACAGGCGTATGCCCAGCCCCTCCAAAGATAATGGTCCGCTGAAAGCCAAATTCAAAATTTACAGTCGGGCGGAACGAAAACATCTCAGAATGTACCCACGGGCTATTTGGCGAAGTATGGCCTTTGAGGCTGCCGATAAAGAAGTCGTAACGCATAGGGCCAATCAGCTTGGAAAGCAGAAAAATATTCAAAGGCTCTACTCGGTTAATTCGAAACGAATAGATGTTTTCGGCATTGTTGGACCACGCCATTGCGCCACCCGCCGCAGGTCCGAGCCAGGCGTCTGTTTTGCCACCTGAGATCTCATTGCCCAGCAGGTGAAATGAAAGTGAAGCATCGACCAGACGGAATGGATTTTGTGCAGAAATTGGACCACTCGGGATTGTTGCCTGAGGTATATTCACCGGAACATAAGGAACTGTATCGATTTTTGAGAGTTGGCGAGCCAATGCGGAGGAATATCCTGCTGCGGATGGAGAATGCTGATATTCCCCACGCACATAGAGAGAAAACCGTCCCAGCTCATTTACGGTGGAGAAGCCTGTGATGTTATTGAATCCTTCCTGATATGGGCGACCGTAATCATTGTTGATCGTCTGTCCCAGGTGATAGCTGTCTCGCAGAGGAGTACCGCCGATTCCCATAAACCGCGTATAAACAGATTTCAATCCATAGACTGCCCCGCGCGGTCTGGTGCCCGAAGGAACCTCCGCGTCGAACTCTGTCAGGAGTTTCGCCAGAATATCCTGGGCTTCTTCATTATTGCTGTTGACAATTGCAGACTGCGATTCCTGGAGCATGTGCAGCGCGCTTCGGCGCGTCCACGGCCGCATGCCCAAAAACATGGTGTCGACGAATCCCATCGAATAGAGCCGGGTCAGAGCGGGATAAACCCAGCTATCGACTGGAATATAGGTCGAGCCGTCGTGATCAGCCGGTTTGTTCTTACGAACGGCTCCATAGGGCATATAGGCCGTATAAGGGTTCTGAGGGGAAGCCGTTGTTGGGGGTGCCACGGTTGGCAGCGGCGCCTGTTGAGGCTTTCCGAAAGCGGGGACCGACGTATCCTGCTGAGCGGCATACGATGGCCGGGCATTGGCAGGAGCAATCTGAGAAGGGGAAGGTGATGGTGAATTCTGGGCCAAAGCGGCCGATGCAGCACAGGCAAGGACGACCACAACAGGAAGATAGGTTCTTTTCTGCACTCGCACCTCAAGGATTTGTTTCAAATCCCAAAACAACAGGGTTAACTACTCTCAAAGTTTAGTCGACGCTCAATTACGATCACTACCGGTCACGGCCAGCCTGCTGCGAAGCGGACGGGCCGTTTGATGAATCCAGGCCTCGGTGCAGATTTCCCGGCCAATAAGAAAGTTTTTCATGTGAATTATTGGATCATCTGTTTCATCGTTCCGTTGCCCTGGAGATCGAGGAACGATGCACTCGATCAAAACTGGCCCATCTCCCGCACGCGTTCTCCCGATCGACTCCTGCGCGACCCGGTACAAAGCGACTGCATCGCTTGCATCGACCGGTATTCCCGGCAGCCCAACGGAGCGAGCCCTTGCGCAGAGATCGATTACTCCGGTCTTCTTCTTTGGCCCTCTCCCTGGGAGAACCACTAAAATCACCGGCAGATTGAGCGTCGCAGCAAGTTTAAGGACCTGCTGCCACAATTCCTTGGTCATCTCGGCAGGATGGAGATAAGCGACAATAATATTCCGCTTACTCGAGATCTTGAACCCGAGAGCCGCGCCGAGCGCTAATTTGAGACGCTCGTTTACGTCTTCCACCCATGGCAACTGCCGCTTTGCCACAATTTGTTCGTGAAACAGGATGGCATCTTTCTTGGTGGTGAAAACTGACGCCGCGTACCGGAGCAGGGAATCGAGCGGGGCGTCAAAGAGGAGACCCATCGACACGTTAACCTCGGCATCGCTTATCAGGTCGCCCGATTTCAATTCGATGGCCGTGCTTATACGGCATGCCTCCTGGCCTCGAATCGAATCGAGTTTCCGGCGCCCCTTTATCTTTCGCTCCAGTCCTTCAATGTGCTCGTCCAATACTCTCGCTTCGACCATGGCTGTATATATTTGCCGAAGCTTTTTGTGAGGCACCAATGGATTCTCGTGCTGTACTGTTTTGCTCAACCCACATCCTCCACCGACCAACGTCTCTACAAACATAGAGGGCTCCATAAAGGAACCCTCTACATTCAACTCATGACTGGAATCAGGCCTTGGCCGGATCTTCTGCCTCAGTATTCAAGCCTAGCTCAGAGAAGGCCTTTTGCGCCTGCTTCGGTTTGAAGTTGCCTTCGCGGGATAGCTTGGAAAGCGTTGCCCCCACGATCGATTCCGCGTTCACCTCGAAGTGCCTGCGCAGATGCTCACGGTTATCGCTGCGCCCAAATCCGTCAGTTCCCAGAGTGACAAGCCGCGGAGCCAGCCAAGGAGACAATTGGTCCGGTACCACCTTCATGTAATCGCAGGCCGCAATGATCGGTCCCTGGGTTCCGGCGAGCGTCTTCTGTAGATAGTTCTGGCGCTCCTTCTCCGCAGGGTGAAGCCTGTTCCAGCGTTCGACCGCAAGCGCCTCGCGACGCAGCTCGTTATAGCTGGTCACGCTCCAGACATCGGTATGCACGCCATACTTCGTGGCCAGGATCTCCTGCGCGCGCAGTACTTCGTTCAGGATGGTTCCGCTGCCAAAAAGTTGGGCTACCGCGGGGCCGCCATTAGCTGGTTTTAGCTTGTACAGTCCCCGCAGAATGCCCTCGGCAGCGCCTTCCGGCATTGCAGGCATGGCATAGTCTTCGTTGTACATGGTGATGTAGTAGAAAACGTCTTCGCCTTTTTCATACATCCGGCGAATGCCATCCTGCACGACAACAGCAAGCTCATACACAAAAGCGGGATCATATGAGATGCAGGTCGGTACCGTGCTTGCCAGCACATGGCTATGCCCGTCCTGATGTTGCAGGCCTTCACCGAGCATAGTGGTGCGTCCTGCGGTACCGCCCATAAGAAAGCCCTTGCCGCGTGCATCGGCAAATGCCCAGATCATGTCCCCTACACGCTGAAACCCGAACATCGAGTAATACATGTAGAAGGGAACCATTGGAATCTTGTAGTTCACATAGGCCGTACCGGCAGCGGTAAAGGACGCCATGGACCCAGCCTCGGTGATGCCTTCTTCCAGAATCTGTCCGTCCCGGTCTTCCCGGTAATACAACAGCATGTCGGCGTCATGCGGGTTATATTTCTGGCCCTCATGAGCATAGATGCCAACCTGTCGGATAGCGGATTCCATGCCGAAAGTCCGTCCCTCATCGGGCAGAATCGGAACGATGAGTTTGCCGATCTTCGGATCTTTCAGCAGATGCCGCAGGATGCTGACAAAGCCCATGGTTGTCGAGACCGCACGCTTGTTCGAGCCGCCCGTCCACTCAGCAAAGTAGTCCAGTGCTGGGGCGGTGAAATTCAACTCCGGCACCTGCCGCTTTGGCATCGATCCTCCGAGTTCCTGCCGCCGCTGCTGCATGTACTGAATCTCCGGCGCATCGGATGAAGGGCGATAGGGCGTACCGTGTGCCGCCGCCTCTTCGGGGATGGGAATGTCAAAACGCTTTACAAAAGCGGCCAACTCGGCATCGGCCATCTTCTTTTCATTGTGTGTAGCGTTGCGCGCCTGCGAGGAACCCATGCCGTAGCCCTTTACGGTTTTGGCAAGAATTACCGTTGGTCCGCCCTTATGCTCGGTAGCTCGCCTGTAGGCGTTGTATATCTTCGCGGGATCGTGGCCGCCGCGGTGGAGCCGCTCAAGCTGCTGGTCGCTCATATCGCGCACCAGTTCCAGCAATTCCGGATACTTCCCAAAGAAGTGCTCGCGCAGGTAAGCGCCGTCTTTGGCCTTGAAGGTCTGGAAATCGCCATCAACGCACTCATCCATACGCCGCAACAGCAAACCAGTGTGATCGCGCTCAAAGAGCGCATCCCAGTCCGAACCCCAGATGACCTTGATTACATTCCATCCAGCGCCGCGGAACATGCCTTCGAGTTCGTCGATAATTCGCTTATTACCCCGCACCGGACCATCGAGCCTCTGCAGGTTGCAGTTGACGACGAAGATCAGATTATCCAGCTTTTCGCGGGAAGCGACGGAGATCGCGCCCAGAGTATCGACCTCGTCCGTTTCACCATCGCCTACAAACGCCCAGACCTTGCGTTCGGTCGGCTTGAGAAGTCCACGATGCTCCAGATATCGCATGAAGCGCGCCTGATAGATCGCATTCAGCGGACCGATACCCATCGAGACAGTGGGAAAGTTCCAAAAGTCTGGCATCAGCCAGGGATGCGGATAGGAGCTGAGGCCTGGGGTCTCGCGCAGTTCGTGGCGAAAATTCTTCAGACGCTCGTCATCGAAGCGGCCCTCCAGATAAGCTCGCGCATAGACTCCAGGCGATGCATGGCCCTGAAAGTAGATAAAATCTCCGGGCTGATCTCCGTATTTTGCGCGGAAAAAGTGGTTGAAACCAACTTCCAGCAGTGTTGCAAGAGAGGAATATGTAGAGATGTGACCGCCGATGCCCGCATCCTTCTTATTCTGGCCATGCACCATCGCCATCGCGTTCCAGCGGATCAGTGCCTCGATTCTGCGCTCGAGCGTTCTGTCGCCAGGATAGGGGACCTCATCGTGCTTCGGAATTGTATTCAGGTAATGAGTCGTCAACTCATTTGGCGCGGGTACGCCTGCCTGCTGGGCGCGCTGGCGCAGAGCGGCAAGCAATTCAGCTCCGTTTTCCCAGTCATTCGCAACGACATCGTCGAACGCCTCAATCCACTCGGACACTTCTTCGGAAAAATCAATTTGGGCAGGAGTTTCAAGTTTCGTCGTCATAAGCAGTCCTTATATTCCCATTGCTGGGGTTGTAGATCAAAGCTCCAAAATGCGCTGACTCTAGGATAGTCGCGTCAGGGCGCAACCGTCACTATGCCTCACAGTTTTAGGAGAAAACGCCCAACTGGACGCTGATAATCGACCGGGATGCCCGGAAACGCGGAAGAAAACTACGTCGAATAATCCGCATTGATACGCACATATTCCGCTGTGAGATCGCAGGTGATGAACCTGCACTCTGCGCTGCCCTGGCCTAGATCCAGAGTGATGGTGTACTCGCGTTCCAACATCGCTGCGTGGGCCGTGGCTTCATTGAAAAGCGGTGACCGCATTCCAGCCTCAAACACCGGCTGGGCACCAATTGAGATATTGACCTTTGCCGGATCAAAGGCAACGCCGCTGTATCCGGCCGCTGCAAGCAGCCTGCCCCAGTTGGGGTCGGCACTCGACCAGGCAGTTTTGCACAAGGGGGAGTGGGCGATTGCCTTGGCCACTCGCCTCGCCTCTGCCTCGGTCCGCGCTCCAGTGATATGCAGTGTGACCACATGGCTCACTCCTTCGCCATCCTCGACGATCTGGTGAGCGAGCGATCCGCAGACAAGGTTGAGAGCGTTGACAAAGGCTTCCTTCACTCGATCGTCGAGCTTCACTCCACTGGCTCCGCTCGCCAGCAGCAAAACGGTGTCATTGGTGGAGGTATCCCCGTCGATGGAGATGCAGTTGAAGCTGTGTTCTACCGCAGGCGCGAGCAGTTTGTTCAACTCTTTGCTGTCCGCCACCAGGTCGGTGAAAAGATAAACGAGCATCGTGGCATGCGGCGGGCCTGCCGGGGCTCCGAGTTGCGGGTGAATCATGCCCGCACCTTTTGCGGCACCAAAGATCCTTACTTCCGTCCCATCCACCTCTACGACTGCCCGGGAGGTCTTCATGCGGGTATCGGTGGTCATAATGGCCTGGGCGAATAACTCGGCATGTTCCGAAGAATCGCCCAATGCTGTTTGAACGGCCGGCAATGCTGCCATTACCTTTTCTGCAGGGAAGGGCACTCCAATAATGCCTGTAGAAGAAGGAAAGACCTCATCGAAAATACAGTGAAATGTCTCCGCGGCGGCAACGCAGGTCTGGAGACAGGCGTCGATTCCGGGCTGTCCGGTGGCACAGTTTGCGTTTCCGGCGTTGACCAACACGGTCTTCACTCTTCCGCCGGTGGACTCAAGATGACGCCGACCCACAGTTACGGGAGCCGCAACCACCTGATTTTTCGTGAACATAGCCGCCGCATTCGCGGCCTGAGACGCGACCGCAACCGCGACGTCAAGCTTTCCGCTGGCCTTGATGCCAGCTTTTACTGCTCCCCACTTGAAACCAAGCGGCAGATTAATCTTCGGCTCATTGTTCATGCACTTACTTTATCAAGGAGAGCATCGGGAAAGGAGTTTCGGCTATTCTGAACATATTGCACGGAACCTGTTGGGGAGAGCGTCTTATATGTTGTTGAAAGAGTTGCGGACGGCGGTACTGGAAGCCAACCTTGAACTGGTCAGGCGGGGGCTTGTCCTCTATACGTTTGGAAACGCCAGCGGAGTAGATCGCGAGCAGGGATTGGTGGTGATTAAGCCTTCAGGTGTGGATTATGACGACCTTAGGCCGGAGCACATGGTGGTCACGGACCTGAATGGAAAAATTATTGAAGGCGATCTGAAACCGTCGTCGGATCTGGATACGCATACTCTGCTGTACCGGGAGTTTCTGGATATCGGCGCAGTTGTACACACGCATTCGGAGTATGCGACCAGCTTTGCACAGGCGGGCATGGCGATTCCGTCGCTGGGAACAACGCATGCCGATTACTTCTATGGCCCCGTTCCGGTAACGGAAGAGCTTACCGACGAGGCAATCGGCGGTCGCTACGTGCATGAGACCGGGTTGGCTATCGTGAGGCGCTTTCAGGGAATCGATCCGCTGGCTGTGCCTGCCTGCCTGGTGGCTGGTCATGCTCCATTTGTATGGGGCAGGACGGCGCACGATGCGGCGCATAACGCTGTGGTGCTGGAGGCGGTCGCCCGGATGGCATATCGCACCCTGACCCTGCGGGCCGATTGCAAGGGCGTCTCCCAGGCGTTGCTGGACAGGCATTACTTCCGCAAGCATGGTGCTTCGGCGACCTATGGGCAATCACGCTAATTTAATGATTGACATACACTGAACCGGTATTTGCGGCTTAATTAAGCCGCTGGAGCCGAGCTATCAATTTTTCAGCCAGGGGTTCGCCGGACTCTGTCCACAGGAGACGACTGCTGATACCACAGTGCTTTTCTACGGAGAGGGTGAAGGCCAGCAGGATCTCGACGTTCTGCTGGATGCGCTTCTGGGCAAGTTCGTCAAGTTCGGCGTCTTCGACGGTGTCATCCATGATCCAGGGAGTATCGAGGCCGAAGTCGATCCGGATGTGCCCGTTCTGCTCGTAGCTGGCCTCATCGAAGCCTGGGCCGAAGCCGATAATCCGAACAGTGGATGGTTGAAGCTTCCAGAGAGTGTCCAGCGCCGCATCAGCGAGGGCAGTATCTCCGGATTCCGGGGTCCAGAGCTTCCATTTCATCTCGAACTCATAGGCCATATCGTCGTGGAGCTGCTCGGTAGCCTCGGCTACGGCGTTCTCGATGATGGAGGCTTCGGAGTCCTGGGCGCGTTCGTCGTTGACGTAGATGCGCTGGTAGGTCGCGGGTTCGGTGAAGTTGATGGGATAAACACTGGCCGCGGCTACACGCTTTTCACCACTGATGATGGCGAACTGGCGGAGAACCGATATCAACGCGGCGGGGAGCGCCTCGAAACGGAAGTTGGGGAACCAGAGACTCAGGTAGAGCTGATCGGCCATAGAAATAGTTTATAGGGGCAGACAGACCGATGGCCGCAGCGTGTAGGGGGAATGAGAAGATGGAATGGGCGGGTGATGCGTATTTCGATATCTGTCGAAAGACTGAGAGTATGGTTGCTGGTGGGCGCGGGCCTGCTGGTGATGGTGATCACTGCTTTTCTTGGGTATGCACATTACCGCGCACATCGGTTTCTGACGGAACTCCCGGGAAAACTTGGCGTCGATGTGACGCGCGAAACGAATGCGTTTACTTATTCGCAGTCTCTGGGCGGCAGAACGGTTTACACCATTCATGCGGCGAAGGCGGTGCAGCATAAAGATGGGAAATACACGCTGCACGACGTGGGAATTGTGGTGTATGGCCGTACGTCGGACAGAGCGGACCGCATCTATGGCAGCGAGTTTGAGTATGACCAGAAGGCCGGAGTGGCAAAAGCGATGGGCGAGGTTCATCTCGATCTGGAGGCCCCCGCGCCAGTGGATGCGCAGGCTAAACGAGACTATGCGGCTGGCGCCGAACCTGGCGGTGAGCATGAATCCGACGATGCCCGCATGATCCATGTGAAGACAAGTGGTCTTGTGTTCATGCAGAAAGCCGGAACGGCAGCCACGGATCGGGAGATTGAATTCGAGTTTCATGGAATGACCGGTCATGCGATGGGAGCAGACTATGACTCCGGTACGGGCGTGGCGGTGTTGCATTCGGCGGTAAACGTGATTGGCGTGCAACAGGGAAAGCCGGTGTCGCTGATGGCATCCCGTGCGGAATTGGACAGGCCCAACCGGCGGGTGGTGCTATCGCAGGCGAAATATACCGTGGCGGCAGATACGAGAGCGGGCGTGGGCGAGTCGGCCCAGGCGCAACGAGCAGTCGTGCATTTGCGTGAGAACGGTTCGGCGGAACGGCTGGAGGCGATGGGCGCGGTGACGCTGACAAATGGAGATGGAAGCAGGGTGGTAGCTCCGAAGGGCGATCTGTTGCTGGATGCGGAGAATACGCCACAATCGGCAATGCTTGCAGGAGGCGTGCGGTATATGGCCGATGGGCCGCTGCGGCAAGCGCAAGGGGAAGCTGCTGAAGGCAGGGCAGCTTTCGATTCGGCGGGAAAGCTGAAGCATCTTACACTGACGGGCTCGGTAAAACTGCACGAGCGGGCGCGTGCTTCCGGCACCGCAAACGAGGCGTGGAGCAAGCGCGATCTTACGGCGGGAGCGGTGGAACTCGCGTTCTCCTCGGATAAGGCGGGGAAGGCACAATTACAGGATGCGAAGGCGACAGAGAACGCTCGTTTGACAGTGGTGAGTTCGGCTGGCAAGACAGGGAATGGGGAAAGGGTAAGCGATCTGGAAGCAGATGTCTTAACCGCACATCTGACCTCGGTAAATGGGGTTCAGCGGCTTGCGGTGGTGAATGGAACTGGACATACGCTGCTGCGGAGGGCAAGTGCCGATGGCACGATGAATACGAGTTCAGGCGATGCGCTGGAGGTTCACTTCAGGGCGGTGAACACTCATGCGAGGCGAACTACAGATGAGATTTCGACGGCAGTGCAGGAGGGCAATGTCGTCCTCACGCAGAGATCGGCGAAGAAATCGAAGGGAACGCCGCAGGAGCAGAGAGCCACTGCAGCACGGGCTGTCTATAACGGAACGACTCAGCGACTGTTGCTGACGGGCAATGTTCAGTTGACGGATGCGGAGAGCATGTTGTGGGCAGAGAACGTCTCGATAGCGCAGAAGACGGGAGATGCTGACGCTGATGGGATGGTGAAAGCCAGCTATAAACTTCCAGGAAATGGGAGTGAGCCGGTGCATGTCACGGCGATGCACGCGGTATTAAAACATGATGCCGGGCAGGCGATCTTTTCTGGGGTGAACGGTAGGCCGGCCCGGCTGTGGCAAGGAGCTTCGCAGGTAGAAGCTCCGGTCCTTCAGTTTGAACAGAAAGAGAAGCGATTGCTCGCCCACGGCAACCGGCCGGGCCCATCGATGGATGTGCATACGGTGCTGGTGAATGGTGGGTCTGGGAAGGAGGGTGCGAAAAAGACGCAGGTGGTACGGATAAGCAGCGGGAAGCTGACTTATTTTGACGCGACCCGGGAGGCGGACTTTACAGAAGGTGTACAGGTGGAGAACGCCGATGGCCGTATGAGAGGGCAGGAGGCCGTGGTCTATTTGCAGACGGCGCGAAAGAGAGCTCAGGACAGCGCTGGAAAGAATACAAACTCCATCGGATCGAGAACTTCAGGGCAGGACGGCTTCATGGACGGCAACCTGGAGCGTGTAGTAGCCACTGGGCATATTGAGATCGATCAGCCTGGACGGCGGGCAACGGGAGAGCGGGTGATCTATACGGCGGATGATGGACTGTTTGTCATGACGGGAACGCTGGCTGCTCCGCCGAAGATTGTGGATGAGGCGCGGGGAACGATAACGGGAGCGTCGCTGCG
>Ga0164242_10003263_pt1 | contig 18567 bp, 19 predicted proteins | sample OricomgcompostMG_FD_108783 | JGI IMG/M metagenome (GOLD analysis project Ga0164242, IMG submission 108783) | Miracle-Growth compost microbial communities from Emeryville, California, USA - Original compost - Miracle growth compost (MG) ... | reverse complement strand
TTGAGGACTCTGGGTCTGAATGCTGTTAATGCGCTGGGGCCTCTGAAGGGCTTCTTCATGAACCAGGCTGCTGGGAACGGCATCAAGGTGTTTTGAGTTGTACGGATATATGCTGTCGACTGCGAAGCTTTGACGGTTGTAAGCTAGAGGTGCGTTACTGAGTGTATTATTGTACCAAGGTCTAGTGATATCTAGTGCTACAGAACGAACTTCTCAGGGTTAGTAGGCACTATTCCCTCCATCTATTTCAAACATCTTTCTCTACCTATAATACTCTAGAGCGAGTGTGGATTTGGCAACACCTATCAGTTTTCCACTGGGCTTGATGGTACAACAGGGGTCCGATTCTATTCCTGTCGCATAAATCAACAGTAATTGCTTCGGAGGGTGTTCCTGCTGTTGGCTAGGAAGATCAAGATACCGGCCCTGAGGGATGTTGGGGAGAGTTTCGAGTTGGATATTCTCTATCAACGAGGGTAATATTTGACCAACACAACAGTCCCCTCTTACTGGCATAGGCACCTCAATACCTAACCTTTGCCACGAACACACAGCAACAGTTCTCAGAACCAAAGGGCCCAATCCTCACGCTTCCGCGGCTTCCCTTTCAAAAATGAGGAAACACAAACGGATTCTTCTCTTGACTATATTCAGGGCAACACTCAGCCTTTCAAGCGAGAGACCGACACAACCTATGAACAAGAATAATAGGGGATTTTCGCAGGCGCACATCATTTAGCAACCCTTTAACACCCTACGTTCTCAACACATCTTAGCAATCTCGTTTTCATTTTCTTCTCCTGGTCGACATAGGTTGTTACGTTAATTCTGTCAGTGAGCTTCAGCGGCATTGACCATGGTGACAAGTCTTTCGTCAGTAGAGGCTTCTGCTCACATATCCACGCCAGCGGGATCTCCATTCTTGATATCTGCTCTGGGCATTGCCTGTGCACTTGCTGGACATGGGACAGTTATGCTCAGCCCTGTACCCTCTCTATCACTCGTCATCTCTGCTCTTGATCTCCTAGGTATTGCGTTCACGCCCGCTGGAAATGACACATTGGTGGACTGTAACCTTCTGGTTCTGGCACGCACTCCTTCTCGGCATTGCATATGCACCCGCTAGAAATGGCACATGTATGGGCTGGAAGATTCAGGGTTCCAACTCGTTCTACTTCCTCTTCCATTGCTCGGCATTGCATTTGCACCCGCTAGATATGGCACATATGTAGACTGGACCCTAACACGTTCTCCTTCCTCTTCCACCGCTCCACACTGCATTTGACTTGCTCTCAATGGCACATAGCTAGACCAGAACCTCGCCATCTCTCGCCATATCCGCTCTCGCTCTCGACCTTCTCGGCATTGCCTTGCACCCGCTGGAAATGGCACATAGCTCGGCTGGAACCTCGCCATATCTCGCCATCTCCGCGCTCGCGCTCGCTCTCGCTCTCGATCTTCTCGGCCTTGCGCCCGCTAGAAATGGCACACAGCCGGACTGGAACCTTCCTGGTTACAGCACGCTCACCTTCTTCTTCTTCCACCTCCACACAAAACTACCACCCATCTCATTTTTCCAACCTCCCTTTAGATTTCACCACCCTTCACATCTATCCTCTGTGCTAGCCGCGAGCTTTGAGGGTGGGCGTGGAGTTTTGGAGACTCAGGCTCCCAAGGCGAGGCTTTTATCCTTTCTACTGCGTCTTCCTCGGATTCTCATCTTTTTCCTTCCCTCTCTAACGCCCTCATATTTTCCATCCCTGCCACTTCCCTATCTGATCCTACCTCTGGAGATACCCTCGAGTTTCGGAGCCTCACTGTCGAGTTCCGAAGACTCGTTGCCGAGGTTCTAGGACTCACGGACTCACCGGCGAGTTTCGCAGCCTCACTGGCAAAATTCTAAGACTGACCGGCGCTGAACCAACCTTGTCTTCTCCAGCAAAGACAATACCCCACGGTCCGGCTTAACGCAACTCCCACTTAAAACTCCACTGCTCTATCGAGTTTTGAGGACTGACTGGCGAGTTTTGAGAAGTGACTGTCGAGTTTCAAAGACTCACTGGCGCTGAGTGAGACTTGCCTGAGCTGTGAAGTTCCGGTAACTTCTCTAGTGAAGGCAATGCCTTAGAGCCCAACTTGACGAAACTCCCACAAAACAACCCCCCCAAAACACCAACCTCTCAGGTATTACATCTCCCCGCATCCTCTCTTCCGCCTTATCGTATTTTCCTTTTATTCAGAGCCCTCACCGGAGTAGATCTGAAACTAAGTTCCGAAGACTGACTAGGTGTGTTTAGACCTCTGCTTCTCCTCTCAAGGATAGATGGGATAAACGTACCAGTTCATCGACTTCTAGCTATACTTTAGCTATCGGTATTCCCAGCTCGGTCTCGGAAAGCTCTCTCAACATCCATTGAGAAATACCGCTATTACTGGGAGACCCAGAAACGTTCACACATACCCTTCTCACCAACCCCCTCCCCTGAAACACACCTTTCGCCAGCATCACCAACTGCTAAGATGTGCCAGAAAGAGTATATCCTATACCTCTGCGGACATACGTCCATGGCAGTTCTCCGACCCTGCCCCTTGACGACGATGCGTGCTAACTTCGCTGTCTGTGATCCGGTGGCGGGGGTCGAGTCCATAGCCGAGAGCATGTGCCCTGGTTGTGTTCAAATCCTCCTAGGGCGTTGGCACGTCATCAAGGACCGCCAGCATCTGTGGCTCCACGAGCGCGGTGCCTGCGGCTGCACCATCCCCGGCTCTGCTATCCCTACCGCCGTGGGTCCCATGGGCCATGGCATGCCTGCACCGCAGTACACCACGGTGGGAACGTTCGCCTCTCAACAAGGCTACGCCCAGGCTAGTACCTACGGACAGCAACCCCAACACGACTATGCCCAGGTTCCTACCTACGAGCAACGCCCTCCACATGGCTACGCCCGGGTTCCCACCTACGAGCAGCGCGTGGCCGAAAACCCAACCCCCGAGCTATTCGCGGTCAGCTGGGCCCGAGAGCACCGCCTGAGGCACGACGCCGGCCTGTGCAACTGTCACATCGACTTCACCCCGGTGGCCCAGACTATCTTCCAGGAGGACGTGCGCGACAGCTTGCGCTCCATACGTCGAAGGGAGAACCGCATCAGGGAGCGATATGGGCGTGGGGAGTTGTCGGTGCAGGATGCTGTCCGCGCCCTTGAGGTCCTGTCGGTCGGCGAGCATCGCGCCATGCGGACTCGCATCCGGCAGACAACTTTGGGATCCCCTATTTCGCTCGACCGCTATGCGAGCGGAAACAACCCTACCCAGGTCAACCAGCGCTCTACCGGACGTAATAATGGTCGCGCGCCGCGCAACGGGGCCCCGCGCCCTGCCGGACCTGATGTTCGCCCTCCACAGGAACCGAGGGCGATGCGCAACCAGACTACGACCCCGGTGCAGACGGAAAGTCAGAGCATCTACATGACCCCCGGAATCGCGCCGGGCACCCAGCACACGAGCGGCCACACACCCCGCAGCGCTCACGCGGTTCTCCAGCGAGCCCCGGTCTGCGGCTTTCCGATTGGCGCCGGCCCCGATTGCACTGTCCCGGGACACATCCCCCCTCCCTGGGAGAACTGCATGCTGGCCCGCTGGGGCAGACGTCCCGCCTCTCGCTAGGACGGGACAACGCATGGTGAGTTGCATCCCGACTCCCTAGCATTACGGATAGAACACTGACATCACACATGAAAGGCGGACGACCCTTGTTAAAGTTATTGTAAATACGATAAACCTCATTCTGAACTTTCCAGTTTTACTTTGCTATGATACAAACGAAATGAGGGGGTTTCATTCGAGTCTATACCGTTTGACCCTCGCGAGCATACTGCCGCCACCAACATCCTAATAAAGTGGTCACTGCTCTTCGTTACCGGTCGACCTCGCCTAGAAACAGAGGTTAGCCATCAGAACTGGGGATTTGCAACACGCGATGCTTTTCGTTCGTTCTTTCACTTACCGAACACCAAATCCATCGTTCCGATAATGGCAACGGCATCGGCCAAAAGATGTCCTCTCGAGATATGGTCGAAGCCGGAAAGATGGGCAAAGCCCGGCGCTCGGATATGGACACGGTACGGTCTCTCGCTTCCGTCGCTCACAACATACACGCCCATCTCGCCCTTTGGCGCCTCGATCACCGAGTAGGTGTCGCCGGGGGGCACGGCGTAGCCCTTGGTATAGAGGAGGAAGTGGTGGATCAAAGCCTCCATGTTCTCCTTCATGGCGGAACGGGGAGGAGGCGAGATCTTGTAGTCCTCTACTCGTACCGGGCCGGCGGGCATCTTATTCAGGCATTGGTGGATGATGCGGAGGGATTGGCGGAATTCTTCCATTCGGCAGAGATATCGGTCATAGCAGTCACCATTCACACCGACCGGAATGTCGAACTCGACCTGGTCATATGCGTCATAGGGCTGGCTCTTCCGGATATCCCATGGGACGCCGGAGCCTCGGAGCATGACTCCGGTGAAGGACAGATCCAGCGCCTCGCGGGCAGAGACAACACCGATGCCCTGCAGCCGGTTGATCCAAATTCGGTTATCGGTCAACATCTCTTCCGTCTCGTCGATACGGTCGCCGAACTGAGTGGCCCATTGGTAGATATCGTCAAGGAGACCGGCCGGGATATCTTGGTGGACACCGCCGGGGCGGACATACGCGGCATGGAGACGGGCACCGGAGACTCGCTCGTAGAATTCCTTCGCACATCCTGTTAGTTTACAATGTACTTTTAGGGCCTTCATAGATAGATACGAAGGCCGGGGGGGGAGCAGCCGAAAATAGACGGAAATAGACCATCTTGATCTGCCACTAGAGGGAGTAGAATCCTGAATCTTTTGCTTACCATCAACTTCTCTCGCTCCTCGAAACCCCACAGGAACGGGGTAAGAGCGCCGACGTCCATGGCGTGCGTGAGCACACTCATGAGATGGTTCAGGATTCTCGTGAGCTCGCCAAACATGGTCCGGATGAACTTGGCTCGCTCCGGGATCTCGATATTGAGCAGCTTCTCGACGGCCAAGCTGAAGCACTGCTCGTTGGTCATCATGGAGACGTAGTCGAGCCGGTCAAAGTACGGCAACGCCTGCAGGTACGTCTTGTACTCGCACAGTTTCTCCGTGCCGCGATGCAGCAAGCCAACATGCGGATCCGCACGCATGACCTCCTCGCCGTTCAGCTCGAGGATCAATCGCAACACGCCGTGCGCCGCCGGGTGTTGAGGGCCAAAGTTGACCGTGTAGTGCCGGATCTTGCGGTTCTCGACCGAGTCGTCCGGTGGCGGCGGCGCCGCGGCATTAGTTGATGGGATGGCGAACGGATCCGCCCCCAGATTGAAGTGTTCGTCCGTCTGCACGAGCCGGGTGCGCCCTTCGGCGGCTGGGTCGGCGTATCGTCGGAGGGCGCTGGCGGAGAAGGCCCGGACGGGAGACGCGGGTAGAGGGAAGGAGGGAGTTGGCGATTGTGTGGCCTGTCGGGGACTGAGGCGCCTGGCACTGCGGCCGGCCAGGCGACAGATGGTCGCCATTGCTTTTTGTTGTCTTTTATGCAGGCGTAGAGCGGAGAGGTGGACGCGAAGGGCGCGGAAGGGTGATAGGGACAACCCTTGGTCTTGTTTTCTGTCGCTTTGCACCACTCCTCGGGCGTCAATGGCTGGTAATGGGAGCTGTTAATATGGCCTGTGGGGAGCTTTGCGCGAAGTCGAGGTCGACGAATGTCCAGAATTAGCCTCGGCAATACGTATATCCGTCGCCTCAATGGGTCCATTCCCGACGGAAACCCACCAACCAGGTGGGCTTTATTGCAAAGGGACCGATCAACCGACACAGTCATCATTTATTATCATTCAACACCGTGAGTGACCGAGCACGCCTGCCATCGTGATTGTAGTTGAATCCTTTTATCTGATTCTTTCGGGGTGGGTTTCTACCGCTGGCATGCCACTTTCTGTAATCGATCACAACTAGCCGGCTTGTTCTACAGACTTGCGGGTACATACCTACGGTATCTTTGGTAGGTACGAGGCCGGCTTTACGACAGGAAGGTTCATTATTCTTCACATTGATCAAATAGAGGAGGCATGGTTGAAAACGAGTCAATTCATCTAGTCGTCGCTTCCTCTCTATCGTGTATTTATGCTGTTTTTGTATGGCTAAGAACCCCTCTCGTTAGCTCAGAAGTTGTCTATTTGTCTTGCACACTTCTGCCCCCGGGGACGGCGATGAACTCCGTAGGAAAAGCCGGTTTTGTTTCTATGTCGGCGATGGTGTTGAAACTTCGGTCCAAGAAACATCCCCATGTGCCGGGATACCATGGTTAGCTAAATAGCTGCTACATGTAAGTCGGCAACGGTCAGTATGTAGGTAGCCGTCGCACCACGCCAACGTAATGGGCTCAGAACTCCCATGTGGCGTCGTCTCCCACCGACTGGATGGCCCAGTTGAACTTGTCGCGCAGGGTCTTCGAGAAGAGTCTCTCGATGGGGACGTCAAATTTGTTCGAAAAGACGACAGTAAGGCGAGGGTCAATATAGTTCTGTCTCAGTTAGTCTCACGGTACCAAAACGTGTATATCAAACCCGGTGACTTACGATCTTGGAGGTTCCAAGAGCAACTTCTTTATTGCCCTCACGGTCGGCCGATTGAAGTTCCAGGTTGCGGATGCGCTCCTCCAACTTCTGGACGTTGGCCTGAAGTTTCTCGACCGTCGGGGTCCTGCCGTCAGCCTCAACCTTCTTTGTTCTATACTCCTTCTTGAGCTTGGTCTCGAGTTCGCTGGCGGCCTTGAGGCGCTCCTTAAGCTCCTTCTCAGGCAGCGCGGTCTCTCCGTCAGCAGCCCGCTTCTCGTTGTCCTTCTGGAATTTCTTGGTGATCTTGGTGCGTTCCGTCTCGCCGAGGAACTTGATATGTTCCGAGACCCAAGCGTCGTCGATATCCTCGTCAAGACTGAAGTACTCGGCTCCTTTCTTTTTCTTCAGCTTGCTATCGACATCCAGCATCATCATCTTGGTCCTCCATTTCTGGTATCGCAGACCCTTGATGCGGTCACCGAGCTTCTCCATCTGGGTCTCATGGGCAGCACCGACTGTCCGCTTGTGGTTACACAGGATGGCTACTTCCCGGTTGCAGTCGTTGTAGAGCTTGATCTTCTCGGCCACCGTGACAGCCTTGTCCAAGGGCAGCTCTTGGAGGAGCTTCGACATGGTGTACGACGCATTGTAAGTACGGAAGACCTTGGCAGTCAGTCCGGCCATGTAGCTGGAGAGATGCTTGTTTAATTGAGAAGTCTATTGTTGTTAGTTTATACATTCCAGGGACCGGGCCATTGCTTGGACAGCTTACATTCAACCGGTCGAAGATGTCGTCGCCGTCCTCCTTGGGAGGCTTCTTGAACATTCTCAGGTTCTTGAACACCTGGCGGTCTACTGTGACCTCGTTGTAGAACCGGATGCTGTCCTTGCCTAGGAAATCGAAGATGACTGTGTTGTTTTGCTCTCGTAGAGTAATGTGCTCGTACTTGAGGGAGCAACAACCCACCGTCTCGGCTTCATTTTCGGTATCCTTCTCATTGCCGGCTCTCAGGGCGAACTTGTCGATCAGATACATTGCCGTCGCTCTCTGGCGGTCTGCCATGACCTCACTCTTGAGCTCCCTGGTGTAGTCGGAGCGGATGCGGTCGATATACTTCTTGAGGTCACGGGCTTTCTCGAACTTCTTGTGGTCGGCCTGTCCCTTGATTGCGCTATTGGCAGCAAGCATCACGTACTTGTAGTTGCCATTGATGTTTTCCTGCCACATAGCCAACCAAGTCGCCTTGTTGTCGTGCTGGACGGCCTTCCACTTGTGGCCGGCAGGGGGTTCCGGAACCTTGGCCCCCTTGCCAATGTTGATGGTGACCTGCTCTGGCATGACTCGCTTCTTGACCTTGCCAGTCTTTGGGTGCTCTCCACGGCCACGGAATAGCGAAGGGGGTTCGACGCGGCAGTTGCCAACTTTCTCCTTCCTGCCATCCCACTTGCAGTACATGAAGGGTGCCTCCAGCTTGTCTCTCTCGGCCTTGTCCGCTTTCTTTTCGGCAGCTGAACGAGCCTTCTTGGCTTCACTCTTGGCTTGATAGTGGTCGAAGATCGGTTTGAAGTCGAGTTTAGCGAATTCCTTGATCTCCACCTTATTGCCCTTCAGGTCCTTGGCGCCGCCAGTCTTCTTGATTATGTCCTTGAAATCGGTGAAGAAGTTCGTCTGGAAGACCGGATTCTCTACGTTCTGAGTGGAGTTGAGCATAGAACCGAAGAAGGACGCGACCTCCTCGGCCTCGACGTGGAGGTCGACCGGCTTGCCGTCGTAAAGAAGCTTGACGTTCTTGGGGAGCGGCTCATATGGAGGGGCGAAGATGACGCCATTGTGTTCGAGCGTCTTCCACTTGATACTGTCGTCCTCATTCTTTACGCCCTCCCACCACCGATGCTCCTCGTCCTCTTCGTCCTCGCCATCGCCGTTGCCATCAGGTTCCTCGCTCTTGACCTTCTTCTTGGGTGTAGCGGTTGTACCTTTCTTCGCTGGCACGGCAGTTTTGGCACCTGCTTTTGGCTTCGCGGCAGGGGTGGCCCTCTTCGTCTTTGCCATCGGCTCATCCGAGTCCGACTCTTGCTTCTTCACTCCGTTGCGTTTCTTCGCCGAAGCAGCGGCCACGCCGTTTGATAACCGCTTCTTCGGCTTGGCAAGAGGCTCGTCATCCGACGACTCATCCTTCACAGGGGCACGTTTCGGGGCCGCCTTCTTGGGTTTTGCTGCCTCGGCACGAATTTCCTTAGCTTCCTTCGCGGCGGCCTTCTCGACGGCGGCCTTCCTCTGCGCCAACTTCGCTCCCAGGGGTTGATCATCATCCGACGAGTCTATCATGGACGTGTCCTTGGCGGCCGGAGGTAATTTGCTCTTCGTCTTCGCGATGGGTTCGTCATCACTGTCTAGCTCCTCCTTGTGCTTCGACTTTTGTCGTTTAGCCTGTTCTTGGGTTAGTTACGGGTGTGGCACAACCGCAGAACGCGTAATTTGCGCCACAACACACGATATTTTACGTACCAAGGGTGCGCCATCGTCGCTCTCAGAGTCGTCTTTATAGTTGACGGATTTGGCCAGCGACGCACGCGATTTCCTCTTGACAAAACCGTTTGGAGCGCTGTCGATATCCATCGAATCGCTGCTGACGGGCCCGTTTCGGATTGAGAGCCCTGGAGGAGCAGCGCGTGCCGTGGATGCGAACTTGGAGTTCGAGGCTAGAATGATTGAAAAAAGGTTAGCCAACTCGCATTGAACAATAACCCGAAACTGCAAGCCTCAAGGCAGAGACAAGGGATAGCCGGTGGTGCAGAAAATGACACGTCAACCAGGCTCCACGCGCGATGCCCAGCCTACGGAAGCCGAGAGTCGGGCGATATTGTAGGATCTTTTGTCACACTCACCATGACCGTTAGTCTTCGCCAGAGGCATATCGTCGTCGGAGCTGTCAGTCGACATTTTGCGACAAGGATGAAGGGTAACGAGAACGATGATGCGGAAATAGGCCGAAGAACTGGAGGAAGTCGCGGTAGCCGGCAAATTTGGGTGTTTGCGCAACGGTTTGAGAGGGAAGCAGCAAGCTACTTATGGTCTCTCGAAGTATTAGGACGGGTAAGCGTAACGCCCTCCTCTATAGTGGAATAGAAGTGAAGAAAAAGAAGGCCGAAGGAGAGGAGGCTAAGAAAAGATCGATCTCGGAGGAAGGAAGGCAGCTGGGGCGAGACCGAGAAAGTTTATTGACTTGGCCCGCCCCACAGGGTTGATCGAGTAAGGTAAGCCGCACACGTGACCTAAGGGAGTAACCGGCAAGACCGAAAAGAATAGGGCCGGCAAAGGTAACAGCTCAAACCTCTCACCTTCAATTGAGTTCTATGATCATCAATTGGTCACCTACCGATCAATTGGCCTCGAAATAATTGTGGTCGGCAGATTTAGGGCCTTCTATACCCACGCCGCAAATCCTTTCGCGATGCTGTCAAGAGCTGCAAGGCCGGCTCTGAGAGCCGGGTCTTCGCTGCAGACTCGGTACGTCCACACGGCTTCCTTGTTCCGGTCGCGGCAGGCTTCACTTCCATGCGAAGGGGAATGGGGAGTGATGAGTTGATGGAATGTGGCAAAGAGGCGGGGGATGATGACTGCGCGTTTGTTTGATTGTGTGCTAACCAGTGTTTGAAACGCAACAGCGCCGTCGTTCCCAATGCCGCCAACTTCGCAACGCTCCGAGAAATCGAGGGCCGGCTGAAGTCGATCCGCAACATCGAGAAGATCACCAAGACGATGAAGATCGTTGCGTCGACGAAGCTCAACCGCGCCCAGCGGGCGATGCAGGACTCGCGCGTCTACGGCTCGACCTCCAACGCCGTCTTCGAGTCGGCCGAGACCAAGCCGGTCGAAGCCGAGGGCCGGAAGAAGCTCGTCGTTGTCTGCAGCTCCGACAAGGGCCTCTGCGGCGGTATTCACTCGGGTCTCAGCCGTTTCATCCGCGCCAGGTCCGCCGAGGACCCCAACTTCGACCTCGTCATCGTCGGCGAGAAGTCCAAGGCCCAGCTTTCGCGCACCAACGCCAAGGACTTCGTGCTGAGCTTCTCCGGCGTCGGCAAGGACGTCCCCACGTTTGCCGAGGCCTCTGCCATCGCCGACCAGATCGTCATGCTGCCCAACGAGTACTCTAGCATCGAGATTGTCTACAACAAGTTCCTCAATGCCCAGAGCTACGAGCCCACCGTTGTTGAGGCATTTTCGGAGGAGGCTATTGCTGCTTCTGGTATGTTTTCCCGGCGTACCCAGTTGCCCCCCTACAGCGTGCCTGACCTTTTTTTGACTAGCCAACTTCTCCGCCTTCGAGGTCGATGAAGAGCTCCTTGCCAACCTCCGCGAATACGCCCTCGCCAACTCGCTCTTCTGGGCTCTGTCCGAGGGTCACGCCTGCGAGATCTCCGCCCGCCGCAACGCCATGGATGTAAGTAAAAACTTCATAACAACGCCGTATCTTGCCGTTCAATGACTAACCTCTCCCGTCCAGAACGCCTCGAAGAACGCTGGTGAAATGATCAACAAGTACCAGATTCTGTTCAACCGAACACGTCAAGCCGTCATCACTAGCGAACTGGTCGAAATTATCACCGGTGCCACCGCATCGGCGGACATGTAAAGTTAGAAAGGGGAATGCGGAAAGTAGGAAATGGAGCAGCTCTTCGAAAAGACTTCCTTTTGTATCAAAGTAGCATAAGACCCTCCGTGTAACCAGTCTCGCGAATAGACGTCTTTTGAGAAGGGCTGTCTTGTTTACAATCTGTTTCGCGAGACAAGCTCTCCTGCGGCTACATAGAGAAGAGGCACCGTAGACTTGGACGTTTAAAACTGGTGGTTGTACTACTTCTGCGAGTGAATCGAGCCCCACTGAAATGTAGATGTCACTTGAGAATAGCCCCGCCCCAGGTTGAAAGGATGCAAATGTTATGGATGTTAAGTAACAAGAGCTTGGTCTAGGCTTTCCCTGTTATGTTCAGTGTGCTATGTACGAGCGAGCCCTATACACGAAAACCCAACCGACCGGGATGAACCCACAGGTAGGCGTGCAGTTATCCCTTTTCCAGAAGCCTTCCAGAACACCGTTCGGGTGTGCCAGCAAGGAAGGCCGTATATGCGGGCTGTGTTCCCGAAACGTTCAAAACAAAACCCCTTCCCCGAGGGGAGTTACCAGCTGCAAAGGACAATGGATCCTTCCTTTAACGCCGTCCCGTGCATGTTAGCGAAACAGGATACAAGCCAAGTACCTATACCATGAGCAAGAGAGAGATAAAAAGAACATTTATCCTCCCCTCCAACTTCCTCCGGTGCACCCCAACCATGAGGTGTATGCCTGGCGCGCCCCTGGTCTGGAATCACTAATCCCTCTCGGGGTCGCTCTCACTCTCAGCATAGCTCTCAACCTTCATATGCCTCCGTCCCCGCTTGGCGGCCAGCTCCTCCGGGCCGGGAACATTGGGGTGTTCCTTCTCGTACGCAGCCCTCAGCGCGATGGCCTTCTTATCCCACTCGGCGGCCTTCTCGTCGGACTCGCGCGTGGCCAGCGCGTACGTCCGCTTCTGCTCCTCGGCCTGCTTCTCAAACGGCTCCCTCTCGGCCGCGGGGCAGTCCTTCCACATCTTGGCCGACATGACCCTAACCTCGTTGGCGCTCGGCTTGCCCTTGCCCGGCCGGCGGCCCTCCTCGCACTTCTTGCGCGCCGCCTCGTAGTGCGTCTTGCTGTAGAAGAGGTACGGGCTCATGGCCGGCTTGGACGGCTTGAGCGGCCGGGCGCCGATCTCGGCGGTGATGTGGTCCCACAGGGCAACCTCGTACGCTTCGATGCGTGCTTGCGCAGGGTCCTTGACTGAGGGGGCTTTGCGCTTGAGGGACACGGCCGATTCCTTTGGTGGGATGAGAGGTGACGGGACAGCGATCGGGCCTAGCATGGCATCAAGAACTTCCGAGGCGGCGCGGAGGCCAGAGAGGTAGGCACCGTGAACGGTGGCCGGGTGCGTGCCGGTCGTGTGCTCGCCTGCAAAGAAGAGGTTGCCGATCGGTCGCGCCATGATATCGTAATCGTCCGCTTTCATGTTCGGGCCTGCAGACGAGTAACTGCCGCGGGCAAACCTGTCCGATCCCCATCTCGTGACCACCGTCTCTACAGGGTCGGGAGTAGAGGGGCCGTAAACGCTCCGGAGGACCTCGGTAGCTTCGGCAACTAGGTCGTCATTGCACGTCTGCTCTGTGTCGAACCCTGCATCTCCTGCCATCAGAGCAAGCAAGACGGGTAGTCCGCTGGTGTTGGAGACGTTGAACCATTGGAAAAATCGCCCTCGCTGCGAGGAGTAATCGTTTTGGTTCAGACTGTGGCGGTTCGGCGGGTTTCTGAGGACACCGAAGATGTCTCGCTCTTCGTTCCAAAATGCCTCCTTGTAGACAAGAATAACCTTATTGAGGACCCCAAAACCAAGACGGTCGATGGTGTCCGTTTTCCAAGCAGGAAGAGCGGGTTCGAACGCGACACTTCCGTGCTTCAACACCCCTAGCGGGATCGTGTTGACAACGTAGTCGGCCTCGATTGTTGAGTGATCTTCGCACTCTACTACTGCTCGGCCAGTTCCGTCGGGGCTGTATTGAACCCGCTTGACTGCGGACCGTTGCCGGACGTTGAGAGGAGTAGGACAATGCATAAGTCCTCTGGGCACGGATTGGTAACCGCCGATAACCATGGTGTGCTTACCTTCCCATTCGTTACCGGCGTCAATATCCCAGCCCTGGAGGCTTAGCTGGCGGTAGTTGATGGCGTTACTGTACTCCAGGTTCGCGATGTGCCAGTTGATCAGTCTGTAGTCTTGCGCATTGAGGTCCACAATATCTTTGTATTGAGAAATGACATCGTCCGTCACTGAGCCGAGAGTTGCGCCCGGCTCTTTGGTAGCGGGCTCAAGGTCAATATCCTCACCCGCAACGCCACCCTTGAGCGGCCAGCCCATCAGCTCGGCCTTGTATGACGCCTTGAGCGTCCCGGGAGTACCAGGTTCTACGAGGATCCGCCCTGTCAACCGGTCTGAAGAGACTGGAACAAGATCAACCTGCGGAGCGATGTTAAGCTCCGAGACTGGTGGAGCATGCGGCTGTGCAGCTGTCGTCTCCTCGACATGGGCAATAGTTCTGTGTACTTCGGCGAAGCTGTCGCGGCCCTCGTCCATCAAATCCCGGTTCCCCTCGATGAGCTTCGTAGGCGGTTGCTTAAACTTGTACTCGCTCACCCGGTCCAGGCAATCATTGAATAGTTTCTCCACCAGCTGATCTCGAAGAGGGTCAACGGGCTTGCCGTTCGAGTCGTAAATTGTGGTATCGGGTCGCAAACCATGGTAGGGTAGGCTAAGTTGACCCCGAACAAGGATGTTCAGAGGGTTTCCGCGGTCGAAGCCAGTGATGATCATGCCGCCCATCTCGGCAGTGAACCGCTTGCCCTTGGGGAAAGTCACCGAAGGCGATGAGGGTTTAGGCTTGAAGGCTCGGGAGTAAACTCGGCCTCCGATCCTATTCCTGCCCTCGAGAACGATAACCTCCGGTGGGTCCTGTCCCAGCTCACGAAACTGGGCTGAATACTGAATGAACAGGCCTTCGAGCTGCCGTGCACAGCCCAGGCCAGACATTCCCGCGCCGATGACAACAATTTTCTTTCGGTTGCCCTTCAAAGACGGAACCTTCTTTCTGGTCTCCTGAGAGGCCTTGATATCGACGCAGCCGAAATTGATATATCCCTTTCGCACAAGCCACTCAAAACAGACGCTGGCGACATCAAACCACCTCGTGTCCTTGGCGCATCCAACGGCCTCATCCTTAGTTACAGCAATCTGTGGATTTCTCACCCATAGCCGAAGAATGCCATTACGGATGTTGAGGTAGGTGGTAACTTGAGCATGACTGATGTGGTGTCGGAGTACTAAGTACTCCTCCTGGTGAAGTGCATAAGGATTGAGCCTTGAGGACTCGGCAGCGGCAACGCATTGCATCGCATAATCTTGCGGAGTAAGGTCAGACGGGACGGAGATCTTCGGCCGAACGTCATATTTCCGTCTCGGGGCAGAGCGAGGTTTGATGACAGATACAGGTGGTGGGACTAGCTGAGGTGCAACCTCCTTCGAGCTGTCCGTATCAACAGGGGTAGTAGCCTTGGAGGACGGGGTGGATGGAAGGGAGGACAGCTCGGATTGGTCTGACGTAGATGACATGGTTGATTCGAAGGACGTCTCGATATGATCGGCCGATCCATTGACAGGTGAGGGAACGGGGGTGAGGGTTGGTGGTAATGGGGTGCTATAACCTAGTCAGCGACCTACTTTTTGCTTGCCGCAGCAATTACATTCCACTATTGTTTCCAAATATGTGTTTGGCAGATGGGGAGAGAAGGCGGGGGGGTAAAAGTTCAGATCTTGAGACGACGTTACAACATACCTGATATTCTCCTTGGCGGGCGTCGACGCCCCCATCGTGCTGCCCTCTGCGACTTTTGCCATATCGTCAGTCCGGACGACGATTTCAGGAGCCATGCCCTCAAAATAAAGAGCCGGTTCGGTTGATGTATCGGGGGTCGCCGGTTCGACTTCTGAGGCAAGACTTGCAGCCGAGGACAGGGGCCCGCCGAGACTGGGGTGTAACGGGGTAGTGAAGGTGAAGGGTGAGTCCATACACTTGAAGGTCTGATTTCCACTGTCGATTTCCTGTCCCAATCCGGGTTGTGTGGTAGTTTTCATGACTCCGAGAATCCAGCTAGGACTTGTCGAGGGATATAAGGGAACATATGGAGATGAATGAGGTCGTGGTCGCCAAGCCCAAGTATGACCATGTTCGCGAAGGTAATATCAAGTTATGACTGCCCTCCAGATGCCAGGCCTCTTGTCGCTACGATGCCAGCTATTGCCTTTGGGGGAACTACTCATGCCAATTAGCCCATTGGATTTCTCTCATATCTCATAGGACGTAAACCAATATCAGGGAGGCCTTTCGGGGAGAGTCGGGGATGCATGTATACCTCGAGCTGGCACATCAGATTCCTTCGAGCAAGGATTCCTGACCCGATCGACTGATACACGGCCCAATGGCGGGTATAAGTGCTAGAATACTAGCTTTAGGTTGGGGTTGGGATTCTAATTGCCGATGCGGCGCATCATGGACGACATACAAAGTTCTTCTCCCTCGACTACTTCCATTAGGACGGAGTAACACGGGGTCGCATGGATCCGGCGCAGGGAGGGATTGTTTGTCACGTGAGACCCCCTCACAAACTCGTCTCATCAGAGTCATGCCATTCAAAGAAGAATAGCCCGCAACATTAGACTACCTTGAGTTGTGGGCCACTCTCTATTGTTTGTAAGATACAAAATTAATTGATGTTATTACAATAGACTGCCGGGAGGCATTTCGAACGGGATATCGAGGCTATATCGAGCTATCCACCACATTCTTTACCAACACCCGGGTATCTGCATACGTGCACGCTGGCCGCTCTTGGGGTCATCATAGCGAAGCCCGGCAAGCATATCCCTGTTCCATGCCTCCTCAGGAGGACCCTGTGGCTGGTGTATTATTGTCCCTTGCGAATGACTCCGTCTCAATTGCCGCCTCCATCATCTTGTTCCCGCTAATGATCGAGGTCGTGCAGATGACGATGTTCCTTCGAGCTGCATCGCGTTATCGTCAGCAAACTAGAACCGCACATGACATAATAGAGGAGCACACATACCTTCTTCCTTCTTGGCAATGAACCGAAGCGCCGCGATCTCAGTAAACGTGACCCCGCCGACGAACACGACGAATACCGTCTTCTTGTCGGCGCCACCAGACAACAGTGCTCGGGCCTTGACGGCTTTGTCTTCGCCTTTCTGCAACTCGTCGAACGTCTGGCCTCTAGCATGTTTCAACGCATCGTCAAATCCTCGCCATCCCTGAGCCCCCCCGGCCGTCACATTCGCCGCGCTCGTCACGCCGTTCCCTCTCGTCATGGAGAGAAGGTACTGTTTCTGTAAGATGCACTGCACGAGACGCACCGAGAGGGGGGCATATCCGCTGTAGACGTAGGCGATGTCGTTCGGGTCGTGTTCCTTCACCTCGTCGACGATCAACCTGAGCTGCTTCCGGAGGTAGGTGTAATTGGTCTTGGTGCCCGTTGCACCGGCCGAGCCACCCGCCATCGGGATCATGGATGCGACGGGCGATGACCGAGGGAGGAACATCTGCAGCTTTTCCAAGGCATGCAGGGTTAGAATATGCTGGTATCCGTAGCCCTCCAGAATCAACCTGCGGAACAAGTCGTATTCTTTAGCCTTGATACCGCCCGACACGCACGAGTAAATACATAGAAGGCGCAACACCTCAGGCAGGGGCGTATTCCGGGCGATGAGCTCCTCGATCGTGTCAAACTGAGACGACGGGTCGGCCCCCGCGGCGAGATTCTGCTGCACCTCGAGCATCCTGATGAATTCTTCGGACTGGGTGCGTTTCCTGATCTCCTCGGCCAACGCGGCGTGTATGGCCAGGCTCTGTTTCTCCGTTTGCAAGCCCGGTAGCCTGTTCACGAAGTCCCCCAGCTCGGCCACTGTCTGCGTGTTATGCCTGCTGTCGAGATCCGTCTTTATCCGCCGGGCAACCTTGCCGAGGAGGCTCCCGACAATGGCGAAGTTGGTGTCTCGGAGCTGATCGAACAACTTGTCCGTCGAGTCGAGCTGTATTTTGCGTTTCCTCGTCTGCGTAGTCGTCCCCGAGGCCGCTGCCGATGCCGCCGAGGTCTGAGGCGCCGTCTGTGCTGGTGCGCCGATGACGGTCGAGTCGACGTCCGTTTGGTTGTTCTGGATGCCAAATACCTCATCGATGAGACCTTCATACGTCAGCTGCGTAAGCAACGGCGTGACGAAGTCGACCTCGCGATCGATGACGATGACGCTCTCGGTTGTCGTGCTCGGCGTCAGACCAATCTTATCCGTCTCATTCGCATCCTCGCCTGCGAGGAGTTCCTGACGCATGCGGGAGAGCAGCTCCTCGACTCGTTTCGCGTTGTCGCCTTTGCCGATTATCCGCGGGAAGAGACCATGCTTCTGCTGGATCCCCATCAGGGCACGGGCGAGGAGATAGGTGGGGGTTGGGTCCTTGGACAGGTATAGATCTCTGAAGGAGCTGCCCAGCTCCAGTGACAGGACATCTTTCTCCAGGGGGAAGAAGTAGAGTGGCAGCTCGGCGATGTTGGCGTCGCCGAGAACGCCGGCCTCTTCAAGCAACTTGTCCGATAGCAAGGTGCGGCGCGGGACCCAGAATATGTGGAATTCGTGACCGGTTTGGCTTTCTCGTTGCAGCTTTTTCATCTGGTCTGTGGGGGGTCCGTCAGTAACGTTATTATAACATTTACACCATGGCCTGCGACAGAATTGGCGCTATAGGGCGAGTTCAAGTCGAACTCTACTAGGCTGACCCGGTTGATATGGAGCCTCATAGCCGGGTACCGGAGAGTGGTGGGGATGTGGTTGTGGCTCGTCGAAGATCTCTACATTCAGAGCAAAGGAGGTCGAGGAGCGGAGTGTAGGAAGTTTGTCTGACCTGCTATTGCCTGGGCATGTTGAGCACACTCGCCTCGCGCAATGAATACGACATTGCGCTGGCTGGTATCGGCGTTCTTGTTCTCAAGAAAGAAGAAGTTCTCAACCCCATAATCTCGTAGGGTGGAGGCTTTGACTATCAAACCGACAGGGCCGGCGAGGCTCTTCTCGATGATGAGGTTCTTCTTCCCGCGGACCTATTTATATGTCAACCACCTGCCCTCGACAGCCAAGGCAGAAGCATTGATGGGCCTGGAAGGCGGGGGAGCGCAAGCTTGCTTACCCCTTCGAGGAGATAGAGTAGGTCTTTTCGAGCCTTGTCTCTAATCAATTCGGTATCGAATCCCACATGAGGAGCCATG
>Ga0164242_10003262_pt1 | contig 18568 bp, 44 predicted proteins | sample OricomgcompostMG_FD_108783 | JGI IMG/M metagenome (GOLD analysis project Ga0164242, IMG submission 108783) | Miracle-Growth compost microbial communities from Emeryville, California, USA - Original compost - Miracle growth compost (MG) ... | reverse complement strand
GGTACCGAAAGGCCTATATGCATGGCGCCCGGATAATGCGGCATGGGAACTTATTGCCACCACTTCCACATTTGCGGCACCGCCGGCAATAGGAACTGCAACGCCTGCGGCGGGAACATTTACAACTGTGGCGGCGAACAGCATGGTGGTCACGGGTGCTGTTACCTCAGTCGACACCGAAAGCGGCCCAACCGCATCCAGGCCGACGCCTGTTTTTGTCGGACAGCGCTACTTCGATACAACACTAGGCTTTCCCGTTTTTGCAAAGTCATTGTCTCCGATAACTTGGGTTAATGCAGCAGGGGTTTCTGTGTGATGAAAAAAATTATTACGCTGCTATTCATAGTGTTTGCGCTGCCTACTTATGCACAGACCTTTACGGTGCAGAATCTAGCCGTTCTTGGCACGACTACTCTGGATGGTTTCACCGTTTCGCTTGGTGGAAACTTAACGACCTCCGGCGCGAATTCGCTCACGCTGACCACAACCGGCGCGACAAATATCACGCTGCCGACAACTGGAACGCTTCTGAATACTACTACGGCGGCCGCGACTTATGCGCCACTGAATAGCCCATCTTTTACAGGGTCTCTTAATACGACTGGAACCATCAGCGGGTCTAGTTACGTTGGCCGTACATCTGGATGCGCGCCTGCCGGTAGCATAGGTGAATGCGTGATATCTACCATTGCCTGCTCTCCTGGAGTTCCTCTAACGACATCTACAATTATCAATATAACTTCCGTATTATTATCCAGCGGAGAATGGGAAATATTTGGAAACGTTGCATTAAACCCAGCGGCGACAACTGCTATAACAAGACTTCAAGGCGGCATAGGCACCAGCGTATCCTCTCTTCCAACTTTAGGATCAGAAGGATATTCAACAATAGGGGCAGCTTTTACAACTGGCTCAACGCAAACTATCGTGATTGCTCCACAAGTGGTTAATCCATCCTCTTCAACAACATATTTTCTCAATGAAAATGTGAACTTTTCAGTTTCAACCGCAGTTGGCTGCGGAAACATTATGGCAATAAGGATCGGATAATGCCTGAACATTTCACCATTGTTGTCAACAAGCAGCTTCTTGATGTTATCGCGGCGGGGCTTTCCGAGCTTCCGTATCGCGTGGCTGCGGCCGCCATTCAAGAACTAAATCGGCAGCTCGCGGAACAGATGAAGCCTGCCGAACCCAAGTCCGAAGTCCCTGCCGAATAATCCCCAGAAACGAGAATGACGTGACAAACGAACAGGTAAATCTCTCTCCCGCCGCTTTGGACGCCATCCGCGAAGCCCAGAAAGAGGCTATCAAGGAATGGCTCGATGATATGTGGGCCGCTGTCGGCAAGTGGACAGTTAAGGGTATCCTAGCCCTAGCATTCGCTGGGTTCATGTATCTGCTCATCGTCACGCACGGCTTCGGGACGGTCTCGACGCCGACTTCATTGATAGGGAAATAGATCATGCCATTGACGGAAAAAGGTGAGAAAATTCTCAACAACCTTGAGAAAGAATACGGCAAGGAGAAAGGGAAATCCGTTCTCTATGCTGGTAAAAATGCCGGGACATTCACCGGCATCGATTCTCAGAACTTTGACGTAACCGCTTACATGAAATCGGTTCGCGCGGGGAATTCGGGAAAGTAGATTTTCTTGCCCGTTTTGGACTAATATGTGCCCCAACATAGGAGCTAATCATGGCTGATACCGCATCGTTTCCAAACTATCAGGACCAGCCCGCTGGGGCGATTCCTGTCTATATCGTCTCCGGTGGAAGCCCAGTTGCGCCGAACTCGCCATATTTGGCAACGCCGTTAGGATATCAGCAACTACCGGTCAGCACACCGGCGGTCGGACTCACCGTGCCCACGGGAGCCACATTCTGCTATATCACGGTTGTAACCGCCGATGTGATGTATAGGGATGACGGAACCGATCCCACGGCCACAGTAGGCATGCCGATAGCTCTGGGCACACAGAACTTCCTTTACGCAGGCAATTTGGCCGCGATCAGATTTATCTCCACAACCGGCACGGCGGTATTGAATGTCCTATATTATAAGTAAGAAACTGCTTATCGGTTTCGCGCGGGACGGTGACGGTTCATGAATTTCTATAGCAGCTTCAACGAGTGGCTGGCGGCCAAGATTACGCGTGCTGTATCGACGATGACATGCGCGTACCTGTTCGCCGCCCTTGCCTGTGTGAGCCTCCCCGAAGCCATCCGAGGCGGTTCCGCAACACTCGTGGCCTGGATCGCGCAAACCTTCCTGCAACTCGTTCTTCTGTCCGTCATCATGGTGGGCCAGGAAGCGCAGCAACGGCGCCATGACGAGCATGCGCAGTCGCTCGCTGATCTGCACGACAAACACGACGAACTCCACCATCACATTAAAGGAACTTCGAAATGAACACCGGTACCGCCGTAGGAACGGCCGGGGCGGGCGCGATGCTCGCAACGGTCATTGTCTATATCTTCAGCCTTCGGGGAATCACGATCCCAGATCAGGTTTCCGCATCTCTGGCTGGGCTGCTGACGATGGGCATCCACATCGTCTCGTCGCTGGTCCAGAACTGGATGGCGATTAAGGCTGAGAAGAATCGGTCCGTGATGACTGCCACTGGTGCGCAGACGGCGGCGGCACCGCCTGCGCCCATCGCCCCGGCAGCCTGACATGCTCCGCACCATTCGCCGCTACATCTCCAACCTTCTCGGCCAAGTCGATACGGACGGCATCGATGTTGACGAAACGTTCAATGCTCTGAGCGCAGGCCCGCGCGGCTGGACGGTGAGCAAGCGCGTGGCGTTCGACGCCGGGTACCGCAGCGATGGGCGCACTGGGCCGCGCAAGTTCGTGGGCTGCGTCTTCTGCCGCTTTTTGGGAGCCTTCGTGCAGCCCTCGCACTGCGCTCTCCAATTCGCCCCGGGCCCGTCGAACTGGCTCACCTGGATACGTGCTGGCGTTGCATTCGCTTGGGGTGTCTACAGCCTTTTCCACTGGTGGGGCTGGGCGATTGATGCCTCGATCTTCGTCATTTTCGCCGCAATCGAACTTATCAGCCGGATGCGGCCCGGCGCTTACATGCAAGGATCACCGAAATGAAATGCCTCACCATCACCTCCCTGGCAGCCCTCGCGCTGCTGGTCGGTTGCGCCACAGATCAGAACGCCGTGGTGGCCGGTATCGAGTCCGGCTACATCGCCGCCGAATCAGCCGAGCTGGTCTACATCCAGAGCGGGAAAGCCAATCCGGCTGTCGTGAAGCAGGCGGAGACGTACCGCATTGCCGCCGCCAATGCGATCAAGCCTGTTCTCGCCGCTGCGGCTTCTGGCGGCTCGGCTGCATCTGCCGCTGAAATCGAGGCTGCTCAGACCGCACTGAGCGCACTGACGAGCTATCTGGTCGCCAATGGCATCACCACCATTCAAGGATCGTAATCATGTCCGCAGTTGAAATTTTGTCTTTGCTTGTCAACATCCTCTCCGCCATTGAGACGCTGACCCCCGAGATCGAAACCGTCATCGGTGTTGCGAAGAAGATTATCGCAGGTGAACCGGTGACTGATGCCGATTTGGCTTCGTTGCAGGCAGTACAGGCCACGCTGGATGGTGAAGTGTCCAGCGCTGCCGCTAAGGTCGAAGGGTGACCGCCAGTAATTTTCCCTCCTGCCTGGCCTTCACGCTGGGCGAGGAGGGCGGCTATTCCGACATGCCAGGCGACCCGGGCGGCCCAACGAATCGCGGCATCACGCTCGAAACCTATATCGACTGGTTGGGGCGTCCTGTATCGACTGAACAGCTTGCCGCCATGCCGGAGGTGATCGCCGGCAAAATCTACGAGAGCAACTATTGGCGTGCCGTCAATGGCGATATGCTGCCCACTGGCGTGGACCTGATGGTGTTTGACTTCGGCGTTACCTCGGGCCCGGGCACCAGCGCCAAGCGGCTCCAGGGCTTCCTCCAGGTACGTCAGGACGGCCAGATTGGGCCAGAGACGTTGGGGGCGCTCAAGGCGTACGACGCGCCCACGGTCATCAAGTGGCTTGGAGCATCGCAGCAGACCTATTACCGGCAGCTTGGTCAGGAACAGTTTCTGGCCGGCTGGCTGGCGCGGACAGCGCGGCGTACGAGCGCGGCGCTGGGGATGGCCGCATGACCGCCGAGATCATCATCCTTGCATCCAGGCGCCCGGCACCGAAGCGCGAAGACGTGTGGCTGCCGCTCATCGCGTGGTGGCCGTTTTATCTGATGCCGACGCTGGTTTGGGTGCGGGTTTAGCGCCCGGCTTTTGGCCGCCTGCCGGGCGAGGCGTTTCCATCTTACGCACCAATTGCGAGGCCGGGCTTGATTCCGGCTGAGGCTAGTTTCGGGCAGAACCTCTTGATGCCCTGGCAAATCGTTACTTGCTTTCTGGCGCCACGGTTCGGTCGGGCGCCTGCCAGTCCTTCCTGGCCGCTCGCCCGCCAATCATATCAAAACTAGAGTGGGGCGCAAGGGTCATTTTTCTTTGAGTTTTCGGAGTGCCTCTTCCCGAACGACGGAGCATTTGCCGCCAGGATCGTGGGTTGCGTCCGGCATCATCCCGCCTCCTTGGCGCGCTCGTCCAGCGTGATCCGAATGGCGGCGACCTGCTCCAGGCCGGGATAAACCTCGGATATGGCAGGATCAACATCAGGACCGACAACACGGAACCCAGCGATAACACCATGTAGGCGCCGAGATTTCCCGTAGCCACAAGACAGGGTGACACGCCGACCAGGCATACAGGTTCCGATATTCCAACGCGGCCCCCATGGACGAAACTCTTCCGTCTTATCACCGCGTTCGAACGCCTCAAACCATTTTGCGCAGAGTGGAATGAATAGAGGGCGCCCCGCGCTGGCGTCACTCATCGGTCGGCTCCGGGGGTTGGGGGAGGGGCATCCAGTGAGTGGGTTCAAAACCAAAATCGAAAAAATCTCCGCACGGACCTTCTTTCCACGAATGACCATCAAATGCTTTCCATATCAACCCAGGATCAGACCAAAGCGTATTCCAACCAATAAGCGTTTTTTCAGCTGGAGCCGTTTCAATCGGCCTCCACCCCGGCATCGCGGCAATCGCGGCGCGGGCTATATCGGTCGGCATGTTGTCATCAGAAGCCATCTGATCTTCGATGGCCTTAGCAACGCGCTCAACTTCATCGGGGCTCGGGTCAATCATCGGGTTGGTCCTTGATTGGGAGTGACGAAAGAACGCCGTCCAGATGCGCACCAAACACCGCTATATCTGCCAGCGTACTGTCCTCGTTGAAGTCCAAGCCGGGCGCATCGGAAATGAATTTCCGGCATTGACGAAGCAATCCAGTTAATTCGTCACGCTCGGCCATCATCGCAGCCAAGTCATCAAACGATTTTTGAAGTTGTCGTTCGCCTTCATCGCGAACTTCTTTTAGTTCATCCCGCTCGGCCAGCAGGGCGCGGAGCATGGTGGGTGCTTCTCCAGATATATCCACAATCCTACCTACTGCTGCGAGGCTTTCGCGCCCTCGATCCATAATAGAAGCCACAGCCTCCACATCCTCCTTCGGCGTCATGGGCTTGGCGGTCATTGAATTGTTAACTCCTTCAGATAGTCTCCGCTCGCATTGTAGTCTTTAAGGCAAAATAGGATGTCCTCATCATCGAGCGTGTCACCATAGCTTCCGATCACAGCCAAAAGCTCAGGTCCAGCACCAAGATTTTCACATGCCTTATAAAGTTCTATGGCAATGGCGTGGCGCAAATCAGGCTTGGCGGTCATGGCATCGGCTCCTGGGGAATGGGGCGTTTAAACCGGTATAAAAAATCTCCGGCTGCCATCCATGATTCATAATGCTCCCATCCCTGGGCGCCCAAACTGCACAGCGCGCGGTCTGTCAACGGTGTTCCATTGTACATTGTCATGTACTCCCAGCCTGCCGCCTTCTGCGCGGGGGTCTCCAGCGCTACGGGCTGAGAAGGCTGCGGGCCAAGGGCGAGGATATGACCGCATGCATGCCAGTAGGCATCAAGCTTCTCCGAAGCTGTAGCAAAGACAAAATTTCGTACTTTCGCTAGATTTTCATGCGCCTTCCGCGCCTCGTCGCTCACAACGCCGATGCCGTGCGCCGGGCCGTGAGTGGCGATGTAGTGCAGCAGAGATGTTGGCTCTTCATTCGTTCCACATGTTCGGAACCAATCTGCGTACAGCCGTTCCAACGTCTTGCGCAGCGCTTCGTTAGGTTTGGTCATTGGTTTTCTCCGGTATGTGCCCGGCAGCGCGCAGGGCATCGACGTGGCGGGCGGATACTTCAATCACTGGCTTTGCGTGGCTTGGCCAGTTAAAGAAATATTCGCGAAATTCATGGATTGTATGGGATTGAGTTGATGCCCAAATCTGCGCAGCAGCCTCCAACACCGGATCACTCAACGGCTTATCCATCTGCTTTGTTCCTTCCGTCGATCTCGGCTATGAGGGCGCACCATATGTTTTTGCAATCGTTAAGCCAATCACCAGTATCTGTTTCAGCATCGTCCATTGCAGCGGCCATGAACGGATCAAACTCCCTCGGCACAATCACGTGGGTTTTGGAGAGTTCGGCGAGATAGGCAGTGATGGCACACGCAGCTATGCGCTTTGGAGACGCGCCTAATTCGCTCACCTCCGCGGCTATAATCTGCGCTGTCTCAAGCGCCGCTGGGTCCAGGGTCATGGCACTTCTCCAACAATCTTATAATGAGACGGTAGTTGACCGGCATCGATTTCTTCCTGTGACCACAAAAATCCACCTTGCTCAATCTTGTATCCAGACGCTGAGCGCTTTGGAAACCGATTATGCCATTTTCCTGTGTGGCATTCAGAACATTCAGGTTTATCTGGTGTCATCCAATAGTGCCCGAGCGCCGTATTCTCGACGCATCCGCATTTTGTGCAACGAAATAATGGCATTCACTCCTCCTTCATGAAGGTTGTGACTTTCGCTTGCTCGTCGCTGAAAGAATGGCGCAGCCCCGCGCCTGCCAGCACACGTGAGACGTGCGCCATCGTCTCGCGCACGGCTTGGTCGTGTACCTGCGCGCATGTGGTGTCCGTGCTCCATGAGGAGCGTGCGCTGACCGTCAGCGTCACGACAAGCCGAACATCGCTGACTAGTTTCAGTTTATTTGCCATTCACCCCTCCTTCTGCGCGAGGGCGGCGGGGGGATCTCTATTAAGCGCTTGCTCAAGATCAATCATGTTATCGAAGGGAATGATCCAGCATTTCTCTCCGCTATCATCTTCTAGGCCGAGGCGTCTGCCATTTCTGGCTTTGAAAGTATCCATGCGTGATGCGATCACATCTTCTGCCGCGCGCCTGAGTTTTTCATTCTCCGCCCGCAGCGCGGCGAGTTCGTCCGGCGCATCGGCGGTAGCAGGGGTACGGGCACAAATAGCACGAGTAGCTTCTTCTCGATTTACATAGATATCATCATCATCGCCAAGGATGTCCGCGCATTCTGCTAAGCACTCTATCGCCGCCTCGACCCCCTCGCGGAAGCTTTGAGCGCGGGCTTGTTCAGTGTCACCCAGCTTGCGAACATTGCGCACCCGCTCTCTTGGATAAATGACAAAAGGGTCACGATGTTCCAATCTCCAAGCCCAAACATTGGGATAGTCTACATGTAGCTCAAACTGCCAGACTTCCGGCGCGGCCTGGCGGATGGGTGGGGTTGTCATTGTTCTGAATCCTTTATGCCGGGCTGTTTGCGGTTTCCATCAGTCTCGATTTCCTTGATGGCCTTTTCGATCCATCGTTGCATGGCCCGCAATGTGCTTAAATCGGCCTTTTCTTCGTGCAAGATATCGCCACCACAGAAGCGCCTTATGGACAGCATCCAAAACGAACGCTTGTTGATGCTTTCGAACCTTTCCAAACCAAAGGCGAGCGGCGAATCGCTAAACCGTGAGGCTCCTCCGCTAGTGGTATGGTTACTCATCACACTACCTCCCCATCCACAACCTGCGGGACCGGCGGCACGATGTGCGCGATGGCGGTGGTCATCCCACCAACTCCCTTATAAGCTTGTCGCCCTTTTTCGTGAGTGACAAAAGAACACTACGCGCGTCAGACGGATCGCGATTGCGATTTATCAAACCACGATCAACCAACTTATCGGCTGCACGTGTGACTGCTGGTTTATTGACTTTCATAACAGCCGCAAGACCGCGCACGGTAGCAGGCGCGGCGCGAGAGCCTTGCAGAACAGCTAACTGCCGAACGGTCAGGTCCGATTGTTTAGTTTTCAGAAGGTATCTCAAGCCAGATGCAAAATCCATTTTAATTGTCTCCTTTCTTTGTTAATTACTAATTCGTTTTGTATAGGTCAATGATTATTTGTACTGCAAATCATGCGGCCTCCGGTTCGTACGAATCCGGGGTGTCATCCTCCGGAAACAGCCGTATCCGCGCTTCCTCAAAAGCCTCTTCCAAATCAGCGGCGACCTCAGGAAACGACACGCCGAGCTTACCGCGATATTCGCGGGTTTTTTCATCCATCGCCATCCATTCTTCGGGCGATTCCATGCTGGCGAGTTGGTTCTTGGCGCCTTCGATGAACTGCCGCGACTTTTCGGAAAGCCCAGGCGCGGCCGGCACCTTCGTTTCGGTCATTTTCACCGGCTCGCGGATCGGCGCGGCTTTCTCTGCTTCCGCTATATCCATGGCTTCTTCGGCGGTGATGAAACCCTTCAGGACATCGGCATAGGCATCGCGCGCGGCAAAGCCACGGGCGCGCATCTGGAGCATGCGGTCGGGGTAGCTTTGCCAGGGTCCAGACTTACCCCAGAGTGCCGCTTTCTTTGCTTGAGAGACAGAGAAGCTTTGCGTGACAGGCTCCTGCCCGGCGCGGCGAATTTCGCAATATGCGGTACGCTGGTCGCCGTCGCCCTCAATCCATTCGCGGGCGCCCTTCAGGGTCGGCTGCGTCAGGATCATCGCCCAAAGCGCATCACCCCAAACGGATGGACGTCCATTGATCACGGCTATGTTTTGAAGGGCCTGCATGCGCTTCAGGCCAAGCTCGGCACCCATGTCTACTGCGATGATGATCGCCTGCGGCTTGTTGATGTAATCCTTCGGGACCATGCCAGACGTTGCCGCCATCTGTGCCCAGCGCTCCAGCTCGTCATAGGTCTTGATTTCGATGGGCTGCGGACGGGCAGCCGCTACGCGGTCGCGGCGCTCCATCATATCCACAATCTGCGTCAGCAGAGAGGGGATTTCACCGGTTTCGCGCTCCGCAACGGGGGCGCCTTGGTTCATTGCTTGTGACATTTATCTGATCCCGATCTTGGTTTCCTGAAAAATACGGAGCCCGGGCACGTTTCGTTCACCAGCCTTGATTGCCGCTTTTACGGCCGCATCATTGATCATGAGCAAGTGCCTGGGCACGTCGGCGCTGTTGACCACTTCGTAGACCCACTTTCCGCGCAGGCTGGCGGTAACGCCGTGATCGCTGGTGATGCGGCTTGCCTCGGCATTGCTTGGAATTGCGATTTCCGGCGCAATGGGCGTTTCGGCTGGCGCTTCGTCGCCTAGCATCTCAGCCTCAAGCGCAGCCAGTTCTGCGGCCTCGCGGGCACGCTGCGCAGCCTCTTCCGCAGCCCTACGAGCCGCCTCCTGCTGTTCCCGCGCCTTCTGCTGGGCATATGCCGTCATGGACCGCTCAACGGCCATCTTGGCGTCGGCGAGCGGGTCTGACACGGCCTTAAACACAGCATCGACGGCTCGGCTCAAATCTAGAACCGGCTCCTTTGTGGTCTTGCGGCTATCCTCGACCGCCTTCACGTGCGAATTTAGCTGCTTCACGAAGTCGGCGCTCTTGGTTTGCAGAATGTCGTCGGCAATCAGGCCGCTGGTTGTTTCTTTCCAGCGCTCAAAGGCCGCGATCAGTTCCTCCTGGCGCGGCACCAATTCGCCGGCGATCAGGCGCGCGGCTGCAATGGCATCTTCTGAATCAATGATGCCAGAAGGCGGATTGTTATGGTGCAGATTGGCGGACATGATAGCTCCTAAAAAATGGGTTTTGCAGTAGCGAGGCTAACGGGCGCTCTCGGATCAATCGCACGCTCGGCACGCGTCAAGCGCCTGTATTCGTTCTGGTCAATGAATCTGCCGAAAAGCCAAATGCGTTCCACTTCCGCAGCCTTCTCTGGCTCTTTGGTAGGTTCACTCTGGCGAACGCCATCAATCAGCGCGTACCAGCCGCAAGCAGGATCGTGCTGGATCGCTGCCGCGACCCAAGGGCCGTTGCGCACAAGCCTGATCTTGAATAGGCCCGGACGGATTTCTGAAATGATGCGCGGTTCAGGCGCGGGCATTGGCGTCACGATCCAAGTCATCAATTTTTCGCTTGAGATCGCCGTTGAACTCAACCAAATCCCCAAGGCCCGGAGGTAGCTGGGCATCATCCTTCGCGGCCATGAAGCCGCGAAACCAGCACGCAACATCAGCAATCCACCACGTCAGACTTTCGGCCTCATCTTTGGTCAAAGTTATTGATTTTGGCATCAAAACCCCCTCCGCTTAACCGGCCCCTTAACCACCTTCCCGTCCCGATACTTCGGCGGCCGGTTGCGCCCGAACAGCAGCGCCAGCAAGAACGCGACGGCGGCGAATATGATGATCGCGGTGTTCATTGTGGCGCCCTAACCTGAATTGATGGAGGAGAAATGCCATTGCTTAAGATTACGGTAGGAGATCCGCTTCCTTCTGACGCCAGGCTAAAATTATAGTTGTCTCTGATAAGCTCTGTGAGACAATCTTTGTCTCCCGTCAGACCGAGCTTGGCGCATCCGTCTTTGGCGGCCTGCACCCAACCGGCAACGCGTTCATTAGCCGCTTCTGCCCTGAGAACAGCAGCGTCTTTCTCTGCTGTCGCTTGGGATACAAGCGCCATGCGAGAACCTTGGGCTTGTGCCATGGTTGCTTGCCCATCCATCCTAGAAGAATAGACGTTGTATTGCGGGCATCCATAGAGCAAACCCCCGACAGTGACGACAAGAAAGATTCCAATTGCCGCGCCACCCGTAATAATTGTACGTGATGATACGTCGTCTTCGTTATTCATCTCAAGCTCCAAATCACAAGCGCCATCAGCGCGAGGTAGGTTAGGAAAAGGGGAGCGTCAGAGAGAATTCGCCGCATCTAAATCGACCATGTAATTCCATCCCGTTTCGCTGATGCAGTATCCAGCGCCACGGAAATAACCATCTTCGTCCATAAGCGGAAAATGGAATTCTGCTAGACCTTTGCGAGCTAGCGCGCGGATGGTTCGGCGTACATCCTTGCGCGATAGGCTAGTTTTTCTTTCAATTGGCGAAAACGGAACGCACATTTCTCCGCCTGGAGACGACATCATATATAGCGCCTCCAAGCACTGTTTTTGCATTTCGCTGATTTTCATCACGCTTCATCCCACAATTTCATCCGCGCCGCCATCATCGGCCTGCGGTAGTCGTTCATGATAAAACCTCACAGAAAAACATTGCATACAGCAGCCCGACGACACAGATCGCGAACAGGACCCCGTGCGCTAACTCGCGGCCTCGGGGGAAGTGGTGGAGGAGTCCGAAGACTCCTCCATACCGGTTTGCGTAATCAATCCGCGACACGCTGCGCTTCTTCTAGGAATGGATTGTACTCACGGCTGATGCGATGTTCGTAGATGCCGGGCTCGTACGAGATGGTATCATGCGGCGTCGATGCATCTTGGATCAGTTCAGCCGGATTTTCGATGATGGCGTAGATGATCTTCATGCCGGCAGGTACATCCTTTGTACGCTCCAGCAGCGTCACGCCACTTTCATCGCGGAAGCCGTGATGCGATCCGCTTTCTGAATGTCCCACAATAAGTAGGCCATTCTCAGCCTTTATTGGAATAAGATGTTCCTTTATATTTTCTGGTATTTCAGAGATACGGCGAATGTTAACCTCGCCTTGAGCGGCAGCAACTTTAAAAAATTTGGCCATGATTGCTTTCTTTCATTTCAGAAGGTGAACGCCGATTTCTCACCTGCATTTGCTGAGTAGCCCATCGGCAGTTGGCGGGCTCGTAATTGCCGTCGTTGTCGATTCGATCAATCGACAGGTTGGGCGCGTATCCATTCGAGAGAGCCCATTCCCGAAAGATTTCGAAAGATTGCCATTCAGCGCAAACCGATATTCCTCTTCCTCCGTAATATGAGTACCTGCTGGCGTGCGGGTTTCCAGTTCTATCACGCATTGCTTGCCAAATGCGGTAAAGTCGCGTCGAAGATCCTTTGTGAGTGGCGCGATCTTTTGGGACATCACGCCGGAAGCATCCGCAGCTTTGGATGGCGCCGCGCGATAGGTCTGCTGCTCGGGCTTCTTTGGTGCCTCCACATTCGCAAGCACAAACCCACCACCGAGCGCCATCGGGCTTTGCCGCAGCCAAACCAAGAACTCTTAATTTCCCAAAAGTTTTCCCGGATAATTCAAGAGGCCTCATGTGCGAACTTCCGGATGCATGTATTCGGAAGGGTGGAGGCCCACACGCCACGCCTGCGCGTGAAGAGCAGTTTTGATGAAAAGGCCAAAGTCATCGGTGTGCGGGACACCCTCAACAATGATCCCATTTCGAGGACAGGTGGCTTTCAAAAACCGCCCCGGCTTACGAAGACCAGGAAGGTTTAATTCGATCAACTGCCCAACATCAGACGAGCCGCTGTCATCAATAGTTTTGGCCTTAAGAACGCTCAGCATCTTTGGCCACCCAACGATAGCGGCCCCTGCGGCACGCATCTCGACATTGCTATGCGAAATAACCTCATTTGGATCTAGCGTTGAACGTTCTTCGATCCAGCGCGCCGGGACATTTGTTCCGTTCCACGCATAGAGAGCGCTACCATCGCGCCACTGGCAAAATGGGCCCGTCTCGCCATGCGGGCGGTTCTGTTCATCTACTGTGAGAATTTCTGGCCGATCACTGATGATACAGAATTTTTCGTGTACGACACGAGGACCGGAATGGAGCGATAGAGTTTCCCAAGCATCCCAGGCTGTATATTCGATATCAAGTTTGGCGATATGGCGGAAGAAACTGAGATATGAATCCCAGGCGCTCCACTGATTTCCGCCCTGCCACATATTATAGGCTTTTTGGGCACATTGAAGGCCAGGAATGCCGACGCCGAGATCGGTAGCACACTGCACCATATCACCATTAACAATGTACCATTGAGAGAGGTCTTTTCTGTCGGTCGCGCTGGCGGTCGCGCTGTCGGTCGCGCTGTAGGTCGCGCTGTCGGTCGCGCTGTGGGTCGCGCTGTCGGTCGCGCTGGCGGTCGCGCTGTGGGTCGCGCTGGCGGTCGCGCTGTTGGTCGCGCTGTGGGTCGCGCTGGCGGTCGCGCTGTCGGTCGCGCTGGCGGTCGCGCCCGTCTTCCTCTGATACCAAATCCAAGATGCAAACCCCGCCGCAAAACGCAGGACAAACGGAGACGGTACAAAAACAATTCGCTCATCCGGTGGCGGCTCAAGGTTTGCTGCACGGTACATTCGCTTTACGGCGTCACGGCAAATGACGCGATCTTCTTCAGTCATCGCTGCGGTAGACATCGCGTTGGCGATCCATTTATCTGCCCAAGGCTTTAGCTGCTCGCGATGCTCGGGATGATCATAAAAGCTGTAGATTTTTCTTTCCATATTCATCTCCATTGATTTCAGGCCACGGCCCGGTTGCGTTCACGCTTCAGCCAGTTCCGCATCTCCCAAAGAGTGCAGAAATGTTCTTGCCATTCGGAGATCAGTCCACGCCGGGTGCCATTACGAAACATGCGGCGACCTTCCTTGACGTGACGACGGATTTCGTTGTCTATGTCGACCAACGTACGCGGATCGGCCGGGTGCAGGAGGATGCGCCACTGCAGGGCGACGAGGTCTTCATAGCGCTCATCGCAGAAGGTGTTGGCGGGGAAGTCTTGGGTTTCGGGAATCCAGGTAGTGGCCATCAGAAGCTCTCCTTATCTACAAAGCGCGCTAAAACTTCTGTTACAGGCTTGCCCCAAGCATCAGCGCAAATCTGTCGAGCCTTGAAAGCTGAGGGTGCCACAATGGTTTTTCCGTCTAGTGGCTTCGTGTTCGAAAGCCAGACGAGATATTTGGCCATCACGCTGCACTCCTATGACCGGACAACGCCGCCTCAGCCGCATCACAAGTCGCGCGATACACATCATAATGCCGCGACTTGGCGGCTTCGTACTGCGCCCAGGTCAAGCGGCCATCGTTCAGAGCATCGCGGGCCTCGCCATCATCGCGAGCCAGCTTTTCAAATGCGGCCTGCATGGCGCGGACCTCCGGCTTTGCGCTGATTACGCCGCCGATGGGGAAGTCGAAGGATGGCATCTCTATGTCCTCTCAAAACCTGCCCCAACTTGCTCTCAACGCAAAACAAAGTCAACAAGAAAAATTATCGCCGTGAAATATTTTATTATTGACGCTGCCCAGAAATGTCATCTATGATATGAGGCATGAAACTGATTGATTATATTCAGCAGAACGGCATCAAGCAGAACTGGCTGGCCCGGCAGGCGGATTTAACGCCGTCTCGGCTTAATGTCATCGCCAAGGGTCGGATTGATCCCCGGCTTGATGAGATCAGGAAGATTGAGAAGGCCACAGGTGGCAAGGTTACGGCTGCGGATTTCATGGAAAAAGACGGTGAATAAGACATTTTTCATCGACTGCCTTTATGGCCGCGCATCGCGTGGACCACGGTGCTCCGGCTGTTTGGAGGCGCGGTCATGATCGACCTGGAAACCCTCTGCCACATCCCTGGCAGCACCAATGACACGCGGTGGGTGACACGCGATTACAGCGTGCCCCCATCCCGCAACTGTGCCGCTCTCCTGTTCTTCCGCCGCTTTGCCTTCACGCTGCTGGCGCTCGATCTTGGCGCAGTCGGCTACGTTGCTGGTCGCGCTTTGGGTTGGTGGTGATACGGTGATGGACGATCTTCTCGAACGCAAGCCCACGCTCGCCATTGAGCCGCCGAAGCTGTGGCGCAATCTGTGGTTTTTGAAGGATGGGTCGAGCCACCCTGGGTGCACCGGACCTACCACAAAGGAAATTTGCGAGGAATGCGGGCGAGAGAGAATGGAGGCTTCCAGAGAGATACCTGCTCACATCGCCATGTTTGGTGATGGGCATCTATGTCCAAGCTTTGAGATTTCCCACTTCATCACCGTCCCGGTCGGAGAATCCTGATGCGCTGGCGTCTCCACCCCATCTTCGCCGCCCTCGCCGTGTCTGGCGCGTTCTACGGCGCGATGTACGTGGTGCTACACTTTGGGTTTGGAGTTTTCCCGTGATCCCCTGGCTCAAATCCCGCGCCAAACTGATCAAGCAGCGCAAAGAGGCCCTCGAACTAGCTGAGTTCGCCGCCAAGGAGTGGCGGCAGCGCGAACGCGACCAGGCCACCGAGATGGAACGGCAGCGCAAGCGGTTCAACGCCGTTGCCACATTTGCCCAGGTCCGGCTGTGCCGGCGTTGCCAGGCGCGTAGACAAATATTAATAACCGATAAGCCTCTCATAATCCCACAGGAGCTTCTATGCCGAGAAAACAAAATCTGACCAATATGAACCCGCATCTTGGCACGTTCTGCCTTGAAGGCGAAATCTTTTCCATCGCAGATATGCCGGAAAACGTCATCCGCGCGCTGGCAACGCATGGACTAGAGAAACTGCTCGCACGCTGCCGAAACCGGCAAAAGACATATCGGGATCTGATTAAGGGCAACGTGCGCGTGAAGAAAGATGCGGCGCCGCCGGAAAGCTCATGGCATCGCGCGGCGGCATCGGTGCATGCCATTGCGGAAATGCGCGCGTTGGGACTGAAGCCAGCTCCGGGAAAATCTCTGCGTGATCATCCTGAATATGACGCGAGCCTGCAAACAGCTCTCGGATCAATGGCTCCGTGGAACCGCATTAAGACGGTGCAGGCTAAGAAAATCCCTGCTATCGTCGAAGAGCACGCGCGGATTTTTGGCGGTGGATCGGATATGAAGATTCTATTCGCCGCTGTTATTCCAAATGGTGAAGGGGAAGCGCCGTGAATGCTTGGCATTGGCCCCAGTGGGTAATGTTGGCGATATATGCCTATGGCATTCTAAAAACAACATGGAGTTCTGCGGCTAACAAATCGTATGAGCCTCCAAAGGGTGTGTGGTTACTTATTTACTACGTTCTTTTTGTAGGTGTTATTTACACCCTGCACGTCGGAGGCTTCTGGTGATGTGGCACTGGCCTCAATACACTCTCCTCATCGTTGGCTGCATTTGGACCTGGCAGATAGGTAGTTATATTCATCAAACGCCTTACATGAGAGTGAAATTCTGGCTGCGGGCGGGACTGTATCTGGCGACTGTATTGGCATTGCAGCTGGCGCTGCGAGCGCGGGGGTTTTGGTGATGGACTGGACGCCAGAAACCATCGACTATCTCCGCGAACGCTGGTCGCAGGGAGCATCCACGCGACAGATCGGCGTCGAACTGAACTGCACGAAAAACTCGATTGTCAGTAAGGCGCATCGTCTGAATTTGCCGCCGCGCCCATCGCCGATACGGAAGAAAGAATCAAAGGCATCTCCACGCCCAGAAAGGTTAAGCCGTGTTTCGCCGTCTCACGCTGCTGTATTGCGCCAGATCGTCATCACTGAGGTCTCGAGAAACCAGTGTTCCTGGCCGGTTGGAATGCCGAAGCGCGAAGGATTTCATTTCTGCCCGGAGAAGGCGCTAATCGGGCGTCCGTATTGTCAGGCGCATTGCGATATGGCTTATGTTGGCAAAAAGGAGAATGTGTGATGGTCACTGAATTCAGAGAAATAACCCCCCTATGACAGCATCGCGGGTGCCCGCTTCTCCAGCGGTCGGTCAGCGTCCGTCCGAAAAGTCCAGCCTCGTTAACGCGCCAGTCCTGCATCGTTGTCTCGCTGGCGCGCATACGCAAACCGAACCGGGCAAAAACTACCTCGGAAAGGCTGGAAAACGCAAATGTTCCATATCTTCAATTATCCTGCGTATCGCCGCATCCTGCCTTGAGGGCGGCTTTCCGTTTCAGGACGAGGGCCTAATAGCCCTCGCAGCGAATACAACCCCGAACGCCGTACGCAAGGCAATCGGGCGTTTAAAGATGAACTGGAAACTCTGGATTCGTGATAGGTTTGTTTGGGAGGTTCGGGTTACGGGATTTCTTCCAGAAGCTTCAAAACCGCCTCGGCGGGACTTCTGGCCATAATATATAAACCACCCGCTTTTTCACATGCGGCTTGAAATCTGATCTGGGACGCTTCTTGGCGTCCCTTTTCTGTTTTGACCTCTATACCTATGAATCTTCCCTTGCGCACTCCCAGCAAGTCTGGGGCGCCTGGAATTGACGCTCTTACTGCTGTTCCACGCTTGGTAAACAGCAAACCGCTATTGTTACGCCAAATCATCGTATCCGGCATTTTTGAAACGACTACGAGAATTTGATCCATTACGTCTTTTTCAGACATGGTCTCCGCTCCTGCGTTGCTTCATAATAAAATAAGGCCACTCTGGTTTGTACCCTCTGGCTTTTGCGATCTCACGCAATTTTTCCAAGGTGTCGGCATGGGAGAGCATGGCCTTCCATTCATGGCCTTTCGCCAATACAATATTTATCCCTTTAGCCCATTCTGGCGTCTCGGTAATTGCAATGAGTTCTCCGTCGATATGTTCAACTTCGCGACCAGATCCAGACATTTCAGATTTTGATTCTGTGATAAATATGCATCCTTCTTGAACGTCACCACAATTCTTTCCAGATGATTTTAGAAGATCGAATTCTTCTCGGTCAAAAGCCTTAAAACAAGTTTTGCATTGTTTCACGCCAATTTCGCCACTCTTTCGCTTCTTGCTATCGAGCGACCAATTACGTTCTGTTCTGGGCGTTCCATGTTTACAATTTCCCACATGATCCAGGATAACGGCCTTTGACCAATCCGGCTTAAGTCGCAATGCTCTGCCGACTTGCTGTAAATAAAGACTAAGGGATTTTGTAGGTCGCAACAATATTGCTCCCGAAACAGCCGGCACATCGAAGCCTTCCGAAATTAAATCACAGGAGGTAAGAACTTTAATTTCCCCTGTTTTTAGACCATTCACTCGAAATTTTCGATCTGCACTAGACATCGATCCGTCAATCGACATTGCCGATATTCCAGAATCATTGAAGCAATCTGAAACATGTCTTGCATGTTCTATTGTCACGCAAAATGCAATCGCCGGTTTCCCGTCCAAGAATCTCCTATAATGCGCCACCGCATCGCCCGTGATAGTCGGCTTATCCATAGCCGCCGCTAGCGCATCAATGGCATAATCGCCCATACGGGTTTTTATGCCGGATAAATCCGGTCCATTTGCCGGAGCATAATAATCGAAGTCCGCAAGAAACTGATTATTGATCAGCCATCGTGTAGACGGTCCTAATACCATTTCATCGAACACTTCGCCTAACCCACGCCCATCGAGGCGCTCAGGTGTGGCCGTG
>Ga0164242_10003261_pt1 | contig 18571 bp, 16 predicted proteins | sample OricomgcompostMG_FD_108783 | JGI IMG/M metagenome (GOLD analysis project Ga0164242, IMG submission 108783) | Miracle-Growth compost microbial communities from Emeryville, California, USA - Original compost - Miracle growth compost (MG) ... | reverse complement strand
GGATTCTGGATCCTCCAGTTTATTACCGCGGGCCGCGAACGCCGGCAACACGCGCGCAGCGCCGCTGCGGCCGTCAAAAATCGCCATCCCGGCTGGTAAAGAACATAATTGCATCGTCGCCGCAACGTCGATTACCGGGTTCGCGCATGCGCTGATCGCCGCGTATAGCCGATTAAAAAAATGCGTTGATTTCAAAACGAGTGTTGTCATTTTCGGCAAGAGTTAATATTATTTTTCTTGCCTGGCTTTTCATCAGCGGTCTGCCCGGCGGTCTCGGCCGCCGGCCACGATGCCGTTCATTGCCGTTGCAGTGCCCAACCGGTCCACGTACCGTGCCAGCGAGGCGAACCACGATGAACCAGATCCATGCGATGCGCGTCTTCGTCCGGGTCGCGGAGACGCAGAGCTTCCGCCGCGCCGCGCAACAACTCGCAGTGTCGAACGCGCTCGTCACGCGCGCGATCGCGACGCTCGAAGCGCATCTGCGCACGCGACTCATCAACCGCACGACGCGCAACGTGTCGCTCACCGACGCCGGCCAGCGCTATCTCGAAGGCTGCCGCAGCGTGCTCGACGAACTGGACCATCTCGAACACACCGTCTCGCACACCGGGCGCGAGCCGAGCGGCACGCTGCGCGTGGCCGCGTCCGGCGCGCTGTCGCTGCCGACGCTCACGCCGCTGATCGACGGCTACCGGCGGCTTTATCCGCGCGTACTGGTGCGGCTCACCGTCGACGAACGCAGCGCGGACCTGCTGGAAGACGGCTACGACGTCGGCATCGTCACCGCGTCGCCGGCGCCGGGCGGCGACCTCGTCGCGCGCGCGCTCGGCACGTCGTCGTTCGTCACCTGTGCGGCGCCGTCGTGGCTCGCGGAGCACGGCGAACCGGCGTCGCCGGTGCAACTCGCACTGCACGCGGCCGTCGCGCTGCCGCCCGAGCAGCGCAGCGCGACGTGGCGTTTCGCGCGGGCCGGCGAGTCGCCGCAGACGGTCACGCTGCAGCCCGCGTACGCGGTCAACAGCATGCTGATGGTGCGACTCGCGGCGCTGGCCGGCATGGGCGTCGCGATCCTGCCCGCCCCGCTCGTCGCCGACGACCTCGCGGCCGGCACGCTGCGGCGCCTGCTGCCCGACTACGAGATCGAAGACCCGGACGCGCGCCTGTCGATCGTCTATCCGGGCCGCCGGCATTTGCCCGCGAAGACGCGCCACTTCGTCGACTACGCGCTCGAACACTTCGCGCTCGCGCCGCCGGCGGCGTCCACGCGGCGCGCGCACGATCCGCCGGGCGTCGCCGCCCGCGACGTGCTGCAGCCGGTCGGCAGCACCTGAACGCCCGACGCCGCGCCCGCCGGCGCCGGCGGACCGAACCCACGCGCGACCCAAGCCCCGAGCCGATGCGGATCGATCTTTTCAGCAGCCGCCCGTACGACAGCGACGCGTTCAACGAAGCCAACGCGGCGTTCGGCTTCGACCTGCGTTTTCACGATTCGCGGCTCGACCCGGACACCGCGGCCCTCGCGCGCGGCGCCGATGCCGTGTGCCCGTTCGTCAACGACGCCGTCGACGCGGCCGTGCTCGAACGGCTTCGCGGGTTCGGCGTGCGGCTCGTCGCGCTGCGCTCGGCCGGCTACAACCACGTCGACCTCGCGGCGGCCGCGCGGCTCGGGTTGCCGGTCGTGCGCGTGCCCGCGTATTCGCCGCACGCGATCGCCGAACACGCGGTCGGCATGATCCTCGCGCTGAACCGCCGGCTGCCGCGCGCGGTCGCCCGCACCCGCGAGGGCGATTTCTCGCTACAGGGGCTGCTCGGTTTCGATCTGCACGGACGCACCGTCGGCGTCGTCGGCACCGGAACGATCGGCCGCGCGTTCGCGCGGATCATGGCGGGCTTCGGCATGCGGGTGCTCGCGTACGATCCGGGCCCGCAGGCCGCCGACCTCGTCGCGCTCGGCGTGCGCTACGTGCCGTTCGACGCGCTGCTCGCCGAAGCCGACATCGTCAGCCTGCACTGTCCGCTGGTGCCGGCCACGCACCACCTGATCGACGCGGCCGCGCTCGCACGGATGAAGCGCGGCGCGATGCTGATCAACACCGGGCGCGGCGGGCTGGTCGAAAGCAACGCGCTCGTCGGCGCGCTGAAAAGCGGCCAGTTGGGCCACCTCGGGCTCGACGTGTACGAAGAGGAAAACGGGATTTTCTTCGAGGATCACTCGGACCTGCCGCTACAGGACGACGTGCTCGCGCGGCTGCTGATGTTTCCGAACGTGATCGTCACCGCGCACCAGGCGTTCTTCACGCGCGAGGCGATGAACGAGATCGCGCGCACCACGCTCGGCAACGTCGCCGCGTGGCGCGACGGCGTCGCGCTGAACGTCGTTTCAGCGCGTCATTGAGCGCTCGTCGCCGCGCCGCCGTCGTCCTCGTCGCCGTGGTCGTCGTCGGACAGCGCGGCGCCGCACAGCGCGCGCAGCAGCGGCGCCTCGCGCTCGTGAACCTCCACCGGCAGCCACAACGCCCCCGCCCACGCGAGATAGCGTGCGCGATGCTGGCCGTTGCGAAACGCGACCACGCCTTCGCGCGCGAGCCGCAGCCAGCCGGCGAGCCCCGGCGCGCGACGCGTCGATACGGTCACGTACGGCATCGGCGGTACGCGCTGGTTGCCCGGATCGAGGAACTCGCGGATGCCGCGCACCTTGCCCGCATGCCATTCGTCGACCGGCTTCAGCACGTAATCCGTTTCGTCGCGGTCCGCGCATTGCAGCAGCTTGCGGACGTCGACGACCACCACTTCGTGCCGCGTGCCGTCGGCGGCGAACACGCGCGAGAACCGGACGTGGTCGTACGGCGGATGGTTGGGCAGCGGCACGATCCACAGCGGACCGGAAACGGTTTGGCGCATGACGCTCGGCATCGGTGACAGCATGAACGGAATCGGCTCCGGCAAGCGGATCTGGACAGGCGCACGAGGCTACGGCCCGTCGATGAATGCGCGATGAAAGGGAAGGTTTCTATTCCGAACGATTAGCACGCCGCGTGCCGGGCCATCACCGCGGCGTGCGGCAAGCGACGCGCATCCGCGCGGCGTTCGGTACAATCCGTGACCGCGCGCGCCGTCGCAAGCGATGCCGACGACCGGCGCGCGCCGTCCTCCATCCGCAGCACGCCCCGATCATGCCCCTGCCCCTGTTAGCTCTCGCCGTTGCCGCGTTCGGTATCGGCACGTCCGAATTCGTGATCATGGGCCTGTTGCCCGACGTCGCGCGCGACCTCGCGGTGTCGATCCCGGCGGCCGGGATACTGGTATCCGCGTATGCGCTCGGCGTGACGATCGGCGCGCCGATCGTCGCGATCGCGGTCGCGAACCTGCCGCGCAAACAGGCGTTGATGCGGCTGATCGGCGTGTTCATCGTCGGCAATCTGCTGTGCGCGCTCGCGCCGGGTTACACGGTGCTGATGGTTGCGCGGGTCGTCACCGCGTTCTGCCACGGCGCGTTCTTCGGGATCGGCTCGGTGGTCGCCGCGGGCCTCGTCGCGCCGAACCGCCGCGCGCAGGCGATCGCGCTGATGTTCACCGGCTTGACGCTCGCGAACGTGCTCGGCGTGCCGCTCGGCACCGCGCTCGGCCAGCTCGCCGGCTGGCGCGCGACGTTCTGGGCGGTGACCGGCATCGGCGTGCTCGCGGCGTGCGCGCTGGCGGCGTTTCTTCCCGCGGACATCGAGATGCACGACGCGAGCCTCGTGCGCGAGTTCGCGGTGCTGAAGAACCCGCAGGTGCTCGCGGTGCTCGGCGCAAGCGCGCTCGCGTCCGCGAGCCTGTTCTCGGTGTTCACCTACATCACGCCGATCCTGGAGGACGTGACCGGCTTCACGCCGCATGCGGTCACGCTGGTGCTGCTTTTGTTCGGCCTCGGGCTGACGGTCGGCAGCACGCTCGGCGGCCGGCTCGCGGACTGGAAACTGATGCGCTCGCTGCTCGGCTTTCTGCTCGCGATCGGCGTGATCCTCGCGGTGTTCGCGACGGCGATGCATCGCCCGGTCGCCGCGATGGCGACGATTTTCGTGTGGGGCGTGCTCGCGTTCGCGATCGTGCCGCCGCTACAGATGCTCGTCGTCGAGCGCGCGAGCGATGCGCCGAATCTCGCGTCGACGCTCAACCAGGGCGCGTTCAACCTCGGCAACGCGGGCGGCGCGTGGCTCGGCGGCGCGGCGATCGGCGCCGGCGCGCCGCTCACGTCGCTGCCGTGGGTCGGGCTCGTGATGGCCGCGGCATCGTTCGCGCTGACGCTGGTATCGGCGTCGATGGAGCGGCGCGCGAAGCGGGCGCTGACGCGCGGCGCGCGCTGCGTGTGAGCCGGGACCCGAGCGAAACGCCGGCCCGACCGTCGCGAATCGGCGGCGGTCCGATCACGCGCGATCGCGTAGCAATCGTGACCGGATTCGCGCGTTCGACGACGCGGACTTAGCGGGCTGCACGCGGATCGTTGAAACCGGGCGACCTCGCGAGCTTGCCGCAGGTCGTCGCGGCGCCCACGCGAATCATCCGCCACGCGGCCCGCACTTCGCATTGCAGCAGCGTGCTACCCGCCACGGCGGTCGGCAGGCCGGCGAACGAGTCCCGTTCGCCGGCGAAACATCGTCCGATCGATTCGGCGCCCCGCTCCGCACGCATCGGCGACGCTCGGCGCCGCGTTGCCGTAGTGCCCATGCCAGCCGCACCGCCAATGCGCGCAACATTCCGCGCAGTCGAACACGCGGATCGACTTGCGCACTGCCGGTGACGACCGCTTCCCGCCGGGCGGCGATACAACTCAGCGCAGACCCGGCGAAGAACGACGACCCGACCGTCACGACAAAGCGCGTCGCGCTCCGCTTTTTGCTGGCATCCGTCCGCTCGCGCCGGCGCACGTAGTAGCATCTGTGCCGATGAGGAAAACCGTTCTTTCGCGCGACTTTCTCGCGCTGGTGTTGAGCGTCGCCGTCGTCGGCCTCGGGTCGGGCGCGACGCTGCCGCTGACCGCGCTCGCATTGTCCGAGGCCGGCCACGGCACCGGCGTCGTCGGCCTGCTCACGGCCGCGCAGGCCGGCGGCGGCCTCGTCGTCGTACCGCTCGCCGCGTGGGTCGCGACGCGCTTCGGCCATCGACGCGTGATCGCAAGCGCGATCGCCACGGTCGCCATCGCGACCGCGCTGATGCAGACCGGCATGAACCTGTGGGCGTGGGCCGCGCTGCGGATCGTCTGCGGCGCCGCGCTGATGCTGCTGTTCACGATCGGCGAAGCCTGGGTCAACGAACTCGCGGACGACGCGAACCGCGGCCGCGTCGTCGCGTTCTATGCGACGACCTTCACGCTGTTCCAGATGAGCGGCCCGGTGCTGGTGAGCCGGATCGCGGATCTGGTGGCCTGGCGCTTCGCGATCTGCGGCGCGATCTTCGTCGTCGCGTTGCCGGCGCTCGCCGCGATGCGCACGACGCCGCGCGCCGCCGATCCGCACGGCCCGCACGGCGGCTGGCGCGCGGTGCTGCCGAGGATGCCCGCGCTCGTGATCGCGACCGGCTTTTTCGCGCTGTTCGACACGCTCGCGCTGTCGCTACTGCCGCTGTTCGCGATCGGCCACGGCATTCGGACGGAGCTCGCGGTGCTGTTCGCGTCGGCGGTGCTGTTCGGCGACACGCTGATGCAGGTGCCGATCGGCTGGCTCGCCGATCGCGTCGGCCGGCAGCGCGTGCATGCGGGCGCCGGCGTCGTCGTCGCGGCGCTGCTGCCGCTGCTGCCGTTCGCGATGACGACGCAGTGGCTGTACTGGCCCGTGCTGTTCGCGCTCGGCGCGGCGGCGGGCTCGATCTATACGCTCGCGGTCGTCGCGTGCGGCGAGCGGTTCGGCGGCGCCGCGCTGGTGTCGGCGAGCGCGCTGGTGAGCGCGTCGTGGAGCGCGGCGAGCTTCGGCGGGCCGCTCGTCGCCGGCGCATTGATGGAACGCGCGGGTGTCGACTCGATGCTGTGGGTGCTGTTCGCGGCCGTGCTCGCGTTTCTCGCGGCGTTGTGGTGGGAGGCGACGCGCGGCTACGCGTCGAGCCGCGCCGCCTGAACCGCGAGCGCTCGCCCGTCGATCGTCGTCAGGCGTTGCGCGTCGGTGCAACCATTTCAAATCCAACCACTCTCGACAAGGAGGTCGCCGTTTGTTCCGGATTGCCACCCGTTTTTTTCAAGGCCGGACCCGCTGCTGGATGGCCGTCACGTTCATCGTCGCCGGCGCATTCATGACCGATGCGTCCGCGCATCACGTCGTGCGGCGCACCGCGCATCCGCACGTGACACTCGCCGCGAAGCGGCCCGTGCGCCGTCCGGCCGCGAAGCCGTTGCGCGCGCATCGACGCTCGCGCGTCGCGAAACGCCGCGCCGCGCACGCGCGGCACGTGTATGCGCGCCGGCGGCATCGTCCGCGCGTGGCCGGTCCGCACCTGCTCGCGCGCTGCGGCTACAGCCGCCGCGCGGTGCTGCGCCTGCACTCGCACGCGGCGTACGTGCTCGACGTCAGGACCGGCAACGCGCTGATCGCCCATCATGCGCACGCGGTCCGGCCGATCGCTTCGATCTCCAAACTGATGACCGCGCTCGTCGCGCGCCGTACGCATCGTCCGCTCGACGGCATCCTGCGGGTCACGACGCGCGACCGCGACACGATCAAGTTCACCGGCTCGCGGCTGTCGGTCGGCTCGCGGCTGTCGCGCCGCGACATGTATCACATCGCGCTGATGTCGTCGGAGAACCGCGCCGCGTCCGCGCTGAGCCGCGATTATCCGGGCGGCCAGCCCGCGTTCGTCGCGGCGATGAACGCGAAGGCGCGCGCGCTCGGCATGTCCCACACGCATTTTCGCGAACCGACCGGGCTGTCGCCGCACAACGTGTCGACGGCCGCCGACCTCGCGCGGCTCGTCGCCGCGGCGGCGCGCGATCCGCTGATCCGGCGGTTTTCGACCGACAAGTCGTACATCGCGCATCCGGGCCACGGCGCGCTGCTGTACGTGAATTCCGATCCGGTGATCCGCTTCGACCACTGGCCGGTCGTGCTGCAAAAGACCGGCTTCATCAACGAAGCGGGACACGGCGTCGTGATGCGCGTGCTGGTCGGCGGGCGGCCCGAGACCGTCGTGCTGCTCGGCTCGCCGACGGGCCGCGACACGGTGCTCGACGCGATCCGGATCCATCGCTGGCTGACCTGCTCGCTGACCTGACCGATGCGGCCGGGACGGCCGTCCCGGCCGCCGAGGATCGCGCTACAGCAGATCTTCGAGCTTCTCCGAGCGACTCGCGAAGCGCGACAGTTCGCGGCCGTGCAGCGGCTCGGCCGGCGGCAACGACACGGTCAACGGGTTCTTCGGCACGTCGTCGACGTGGACCTCGTAGTGCAGATGCGGGCCCGTCGCCCAGCCCGTCGCGCCGACGTAGCCGATCACCTGGTTGCGGCGCACCCTGGTCCCGACCCGCACGCCCTTCGCGAAACGCGACAGGTGCGCGAACAACGTCGAGTACGGCGCGCGGTTGCGGATCTCGATCACGTTGCCATAGCCGGTCTGCCGGCCGGCGAACGTCACCACGCCGTTGCCGGTCGCATGCACCGGCGTGCCCACCGGCGCCGCGAAATCGACGCCTTCGTGCGCGCGCCAGCGTTTGAGCACCGGGTCGAAGCGATGCCGCGAAAAGCGCGACGAAACCCGCGTAAAACGCAGCGGGTAGCGCAGGAAGCCGCCGCGCGCCCGCTCGCCGTCCTTCGTGTAGTAGAACGCCTTGCCGTGCAGATTGCGGTACAGAAAGATGTCGTGCTGCCCGGCGCTCGTCATCACGCGCACCGCGGCCGGCATCGCGGGCGGCCGCGCATCGGCATCGCCGTGAGCCTTCGTGTCGAATACGAAGGACACCCGATTACCCGGCTGCCAGCCGCGACGGAAATCGATCCGGCCGCGCAGCGCGTCCGCGACGCGGTCGGCCGCCGACGCGCTCAGGCCCGCCAGCGTCGCCGCATCGGCGAAAGTGGGCTGGCCGTCCACCGTCCTGACGGTGAATCGCGGCGGCGCGGGCGGCGGCGCGACGGCGCGGCTCGCCGCGCTCGCGACCGCCGGCGGCACGGCCGCGAGCGCGTGTTGCGACGGCGCGGCAACCGGGGCTTCGTTGGTTATCGGGGGTCGGCCGATCAGCGTGACCGCGCCGAGCACCGCCGCGAACACTGCACAGGCGACGGTGAATTTGTCGAATGGAACCGGAAAAAGCGGGAATTTCGTCATGCGAAGAGCGGGATCGGCACAAAAAGACGTGCCGGGCGATGGGCCCGGCGGCGATCGAAACGGACGGAGAATTCGCGGGCCCGCTGCGCCGAACCGACCGGATCGATCCGGCCGGTCCGTGACGGACCGCGTCGTACACGCTGAAGCGGCCGCGCGCTACGTCTCGTCTTCCCGCAGAGCACGGCCAGAGCGATGGTAGCCCAGGAAGCGGCCGCGAAACAACGTTTTGCGCGGAAAAGAATCGACCGGTTCCGACCCTCGAAGCCGCCTGCGCGTGCCGATCGCCGCTGCCGCTACCGCTGCAACGCCGGCACGATGGTGCCGACGCAGGTGCCGAAACCGACGCGGTAGCCGTCGCCTTCGCACCAGCCGGCGAGCGTCAGTTCGTCGCCGTCTTCGATGAACGCGCGCGTGCCGCCGCCGTTCAGTTCGAGCGGCCGGCTGCCGTTCCACGTCAGTTCGAGCAGGCTGCCGAACGAATCGGCGGCCGGTCCCGAGATCGTGCCCGAACCCATCAGATCGCCAACGCGCGTGTTGCAGCCCGCAACCGTGTGATGCGCAAGCTGCTGCGCCATCGACCAGTACAGATAGCGGAAATTGGTGCGCGCGATCGTCGTCGCGTCGCTCGCGTGTTCGGCGCGCAGCCGTACTTCGAGCGCGATGTCGAAACTATGTTCGCCGTCGTCGCGCAGATAGTCGAGCGGCTGCGGTTCCTGCTGCGGCTGCGCGACCCGGAACGGCTCCAGCGCGTCCAGCGTGACGACCCACGGCGAGATCGTCGTCGCGAAGGTCTTCGCGTTGAACGGGCCGAGCGGCACGTATTCCCACTGCTGGACGTCGCGCGCGCTCCAGTCGTTCAGCAGCACCATCCCGAAGATATGGTCCTCGGCGTCCGCGCACGCGATCGGCTCGCCGAGCGCATTGCCGCGTCCGACGATGAAGCCGGTCTCCAGTTCGATATCCAGCTTGCGGCACGCGCCGAACACCGGCCGCGCGTGTTCCGGCAGCTTCAGCTGTCCGTTCGGCCGCCGCACCGGCGTGCCGCTGACGACCACCGACGACGCGCGCCCGTTGTAGCCGATCGGCATTTCCGACCAGTTCGGCAGCAGCGCATGCTTCGGATCGCGAAACATCGAGCCGACGTTCGTCGCGTGTTCCTTCGACGAATAGAAGTCCGTGTAGCCGGGAATGTCGACCGGCAGATGCAGCGTCGCGCCCGAAAGCGGCACCAGCACGCGTTCGCGCAATGCCGGATCGTCGCGCAGCGTCGCGGTTTCGCGCGCGAGCAGCGTGCTCAGTTGCACGCGCACGCTGCGCCATGCGTCGCGGCCGAGCGCGAGAAACGCGTTCAGCGCACCGCGCGCGAACACGTCGGCCGGCAACGCGAGGTGGCCCGCGCCGGCGAGCGCCGCGAGATCGACGACCGCGTCGCCGATCGCGACGCCGACGCGTCGGCGGCTATCGCGCGCATCGCTGAATACGCCGAACGGCAGGTTCTGGATCGGAAAGTCGCACAGCGGATCGTTCGCGCGGTCGATCCAGCTTTTGCGCGACGGGTCGAGCGTCGCGTGCAGGTCGCTCGGGAGAATGCGGGTCATCGTTGCTCCGGGTTGAAGTGTCTGGCAAGCCCTTGCCAGCACGCGTGGTAGTCCGCCTGACGCTCGGGCGTGTCGAGCGCGAAGCGCGTCGGCCGGATCAGCGTGCGGGTCTCGAACATGAACGCCATCGTGTCGCCGACCTTGTGCGGCTTCGTCGTATCGGCGTTCGACGCCTTCTCGAACGTGTCCGCGTCCGGGCCGTGGCCGGTCATGCAGTTGTGCAGGCTCGCGCCGCCCGGCACGAAGCCGTCGGCCTTCGCGTCGTACGCGCCGTGCACGAGGCCCATGAACTCGCTCGCGACGTTGCGGTGGAACCACGGCGGCCGGAACGTGTCCTCGGCCGCGAGCCAGCGCGGCGGGAAGATCACGAAGTCGAGCGCATCGACGCCCGGCGTGTCGGTCGGCGAATGCAGCACGAGGAAGATCGACGGATCCGGATGGTCATAGCTGATCGAGCCGATCGTGTTGAAGCGGCGCAGGTCGTACTTGTACGGCGCGTAGTTGCCGTGCCACGCAACGACGTCGAGCGGCGAATGGCCGATGTCCGCGCGCCACAGCAGGCCGTTCAGCTTCGCGACGAGTTCGAAGCGGCCGTCGCGGTCCTCGTACGCGGCGCGCGGCGTCAGGAAGTCGCGCGGATTCGCGAGCCCGTTCGAGCCGATCGGCCCGAGGTCCGGCAGCCGCAGCAACGCGCCGAAGTTCTCGAACAGATAGCCGCGCGCGTCGCCGTCCGGCAGATCGACCGTGAAGCGCACGCCGCGCGGAATCACCGCGATCTCTAACGGCTCGACGTCGAGACGGCCCAGTTCGGTCGCGATCGCGAGGCGTCCGTGCTGCGGCACGATCAGCAATTCGCCGTCGGCGTTGTAGAAGAAGCGGTCGGTCATCGGCCGGTTCGCCGCGTACAGATGGATCGCGCAGCCGCTCATCGACGCGGCGGAGCCGTTGCCGCCCATCGTCACCCAGCCGTCGACGAAGTCGGTCGGCGCCGTCGGCATCGGCAGCGGGTTCCAGCGCAGCGGGTTCGGCGGCGTCGGCGGCGCGTCGGAAAAGTCCGCGACGAGCCGGGACGCGCGCCCGGCCAGATCCGGCGCGAGCGGCAAGAACGGCTGATGCACCGCGGCCGGACGGATCCGGTACAGCCACGAGCGGCGGTTGTGCGAGCGCGGCGCGGTGAACGCGGTGCCCGACAGTTGTTCCGCGTACAGGCCGTACGGCGCGCGCTGCGGTGAGTTGCGGCCGTCGGGCAGCGCGCCGCGCAGCGCCTCGGTCGCGAATTCGTTGGCGAAGCCGCTCAGGTAGGCGGCGTCGGGGTCGGGTCGCAGCGATGCGTTCATCGACGGAAGTCTCCACGTTGTGCTGCCGCGCTTCGGGCGCGAAGCGGCGGCGAGGCGAATCTCAGGATTTACGAATGGTAAAACTAATTTCTTTTAGTGAAACATCGCGTAAACCCTCGGTCGGCCGTCCGTACGGCGGTTTGCCGCCGGATCGCCCGTCTATTTCGTCGATGACAGAACGTTGCGGGCTGCTAACATCCACGGATAAATGCGGCAATCCGCCGCGTACTGTCCCGGCCCGGCGCGCCGGGCGGCCTTCCCATTACGATGATCGCACCCACCATCCCCGAACTCGTCGCACGCGCGTCCGACCATCCGTTTCTCGGCGAATACCTCGCGCTCGGCACCGGCGCGCGGCGTGCGCAGGCAGTCGCGCGACGCGGCGGCACCGAGCTTTGCAGCGCGTACGAACCGATCTACGACGTGACGGTGCACGGCCTCGAACAGTCGCTGTCGTCCGAACCGTCGAGCGCCGCGCGCTTCGGCGACGAACTCGGCTTCCAGGCCGTCACGCTGCGCGCGCCCGCGTCGGCCGACGCCGCGCCGGCGGCCGCGAGGCCGTGCGATCCGTTCGCGGATGCGGTCGACGATGCGGAACTGGTCGCGCTCGACCGGATGATCCGCGCGCTGCACGCGATCAACTTCCTCGGCTCGAAGCAGCACGGACTGCTGTTCCTGCGCGTCCACGAGCGGCTGTTGAAAAGCGTGAAGTACGACCACGGCCGGCACTTCTCGAACGTGCTGGTGGCGTTCGGGCTGAATCCGGGGCGGATCGTGATCGAACTGCCGCCGTCGGCGGTCGCGCACCGGACCTTCGTCGGCTATCTGACGAAGAGCTACCAGCGCTACGGTTTCAAGGTCGCCGGCAACCTGCCGAACGCGGGGCAGATCCTGTCGGTATCCGACATGGCGCGGCTCGATTTCGTGAAGATGGATGCGGGCGCCGCGTTGCGCGACTCGATGGTGAAGCCGCTCGTCACCTATGCGGCGCGGCTGCGCATTCCGCTGATTTTCAGCCGCGTGACCGATGCCGCGCAGTTCGATCTGCTGCAGCAGTACGACGTGCGGTTCGTGCAGGGACCGTTGTTCGCGCAGCAGGACCTGGTGCCCTGACGGCGCCCGGCGCCGCAAACGGACAACGGGCGCCGGCCGCCGCCGTCACAGGCTGACGGGCTCCTGCTCCAGCTCGACGCCGAAGCGCGCGCGCACGTCCGCGCGGATCGCGTCCGCGAGTTCGAGAATGTCGGCGCCGGTCGCGCCGCCGCGATTCACGAGCACCAGCGCCTGACGCTCGTGCACCGCCGCCGCGCGCAGCGCGCGGCCCTTCCAGCCGCAGCGGTCGATCAGCCAGCCGGCCGCGAGCTTCACGCGCCCGTCCGGCTGCGGATACGACACGATGTCCGGCTCGTTCGCGGCCAGCGCGTCGAAGCGGGCCGCGTCGATTACCGGATTCTTGAAGAAGCTCCCCGCATTGCCCAGTTGCGCCGGATCCGGCAATTTCGCGCGGCGCACCGCGACCACCGCGTCGAACACGTCGCGCGCGGTCGGCGCCGCCGCGCGGCCGCGCGCGTCGAGCGCGCGCGCGAGGTCCGCGTAGCCGGCCTGCGGCGTCCACTGCTTCGGCAGACGGAACGTCACCGACGTAATCACGAACCGGTCGCGCCCTTCGCGCTTGAAGAAGCTGTCGCGATAGCCGAACCCGCACGCGGCGGCGTCGAATTCGACGACCTCGCCGCTCGCCCGTTCGACCGCGCGCACCGACACGCAGCGCTCCGCCATTTCGAGGCCGTACGCGCCGATGTTCTGGATCGGCGCCGCGCCGACGGTGCCCGGAATCAACGCGAGGTTTTCGAGGCCGGGCATCCGTTCGTCGAGCGTCCATCCGACGAAATCGTGCCAGGTCTCGCCGGCCGCCGCGTCGACGTACCACGCCGACGCGTCCTCGCGCACCACGCGCCGGCCGCGCAGCCCGACGAGCAGCACGAGGCCGTCGAAGTCGCGCGTCAGCACGACGTTGCTGCCGCCGCCGAGCACCAGAAGCCGCCGCCCGGCCGCGCGCGGGTCGCGGATCGCCGCGACGACGTCCGCTTCGCTTGCCGCCTGACACGCGAAGCGCGCGCGCACGTCGAAGCCGAACGTGTTGTGCGCGCGCAGCGGATAGCCGGCGCTGAACCATACGGGCGGCGCGGCGGACGACACGGCGGCGGAAACGGAAACGGACATCGCAGCGGAACCCGGGCGGAACTGAGAGCGGAACGGAAATGACGGGAAAGACCGGCCACGATCGCGGCCCGGCAGCCTTGGGCAAACGGGGGCGCGCCGGTAAAATGGCGTCGGTCCGTGATTATAGCGAGTGCGCGGCGCTCGCCGGCGTCGCGCGCATGCGCACCGCGGCCGCCGACGCCGCACTACTGGGAGAATGCAATGCCATCGTTTGACGTCGTCTGCGAAGCCAACATGATCGAAGTGAAGAACGCGATCGAGCAGTCGAACAAGGAAATTTCCACGCGCTTCGACTTCAAGGGCTCGGACGCGCGTGTCGAGCACAAGGAACACGAACTGACCGCATTCGCCGACGACGAGTTCAAGCTCGGCCAGGTGAAGGACGTGCTGCTGTCGAAAATGGCGAAGCGCAACGTGGACGTGCGCTTTCTCGACTACGGCAAGATCGAGAAGATCGGCGGCGACAAGGTGAAACAGGTGATCACCGTGAAGAAAGGCGTGTCCGGCGACCTCGCGAAGAAAATCGTCAGGCTCGTGAAGGACAGCAAGATCAAGGTGCAGGCCAGCATCCAGGGCGACGCGGTGCGCGTGTCGGGCGCGAAGCGCGACGACCTGCAAGGCGTGATCGCGATGCTGCGCAAGGACGTCACCGACACGCCGCTCGACTTCAACAACTTCCGCGACTGACACCGCATGGACAGCGCGCGGTCACCGCGCCGCGACCGCTGCGGCCGTGCGCGCGCGGCCGCCGTCCTTCATGAACGGATGCTCGACGAAGCGGAACGTCACGAGCGACACACCGACGGTCGCCGCGCCGATCAGCGTCGTGACGCCCGCATAGCCGAGGTCGCCCAGACCCGCAACCGGCATCGCGGCATTCAGCAGTTGCAGTCCTGCATACAGCAGCACGCCGTGCGTCAGATACACGCTGTAGCTGACGAGCCCGAGCACGCGGGCGGGCCGCGCCGTCAGTACGCCGAACAGCCCGTTGCCATACAGCGCGCACACGAATAGCGGCAACAGCAGCAGCGACTGCGCGACGCCGTAGCCGCGCGCCGGCGGCAGCGCGGTCATGGCCAGCGCGCCGAGCGCAGCCAGCGCCGCGAGCGGATGCCGCAGTCGCGGCGCATGCGGCCAGCGCAGATGGATCAGCGCGACGAGTGCGCCGGACAGGAAGTTGACGATCACCGCGTCCACGCGCAGCACGACCACGAGGACCAGCGTGGCGGCGGCGAGGAGCGGCGCACGGCGCGGCGTCGCGAGCCACGCGACGGCCGGCAGCGCCGCGTAGAAAATCCATTCATAGCGCAGCGTCCACATCGCCGGGTCGATCAGCACCGTTTGCCTGAGGCCGTTCAGGTTGCCGTGCCCGAGCACGCCGAGGCCGAGCCATTTGAACGCGTTGACCGCGAGCGTCGCCGGCGGCTCGCGCAGCGTCCAGCCGGTCTTTTGCCCGACGACGACGAAGATCGCCGCGGTCACCAGCAGATACAGCGGCGCGAGGCGCCGCAGCCGCGCCGCGTAGAGCCGTTTCCAGTCGATTCGTCCGCGCGCCGCACACACCTTGCGCGTGAACAGGAAGCCGGTGATCGTGAAGAACAGCGCGACGGGCACACGTCCGCACAGCGTGTAGACGACCGAATCGGGCCACGTCCACACGCCGGTCGCGTACCAGCCGGCGCTCGACGCCGCATGCGTGAGAAACACCGCGAACGCGAGATAGCCGCGCAGACCGTCCAGATGGCCGAAGCGCGCGGCGCCGGCCGCGCGGGTCGCGTCGCGGAAGAAAGCGACGCGGCGCGCCGCGAGCGCCGCCGTCGCGAACGCGACGCCGGCCGCGACGCAGCCGGCCCAGAGCGGAAGGTGCGAGGTCGCCATCGCGCGCGCTTCACAGGGAGGTGCACCGAGGATAGCAGCGGCGCATCGGCGGGCCGGCCCGCTGGCGAGCGGATGCGCAGATTTGTCCGACGCCGCCGACGATCGAGCCGCCGCCAGCCGCCCGTTCGACTTTCAGCCGGTTGACGAACAACCGGCGGACGCGCCGCTCACGGCCGCGGCGAGTCGCCGTCCGCCTGCCGCTTGCGGCGATCGCCGATGCGGCTTTCGGTGCCCGAGAGCAGTTTCGAGATGTTCGCCCGATGCCGCCAGAACAGCAGCACGCTCATTGCGAGTATCGCGAGCGACACCGCGCTCGGCCCGAACAGGAACACGTCGAACACCGGCGCGAACACCGCGGCCGCCAGCGCCGCGAGCGACGAGTAGCGGAAAAAGAACGCGATGATGAGCCACGTGAGCAGGGTCGCGGCGCCCAACAGCGGATGGATCGCGAGCAGCACGCCGGCCGCGGTCGCGACGCCCTTGCCGCCCTTGAAGCGGAAGAACACCGGGAACAGGTGGCCGACGAACACGGCGATCGCGGCGAGCGCGATCGCGTGACTGCCGAGTCCGAAGCGCGGGCCGAAGCGCACGACGAGCCATACCGCGAGCCAGCCCTTGAGCGCGTCGCCGATCAGCGTCAGCACCGCGGCCTTCTTGTTGCCGCTGCGCAGCACGTTGGTCGCGCCGGGGTTGCCGGAACCGTACGAGCGGGGGTCGTCGAGTCCCATCGTGGCGCTGACGACCACGGCGAACGAAACGGAGCCGATCAGATAGGCGAGAACGGCGACGATCAGGTTGTACATGCGCAAGACCCGTATTGGAATAGGAGCGCGCGACGGACGGCCGGCCGGGCCGCGCCGCCGCGCGCGAAGGCGCTCATTCTACCGAAGCCGCACGCGGAGGCGGCGGGCGGCCCGGTGTGCGCGGGGTGTCCCATATGCCGTGCGCCGCATCACTCGACGCTCGCGCAGTTCACCGGCTTCGCGCCGAGCAACGGCTCGAGCACCGACGGCGCGACGCTGACCAGAAATCCGCGCCGGCCGCCGTTCAGATAGATTTCGTCGAGGTCGAGAATCGACGCCTCGACGTACACCGGCATGGCCTTGCGCGTGCCGAACGGCAACGTGCCGCCGACCAGATAGCCGGAATGGCGGTTCGCGACTTCCGGCTTGCACGGCTCGACGCGTTTCGCGCCGATCTGCCGCGCGAGGTTCTTCGTCGACACCTTGCGGTCGCCGTGCATCAGCACGATCAGCGGCTTCGCGTGTTCGTCCTCCATCACCAGCGTCTTGACCACGCGATGCTCGTCGACGCCGAGTTGCCGCGCGGACTCCGCGGTGCCGCCGTGCTCGACGTAGTCGTACGGATGCTCGCCGAACGCGACGCCGTGACGGCGCAGCAGTTGCGTCGCCGGCGTCTCCGATACGTGTTTCGATTTGCTCATCGGCGCATTGTAATGCGTGGCATGCTCGCGCCCGGCTGCGCGCCGGCCGGCGCGAGCGTCAGCGTGTGGACCGCCGGGCCGGGCAGGAACGGCGCCGCGTCGCCATGCACCCATGTCTCGTGTCCGGCGAGGAAGTACGGCGACGCCGGGTTGCCCGACTGACCGCCCGGCATCTGGAACAGTCCGTCCTGCTCGCGCCCCGGCGACACCGAAAAGCGCTCGGACGCGCCGAACGTCGGCGTCTGCACGCGCGGCAGGTTGATGTCGCCCGGCAGCGGATCGCGCGGCGCGCTCAGCCAGCCGCGCGCCCACGGCAGCCACGCCAGCAGCAGCCGCGCGAACGGATGCGCGATCGCCGCGCGGTTGCGATCGCCCCAGCGCGCGTCGTCCAGCGCGGTGCCGTCCGGCAGCGCGGCGATCGCGTGGTCGATCCGGTCGAGCATGAACGTGCGCCAGTCCGCGAAGGGCCGCGGCATCCACGCGTGATGGTCGGCCAGTGTCTCCATCGTCGCTTCGTAGCGTGTATTGGCCACGCGATAGCCGAGCGTCGGCGCGATCCCATGCATCTGCCGGTCGAGCGCGCCGAACCACGCGTCGTAGCACGCATCGTGGAACGCGCGCAGCAGCCGGTAGCCGACCGCATCGGCGTCCGCGCGGCCGTTCCAGCCGGCGACGAGCCGCCGGAACGCCGCGCGTTGCGGATGACCGTTCAGCGCGCGTGCATCGAGCGCGTCGAGCGCCGCGCGCCGCCACGGTTCGATCCACAACGCGCGGTCGTCGGTCTGCACCGACAGCAGGTCGCGCTCGGTCGCGGCCGGCAGCGCGAGCAGATCGTCGCGGATCTGCGTCGCGCGCGCGCCGAGGTCCGCGCCGCCGTCACCGATGCGCCGCGCGTCCGGCAGCGGCAGCACCCGGTTGTTCGCGGTCCAGATGCGGCCGGCCGGCGGATCGGCGCGCAGCGGATACGCGTCGGGCGACAGATGGCCGTGCCAGCCGATGTACGCATCGGATTCGAACGGCAGACCCGAAAGCGCCGGCGCATCGGCAAAGCGCGGCAGCGGCCCGGCGAGCGTCCAGCCGATGTGACCTTGCGCGTCGGCGACTGTGAAGTTCTGCGTCGGCACGCCGAAGGTCGGCGCGGCGCGCAGCGCATCGGCTACGTTCGTCGTGCGTTCGAGTTGCAGCAGGTTCAGGTTGACCGCCTGCGGATCCTGCGCGACCCAACGCAACGCATACGTATGCGGACCGGCGACGATCGCCGGTCCCCAGCGCGTCTGCACGACCGGCAGATCGACGCTCGCGCCGCCGTTCACGTCGATGCGCTGATGGATCACGCGCGCCGTCCCGGTGCCGCCGCCGGGCACGCGGTAGCGCAACGGGTCGTCGCCGTCGCGTCGCAGTTCGATCAGATCGACGAAGCGGCCGTAGCTGTTCGTGAACGCCCACGCGATCCGGCCGTTGCTGCCGGCGACGACGAGCGGCGCGCCGGGCAGGCTGACGCCGGTGATGCGCCGCGTGCCGCCGTCCGGCGCCGGATAGACCAGCGACAACCGATACCAGAGGTTCGGCAGCGACAGCCCGAGGTGCATGTCGTTCGCGACGAGCGCGCGGCCGTTGCCGCCGTGCGCGCCGTCGACCGCGAAGCCGTTGCTGCCGGCCATCGAATCGACCGCGCGGCCGGCGTCGGCGAACCCGCCGGGCACGCCGTCGAACGTCGCGGCGACTCGCGGCTCGATACCGGCCGCAGGCGGTGGACGGTCGAGCCACGGCGGACGCGTCGGGGGCACCATAGTGGGCGACACAGC
>Ga0164242_10003260_pt1 | contig 18577 bp, 18 predicted proteins | sample OricomgcompostMG_FD_108783 | JGI IMG/M metagenome (GOLD analysis project Ga0164242, IMG submission 108783) | Miracle-Growth compost microbial communities from Emeryville, California, USA - Original compost - Miracle growth compost (MG) ... | reverse complement strand
GGGATCTGGGTCATGGCGTGCTCCTCCGGAGTCGGCCGGGCGGTACCAGGGATCGGTGATCCGCATCACGGCAACATCGATACGGTAGGAGCGCCGAGGCACCCTGGACATCGCTGCGGGGCGGAATCCGTCCGGGATACCAGACTGGCCCGCCTCCCTTGGCAGCGACCTCGTTCGCGGCACTCAGCCCTGCGGACTCGCCCCGTGCAGCCGGGACGTGAAGGCGCCCGCCGCGCGCCGCAACGCGGAGACGATCCCCTGCACCGCCGCGGCGTCGAGCCGGTGCGTCAGGTACGTGACCGCGACCGCCGCGACCGGCAGCCCCCTGTGGTCATGGACGGCGACGCCGACCGAGGCGAAGTCCGGCGTGACGTCCCCGTCCTCCACGGCCCAACCCCGCTCGCGCGTGCGCGCCAACTCCTCTCGCAACTCCCCCGGCGAGCGCACGTTGCCGAGCTCGGTGCGGGCGGCGAACGCCTCCTTGCCCGGGTAGAGCGCCCTCACCTGTGCCGCGGGCAGGTCCGCGAGCATGCAACGCCCGCTGGCCGTCAGGTGCGCGGGGATGCGCACGCCCACGTCGGTCACCAGGGAGGGACGGTGCATGGCACGCTCCTCCACCACGTAGACCACCTCCTTGCCGTCCAGGACGGCCAGGTGCGCGCTCTCCCCCACCTCGTCCACGAGCGCGCTGACCAGCGGCGCGCCCAGGCGGGCCAACGGGTCCTGGCGCACGTAGCCGGAGGAGAGTTCGAAGGCGCTGACGCCGAGTCCGTAGAGGTGCTCCTCCGGCAGGTGCACCACGAACCCGTGCTCGGCCATGACGGCCAGCAGGTGGTAGACGGTGGAGCGTGGCAGCCCCAGTTCCCTGGCGACCGCAGCGGCGGAGGCGGGACGCTGGCGGCTGGCCAACCACCCCAGGATGCGCAGGGTGTGCTCCGCCGCGGGGACCTTCGATGCCATGGCGCCAGTCTGGCATGTGGGACACCCCGGCTCGCGGGGTGGGCACCCGCGTGGGAGAATCATCAACCGTGAGTTTCTGTCATCCCAGACAGAACCCACGGGTATCGCCCCTGGCCCGGGCCGGGATGCGTTGAGGTGGGTGGAGCGTGATCGCCATCACCCCTACAGACCATTCCGGAGGAGGCCAGATGAGAACGTCGGAACGCGGCCAAGGCCGTCCTGCCACTCAGGCGGACCCGAGCACAGCAGCAACGATCGAGAGGGTGGCCGTGGGCGCCTCGCAGCACTTCGCCCCGGCGGATCCCGACAACGGGCTCCGGCGCGGGCTGAGCATGCGCCACATCCAGTTCATCGCCCTCGGCTCCGCCATCGGCACCGGCCTGTTCTACGGCTCGGCGAGCGCCATCCAGACCGCGGGACCCCTGGTCCTCGTGGCCTACCTCATCGCCGGCGCCGCCGTCTTCATGGTCATGCGCGCCCTCGGCGAGATGGCCGTGCGCCACCCGATCCCGGGCTCCTTCGGCAAGTACGCCGACCGCTTCCTGGGCCCCTTCGCCGGCTTCGTCACCGGCTGGACCTTCGTCTTCGAGATGATCGTCGTGGCCATCGCGGACGTCACCGCCTTCGCGGTCTACATGGGCTTCTGGTTCCCCGACACCCCCAAATGGATCTGGGTGACCGCGGTCATCCTGTTCATCGCCGGCATCAACACCCGCCACGTCAAGGTCTTCGGCGAGCTCGAGTTCTGGCTGAGCATCGTGAAGATCGGCGCCATCATCGCCATGATTCTCGGCGGTGCCATCCTGCTGTTCATCGGCATGCTGCACGGCTCCGACCAGGTCGGCGTGCACAATCTCGTCACGCACGGCGGCTTCGCCCCCAAGGGCGGCGAGGGACTCTTCGCGGCGCTGGCCGTGGTCGTGTTCGCCTTCGGTGGCGTGGAGACCATCGGCATCACCGCCGGCGAGGCGCAGGATCCGGGCCGGGCCATCCCCCGCGCCATCAACTCGGTGCCCGCCCGCGTGCTGCTCTTCTACGTGGCGACCCTGGCCATCATCATGGCGCTGGTCCCGTGGGACCAGATCACGGGCGGCTCCAGCCCGTTCGTGCAGATCTTCTCCCAGCTGGGCATCCCCGCCGCCGCGACGATCCTCAACGTCGTGATCATCACCGCCGCCATCTCCGCCATCAACGCGGACACCTTCGGCGCCGGACGCATGCTCTTCGGCCTGGCCAAGCAGGGCCACGCACCCAAGGTCTTCTCCTCCATCTCCCGCAACGGCGTGCCCTGGATGGCCGTGGTGGTCATGTGCGCAGCGCTCGGCGTCGGTGCCGTGCTGAACTACGTCATCCCGGACGACGTCTTCGAGGTCATCGCCTCCCTGGCCACGTTCGCCACCGTGTGGGTCTGGCTGATGATCCTGCTCTCCCACCTGGCCATGCGCCGCGAGATGAAGGCGAAGGGCCTGCCCGAGTCCTCGTTCAAGGTGCCGTGGTGGCCCGTGGGCCCCCTCCTCGCACTCGCCTTCATCGTGCTCGTGATCGTGCTGCTCGCGGTGTACGCGGACACCCGCGTCTCGCTGTTGGTCGGCGTGATCTGGCTGGCGATCCTCGGTGTGGTCTACCTGCTCACGCGACGCGGGCGCGAGGCGCGCCTGGCCGCCGTCGGGCCGGATGGTGACACCGAGGAGGCCTGAGGCCCACCCCGAACGGAGAGGTCCCCCTGCGCCACAGCGCAGGGGGACCTCTCCGTTCGGGTCCGGGCCGGCGGACGCGCGCCCGCCCGTGCCCCGCGAACGGGTACGCCCCGATACCGCCCGCGCCCCGATACCGCCCGCGTCAGAGCACCGGCTCCCGCAGCCGCGAGCGCGGCTCGACCCCCGTGGACCAGACCGATGCCACGAGCCGGGAGAGCCGCGGTCCCAGCGGGCGCTCCACGAAGCGGTGCACGCACCATGCGGCCAGGAGCACGGCGGTGAGCGTCAGCGCGAGGACCCAGCGCGCCGGGAGCCATGGCGAGAGGTGGTCGATCAGGAACCACCCGGGGACCTCGTGCAGCAGGTAGACCGGGTAGGTCAGGGCGCCGGCCGCCGTGAGCCACGCCCACTGCACGCGCGCAGCGCGGGTGAACAGCACGGCGGCGAGGAGGCCGAAGAAGCCGAGGACGCAGGCCACGTACACGGCGGCAGGGACGTGGATGCCGGTGACCTGCTCGGTCTGGCCGGGCAGCGCCAGCGCCGTGGCCCAGGCGGACTGCGCGGCGGCTGCGGCCAGCACCACCAGCCGCCACCGGGTGAGGCCGTGCTGGGCGATCAGGTGCAGCATCATCCCGCCCGCGAACAGGCCGCAGTACGTGGGCGTCAGCGCCCAGTCACGGTAGCTGTCGGTGGCGGGGATCCCACCGATCACGATCACGAGGGCGCCCGCCGCGATCCACGCGGCGCAGAAGCCCGTCCAGGCGCCGGGGCCGGGCTCGGTGCGGACGCTGCCAGGCACCTCGCCGCGACGCCTGGCCGCCCGGGCGATGCCCCACCGCAGCACCGCGCGCACCAGCAGCAGCATCACGTAGAAGCGCGCCTCGATCCACAGCGTCCAGTACACACCGTCCACCCACGGCGCCCCGTGCAGCGGAGCGCCCACCAGGGTGAGGTTCCAGCCCAGATCGCCCCAGGTCAGGCCCGACTGCGGCGTGCGCCAGAGGAGCATCTGCAGCAGGCCGCTGAGCAGCACGGCCACCCAGAGCGCCGGCATGATCCGGCCGATGCGCGAGCCGAGGAACCGCCCCGTGCTGCGCCCCTGCAGGCTGCGGAAGACCACGAGTCCGGAGAGCAGGAAGAAGAGTTGCACGCCGAGGTCGCCGAGGACAGTGATGTGCGAGAGCGTTGGCCACACCTGCGCGGCCTGCCCCGTGCCGAAGTACCCGTGATGCCAGGCCGTGTAGTGGAAGAGGACCACGGCCAGGGCGGCCACGAGCCGCAGGCCGTCCAGGAGCGCAAGGCGGGGCCCCTTCCCAGCGCCCGACGCAGCGGGCTCGCCTCCCGCCCGCGTCCGGCGGGCGGGAGCGTGGTCGCGGTGGGCTGCGGTGCCACCCGCCGCCTCCGTTCCCCCTGTGCCGGGGGCCATCGATCCGGTGCGGGCCGTCGCCGCGGTCGCACTGGTGGTGGCCGTGTCTGGTGGGGCCTGCGTGGACATGATGCTCCTGGTCTGGGGTCCGGCCGGGGCGTCCCGACCTGTCTCCACCGTGGCACCGCTCGCCTGGTCCCCGCAGCCGAGAACCGCGTGATCCCGGGGTTTCACAGCCCCGCCTTATCCACTCACGGGCGCGGCACGGTCGCCTGACAGGAGGCACTGGCGCGCTCCTCAGCCGAGCCTCAGGCGCGGCATCGACGCACGGTGACCCCACGCCGTCGGGCACCGCATCCCCCCCGGAACTGACGTGCGCCCTGCTGAACCGCCCCTCCGCCCTGCGGTTACTTCCCCGTATTGCGGTCGCAACCGGCAGATCCAACCGCAATACGGGGAAGTAACCGCACGGGGGATCAGGACCGCATTCCTCACCCTCGGTTATCCACAGGTGGCGACGGGGACGGATGCGCAGGAGGCGGGCGCTCGTGACACTGAAGGGCATGCTCGATCCTCTCCCCGTCCTGCGCAGACTCGGCGGAGTCGCCTCCGTCAGGACGCTGCATCAACACGGCTTCACCTCTCACGCCTTGGCACAGGCTGCGCGCGAACGGCGGATCCGACGCGTCCGCCGTGGGCTCTACGCCGACCCGCAGCTTCCGCTGGCGGTGCTGGTGGCCGCGCTGCACAGTGGGGCACTCACCTGCGTCTCGATCCTGGAGCTCAAGGGCGTGTGGCTTCTCCACGCCGCGGACCACGTGCATGTGTGGCTCCGACCTCACACACATCCGACGGAGCATGAGGGCTGTGAATGCGTGACGCATTGGGGCCCCGGCGCGCCGAGGTACGGGATGGCCAGCGTGCCGGATGCGCTGGTCCAGTTGCTGCGTTGCCAGGGCGACGAGGCCTTCTTCTGCGCCTACGAGTCGGCGTGGAACCGCCGACTGCTCAGCTCGGCCGACAGGGCCCACGTCAAGGCATCGATCCCGGCGGACGCCCGCTGGATGGTGGACCTCGCCAGACCCGACGCCGGGAGCGGCCTGGAGTCCCTGACCCGGCTGCGGCTGCATCCGTTCGGGCTTCACGTGCAGAGCCAGGCGAACATCCTGGGCATCGAGTTCGTCGATCTGCTCATCGAGGATGCGGTGATCGTGGAGGTGGACGGTCGGCGCAATCACGAGACCCCGGAGCGCCGTCACAACGATCTACGTCGCGATGCCATGGCCTCGGAACTGGGGCTGGAGACACTGCGCTTCGACTACGCGCAGGTGGTGCACACCTGGGAGCAGGTGCAGGCGTCGGTCCTGGCCGCCGTGGCGCGGGCGAGGGCCCGGCGGTAGCCCGCCCTGCGGTTACTTTCCCGTATTGCGGTCGCAACCGGCAGATCCAACCGCAATACGGGGAAGTAACCGCACGGAGGAGGTGGCGGTGAAGGCCGCGCGGCCCGCTCAGGGGGCCGTGTAGCGGTGCTCGGGCCGGCCGCGCTGGCCGTAGCGCAGGTTCAGCCGCAGCCGCCCCTCCCGCGCCAGTTGGGAGAGGTAGCGCTGGGCCGTGGCGCGGGAGACACCCACGGCCTCCGCCACCTCGGTCACGGTCAGCTCCCCCTGCGCACCCGTCACCGCGGCCAGCACCGAGGCCTCGGTGGGTGCGGGCGTGGAGCCCACCTCCTCGGCTCCCCCGAACATGACCCGGCCGGCTCGTTCGATCCCGGCCTGGTCCAGGACGCGGGCCGAGGCCAGGATCCTGCGGTAGCGCGCGTAGGCCCGCAGCTTCGACGCGAGCGCTGTGGGTTCGAAGGGCTTGACGAGGTACGCCATGGCTCCGCGACGCAGGGCCGTCCGCACCGTCTCCGCCTCGGCTGCGGCGGAGAGCATCATGACGTCGGCATCGAGCTCGGCGAGCAGCTCCAGTCCGGAGACCTGCGGCAGGTGCACGTCCAGCAGCACCAGGTCCGGCTGCTCCGCCCGCACCCGCGCCTGCACACGCCGGCCATCCGGCTCCGGTTCCAGTGCCGTGAACCCCGGCACCGCGTCCACGTACTGCGCGTGCATCCGCGCCACGTAGAAGTCGTCATCCACCACCAGCACGGTGTAGTCGGCCCCGCGCTCCGCCTCCCGGCTCATCGTCCTCCGCTCCGCTGCACGCGCCCGGCGCGCATGCCATCCATCGTCTCGTCCTCCGCCATCACCTGCGGCAGCCGCGCGCAGAACACCGCGCCGAGCTGCACGCCGTCCTCGTCGGTTCCACCGCCTGCGTCAGCCAACCACACGTCGCCGCCACGGCGCCTGGCCAGCCGCCGTGCCAGGGCGAGGCCGATCCCGTGACCGTGCCCAGCGGCGTCGGGCAGCTCCTGCCCCGTGACCCCCTCCGCGAAGATGTCCGGACCCGAGCCCACGCCGGGGCCGGAGTCCACCACGGCCACGTGCAGCGTGGTGCCGTCCTGGAGCAGGTCCACCTCCACGCGTCCCGGCCCCGACTCCCCCGCCGCTCGCACCGCGTTGTCCACCAGATTGCCCAGCACCGCCGTGACGTCCTGCGCCGCCACGAGCGTCCCGGTGACCGCGGACTGCTCGCCGACCACCACCTCCACGGAGGCCTCCGCCGCCTGCACGGCCTTGGCCCCCAGGAACGCGGCCAAGTAGGTGTCCGTCACCAGTTCCAGGTGCTCCACGTCCGCGCCGGCCGCCGGGACCCCCGTGAGCATGCCGAGGTACTGCGTGGCTTGGTCCACCGCGCCGGTGGCCAGCAGTCCGTGCAGCGCATGGAGGCGGTTGGCGAATTCGTGCCGCTGCACACGCAGGGCCTGCGCCATGGTCTCCACGCCCTCCAGCCGGGTGCCGAGGTCCTCCACCTCCGTCAGGTCCCGCAGCGTGAGCACGGCGCCGAGGTCGCGTCCGTCCTGCTCCACTGCCCGCCTGGCCAGCACCACCACGCGATCCCCCACCGCCAGGCGCAGCGGGCCCGCCGCCCCGTCCTCCACGGCTCGGCGCAGCGACACCGGCCATTGATCCGGCGAGCGGGACCCCAGTAGCTCCTCCGCCGCGGAGTTCAGCACCGTGACCTCGCCCCCGGGACCCAGGCCCACCACGCCCTCGCCCACGCCGTGCAGCACCGCCTGCTGGTCCCGGACCAGCTGCGTGATCTCCTCCGGGCCCAGCCCCAGCGTGGCCCGGCGCAGCCGCCCGGCCAGCCACCAGCCGAGCAGTGCCGCGAGGAGCAGGGCCAGCGCACCCACGCCGAGCAGCGGGAGCATGGCGGCCCGCGCCTCGTCCCCCACCGAGTTCACGCCGATCCCCGCGTTCACCTCGCCGACCACCCGCCGTGGGGCATCGGAGGACCAGACCGGGACCTTGGCGCGCACGGAGTCCCCGAGCGTGCCCGTCTCCCGCAGCACGTGCTCATGCCCGTCCAGTGCCTGCGGCTCGGTGCTCACGTGAGAGCCGATCAGTGAGGACGTGGGGTGGCTCAGCCGCAGCCCGTCCGCGTCGGTGATGACCACGAACAGGAGGTCGGCCGCATGCTGCGCGTCCGAGGCCGTGCGCTGCAGTTGCCCCTTGCGCAGCGCGGCCGGATCGATGCCCGGATCCTCCGTCTGGGCCGTGACCTCGGCGCGGATGTGCGGGTCGGAGGCGAGCACGCGGGCCGTGCGCAGCGCCTGCTCGTCGGCCTGCCGCCACGCCTCCTGCCTGGCCAACCAGGCGGACACGCCCAGCGCCACCGCGAGCACCACCAGGACGGCCACGACCTGGGTGGCGACGAGACGACCCGTGAAGGTGCCCCGGCGTGCGCCACGCGCCGGTCCGGAAGGGTCCCCACCCTGTCCGGGGGCTCGTGTCCTGCTCATGCGCACCAGCGTAGGCGTGGCGGCCGCCGCCCCGCCCCGGCGCACCGTCCCCCACGCCACTGAGCACAAAGATCTTTTCGCATAGATCGACTCGAGCGCACTCGGTGCACACAATCCGTGTCGCCCGTCACAGCCACCCCTACTCTCATGGAGACCGCGTGACGCCCATCACCTGATGCCCGTCCGCCACGAATCACCCACCAGCACTCACAAGCACCGGAGGAATCCCCATGTTGGTCATCCTCGGCTTCCTCATGATCCTCGTCTTCATGGTGTTGATCATGACCAAGCGCCTGACACCGCCCCTGGCCCTGATCATCGTCCCCACCGTCTTCGGCCTGTTCGCCGGCGCCGGCCTGGGCATCGGCGACATGGTCATGGACGCCGTGAAGTCCATGTCCTCCACGGCCGCCCTGCTGATGTTCGCCATCATCTACTTCGGCCTCATGGTGGACGTGGGCCTGTTCGACAAGCTCGTCTCCGGCATCCTGCGTGTGGCCGGCCGCGATCCGGTGAAGGTCGTGGTGGGCACCGCCGTGCTGGCGGCCGCTGTCTCCCTGGACGGCGACGGCTCCACCACCTTCATCATCGTCACGGCGGCCCTGCTGCCGATCTACCAGAGGATGAAGCTCTCCCCGGTGGTCCTGACCTGCACGGCCGGCCTCGCCAACGGCACCATGAACATCGTCCCGTGGGGCGGCCCCACGGCCCGCGCGGCCGCCGCACTGCACGTGGACGCCTCCGCGATCTTCGTCCCCATGGTCCCTTCCCTGGTGATCGGCATGCTGCTGGTCCTCTTCTTCGCGTGGCGCATGGGCCACATGGAGCGCAAGCGCCTGGCCGCCGCAGGCGAACTGATCTGGGACCGTTCCGGTGCCGTCATCGACGCGGCCCGTCATGAGCCCGGTGCGGAGGCGGTCACGGAGGGTGCCGCTGGGGGCACTTCGATGCACGACGCCGTCGGTGCGGCTTCCGCGCACAGCGCCCACACGGCGCAAGGCAGCGCAGGCAACGACTCGGAAGCCGCGCCGCGCCGCATGACCGTGGGCGGGCGCACCCTGACCCGCGTGGAGCCGGACCCGGAGCGGGAGGCCGACTACGAGGACGGCGCGGGTGGCGCGCTGACGGACACGGCGCTGGACCCCAACCGGCCCTCGATGCGCCCCAAGCTGCTCTGGTTCAACCTGGCGCTGACCGTGGTGATCCTGGTGCTGCTGGTCATGGACCAGCTGCCGCTGCCGTACCTGTTCATGGTGGGCTCCGCCGTGGCGCTGCTGGTCAACTTCCCCAAGGTGAAGGACCAGGCGAAGATGTTGGCCTCGCACGCCGGGGCGATCATCGCGGTGGTCTCCATGGTCATGGCCGCGGCCGTGCTCACGGGTGTCCTGGACGGCACGGGCATGGTGGATGCGATGTCCAAGTGGCTCGTGGCGGTCATCCCCGCCTCGTGGGGCCCGTACATGGCGATCATCACCGGCATCATCTCGATCCCGGCCACGTTCCTCATGAGCAACGACGCGTTCTACTTCGGCATCCTGCCGGTCCTCTCCGACACGGCAGCGCACTACGGCATCCCGGCCGTGGACATGGCGCGCGCCTCCATCACCGGCCAGCCGGTGCACCTGCAGTCCCCGCTGGTCCCGGCGATCCTGCTGCTGGTCTCGTTGGCCGGCGTGAACCTGGGCGACCACCACAAGAAGGTGCTGTGGCGTGCCCTGATCATCGCCCTGGTCATGCTGGTGGTCGGCGTGGTGATCGGGGTGATCGGGATCGGGCACGCGGCAGGCTGATCCACCTGTCGCGGGGACCCGTTGACCCTCGCGATGACCCCTTGACGTGGCCCGGCTCCGGGCGCACGGTGAGCGCATGGACACGGCGGTAGACGTCGAGGCGCTCACGGTGCGGCGGGGCCGGGCCACGGTCTTCTCCGGGCTCCATCTGCAGGTACGGTCCGGCGCGGTGACCGGCGTGCTCGGGCCGTCCGGCTGCGGGAAGACCACGCTGCTGCGCAGCATCGTGGGGGTCCAGAAGGTCGCCGCGGGAGAGGTGACGGTGCTGGGGGAACCGGCCGGTGACCGGACGCTGCGCAGCCGCGTGGCGTATGCGACGCAGGGGTCGGCCGTGTACGCGGACCTGACGGTGCGCCAGAACCTGCGCTACTTCGCTGCGGTCCTCGGGCTGCACGGTTCCGCCGCCCGCCAGGTGGTGGAGCGCACCGTGACCCGCGTGGGCCTGGGTGAGCAGGCGGACCGGCTGGTGAGCGGTCTGAGCGGAGGGCAGGCCGGGCGCGTGTCCCTGGCCGTGGCCCTGCTGGGGGATCCGCAGCTGCTGGTGCTGGACGAGCCGACCGTGGGGCTGGACCCGGTGCTGCGCGCGGAGCTGTGGGAGCTCTTCCGCTCCCTCGCGGACGCCGGCGTCACCCTGATCGTCTCCAGCCACGTGATGGACGAGGCGCTGCGCTGCGACCGGCTGCTGCTGTTGCGCCAGGGGCAGCTCATCGCCGACACCACGCCGGACGGCTTGCTCTCCTCCACCGGCACCCACGATCCGGAGGCCGCCTTCCTGGCCCTGGTGCGCGCGGAACCGGGTGCGGCATGAACGTGCTGGTGATCGGGGCGGGCGTGCGGCGCGTGCTCTCGCAGTTGCGGCACGACCCGCGCTCCGTGGCGCTGCTGCTGGTGGCGCCGAGCCTGCTGGTGGGCCTGTTCGCGTGGCTGTTCACGGACCAGGCCGGGGTGTTCGACCAACTCGGGGCCCCGCTGCTGGCCCTCTTCCCCTTCGTGGTGATGTTCCTGATCACCTCCATCACCATGCTGCGCGAGCGCCGCTCGGGGACCCTGGAGCGGCTCATGAGCATGCCGTTGCACAAGGCGGACCTGATCCTCGGCTACGCGTTGGCGTTCGGGGCGCTGGCGGTGCTGCAGGCCCTGGTGACCCTGAGCTTCGCCGTGGCGGTGTGCGGGCTCAGCGTGCAGGGACCGCGGTGGCAACTGGGGCTCGTGGCGGTGGTGGACGCGCTGCTCGGGACGGCACTGGGGCTGCTCGCCAGCGCGTTCGCCCGCACCGAGTTCCAGGCCGTGCAGTTCATGCCGGTCCTGATCTTCCCGCAGATCATCCTGGGCGGGCTCTTCATGCCCCGCGACGCGATGCCGGAGGTGTTGACGCGGATCTCCGACTGGCTGCCCCTGTCCTACGCGATCGATGCGACCACCGCGGTGGCCAGCGGCTCCGGCGGCTGGGACGTGGGCCGGCCCGTGCTGATCGTCGCCGCGTTCGCCGTGGGGTGCCTGGTGCTCGCGTCGTTGACGCTGCGGCGCCGCACGCCGTAGCGGCGCTCCCGGTGCCCGACGTCGTGGGGTCGGGTACCGCGCGAGCGGCGCCTGCGCGTCATTCCTCCCCGCTGGCCAGGCCCACCCAGTGCAGGCGCTCCTGGTGGGCGCGCGGGAGCGAGGCCACGATCAGGTCGTAGGAGTCCTCGATCAGGTCATGGATCTCGGCGTCGCTGAGCGTGCTGGGTGCGTCGCCGCCGAAGCGCAGCGTGTTCCAGTGCCGCTTGTTCATGTGATAGCCGGGAACCACTTCCGGGTGCTCTGCGCGCAGGCGCACCGCCAGGTCCGGCTCGCACTTCAGATTCAGCCGCGTGGCGCCGCCGGCATCGCTCCCACCCATGAGCAGCGCGAAGATCTTGCCCTGTTCCCCCGGCACGGCCCGCACCCGGTAGACAAGGGTCCCCGGCCCGAAGGGCTGGTCCTCGTAGGCACCGGTGAGCTGCAGGCACGCCTCGGCGAGCCGGTGCACCCGCTGCTTCGTCATCCTCGACCCCTTCCGAACGGCGTGCCGGGCTTCTCCACGGTACGTCCATGCCCTCACACCGCGCCCGCGATATCGACGAGTTGCTTCAGTGCAGCAGACGGCACACCTGCTCCTCGATCTGCTCTGGGCGCGTTCCCGTCCCTGCTGCGACGGGCCGGGTGGTGGCTGCCGGTGCAGGGGCCGCAGGTGCTCGACCTCCCGGATCCGTCGGGGAACAAGATCACCGTGAGCGCGGTCGCGCAGCTCGAACGGGAGCTGGGCGCGCCGGCCGAGGCGAAGGGGTGGACCCCCAGCGTGCGCAGCGACGCCCTGGCTGCCGGCCAGCCGGAGGACGCCGCGCCCGTTGAACAGCGCGCCACGTTCGCCGCGGCGCAGTGGAAGGCGCTGGCGGAGAACGCCGCTGCAGCGCTCCAGCCGTTGGTGATGGACTACTGAGACCCGACGGAGCTGTGCCGCCCACCTTGGCTGCGCGAAGAGCATCGCGCAGCCAAGGTGACCTCGCGCTGCGGACCGGCCCCACGGCGTCGGGCAGAGACACCGGACCGGGGACGGGACCGTGGCAGGAAGTGTCAGTCGATCTTGAGCTCCCCCATGGCCTCCCAGCCGTCCCCGTCCACCTGACGGGAGACGATCTTGGGGGTGTGCGCCAGCGCGGGACGCATGGCCTCGAGACCCTTGGCGAAGTGATCGGAGTTCACGTGGGCCTCGCCCGCGTCGTCGGCGAAGGCCTCCACGAGCACGTACTCCAGCGGGTCCTCCACCGAGCGGGACCACTCGAAGAACTTGTTGCCCGGCTCGGCGCGGGTGGCCTCGGTGAACTCGCGTGTGAGCTCGATGAAGGACTCCGCGTACTCCGGCTTGACCTGGTATTTCACGACGATGAAGATCATGGACTCACCCTATGACGAGACGCCGGGGCGTTTCAGCGCACGTGGGTGTGCCACATGTAGGCGTAGCCGCCCGTGTACTTCACCCGGTACCAGCCGCTGCGGCTGGTGTTGTGGGTGATCTTCACGGTGGAGCCCTTCTTCACCGTGGCGACCTTGCCCCAGCTGGTCCCTGCGCCGCGGTAGAGGGGCGTGGTGTTCACGGTCTTCTTGGAGCGATCCGGCACGTTGATGATACGGAAGCCCGGGGCCTTGGCCAGGTGCGACTTCCAGAGGTAGCCGGTGCCGCCCGCGTACTTCACCCGGTACCAGCCGGCCCGCGTGGTCTGGTGCGTGACCGTGATCTGGGTGCCGCGCTTGAGCGTGGTCTGCTTCCCCCAGGACGAGCCGGCCCCGCGGTAGATCGGGGAGGTGTTGGAGGTCAGCTTGTAGTAATCGGCCACGTTGCGATCGGCGAAGCCGGCGGCCCCCAGCGTGGAGGAGCGCACGTAGCCGACGTTCCCGTCCACCTTGATCCGTAGCCAGCCCGACTCGGTTGTCTTGTGCGTCACCGTCACGGTCTTGTCCCGCGCGACCACGAGCAGCCGCGGCGCCTTGGTGGAGGGCTGCACGTACAGCCCGGTCGCCGCGGTGGTGAGCTTGAGGTAGTCGGCCACGTCCTGGTTCTTCCACTGCACCACGGGCGTGGCCGCGGTCTGGATGACCCGCACGTCCGCGGCGACGTCGCGCCGCAGCTGGGGCAGCTTGGGGATGACGTACTGGCCGGGGCAGGCGGTGTAGGACGTGGTGGTGTGCCCCACGAGACGCGGGACGGTCACCGTGGTGCCGGCCTTGTAGCGGCTGGTGCTGCCGGGCAGCGCGTGGGACGTCAGCTTCACGCTGGTGGTGACGTCCACCCCGTACTGGTACGCCTTCCAGGCCAGCACCTTGCGCAGCGAGGTCATCATCGCCTTGCTCGGCGGCGTGATCTCGTAGTTGCCCAGGAGCGAGACCGCGAAGGTGTTGGTGTTGAAGCCGGCCGCGTGGGTGCCCATCGGCAGCGAGTCGAGCGAACCCCGCCGCCCCTCGTAGATGTTGCCGAACTTGTCGATCATGATGTGGTACCCCAGGTCGCCCCACTTGAGGACCTTGGTGTGGTACGCCCAGTCCGAGCGGATCTGCGCCTCCGCCTGCGCCTTGTTCGCGTAGTTGTTGGAGCCGGCGGTGTGGTGCACGTAGAACGCGTCGATGCGTTCGTTCTGCGACGCGGTGCTCGTCGCCGCCTCGTCCGGTCCCCAACTGGCACGCGTGTTGATCTTCGGCGTGTAGCCGGCCGGGACCTTGTAGCGGGGCGTGGAGAGCTTCTGCGCGGCGGCGGTGACGATCCGCGGGGCCGTCTGGGACGTGCGGGTCGTCTGCGTCGCGGACGCCTTGACGGCCTCCGTCCCGCCGTCCGAGACGAAGGCCATCTTCATGGCCCGCGGCGTCTCGTCACCGTCCACGTAGATGCGGGCCTGTGCGCCCTGGGCGTCGTTGATGAGCACGGGCTCGGTGCCGCGCAGGCTCCCGGCGCCCTCGACGACCTCCTGGTCCGTCCACGCGCCCCAGACGCCGTCCTTGAGCACGCGGACCTGTACGCGACGCACCACCTGGCCGGGAGTGTCGGTCCACGTGACGCCGGCGGCGGTGAACTGCTGCCCGGTCACCTTCTCCGTCACGGCCGGCGCGTCCCCGACGGGATCGGCCGGGTCCACGGCCACGTGGCTCACCTCGGTCTCGGGGACCTGCTCGGCGACGGGCGTCGCGGTCACGGCGGGCGCTGCCTGGGCGGACCCGGCCGCGTGCCCGGCGTGCCCGGCCTGCGCCAGGGTGCCCGACGACGCTGCGGGCAGGCTCGAGCGCGCTGCCGCACCGAGCGCTGAGGGCAGGGCGATCCCGGCCGCCAGGGCGGCTGCAGCGAGGGTCGCGGGGAGACCGACGGTGAACAAGGCGCGAGTGGATGACTTCACAAGAAGAGAATGGTTCCACAATTTCCGGAGAAAAGGGAGATCGGAACTCCTCGTGACTTTCCCTCAGAACGCAGGGAAGGAACATTCATAGGGTGGTGCATCGACACCCTTCGGAAACATCACACCGTACGCATCGCTACCTCCGCCGGCACGTCACCGGTTTCCCCCTCGGCCCGTCGCCTCCGTAGGCTGCGGACATGCCCACCACACCCCGAGACCCCACCCGTGGTTGGGGCCTGGTGGCGCTGGGTTCCTTCTCCGCGATCTCCCCGCTGTGCACGGACATCTACACGCCGTCTCTGCCGGAGGTCGTGGCGGACCTGGACACCACGGCTGCCGGGGTGCAGCTCACCCTGACCGGCTTCATGCTCGGCCTGGCCGTGGGGCAGCTCATCATCGGTTCGCTCTCCGACGCGCTGGGGCGGCGGCGCCTCCTGCTCCTGGGCGGCTTCGTCTGCGTCCTGGCGACGCTGGGCTGCGCCGTGGCACCGAACATCTCCACGTTCGTGGGCGTCCGCGTACTGCAGGGCTTCGCCGGTGCGGCGGGCGTGGTCCTGGCCCGCGCCATCATCGCGGACACGGCCGACCGCACGCGCGCTGCGCAGTTGCTCGGCGCCCTCGCCGCGATCGTGGGCATCGCGCCGGTCGCGGCTCCCCTGCTCGGCGCCGGGTTGGCCCACGCCTTCGGGTGGCGCGGCCTCTTCGTGGCGATCGCCGTGTTCATGACCGCCGTGACGCTGGTGGCGGTGCGCGCCGTCCCGGAGTCCCTGCCACCCGAGCGCAGGCATCCGCTCAGCCCGTCCCGCATGGCCCGCAGCATCGGCACCATCCTCACGCGCCGCGCCTACCTGGGCTACCTGCTCACCTTCGTGGCCGCGTTCGGCGCCTTCTTCTCCTACGTCTCTGCGTCCTCGTTCATCTACCGCACGCAGCACGGCTTCTCCGCGCTCGGCTACGGCGTGCTCTTCGCCGCGGGCGCGGCGTGCATGACGGCCAGCGCGCTGGTGGCCGCACGGCTGGCCGGACGGGTCCGCTACGACGCCATGCTCGCTGTGGGCACCACGGGCCTGGTGATCGGCGCCGCGGGCGCGTTCGTCGCCTCCCGCCTCGACACCCCGCTATGGCTGTTCATCCCCTCCACCCTGGTACTGACCACGTCCATGGGGCAGATCATGTCCAACGCCACGGCGCGCGCCCTGGCCCAGACGCCCGACGTCGCCGGCACCGGTTCCGCGGTCCTCGGCACCTCCCAGTTCCTCGCGGCCGCGATCGTGGCACCGCTGGTCGGCCTGGCCGGGGACGCGAGCCCGCACCCCTTCGGGATCGCGGTCATCGTGTGCGCCGTCCTCGCGGTGGCGGCCTTCCATCTCCTGGCCCGCCGCACCCCGCCGGAAGCGACTACCGAGAGCTCTCCGAAGAATCAGTAGTGGAACGCGCAAGAATCGGTAGTCGGAAGCGCACTGAAACGCGAATTCCTTGGGTACAACTATGGTCTGGTCGCGGGTGTCCGCGGCCGTTTCACTTGTGCGAAAGGCCGTCCATGCCCACCTCCTCCCTGCGTTCCCGTCGCGTCCGTGCCGTCGCCATCGGCGGTGTCGTCCTCGGCCTCGGTGCCATGGCCACCCTGGCCGCCTGGACTGATCAGGAATGGGCCACCTCGCCCTTCTCCTCCGGCCACTTCAACCTGGAGGGCTCCACGGATGGCAACGACTTCACCGACAATGCGTCCCTCGACGATGCTGCCGGCCTGACCTTCTCCACGGGCGCGGACAACCTGGCTCCGGGGCAGAGCGTCGCGAGCGCCTTCGACATCCGCCTCGGCGAGGGCACCACCACGGGTGCCACCATCGCCACCAAGGCCTCCGGGGACGGGGACAACTTGACGTACGGGATCCAGAAGCTGGCCGCCGGCGCAGAGTGCACGGCGAGCGCCACCGGCACCACAGTGGTGCCCGCCGGGGCCACCCTGGACTCCGCCGCCCGCGCCACGTCCTTCACGCTGGCGCAGCCCGCAGGCGATGAGGCGGGAGAAGCGGCTCACCTCTGCATCACCGTCACGGCAGGCAGCGAGCTGGAGCAGGGCAAGACCGGCACCGGCGTCTGGACGTTCACGGCCACCTCCAACTGAGCTGCGGCGACGGGTAGGGCATGGGTCGCCACAGCCGGGGAACCGGGCGGACGAGGAGCCGGACCTGGACCAGGAGCCGGGGCCGGGCGCTGATGGCCGGTGCAGGCGTGCTGGTGATCGGCGCGTGCGCGACGGCCGGCAGCACCCTGGCCGCGTGGACGGATGACGAGGCGGCGCAGGCGAGCTTCAGCTCCGGCGTCTTCGTGACCACGGGCCAGGTGAACAACGGGGCCGTGCAGACGACGTCGGCCCAGGACCCGAAGCAGCTGAGCTTCGACACCACGGTCACCGCGCTGCTCCCGGGTAGCTACGGCTACTCGTCCTTCACGGTGGGCACCACGAGTGCGTCCGTGGGCGGCAAGATCGTCTCGGTCACCCCCAGCGGCGCCCCGTCCGACACCCCGTTCACGCAGGGCATCAGGGTCATCCCCGCCACCCCGACGTGTTCGCAGACCACGTTCGATGCCTCCTCCACGGTGGTGGTCCCGGACGGCTCCTCCCTGGCCCAGGGCGCCACGGCGTCGCAGGCGATCGGCGCGGCCGGCGGCTCCCCCGTGCGCTACTGCTTCAAGGTGGGGCTGCCGAGTTCGGCGCCCAACTCGGCGCAGGGTAAGTCGGCCACCGTGACGTGGACGTTCTCCGCGCAGGCGGGGTCATGAGCGGCGGACTGCGCCGCGTGGGCGCCGGTCTGCGCGAGGTGGCGCTGTGGTTGCTGGCGGTCCTCGGCGTGGTGTGCCTGGTCCTGGCGTTGGCCGGGTTCCTGGGCGGCTGGCGGATCATGATGTTCCGCACCGGATCCATGTCCCCCACCATCCCGACGGGCTCGGCCGCCCTGGTGCACCGGATCGACGCAGCGGACGCGCACGTGGGCGATGTCGTCACGGTGGACCGCCCGGGCGAACTGCCCGTGACGCACCGCGTGGTCCACACGGAGCCGGCCGCGGACGGGAAGGGCGCCACCCTGACCCTGCGGGGCGACGCCAATGCGACGGATGATCCGGCGCCGTATGAGCGCGAGCAGGTCTCCCGCGTGGTGTTCTCGGTCCCGGGAGCGGCTCGCGTGATCGTGGCGTTGTCCCGCCCGTGGGTCATGGGCGCGGTGACGGTCCTGGTGGCCGCGTGGGTGACGTGGGCGTTCTGGCCCAAGGAGCGCCGGCGCGGCCGGCACGCGACGGTGACCGATGGTTAGGCGCGCGGCGGCGAGGCATCGCGCGCAGGTGAGTGCCCGACGTCGTGCGGGCCGGTTGATCGCGAGCGGTGGCCTGGTTGCCGCGCTGGCCACGGGCGGCCTGGCTGCGATGAGCGCAGGCAGCACGGATGCGACGTTCACCGACACCCAGCGCGCCAACGGCACCGTGCATGCTGCCCAGATCGCCGCCCCCAAAGACGTGGGATGCTCCAGCATCTTGGGACTCGGTGCCCATGCAGCTTGGGCCTCCGCGACACCAAGCGTATCCGCGCCCTACTCGTACAGGTACGTCGTCCATGCCTATCCAACAGTGACGGCGTTCTCGACATCGGCGGCGGTGCCCTCCGTGGGCCTTCCTGGGAACCTGCTCGGCTTAGCCGGTGGCGCGACTTTCGCGGCCCGGGCGGAGTTGCTGCAGTCCGACACGGCGCTGTGGACCAGCGACCCGTCCTACTTCAATGCAGTCGCACTGCTCGGTACGAGCTGCTCATCCGTCGCTCCATGAGACCCGCAAAGTGCACCGCCACGACCGGCCTCGTACTCACTGTGTCTTCTCAAAACGACGTCCATTGGACGCGCACGTGAGAAATTGCGGTACAGGGGGCAGGGGCAGGGGCGGTACAGGGGGTCAGGGGCCCGGGTGCC
>Ga0164242_10003259_pt1 | contig 18579 bp, 8 predicted proteins | sample OricomgcompostMG_FD_108783 | JGI IMG/M metagenome (GOLD analysis project Ga0164242, IMG submission 108783) | Miracle-Growth compost microbial communities from Emeryville, California, USA - Original compost - Miracle growth compost (MG) ... | reverse complement strand
GCACCCCCCGCCAGTAGCTGATCGAGAAGCTCGTTCGGTATCGTTGGTTCTTTGCGTCGGGACATATTGGGTTTCCTTTCTACCCATTATGCCCGCCCACACACGAAAATCCCGACAGTCCTCTTTCCTGGCCCAGCACCATCCGCGTCGCCGAGCAAAAGGCAGTCACCACCGCCAGTGGATTGGTCCTCGCCGCATCATCGAACGAGCGCCGCAGCGTCTTGCCGTCAATCGCCACGACCCCTTCGCCACGCGACCCGAGATCTTCGAACTGCCCAAAACAGCCGGCAAACGCCCCCGGATCAAGCAGCCGGAACACCCGCGAAAACGTGTCGTGGCTCGGAACCCCGTTCTCCAGCCGCAGAAATTCCCGGAACAGGTCCTCCCGGTCCACCGCAAAATCGGCAAAGTCCGAACAGCTCTCCGCTCCGCACACCGACGCCGTCAACGCCATCACCAATAGCTCCAGCAAATCATGACGCTTCGCGTTGCCCGTCCGCGGATCCGGCAATCCCGCAAACGCCCGCTCAAACCACGATCCCAATCCCAGCCTCCCTCTCAAGGTCGGCTCCCTCAAAATCCCCTTTCCAAGCCAGCGCTACTCATTTTTCCCAATGCGATTCCCCTGGACTCATTCCGCTGAGCGCTAACAACGGCGTCGACAATCTGTTGGACCGGGTAATTTATCTTTTTAACTAACTGAAAAGGACGATTTTATTTACGAACGTGAACCGTCAAACCCAATTGGTCTGGACAATTGACAATGGTATAAATCAGACGTAACACTCATATAAGATAGCGCTATCAAAGACGCTGCACGGAATGGAATTTTCATGGAGGGGGAGCAGAAAGTGCCTACTTGCAATCGTTTGCTGATTTCGTCGTCGATTATGGCAATCGTGCTTGCCAGTGCGACTGCCGGCCTGTTCGCGCCGGCTGCAGCCTTGGCCCAAACAATCGGTTCTGAGAAGCCGTCTGTAGCGAAGGTCGCCAAGAGCAAAAAGGAGCAGGCCCAGGCTTCGCCGGTTGGGGGCGCTCAGGATTCCCCCGATAACAACGTCGGCGACATGGCGGGCGACCAGCCTGCGGTTCCCGAGGCTGTGACTGGCGCCGATATTGTCGTTACCGGGCAGCGTAGAGCGCTCGAGAGCGCGGCCGAAATGAAGCGCAATTCGGACACGATTACCGATTCGATCGTGTTGGACGAGGCGAACAAGGTTCCCAGTACCTCGCTCATGGAAGTTCTCGAGCGTGTGCCAGGCATCACCATTAACCGGATCCGGTCCGGGGCTGAAGGTTCGCCGGATGGATTTACATTCGAAGGATCGGGCATTCAGGTCCGCGGTTTGAGCGGCACCAAGACGCTCGTGAACGGTTTGGAGGTATTCTCCGCAAATGGTGGCGCCGGCCTCAGTTACACCGACATCGGGCCCGAATTGCTGAAGGCTGTCACCGTCTACAAGGCAAGCAGAGCGGATCTGATCGAAGGAGGCGTCGCCGGGACCGTCGATCTGCAGACGTACATGCCGTTCGATTTCCGGGGACCCAAGGTCGCTGCATCGGTATCCGGCAGCTATGGCGACTTCTCGGAAACCGTCATGCCGAGCTTGTCGATGATGGCCTCCACTCGATTCAACACGGGCATCGGCGAATTCGGCGTTCTCGCCGATCTAGCCGTTTCGAAGATCAAGTCCTACGACAGCAACTTCCTGGTCCAGCCCTATTATCCGACCGAACACAACGGCGATACGGCGTATGCGCCCGGGGGGTTCTCCGCGACCGACGATCAATTCGAACGGACGCGCAAGGGCTTTTACGGCGCGGTCCAGTGGCGGCCCACGCCGGGCCTTGAGTTCTACCACACCACCTTCATCTCCGAATGGAACAGTAATCGCAACACTCAGCTGATGATATTGTCTCAGCCCGCCATCGGCGTGACTGACGACAGCGTGTTCGACGACGGGGTGTTCGTCAACGGAGGCATTACGAACGCCACCGCCCCCGGTACGGGCATAATCGTGGCCAGCAACTCCAGCTTTACGCCATCGTATAGCCGGACCAGCGATTTCAGCCAGGGCTTCAAATATTCGTCTGACCGATTCCACGTCAGCGGCAGCTACCAATATGTCTCGGCCAGATCCGGCTCCTCCAAATACGGCATGGGCATGAACGGGGGTAGCGCGATCCAGACGAACATCGACACCAGAGGCTCGATTCCCGACATCAGCTTCCAGGATCCGGTCGAGCCTGACCCGACGGTCACCGTGGCGAGTAATTTCGCCTGGTTGACGCAAACCAACAAAGGCCATGCCAATGCCTGGCAGCTCGATGCGAACTACGACCTCGGCGAAGGATTTTTCAGAAAGGTTGCCGTGGGCGGGCGGATCGCGAACCGCACCGAGACGGACAATTTCGTCGGGACCTGGTGGTCGGCGTCAGCGAAAGGCTATAACGGCGTCACAAAAGTGTCCGTCGCCGGCGCCCCGCCGGGCGACATGCGCCTCGAGCAATTTCAGGACTTCTTCAAGGGCGACGTTCAGACCCCGGCTTCGGTCTACGTTGCTTCGCCAAACATCCTCAATGGCAACCGCTTCGATTACGTAATGAACACGTATGCGGCGTGCGCACCCGACCTGTATTTCCAGTGCCCCGACCCTACGAAGACCATCTATCTGTACGGCAACCCGCCGGATCCGACTTTCGGCCTGCAGCCGTCCTTTAGCACGACCAAGCCGACGACCAAATCCGCTTACGCCATGGTCGGCTTTAAGCATGACAGCGACAGCCCGTTCCTGAATTTCTCGGGCAACCTCGGTGTCCGTTGGGTGAGCTATGACGTCAAAAGCGAGGGGAACTACGTCTTCACCGGCGATACCACATTTTATCAGAATCTGTCCGACGCCCAAGCTTCGGTCGCACAGATGGGCGGCATCAATAACGTAGCGGCGTGGGAGGCGGCGCATCCAGGCGAAAACCCGCCGCTTTCGCTGACGAGCAATAGCTATTCAGCCAATCGCGCCGGCAGCTTTTCCAAAAACTATTTTATGCCGTCGTTCAATATTGAGTTCAAGCCAACCAATAGCCTGGTCTTGCGGTACGCTCTGACGAAAACTTTGACGCCGCCCAGCTACAGCGACATCCGCGCGCAGGGCACCGCGTCGGTCAGCACCATCCTCAATCCATTGGCTTCGGGCAGCACCGATGCGGGATTGCCCGGAATCTTCAACGGCTACACCTATACCTCCGGCGTTCCCAGCCTTAAGCCGGAAACGTCGCTGAATAACGACATCTCGATTGAATGGTATCCACACAGGGGCACGACACTGCATCTGTCGCTGTTCGACAAGACGATCAAGAATCAGTTCCTCTATAATAGTATTTCGGGCACTGCGAGTAGCTTCTTCAGCCAAGGGGACTTGCCGCAGTCGACCCCGGCCGACGGAAGCGCGCCGATCTTTGTTGATGGATCGATCATCGGCAAGGGGGATATCAACGCCTCGAAGAATACGTTCATCAAGGGAGCCGAGCTTGGCGGGCAGACATATTTCACCATGCTGCCGGGCTTCCTGAAAGGCTTTGGCGTCGACGCGAACGTAACCTATATCGACGGTCATTCTCCCAGCGCTTTTGCTCTGGACATGACAGGAAATCCCGAGAACGTGCCGCTCATCGGCCTGTCAAAGTGGTCCTATGCAGCGACCCTACTCTACGATCTGCATAAGGTGACCGCGCGTTTGTCCTGGACCTGGCGTAGCCGTTATCTGGTAACGTCGTACGATTCGAGCACGAGCAACACCTATATGGATCCCGTTTCGGGCGAGACGGTCAATTTCGCATTGCCCGTCTATGCTTCGGCGGCTGGTCGACTGAGCGGCAGCATCGGTTACCAGTTCAGCAAGAGGTTGAACGTCCAGCTGGATGTGGAAAATATTACCAACGCATACCAGAAGACCGAAATGGAGATCCTGCCGGGAAGATATGTCCAGCGTGGCGTTTTCGAAACCGATCGCCGGGTGAGTCTGCACCTGGGATTCAATTTCTGAATGAACGAAGGGACGCTCTTAGCCCAGCTTTGCTCGACCAGTAGAGGTGGACTCGGATGAACAAGAGCGTCCTGATCGTCGGGGGCGGAACCGCAGGATGGATCTGTGCCGCGTATATGGCTCAGATGCTGTCGGCCGATCTCCCCGGCGGCGTTTTGATCACCGTGGTGGAATCCGATCAGATCGGCATTGTGGGCGTGGGCGAGGGAACCTTTCCCATCATCCGCAGGACGCTCGATCGCATTGGCCTCGACGAAACCGATCTGATTCGGGGCGCGGATGCCACCTTCAAGCAAGGAATCCGGTTCCAGGGCTGGAAGTCCAACCCAGGCGCTCATTCGGACGATTGGTTTTTACATCCCTTCCAGGTCAGCTCTCAGCACACCGACATGGACCTGTTGCCCTATTGGTTACTCGGCGTCGCCGGGAAAGTGCCGTGGGCGGCGGTCAGCACGGTGCAGGGGCGTGTCGTGGAAGCGATGCTTGCGCCGAAACTTATCACGCATCCGAACTTTGCCGGACCGCTCAATTACGCCTATCATTTCGATGCCGTAAAGCTTGCTGAGGTTATTCGCTGCCGCGCTATGGCGTTGGGCGTCAAGCGGCTCATCGATACGATCGATAATGTTCAACTGGACGAGCACGGCGCCATCCGCTCCTTGAAAGCGCGAGCGAACGGCGAATTGATCGCCGATCTCTATATCGATTGCACCGGCTTTCGGGCGCGGTTGATCGGTGACGCGTTGGGATCGGAATTTTCGTCTTATCGCGATCAGCTTTTCTGCAATCGGGCGGTTGCAATGCGGGTTCCCTACGATCGACCCGACGGACCAATCCCTTCCTGCACTTATTCCACCGCGCAGGAAGACGGATGGATCTGGGACGTCGGCATGCAAACCCGCCGCGGCGTCGGGTATGTCTATTCCTCCGATCATTGCAGCGACGAGGCCGCGTTGGAGGCATTGCAGCGTTACGTGGGTGCGGCAGCCCATGATCTGCCTTGCCGGAAATTGTCGTTCGAGGCTGGGTTCCGAAAGATTCAATGGCGCAAGAATTGCGTTGCAGTCGGCCTGTCCGCGGGGTTCATCGAGCCGCTGGAGGCGACCGGCATTAGCTTTGTCGAAATCGCCGCGTTGATCCTGTGCAATCTGTTCCCCTGGTCGGGTGATTACGAGCTCTCCGCGAAGCAGTTCAATGCGCAGATGACAACCCGTTATGAACACATCATCGATTTCATCAAGCTTCACTATTGTCTCAGCCAACGAACGGATTCTGACTTCTGGCAGGACAATCGGGCGCCTTCATCGATCTCCGAGAATCTAAAGGAGAAACTCGAGCAGTGGCGGCACCGCCCTCCGTCTTTTCTCGACATCGACGCGAGTCACGACGTCTTTGAGGAGCACAGCTGGCAGTACATCCTCTACGGAATGGGATTCAAAACCGAGATTGGGCCCCGAGCCAAAGCCTTACGCTTCTATGAAAACGCGCAACGCGAATTTGAGAGCATTCGCGCCCAGAGCGGCAATGCCATGACCGCCTTGCCGTCGCACCGCGCTCTGGTCAACGATGTCGTCGCGGGCGGTTTCCGTCCCCCTGCGAGCCCGCAGAGATGAAACTGGAGGCGGAGTTCACCGATCTAACGACGCGAGCCCGGCTTTGGTCAACAAGGCCATCAGCGTCGGCGGCGGCACGGCTGTCCGTCAACGGGACGGTAAGCACGAAGCCGAGCGCTCCTCGGGGGCTGGGTTTGACGTGATGGCGTGGACGGCCCCTGCACCAGCGTAGCTGTGCCAAGATGCGGCCGTTGTAGGTCCATGCTGAAAGTGCCATTGACTATCGCACGGCCTAGCGCATCACGCACCGCGGAAGTCATGTTGCGCCCCAAGGCGCGGTGTGTCCCAATGTACAATGCCTCGTTTTCGGTCACGGTAAGTCCCCAAGGAGCTGTAGAAAAACGACCGCGACAACGTCTAACTACAGCTTGTTAGCGAAAAAAATTTCGGTCTGACCGGCGCAGCCGGGGATTTGCTGCGAAGCTTTGCTCGACCGCACGACAAGCTTTCCGTGAGCTTCAGTTCACCGCTTCTGACGAGATCGGAATACCAGCCCGCTTTGCGAAATCGTAGCTGCGCTCGATCATCTTGAGTCGCGCTCGTTCAATGGAATCGGCTTCGGTGGCCGCTAAAAGGCTTTCGATGACCCTAGCGAGATGGTCTCGCATCAATTGCCGAGCCTTCGCGGAATCGCGCGCGCGCAGCGCGGCCACTATCAACGCGTGCTCTTCTGCCGGCGGACCGCTTCCCATGTTTCGCGCCCGCGAAAAGAAGTAGACACATAGCGGCGAAACATAGCGGGCGTCCCAAAGTTTTTCGACCATTTCAACGAGTAAGTCGTTCTGCGTCGTTCTTGCCAGCTCAAGGTGAAATAAACGGTCTGCCTGCTCTCGTTGTTCTTGGGTAAGTTCTTCGCTACCGATTTCCGCAACTATTTTCTCGAGCGCATTGATCTCCTCTTGGGAGGCCGTGGTCGCAGCCAGGAAGGCAATTTCACCCTCCAGCAAGCGGCGGGCTTCAGTTGCTTCAAAGGGGTTTGTAACGGTATCGGATCCCGCCGGTTGCGCCGGCATCGCTCCGGTGGCGATGCGTGACGCGACATACACACCGGAACCTTGCACAATATCAACGAGGCCGCGAACCTCGAGGGCAATCAACGCCTCGCGCATAGTTGGACGGCTGACACCGAATTGCTCCGAGAGAACGCGCTCGGGCGGCAACCGCGTCGCGACCGGATAGACGCCGGAGTGAATCATCCGCTCAATCCGCCTGGCAATGTCCTTGTAGACTCGCTCGAGCCGAGTCTTTCCGCGTCGTTCCGCAGTCATTCCGATGCTCCAATGACCCTTTTGGACAAGCCAATATATCGTGCCCTGGACCGCGTTTCCGCCGCACCGCTTTGTTTGAGCCGCATTTTTTGCTTTCCTCTTCAAATGGGCGCAGGATTGGTATGACCAAACATACTTTCGCAAAATATCGTGTCAAATGACTTACTTGCAAGTTTACGTGATCGGTATTACAAATCTCATGTGACCGCTACCATCATTGGTCAGTAGACACGAAATCACGCCCTCTGGGAGTTCGACCGGTGGCGCAGAAAATGGTTTGAAGGGGAAGGACAATGTCTGAATTGTTTGTACCGCGAGTCTGCCTGAAAGCCACCCTGATGGCTGCGACAGCTTTGTCGGGTATGGTCAGCGTCAGCGCGTACGCCCAATCTACCGCCGAGCCCTCGGCCACTGCAGGAACTATGCAGGCGCAGACTGGAGCACCTGGTCAGCAGCCACAGACCGTCGGGCAAACCAGCGGCACAGCCGACGACATCATCGTCACCGGCATCAGGGGCAGCCTCGAAAGCGCAACCAGGGCTAAGCGAAATTCAGTGACGTTCGGCGATTCTATTTTTGCCGAAGATATTGGCAAACTGCCGGCAACGGATCTTGCCGAGACACTGAATCGAATTCCGGGCGTCAACATCAACCGCGACATCGACGGCGAAGGTGTCAACGTCTCGATCCGCGGCCTTGGTCCAAATTTTTCTAAGGTTCTTCTAAACGGATCCAACTTGGTCGTTGCTTCTGACAGCGGAACCAACGGTCATGGATCAGCGCGGTCGGTCGACCTGGACCTGTTTCCTTCCGAGCTGTTTACGCGCCTCGATGTCGAGAAGTCGCCGACCGCCTCAACGCTGGAAGGGGGAATAGCCGGCACGGTCAACCTGCATAGCGCGCGTCCCTTTGATAAGCCGGGCACCCATGTAACCGTTGTGGGACAGGGCGAATACACCGATAGCAATGATGCCGTGAGTCCGCGCGGCGCGATCGTCGCCAGCAAGACCTGGGGCGACACATTTGGCGTTCTGCTGGGGGTCGCCGGGGTCAAACAGAAAACGCGGATCGATGGCTTCGAGTCTATCGGCTGGACCAATGGAACCGTGGATTGCCCTACCTGCGTTACCGGTGCCGGCGCAGGCGATGGCTTCTTCTACGCCTCTGTCGTGCCGAACAATACGGGCCACGGCCTGACCCCCGGCGCCCCCGTCGATCTTGCTGCGACATCGGGACTGTCGCTACCGCAGCTCGATTCCGCACTCATCCCCCGGCTTGGCCGCAACAGCCTGACGCTCGGCACGCGCTCGCGCTGGTCGGCAATTCTCTCGCTCGAATATCGCCCAACCGATACGCTGCACATTGCCATTGACTCGATGTATGCGAAGTCAATCCGCGATTACCAGCGGCTCAATATGAATTGGTACGTCCGGAATTCGGGACCGGGCACGAGCCCGACATCGACCGGCGGCATGGTGCCATTCGATATCACGACCGATTCCAACAATGTCGTGACTTCGGGCACCTTTGCCAATTCATCGTTTTTCCTGGAAAACGACATCTTCAATCAGAAGACGAAATTCTGGAATATAAATCCCGAGGTGACCTGGCAACCGACGCCCACGCTCAAAATCGACGGACAAGTCAACTACGGTCACTCCACGTTCTTCAGGGAACAGCCGCAGTTCGATTTCCAAACTCCCTATGAGTCTGGCCTATCCGTGGATTACACGAACGATGGCAAAGGGCTTCAGCCGCAGATCGTTCCAAATGTGGACTTGAACGATCCAAACCTCGGCTGGCGCTGGTATCGAGTCAACGTTCAAAATGTGGCTCGTAGGGCAACGACCAAGGGCGCTCACCTGAACGTGACGGCTGGCGACGATAACTTCAATGTCAAGGTGGGCGGCGCTTACGACCAAACCTTCTATAGCATTCGGGCGTTCGACAACAGCACTGCCTTCCAGACAGCGGTTTGCGGGGCCACATGCGATGGTACGACTGGCCTCGTACCCAATTCCGCGTTGGCGCAATACCTTCGCCCCATGAGCATCGATAATTTCGGTCACCTGGCGCAAGGAAGCGTTGGATATTCCAGCTATATCCAAACGAACTTGAAGGCGCTGGAGGATGCCACCAACTTTGCCTACTACAACGCAACCGCGCCGGAGACACGCAGCTCGGTGACTGGTGGTCCGACCGGCGACATACACGAGAAGGATTTCGGCGCCTATTTTGAAATCAATGGCGTCACTCAAATCTTCGGTCGAGATCTCCACGTTAATGTCGGTACCCGCTATTACCATACCGACCAACGAGTGGTGGGACCTGTGCAGCTGGCGAGCGGGCTGGTCGATGTCTCGATTTCGAAAAGCTATGACGGCTTCCTGCCCCAGGCGAATTTGGCCTATGACGTCACCAATCACCTCAAATTGCGGTTTGCTGCATCGCAGACGATGACTCGGCCTGACGTGGAATCGCTGCTGCCGGGAACAACCTTCTCTGACATCTCGGCCCAGGTGGCGAGCGCTGGCAATCCGGATCTGCGGCCTTACACCTCAAGCAACCTCGATGTAGGCGGGGAATATTACACGGGCGGCTCGGGTTACGTGGGGGTGGACTACTTCCACAAGGTGATCGACGGCTTTACCGAGAATGTGCAAAATGTCGTGCCTTTCTCGTCACTGGGTATTCCGTTTGATGCGCTCGAGACGTCGCAGCAGCAGGCGCTCAATCAGCGCGGCGGTCCAGACGTAGCCACCGTGGTGGTAACGGAGCCGGTCAACCTGAGCACCTTGACGTTAAATGGCATCGAGCTGACGTGGGTTCAGCCGCTCGATTTCCTGGTCCGCGGGCTCGGATTCTCCGCGAACGGTACGCACATCACTCAAAGTTCGGCGAGTGGCTTGTTCGCATCGGGCATCCCGCCGTACAGCTATAACTTGCAGGCCTATTACGAAGCTCACGGTATTTCCCTGAATGTTAATTATGTTTGGACTGATAAATTTACAGAGGCCAACGCCCCGCAGAACAATGTCAACGTACCGCTGATTGCAGATTCACACGGTCAGTTGGACATCTCTGCCGGTTATCAGCTACCGTTCTGGAATAAAGCTGTACGACTGACCATCGACGCCCAGAATGTTACAAATGAGCCCGTCCGGGATGTCTTTGGCTATTCTAACGCAACGAACTCAGTCTATTATCCAGGCCGACAAATCTTGTTCGGCATTCGCGCTGGGTTTTAAATCGAATGTGGCCACATGGTCGGCGTGAATAGCTCGCCGACCATGTCTACTCTATCGGTGACGAGCTGGTGCGCCGCGGCTGATGAAACGCGGGACGGCCGAGGTTTTTTACCGGGAAGCGCTGAACCGGGGCGAGCATATGCAAAAGCCAACCATCACCAAAATGATCATTGGACTTGGTTGTAGTGCCGCACTGATTGGCGGGGCTCACGCCGCTGAACCAAGCTCCCCGCATTTGGAGAAACGCGGAACTTCGACGCAATTGGTCGTCAATGGTGAGCCGTATCTGATGCTCGGCGGCGAGTTGACCAACTCAGCTTCGTCCGATCCGTCTTACATGGAACCTATTTGGCCCAAGCTCAAGGCGATGGGTTTGAACACCGTGCTTACTCCCGTCTCGTGGCAGCAGATCGAGCCCCAGCAAGGGAAATTCGATTTTTCCGTGATCGACCGGATCATCGCAGATTCGCGTCAGTCAAATCTTCGGCTCGTCCTGCTGTGGTTTGGTAGTTGGAAGAACAGCATGTCGTGCTACGCCCCATCCTGGGTCAAACGGGACGATCAAACCTATCCGCGGGCGATGTTGCCGGACGGAACGGGAACGGAAATTTTGTCCGCCTTGTCGCAAGCAAACATCCATGCAGATGCCACGGCCTTTCGCGCATTGATGGCTCACATCAAGCAGATCGATCAGCACGAACACACTGTCCTGATGGTTCAGGTCGAAAATGAAATCGGCATGCTTCCAGTCGCGCGCGAACATGGCCCAATCGCCGATGCGGCCTACAACGCCGAGGTTCCCGCCGCGCTGATGCGATATCTCGAAATTCACAAGGCGACGCTTCGGCCGCGATTGAAGGAAATTTGGGAGCGCGCCGGCGCGCATGATCACGGAAATTGGCCGGCGGTGTTTGGCCCTGGCCAGGACTCCGAGGAGATATTCACGGCATGGTTCGACGCGCAATACGCGACTGAAGTGGCCGTGGCGGGACGCGCCGCCTACGATCTTCCGATGTACGCCAACGTCGCGCTGAATCGACCTGGCAAGACTCCCGGCGAATACCCAAGCGGCGGTCCCCTCCCACACCTTGTCGACATCTGGAAAGCTGGCGCGCCGGAGCTCAGCTTCCTGTCGCCGGATATATATTTCGACAACTTCGAGCGAATGCTCAACTACTATCATCGTCCAGACAATCCGGTGTTCGTGCCGGAAACGAACGGCGTCGACACTCGTCGGGCGGGCGCGAATGCGGCGTATGCCTTCGGGGCCGACGATGCGATGGGTTTCAGCCCCTTCGCGATCGATCGCTTTGCCGGATCACATGATGATTTCGACTACGTCCATAGCGTTTATTCCGCGCTCGGCCACATTGCACCGGAGATATTGGCTGGGCAGCACGCAGGCCGCATCGCCGGTTTTCAAGTTCCGATGACATATGGAGGCGCAGTAGACGACACCGCGCAAACCCGGGTGCTTGGCGATTACAAATTTACCGTCAGCTATGACGACCCGAGGACTCCCGACAGCCCCAAGCGCTTGATGACCCGCGGCGGACTGATTATTCAAACCGGACCGGACAGTTTCATTGCGGCCGGGTCTGGCTTCACGCTTTCGCTCTCCCCGGCTGCGCCCGGACCGACAAAGGTTGGCATCGACACGGACTGGGAAGAGCACGAAACCAAACAAGGGTGGCAGCGCGGTCGGCTGCTCAACGGCGATGACACTGTCGAAGGCCGTGTGATCCGTCTGCCTGACGGCGATTTCTCGGTCCAGCGCTTCACACTCTACCGATACCACTGAGGACTTGCAGCGCTTTGCTTGCGTGACGCCACCAAGGCGCCTGGCAACAAAGGTCGATAAGCGGAGAGGAAAGCGTGACCGGATTTTTGCGTCGTCCTTTATCGCAGCCCCGCTACTTCCGCTGGGGATTCGTCGCGGTGGCATTAGCCTCCGCCGTCTGCGGCCCCGCGCTCGCGGCGACGGAGCCAATGACCATCTTCGACGGCGGGGCGGTGCCCAGAATTGCTGTCGACAAGGCTGGCGGTACGCCGCTGGTGAACGCCGGCAAAATGCTGTCTCATGACATCGCTCAATTGACGGGGGCGGCGCCTGGCGTGCAACTTGGCATGTCGAGGCCCGCAAGCGATGAAATCGTTATCGGTCTCGCAACTTCACCGGGTGTTGCTCGGCTTTTATCAGAAAGTCACATCTCCACCTCGCCGATCAAGGGCAAATGGGAAACCTATGGACGTGCGGTCGTCCCGGTCCCCGGGCACCCCGATCATCGTGCTCTGGTAATCTTCGGTTCCGATGTTCGCGGTGCAATCTGGGGGGTAGTCGACCTCACTCGCGAAATGGGCGTTTCGGCTTGGCAATGGTGGGCTGATGTAAAGATCCGCAAGGTCAATAAGCTCACAATCGACTCCGCTCTTCGCTATTCGAAGCCGCCGTCCGTTAAATACCGCGGTATCTTCCTCAATGCAGGCGACAACGGACTCAACCCCTGGGCGGGCAAGACATTTGATCCGGCCTTCGGCAATATCGGCCCGAAGACCTACGCCAAGATTTACCAGCTGATGTGGCGGTTGAAGGCCAACACGATTTGGCCGGCGATGACGAACGCTGATGCCGCTTTCAACCAAACGCCAGGAGATGCCGAGACAGCTGCCGATTACGCGATTATTCGCGGCACGTCGCATGTAGAGATGTTGCTCCGCGACAATCCCCATGAATGGGACGAGAAAGCGATGGGGCCATATAATTGGCTGACCAATCGCCAGCGGATGATCGATTATTGGCGCAGCGCGGTCGCTAAATTTGGCAAATACGAGAATCTTTACACCGTCGGTCTGCGCGGCGCCGATGATTTCCCGATGGAGGGTGTCAACACTCCGACGCAAATGGCCGGAGTGTTGAGCGATGTGATCGCCGCTCAGCGTGAAATTTTAAGCAGCACGTTGCACAAGCCCGCGTCTGAAATTCCGCAACTTTTCACGCCCTACAAGGAGGTGCTAACTGCTTATAACACTGGCAAGATAAAGCTTCCCAGCGATATTACCCTGGATTGGCCGGACGACAACTTCGGCTATTTGATGCAGTTGAGCAATCACGTCGAGCAGCAGCGATCAGGCGGCGCTGGCGTTTATTATCATCTGACCTTCTGGGGCAGGCCGATGTCCTATCTCTGGCTCGGCTCGACCGACCCGTCCCTGATTTGGGAGGAGATGTCGAAGTCATATCACTTCGGCGCGCGCCGCTTCTGGATAATAAATGTGGGATCAATCAAGCCCTCGGAGTTCCTGACGGACTTCTATTTGTCGATGGCCTTCGACATTGACCGGTTCAAAGATCCCTCGAGCGTCCGAGGTTTTCTCGATCAGTGGGTCGAACAAAATTTCGGAAGAAAGTACTCCTCGGAAATCTCCGACATTCTCTGGCAGTATTATAAGCTAGCGTTCGACCGAAACCCGGAATTCATGGGCTGGACGACGACGTTCCCGCAAACTTCGATAAAGCATACCGAATTTAACATGATCGATTTCGGCGATGAAAATGCCCGGCGGGCGGATGCCTATCGTTCGATGGAGCAGCAGGCGGCTGCGTTGATGAAGGAGATGCCGCTCGATCGGCAAGCAGCCTTCTATCAGCTTGTGCAATATCCCATCGACACGGCAGCGAATTTCAACATCCAGCAGCTCGATCTCGACAAATCAATCACTTACGGGCTGCAGCATCGCGCAAGCGCGAATGTCTATGCGGAAAAGTCAAATGCCGCCCATCAACGACTGCTGTCGGACGCGCAGTATTACAACGATACCGTGGCTGACAGGAAATGGCGTAACATGATCGGAACAAAGCCTCTGGACTTACCGATCTACGAGGCTCCGCACGTCCCGACGTGGAGCACGACCGGCAATCAACGCTGCGGCATCCAAACCGAAGGCGGCGGATATTTTGACGGAAAAGGCTGGTGGATGCCGACGTTGCCCCTGTTCCATCGGGAGTTACCACGCCAATCCTACTTCGACTTGTTCCTTGAAAAACCGGCCGACGCCACTTGGTCCGCCGATCCTCAAGAGCCTTGGATCCGTGTCAACAAGACCACCGGCTCCTTCTCCGATGCCGATAAGCATTTTGACCAGCGAGTTGAGGTGAGTATCGATTGGAGCAAAGCACCAAAGAGTGGTGAAGGGACGATTGCCGTCAAGTGTAGCGCAGTCAAGCAACCAATGGCCGTTCACGTCCGCATTGCTCCGCCCGTACGAGGGGCAGCCTCGGCGTCGTTCATCGAAGCCAGTGGCATTGTCTCGATGGCCGCTTCCCATGCGGACGCGATGCAAGGTAATTGGCACGTCCTCACAGGGCTTGGTCATTCCGGAGCGGATGTCCAGTCCGATTTAGATCTCCCGCCGATCGATCCGGAGCGGCCGGGCGACTTTACTCGGGCACCAAAGGAAACCTTTCGGTTTGCGACCGCCGCACCCGACACCAACTATGCCTTTCCCGTCAATCTGACCGACGAGACGGCCGTCATCAAGGTCTTCGCCCTTCCGACCTTCCCCGTTCCGGGGAGTCACGGCGTCAGGATTGCCGTGTCGCTCGATGGAAACAATCCCAAGGTGATCGATCTAGCCGCGGCGGAATTCAGCGCGAAGTGGCGGGCGGGCGTATTGAAGAACGAGACTTCGGCCACGACCAGCGAAGTGCTCATTCGGCCGGGACCGCATAGGCTGACCATCTATGCACTCGATCCCGGCGTTACACTGGACCGGATCGAGGTCCATTTCACCGGAGCCCCAACGAGTTACGGACCAGTACCCGAAACCCGCATCGCTCGAGCGGAATAGGTGCCGTCGACGTTCGCGAAAAAGCGAGAATGCCCATTCGTTTCGCCCTCACTTGGTTCGTCCACATGGCCGAAACACTCGGTCCAGATGTAGCAGATTTTCGAAAGGTGGTGGGTCGCTCCATCGAGCGTTACAATATTCCTTTCGAATAGCACCGACATTGCCTCCCCACTGTTCGGTGCCTTACGGCGTGTCAGCCCACCACGCGCCGATTTTTCGGCGTATTATTTGTCACGCCGCCGCGCGAGGTCATAATTTCGGTCGCAGTGTGCCCTAACGACGTGCGTCGGCGGCGCAAAAGCTTACGGCGTCACGATCGCCCCCGGCGAATAGGAAGCTCACGAAATCAGCCAGAATTGAGCTCGGCATGTAAAGTCAGGCACTCTCTGGCGGTCGCGCGATGTCGACCGTGTCGCCGAGCCACGGAAATGCCAACGTTGGTTGGTGTGCATACCGCTTCATCGCCAACGACAAGGTTGCGCCCGCGCCCGGCGCTAGTCTCACGGTGAAGGCACGGGCGTTGATCGCCGCTGATTGTCCATCACCGGAAACCGTCTGAATATGATGTTCGCCGTAGGCGCCGCCTTGAATGGTGACGGTGCGCTCGGACGCCTGGTTCGTGTTGACCAGCGTGACGGTGGTCGCGTCGGCGGTCATCGTCTCGACCAGGGCGGCGACGTCCTCGGGGATCCCGGGGCGCCCCGCTACCGGATCAAAATAGCGCAGCCGCGCGAACATTGCAGCGCCACCGACATTCGGCGACAGTCGCGACCAGCCGGGACGGGCAATGTGGAGGCCGCCTTCCATCAACTCAATCAGCGAAGAGACGCTCGCCGGATTCTGGTCCATCACGGTATCGGCCAGCCGTGTATCCGGGGTGGTGCGATCGGCACGGAGCGCCTCTCCGCATTTGCGGATATGCTCAAGGTCGGAGCGCAGCGCCTGCTCGGGATAGCCGGGATTCCTGCCTTCAAGGAAGAGCAGCCAGGGATGATCGGGCGCGCGGGCGCGGTCCGACTGCTTCATCGTTAGCACGTAGATGTCTTGCGCGGCGACGTTCCACTTACCGGGCCGATAGCCATACCAGCCGTTGTCCCCGTACATATGGGGAGCCGATGGCACGCCGTTGATCGTCTTCATGTTGGCGTTGATGTGGTCGGCTTGGCGCCGCCAGACGTCGAGATATTTGTCATCGCCGGTGAGGAGATAGGCGTTCATGAAGCCAAGGATGCAGAACGGAATGCGGTTCCGGTCCTGCCGTTCGCCGGTCTGCGGAACAACGGGGCTGAACCCCCAACCGTAGACGCCGCCGTACCATTTGCCGCCCGCCTCGCCGCCGATAGCGCCATCGTAGCCGATGTTGGTCGGGATCATGTCGTTGTTGCGACGCGCTCGATCGACCCAGGCATCGACGTACTCCAGTAACCAATCGCGATACTTGCGCTCGTGCGAGAGCATGTACGCGTTGAGCGCGAGCGTAGTGGATTCTAGGTTGAGCGGGTTATCGCCAGTGGTGTCGGTATAATCCCTGAAGTGCGCCAGCATCTGTTCGTAGCTGTGCTCGCCATGTCCGATCGCGCTCGGATCGAAGGCGCTGAGATCGACCGGGTCGCCTGCCCAGTCGAGTGCCGTTGCCTTGCGCATTAACGGGCCGCGGCTGCCGTTGAACATGCTGCGGATGATCCTGTGATCGGGATCGTAGTTCTTCGCAATGCGGTCCTCGCCGGTGTAAAAACCGGCGAAGCGGCGTGCGCGGTCGCGATAGCGCGGGTTATAAGGGTCGCCGAGGCCGATCAGGTTGAAGACGGACAGCCCTTCGCCGTTGTGCTGCCAGTCCATCATTACAGGGAATTCGCGAAAATACATGCCGTTACGAGCGAACGGCACTTCCGTGGTCCGGGCTTCGGTATATTGGCGAACATGGCCCTCATAAGCCTTTTCGTACATCCGCCGAATGCTTTCGACGCCGCCCAGGCGATACAGGTGGGGCCAGTCGTTGACGTTCTCGATCGCATCGTCGGGACCGTCGTCCCCTCCCCAGCGCGCGACGCATTTGAGATAGCCGCGATCATCGAAATAGCGTCCGAAGAACGCTTCGCAGGCCGGCGTATGGGCCGAGATCAACTCGCGCTCGAGCAGCGCCCAGGCGGGGGGCGCCATCGGCGTAGTGATCTCCAGCGCCGGCGCGACACCGACCGCCTGGCCGAGCGCAGGCGCGGCCGCCGCGCAGGCGAGCGCCGCCGATGAACCGAGCAGGAAATTGCGTCGCGTCGTATTCAAGTGACCCTCCCCACACTCCGGCGCCGTATCGCGCCTCAACAAGCCTCAATAGGATGCCGGTTGCGCCCGCTCGACGCGCGGCGCGGCCTGGTCGACCGCCGGTGTCATCCATGGAAAATCGAGCGTCGGCTGGTTAACATGGCGTTTCATCTCGAGTGTCAGCGTCGCACCGCTGCCCGGCGCTAACCGCACCGTAAAGGCGCGCGCGCCGACTTCGCGACGCTGCCGGCCGTCGGAAATCGAGAGGATCTGATGCTCACCATAGGCCCCACCCTGCACCGTCACCGTGCGGAAAGCGGTGGGGCTGACATTGACTAATGTCACGGTCGTGCTGTCGTCGGTCATCCGCTCGACCAATGCAGCAACGTCGCGCGGTACGCCCGGCCGCCTCGCGACCGGATCAAAATATCGCAGCCGGGCGAACTGCGCCGCCCCGCCCGAGGTCGGCGCGCTTCGGGCCCAGCGGCGCGCGCCGATGTGGATGCCGCCCTGCATCAGCTCGACCAATGCAATTACGCTCGCCGGGTTTTGGTCCATCACCGTATCGGCAAAACGTGTGTCCGGCGTGGTCTGGTCGGCGCGCAATGCGGCCGCGGCGGTCTTGATCCTCGCAAGCGAGGCGGAAAGCGCCTCTACCGGATAGGAGGGGTTTTTACCGTCGAGGAACGACAGCCAGGGGTGGCTTTCGGCGCGCGCACGGTCGGCGGGGTCCATCGACAGGAAATAAATGCCCAACATGCCGGTGTCGAACTTGCCCGGCGCGTAGCTGCGCCAGCCCTCGTCGCCATACATGCGCGGCGTCGAGAAGGTGCCGTTGATCGTCTTTCCCTGCGCGTTGATGCGATCGGCCTGGTGGCGCCACACGTCGAGATATTTCGCATCCCCAGTGAGAAGATAAGCATTCATGAAAGCAACGACGCAGAATGGCACGCGGTTGCGGTCCTGCCGCTTGCCCGTCTGGGGAACGACCGGGCTGAAGTTCCAGCCGTAAACCCCGCCGTACCATTTACCGCCAGCCTCACCGCCGATCGCACCATCATAGCCGATGTTGCTGGGCAGGATGTCGTTGTTGCGTCGCGCGCGGTCGACCCAGGCATCGACATATTGCAGGAGCCAAGTCCGGTATTTCGGCTCGTTCGACAGCATGTAGGCATTGAGCGCGAGCGTGGTCGATTCGAGGTTGAGCGGATTGTCGCCGGTCGTGTCGGTGTAGTCTTTGAAGTGTGCGAGCATCTGGTCATAGCTGTGCTCGCCATGCACTAGCGAGCTATGCGGGATG
>Ga0164242_10003258_pt1 | contig 18587 bp, 8 predicted proteins | sample OricomgcompostMG_FD_108783 | JGI IMG/M metagenome (GOLD analysis project Ga0164242, IMG submission 108783) | Miracle-Growth compost microbial communities from Emeryville, California, USA - Original compost - Miracle growth compost (MG) ... | reverse complement strand
CTTGGGGTGTATTATGAAAAGTGGAATGCACCCCCCCCCTCTCTAAAAAAAAATAAAAATAAAATTGACGCTACCGCGGTTCTGCAGCATGCCCCTGAGCTTGTGGGTCGTCCTTGTTGACTCGATCTGAGTTGGGCGCGATGTCTGACGGGACGGATCCGTGCCAATAATATAGTACAAGGCCAGGGGGCTGGTAGATGCGCGCCGTTAATTAGCATATGGAAGTACTTGGGGGTACATCGTGTTCCGACTGATAACTCTCCCGTTTCGTGGTGTGGTGGATTTTATCGTGAGTGCCAGCCATAGACCTAGCGTGGCGGAGGCGACGGACTGGAAGGAGGTCAGACAAATGCCCTTCGCCAAGAAATGGCTGGCTGTAATCCGCAGGAGCTTCGTTTCAGATAAAAATTCTGATCGAGGTACGGCCTCGCGTCGCGGTATTGCGTCTCCTTCCTTCTTTGTGCGCTCCCAATGATGTGGGCGCCGGGGTGGGGGAGTCGGCTGCACTGTCGGCATAGCATGACAATTCGCGAAGCCGTCACCTCGTCTCCTAGTCCCTACGTGCCAGAACCCTATGCACGCTCGAACTCCATGCGCGCTCCCACCCCGGCCACTGGGCTGGGATAGCCAAATTTTCCTCTCAATCCTTCGTCCACTACCGTATCGGAGAGCACGCTGAAGCTCCGGCCAACCCAACCCCTGTCATATTTCTCGCTGCGGCGTTGCGATTTTGCCCCTCCACGCACAGTGGCCCTGATTTTGTGATTGCAAAAGAAAGCAAAGAACACAAACAACATGGCAAATGGGGCCGCCCTACCAAGGTATTGGTTGCGAAAAATTGGCCAACTAGGTGCCATACCCCAAGAGACTTGAAGAAACCTACTCGCATGGTCTTGCTCGGGATGGACGCTTTGCTAGATAGGTATAAAGGGGTCCTGTCTGCCTCGTCGACTTGCATTCTGGTTACTTCATTCCTCCAGACTTGCCATCACTTTTCCCGTCGCTGATTCCAAGGAGAGGTATGATCACAAACCATACCGTGAGACAGACCATGGGATAGAATGCTGATTGTACCTAGCACTTGCAGGATATTCGCAACCATCGACCTAGCCCCAAGAGTCAACTTGAGCCCAACACAGTCATCCTCTCAACAGAGCACCATCACCGCCGAGACGCATACCGTACCACAATGCCCACACGAACTGACAATGTCCGAAATGCTTCGAGGCTACAAGCCTCAGATGCTCCGAGTCCCAGTTACTCAACCACGGCTCGGGCTGGATCATACGGGTTCATCTTCCCACTCAGGAAAATATGGGTACACAAGACTAACAAAAAGCAGATCCCCAACCACAACGGAGTCTTGGGGAGATAAAAGCGAAGCTGGGGATAATTTGCCGATTCGGATGTTCCTTCAGGACCTACCAACCACTCCACTAGAGGACGACCGTTTCAGTCAGAACACCACGGACGATCTCGTGGGTGTTGGAGGCTTCGTGAACGATCGCCACCCCCATAGTGGAAACTATCACGGCTTGGTCAACATCAACCATCTTAATAGAGCCGGCCGCTCCAATACAGGGGCCGGCCGATCTGGTCGCACTGGTCGCTCGGGTGACAGTAGTCGCTCTGGTGACACTGATCGCTTCGTTGGGGCCGGTCGCTCCGGTGGCACTAGTCGCTCTGGTCGGGCCGGTCGCTCTGGCGGTACTGGTGACACTGGTGACCGGGCCGGTCGCTCCGGTGGCACGGGTCGCTCTGGTCGGGCCAGTCGATCCGGTGGGGTTGGATATGCCATCGGAGCTCACGATGCCGATGTGCACTCCGGGTCCGGTACCGGGAAGGACGACACTCCCGAGGGCTCGGCCCCGGTTGGCCGCGGTCCAATTTGACGCGCAGATGCTAGCACTGCAAGCACCCAAACGCATCGAGGGAAGTTGTGAGGCTCTCTCAATCACATTCTCTCGTTGCCCCCAACCGGACGCTGCTCAAAGGGCGGACGGTTCGGGGCCCCGGTGGAATCCCACAAGTTACTCGTGCTCCCTCAGCTAGTTCCCAATCTCTTCGCGGGAAGATGCATCTTTCCGAGATCCATATAACCCCAACTTGTTTCTTACATTCTCATATCTAGATAGACAGACATTGAGTGGAAGGGTAGAGGCTGGGATGGGAACTCCTGACGCGGGCCAAGGTGTCCGGGTCGGCTGTGGCCCAGGGGAAAGAAGGATGGTTCGTTGTCGGGGGGGACGGAAGAGGCTATATGGCGCCGAGGGTATAATATGATGGGTAGGACCAGTCTCGGGGAAGGATTGCCAGGGGAAGGAGGGGTGCTCCGAATTGAAATACTTTACTTCGATATTCCGTAGTTCGTCTTCGACTAAATCGCTACTTCATCGCCGAGAGGATGAGCTCCACACCAAGGGTGACATTGAACCGAAGGTGTACAGTGGACGGCACAGCTCCATCCCGCTGCATTATGCATGGGTCCCCCTCGGTTTCTGCCGTCTTAATAGCGATGAACCTTCCTCTTCAGTTTGATCGGGAAATCGTAACGGCATTTGGAAAAACTCCCGGCAACCTGTCCGCGTGTCCCAGCAGACAAGCCACCCACTGATGGGGTTTCTAAACGGGAAAACTCGGAACAGGCCCTTGTGCTCAAAATCACTGCCGTATTTTCGACAACCAAATATTGGATCTGTTTTTCGCTGCCATGGTTTTCTTCTTCCCGTTTGGCTTCCCCCCCACCCCCCAATTTTGCCCCTTTTGTCATGTAAACAGCGGGTCGGAGTGGAGTCGGTCGTTGAAAATTTTGTAGAATCTCAGGGGAGTTTTGGCTCGCAACACCTGAAAGACTTGGGAAGAGCCAATATCTTCTGACCTCACTAAGCTCGCCAGGAAGCTTCCAGAGCATGTAAATGCATCCTGCCAACACCTCAACGGTCGGTAGATTGGTGTTTTATTTGATGGCCGAGAAGGTCAATATTTCGTGTCGCTCCTCGGGGAAGGAACTGCAACCGGACACCGAGGAACGCTGTTAGTGACTTGTTCAAATCAGAAGCAGGGAGACCATAAGGCATATCGAGTTGAGTCAAGGCATATGGTAACCTTACTCGTGCCCTCCCGGATGGACTCGAACCGCTTGGGCGGCTGGTACCGCACACGCGTCGTCAGCATGCCGCATCTTATGTGCCCCGGCCGCAGATATAGTCGAGTCGAATCTGTACTGGCATCGCCACTGACGACAGAGGCGAAGGCTGCAGCGGCCGGCGGTTTCCGGGAAGCTCAACCAGTTGTGTATGGCCCTTTCGCGACGGGGGTAAGCTTCTTGCTAGAGAACAACCCGAGTTGTAGCGTCATCGCCGAGGGATGAATATCCAAGAAGGACAGTCGTCCGAGTAAGCCCGGGTGGTATACCCAGGCTTCTGCGGGAGGGAGATGGTCGTAACAGGTGGGAATGACAGCGTTGCTTCATCGGTTCGGCGCATTTGATCGGTGTGGTTTGGTCAGAAGGGCTTTGGGTAATGATGGCTTGACGCAGTATCGAGGGCAAACGGTTATCTTCGCGCACCTACATTCCACGATCTAGGCGCTTCATCGGTTCGGTTGCCCCTGTTCTATCTCGGTTCTAATCACATCGGAATCGTGGTGGGTTATGCCCCCCCGGGCCTCAATGTCCAGCAGGGCTCTACACTCGAGGAGTAAGGGACGGGATGTTCCAGGAGATAGCCGTAGCACCATCATTGCCGTGATGTGACGGCCCGGCAGGTGTATTGGGTTGCTCCTGGCCGTTTCCTCGCGGTGAAGCCGCGCCGGGCAACGAAGCTTCCGTGCTCGCCGCTCCTGCTGGTGTTCCTTGCTAGGATTTGTTTGCGTGCGGGGAGACCCGAACAGTGCTAGAGTGAGCACCGAGTCCTCAATTGAGGCGTAAAGGGCTGTTGTCGCGGAAAGGTCCTTCTGCTTGGAGCACAAGCCGACGAGTTTCTCGCTCACCAGGGACGAGGAAGGGGGAAGAAAAGGGGCTGCCAGAGGACACTTAGATCAAAATGGCTAAAGTTTGGAGCGAGCTAAACCCTGACCCACTTTGTACCTATGAATGGTTGCTGTAGGTACATAATTGTGCTGGGTATGGTTTCGCAATTCGACCAGGATTCAGCGATGGCATCTCGAGACGGGTCGATGCCCGTCATGTTTGCTGCGACGAAGCCCAATCTGACGACATCACATCCCAATGTCGAGGGCACTTTGCAGCAGCCAATTGGCAACTTTATCGCCCACTGTCGAATCAGATTTTGTCTGCATACCTAATTGTGAGTGCCACCCTTAATTATCGGAGCTTTTCGGGCTGAGTGAAGTTGTACACGGCAACACCCCTGTGGATTGACCCTAACATCTCGCCACCCACAGAAGCCTACTTCGTAGTTGGAGCAAACCAGAACCTAGGATCCGGGCCCACGGCACCCTTCACATATCAGAACCTTCAACCAGTCGGTGCTTTCGAGAGCCGGTGGTTGCTTCTTGTTGGAACACCAGAGATTGCGACAAAGCCAAGCCCCAACGGATTGGCCCGCACTCGCGTTGGTATCCTCCGGGGACCTGGGCCGGGTCCCGTGGATCAGCGCTAGCCATAACTGACAGCGCCAGTGCCCCTTTTTTTCAGCGGAGAATTGACAGAGCGCTAAGCCATTTGGACGGTTGACCGCTGACTGTGTGGATGCTTCAGCTGGGATGACGCGTCTGAGTTGCTTGCCTCAGCTCATGGTTCTTAAGCAGGACGTACTGCGAAGAATCCGGGTCCGGCTGCGGAACCATATCACTGCGGCGGTACCCCAAAGAACGTTCCCCGGATGGCTCCCCATCATCGCGAGGCGGAGGAAATCCTGCACGACGGACCAGACGAATATGGAGTCGGGTGGTTTTCCAGCAGGGGTCTGTAGGCACTTGCCGCAGAACCCCCTGTTCACGATGCGATGTGATTGCCCTGGCGGCAAGGGCGCTTTCACTAAACAACATGCGGTAATGAGATGCACTGTCCACCCCGGTGAGGGAATCGAACAGGAGAGCGGGAAAGAAACAAGCAAGCCGAAGCCGCCTCTCAAGACAAGCTCAGGTGAACAGGGTCAGATACCATTGTAGTTCTAGTTTTTGCCGAACCAGAGTGCTACTAGTCAAGAAAAAGTCAAGGAGAAAAAAAAAACCCCGAAGTTAAAGGAAAACTTGCCGTGGTACGTACCTTCTTCTCACATGAAATTGCTGCAGGAACCACTGGGGTCGGCCCGCCACGTCGAGAGATTCCGAAATCAGGAACAAGGGGAAACGGGCCAAATTTATCCCCCCGTCCACAGCGTGTTTCGATGCGGCTCTTTCTTGGGCCTCTAGTGAAACTTCGCAGACTAGCCGCAAGCTAACACTGTGCACTAATCTTAGGTTGGGAGACGGCCAACACGAAGGAAGGAGTGTGCCTGCGTACCCACCGCGCTGGCCAGCAGCTGGCGAGCAGAGACTGGCCGCCTGGACCAGCTTCTTGTCAATCATGTTCCCTAGCTAAGGATGCTCGGAGTCAACACGCTGTATCCCGTAACTATAGGGGAAATCAATAAAAGTTTGTATATCCGTAGATGTTGGGTTTGATCCTATTTTACAAGGAATGGATACCCCAGGCCTGTGACCTCCCGAGGCCCCTGTACGCATAATTACACTTCCCGCAGTTGACAAGAGGTCCGCATGAGTTCCCATCTACACTAATAAAGCGCTTACTCGGAAGTACCTCCCTATTACTTGGTAACCCCACTTAGGAAAGGTATCGTGGACAATTGCCAACTGTACCAAGATTTCCATCTCGCCAGCTATCAACAACTTGCCTCGAGGAACTAACAATGTCCAAAGGGCATACTTTGCACCTGGTGACGCCAGGGCGGACCTGTTACTCCTCGGCCTCCGCCTTTAGGCCTCCAATACCGTTCCCTGGGCCTGCAACTCTATCAACGTCACCATCGCGGTGAGCTTCTCTTGCGGTGTCTCATTCCCAAGGGCACCGGCGGCGGGAAGTCAGGCTTGCGGGTTGGCCTGACGCCGAATCGGACCGACGGTTTCTTGTCGCACCAACCTTTTCGGTGACTATCAAACGCATTTTGATGAGGCGCCCACCTGCGGTTGCCAGACCCCGTTCGGCAACAAACAGTCAACGCACGGTTTGCATCAGCCGCAAACAAACTAGTTCCTAATTACAGCAGCAGAACCAGCAGAAACAAAAGAAGGCGGCAACGGTTAGACAGGGCCTGGGCACAAGGCAACCGTCACATACCGGCAACCGACCTCCCGATGGCCGCCTTGCCAGCCTTGTCGCAAGCAAGACATCCCGGTAGGCAACATACTGTGGGCGATGTGCTTGTCCGGAAACTATTGAGCGTAGCTTGCCTCAAGAGGGCGTCAATATTTGGCGCCTCGTGTATGTTGGGGGTGTGATTCAATGTGCCACAGCCGGGATCTGCGAGCCTTGCAATTTGCTTGTGGCCCGTTGGAGTGTCGTCCACCGACGGGATTAGGACCCGACGCCGGCACTTCGCATGGTGTAGCCCTGTAAAGCTATGCACGGTGATGTTTTGGGAGTTATCTGCGGTTTGGAGATGCGCGTCGACGCGACTCCGACCCTAGTTCAGTTTCACAATCGAATGGCCCCCTAACTGCTCGCAACAACAAATCAGTTATTATTTAGCCCAATCAAGTGTCCAAGAGGTTTGTTTCTTTGAATTGCAAGGCTGAGCGGGCATTGCTATTTACTACTCTTACAAATGTGAAAATAGTGCACTTTCAGAAAAATGACACAACGTTCTCCGAAACTGCCGTGCTGTGGCCATCGAACAATAATTGCTGAGAGTTCTCACAGGACGCATGTTGTTCCTTGTTTCACTGAAGGATTATACGTGATTATACTTGACTTTGGCCGGTGAGGCTGTTACGACCCGACTCAAACCAATACCCCTCCACTTAAAAAGGTGAGGTGAAAAGCGAGGGAGAATGGGATGGCTTTGTCCAAGGCCTTGAGCTGTCCCTTTTGAACCAACCAGCGCCAAGCTGGATCTATAGACGATACTGATAAGTTCAAGAACTGAATCTTGAAAGTCGCCGGTGAACTTTTAAGCGCGGGTTGAGTCTGCTTGAAAGGGTCACAAGAAATCAGATGGTTGCCAAAGGGCAAAGAAAGCGGCGAGATGACAGATGGCTCATCCCCAACCTGCCATCCCGCCGCAACTCACGGAGCCGTGTGTATAAGATTATTCATTATTCGTGAGCTCTCGTTTTCCCTAACCTTCCGTCCATAACTCCCCCAAGCCGTATCATCTGCCTCAGTACCTATGCCGTGTACTGTAATCTTTCGGACTAACCACCAAACCTCTCCCCTTCTTGGCTCCCTTGTAAATTGTCTCGATGATATCCACCAGCTCCTGCTTGTCCTCCAAGACCCAGTTTAGCTTGTTATTGTTACCCGTGCCAAAATCGCACATCATGTGCTTGTTGCGGAAGAAGAACATGATGGTCATCGGATCGTAAAGTTCGTACATTGAGGTGAAGTCGGGGACCTCGTCTAAGTCGCAGAGGTAGATTACTGCAAAGTCTATCGTTGCACAAAGTTAGGTCAACTGCTTTCTCCCAAGACTAAGGTCTCGACGACTTACTGCGCACGACTTCTGAAATTTTGTAGAGGACTTCATCTTGTCGCATGGAATCTTGGTCGGAGCGGCCGAAGCGGATCACGACCAAGCGCTCCTCCTCTAGAGTCAGAACTGGTTAGCTTGGAGATCTTCACGATTATATGCGGAAGGAACGAACGAACCTGAGAGTATCGCTTGATCTACATGCCAACCCGATCGGAGGTGGGGGAGTACGAAACTCATTTTGCCGGGGTGGTTGACGTGGCCGTGGGGTTAAGAGGTCGTTCGAAAGACCGAAAGTTTTATCTGTTTTCGCGATGCTCAAAGATGACGTTTTTGGGCGGGTTAGATAAGGCAGACGCGCACGTGACAGAGCTTGGTATACATGGGCCCACCGTTCTGACACAACATTACCCTCCATGTCAACAACACCGCATTCTTAAACTCGTAGATAGTGGCGGAGGCGAAACAAAGAGAATAGGATGCAATCGGGCCTCAAATAAGAGGATATTGAGACAGGAGACACGTCAGCTATATAGGTCTTGACATGGAGCGGCCACCCCGGTGACTAGCTTCACACCCACAAGCCCGTATATCTAATATCTCACCCATGACCTGCCTCTCGAGGGAAGATGCCGCGCGAGGGAGTGCACTCGTGCTTGAGCTCTGCTAGCAGGGTACTACTACTCTAAACCATCAGTTTTGCCGGAGGGTAGTCGGGATGTCTCTTCGCGGTGACAATCATGGCGGCTCAGAAGCACGGGCCACAAGACCGAGTTTCAGGTCTTGTGGCCCGTGCATGGTACTGATCTGGGAGCTACTCGCAGGCACAGTAGCCAAACTCTCCTCGTCATCGTCGTCAAAGACATCTGTATTCTACCTGACCCTAGGTTGCATCAAAGAGCGGTCACTAGGTAGGATGGGGATAGGCTAGCGTAGATCAACTCAAACTAGATGGTAGGAGGAGGGGCGTGAATGTCTGTTCAAGTGCTTGACTGGTTGACTTTGGTGTTGACGGTCAAATCTATCTCACCCCTATCAACACCCTACGGACTATCTCTCTTCGTATGTGACGAAATATTTCAAACACTAAGGCAAACTACTGAGTTAATTAGGTACCTACAAATCTCAGCAACTGAACAGCCCCCATTCCCCAGATGGAAACGGAGAAAGACAAGGAGCCCACCAGAGTCGAAGCCAGCACTTTCACACGGTTAATTACTGAAGAATTGGTCGCTGTCCAGCGCGCGGGTCCCCATTGCGTCACCAGAGGAGTTCGACGAGACGCGGCAGATAGGAGAAGTAATAGACTTGGCCTACGTAGGCATATCACTATTCTGTTTTGGTTAACTAGATGGGTTTTCTTTACTACCGAGCCTCTTAGTTCAAAGATACAACATCCTTTTGGAAGCAAATACAAATCACTAGCAACCAAGAACCAACCTAGTAGTGAAACTGAGAGCTTACTCCAGTCTCAGTATCGCTATTGGAAAGAGGCGATTCGAACACCCCTCCCGTCTGGAGTCTAGGAACCCACCTGGGCGCCGTCTCGACAAATTTGATGAGCCAAGCTAAGTATAATGATTTTATTAGTCGCTAATTAGTCTAGAATATGGTTTTGCAGGTTCTCGAGAAACTGGGCACGTTCGAAGGCTTTACTCCAACGCTAGCTGAGGAGTGAGCCCGTTTCGAAGGTGGTTACGGCTTAGTAGGTACTATATTAATGACTACTACCGCGTCTAGCTCTTTGATCCCCAAAGCTATCATTAGCCAAAGGCATACCAACTAACAGCTGCGTTGTGATACGGGGCGCTCAATGAGCAGGACTACCGACAGCACCGTCGCTGCCCAACCATTTGCAGGGCCACCCTTGCCGGTCAGGTTCAAGCAGATGTTGCATTAGGGCTAGGAACCAGGAAGACGGCTGGGAGCCCAAGCTCGACGATGCCCTAAAAGAAGCAATGTCGATTCATGCGGGGCGTGGACAGGCGGAGTTCCACGCGTCCGTATGCAGCTCCGGCCTTGTCTGTCAACAACTAATTAACGAATAGGAACTAACCACGCTGCTGCCGGGCCAATCACGTACTCTTTCTACAGTCGGACGGTTGGGCTTCCTTTTTCTCCAGCCGCCCCAAGACCGACAACGGAAGGCAAGCGTGTAAGTTTGCTGTCACTTCCTATCTAATGGAAGGTCTAGATCGGAAAGAGTCTCGTATTTAAAATAAGGCAACCAAACTCCTTGACGTGGATTCTGTGACGGTTGCAAAAAGGGCAACGATTACCTTCCTCGTCGAGTATGATAGGTCACTGGTGGTGAAACAGTCTGCAAGAAGAAGCAACCCAATGCTTCACTTTTGCTAGACGCCTTGGGAGGGATGTCAGGGAGACCAACGCTGCGCTAATGACTCTATCCCAGCCTCGAGATTCTACCGTCCAGGCACCGAGAGGAGGAGCAATAGGCACCGATGATGTAATTATGGACGCTATAAGCTCCGAGTTGACCGGGCTACATCTATTCGCACTTCGAACCTGAATAGCTAACAGCAATACAGGGAAAGAAGTGCTATCTTATTAGTTGAGCTGCCAGCCTACCAACGGACCAAGCCAAGCTCAGCCTGTAGACAAGAACTGGCCGCCTAGATCGTTGAAATCACCTACCCGTACGAGGAGTTCCAAGACATCTGCCGGTGTTCATCCTCCTTGTCAAGTTTACGGCGTTTTGGGATTTTTCTTCTTCTAGATGTCCGACTGCGGCGCGCTAAGGCACCACATCCCTACAAAAGCCCAAACAAGGGCGGTGAGTGAATGGGGACGCCGGTGAGACCCGAGCTCGCCCGGAAATCACCTTGACAATGGCGGCAGGCACGAGTAGCAAGTATCATGCCGAAGGTAAGTTTCCCCTGCTTATATCTTCCCTTCTAAATTTGTCAAAAAGGAAAACGTTCGTCCCTCATTTCACGCCGTACCTAATTTATCTAGCTTGTGGCCTGACCACTTTCCCATTTCCACCTTTACAGCTGCACGACTAATCACAATGGGAGGGCACCCTACGACGCTATCGCGAAGAGAAACGCTCACGACGAACGCATTGCATTCACTAGGAAGCTTCTTGATGCGGCTGACGACATCGTAGTCTTGTTGACGAACGTCTGGAGCAGGTGGGAATGGAGAATAGAATAGTCCTCTTGCGGGCTCATTCAACTTTGGTCTAACGTAAAATTCCCGGCGATTATGAAGACTTCGCCTAGAGGCAGTTCGTCTCGCGCCGCTGTTTGTCAAGTTAATCCCGACTTATAGCATTGCCGACACCGCTAAGCCATTCCGGCACCTTTTGTGACGACCTATGATGACCTACAGCCTACAAAAATCCTCTCGACCCTGGCAGACAATTTCTACGGACAGGCTTTGCACAACGTAGGCTTGGGGGAGGCAATTTTAGATGTGAGGTCCTTAGACCGGAGGATGCGGCGGGTTGAGAGTATTTGAAAGTGAAGGAAAGTGACGAGCGTTTTGCCAAGGAGGAGTGAGTCTACTTCCGGATCAAGGTTTATGTGGACTGGGCACTCGGCAATGATTTATTTCTTGTTTAAAGAGAGATCCCTAAGGAGGCGGAAACGGATAGGAAGATTCCCGGCTGGGACTTGTTGTTACACTGAGGAACTAGCGATAGGTTCACGCCATTAGAGAGTTGGTCTAGACTGCTCAATATCTAAACACTTCAAGGTAGAGATAGATAATGTAGAATCGTGCCATAGACTTATGAGACGGCTAGACATTGGATGTCGTTTTATTCATGATGTACGCACTTCACCATCCAGCCCCGTCAGCTGTACGTGTAATCGATTGGGAGCTCAAAAATATACTGTGGCTCGATCGCTAGAATAACTAGCTGTGAATTACTTGAATCCCGAATCTACCTACCGGTTTCTATCTACGCCTATTTCCGGCCTCGCCTTGTACGTTGGGTTGGGCGAGGAACAAACTACCCTCTCCAATTTTGGTAACTTCCGCTGTTTCAACTCCGACAATGACATACCTCCTAGAATGCGAAATATTCAAACCAGAAAGTACCTCTAGTAGAAAGCTTGTCCAACAGTGCGGGAGAGAGGTTCGACAAACCCCAGACCTTTGCTAATGCAAGTGCTAGAGGTCATCTAGTTAGGAACTACGTGCTCTCATCTTACTTGGACGGATTACGCTGGTTTGAGGCCAATTTTCATACGAATGATACTGTCACAATAATTGCTAATTACTTAGTGCCTACGGCTTGCAATACTTGAGGTCAAGTATCCACCATGTTCGGCCGGACTGTTGAAGAATCCCCGGGTGAGGCAACTGAGACAAGGGAGATGTTGTCTTGACAACTCCGAGATGATTAGCGGATATCCGTTATCCTATCCCATCCCGTCTCACGTCGCGCTGACTGAGTCACACGTCGCGCTTACTGAGTCAAGTTGTCAGCCCTCGTGTCCTGCCCCCTTGTGCCACTCCGAATTTCCTAGTTGCACATTGTCCTACGCGTGCTGAGGTGAGTAAGAATGCAGCCAACTATCCTCTTAAAAACATTAGGATGGTGAGGGGTTAATCAAGGCGACTGCCAGGGGGCCTCGCCAGCGGAACTTGGAGGTTGATTGGCGAAAGCCCCTGGATTCCTTGTCTAGGCATTTCTGCCTTTCCCCGCATACTTGATTTGAGGCAGCCAAGCCTGCCTTCCTACCCGAATGTCTTGTTGCTTGACTATACGAGGCTCTCGGTGAGATTGTGCATTTGATGTGCTATGGTAGACACCTAGCCAATTATAACTCGGTATCCATAGTTTGACCGGCTGCAGAACATGTCCGAATAGGAAAGCCCAAGGCTACCACCTTTGTAGGTATATCAGGCGTGACGCCATCATATGTCACCGTCCATGGATGTCTTTGTTTATCCAGGCCCACCCTGGAGAGGCGATTAGATTTGGCCGCTGGTAACCGCCCAGATTGCCCGGGGCATCCAAACGCCTGTTTATGACGCCCAGTTCCAAGTTGAGGCCCAGCACTCGGTCCGGCACGGCTTGATGCTAGTCTCAGCCGACCGCTTTTCGTGTGCCCGGCCAACCAATGAGGCCCACATCTTGGAATCGATCAGGGCGTCACGGGAGGCTCTGTGGACGGGCAATTCTGCAATTCCTCGTCATCACGATGCTTTGCGAGGCCCTTTGTTTGTGCTAATACCTGTCGGGGCTTTTGCCTAAGGCAATCGAGTAGGCTGTAGCCAAGATCCTTGGGAACTAGAGACACGGAAAGGAAGGAAAAGTACATCTGCGATACAAGTCTGGATGGCAGCGATGGTATGCTCGCCCAGCGCCGCAAAGGCCACCTTGAACCGGGCCATGATAGGTGGGGTAATAGAGGATGGGAGCACAGCGTTAAGGGGACATATCTTGGAAATCTAACTTCATGATGATCGAGATATGGGCTAGGCTGCCGATTTCGTTGGTACTGCTATAGAACTGAAGGCAAGGCTTCTTAAACCAGTGTCGCCAAATACTAGCGTACATTACAATTGTGGTAGCCAAGATTCGGCATAAGCTATAAGTTTTTTAAACCCTCTTATTGTAGTGCGAGCCCTGTCTCTGCACGGAGGAACTATTTACAATAGAGACTATAGCTCATATAACGACTGGTTTTCTGCTCTTCCCAGCCATGGTAGTTGTCGAAAATTACCCGTACAGTCCCAACAGGATTCGGTGATAGCGCACACAGTGAACTGCTCGATTTATGCTCGCAAGTGAAAAAAGAGAGTTGATGAATCACCCGTCCACTCTCGCGGCAACTGGCGAGGCAGTCTGTTTCGGCTGCACGTTATTGGTGTTATTAGTGTTCCCGTGGCGGGAGTCGGTCTCTCATCGACCTGCGGGCTCCGCATGATCGGACAAAACTCGCCCGGCACTGGCCCCGCTTTCTCCGTTCTCGGCCGGTGCCTGCTCTTGCCGGACTTACGGCGAAGACGGCTGTGGTGATAGGCCGTCTAGATCCATCCTTAGATGCCGTGCTCTAGACAGCGGTTTGATTGTAGGGCCTATTTGCATAGGGACTCGAGCTTCCGAGGCTACCTACCTAGCCAGAATGTGTCTATTGAGTTTCCCATGTCGAAAGGGGGTGATGCATGCGGTAGTCTATTCGACCCTAAACCAGTTACGAGCTATAGGTTTCCTAACGAGCGTTGCTGGGCGTGTCTGGCCCCTGGGGCAAGTCAGAGACGCTAGTACGCGAGAGTTACGTACATGTATGTATGTACATGCATACATCGGCATGTGATTGTAGGTGTCATCGCCACAACCCGAGGTTCAGGTTGTAAGACAAAATTGAATAATTTCTCTACTGGCTATTTAAGTTTAGCCAACTGTATCACACATTGTATCACCCTCTCTATAACTAGGTACACAAACCACCGCTCAAGAAAATATCGATAGTATACAAGACCGGCACGGAATAGCCACCCTCCCCGCTCAAGCATTTTGTTTAGTCGGAGCCGACATGGACGGGATACGTCGACGCGCCTAGCCTTTGTAGGGCTTAGGTCCGATCATGAGCTCCGGCCTGACGAGAGCGTCGAACTCTGCCTCCGGAAGCGCCTGGAGCTCCATGGCGCTCTCCTTAAGGGTAAGGCCCTTCTTGTGGGCATTCTTGGCGACCTTGCTTGCCATGTCATAGCCGATCTTGGGGTTGAGGCAAGTCACCAGCATGAGCCTGCAAAAAGAAAAAGGTGTCAGTCAATTGATGCGTCCAAAGGTCGCGCTCGAGCAGAGCAAAGATAGGTAGGCGGGTGTGGACTTACGACTTATTCAGATCGCTAGCGATCTTCTCCTCGTTCGCCTGCAGCCCCTCGACAAGGTTCTTCTCGAAGCTCCGCATGCCATCGGCGAGCAGGCGGACGCTGTGCAGGAAGTTCCGGATGATCAGCGGCTTGTAGACATTCAGCTCGAACTGGCCGCTCATGCCGCCAATCGTGCAGGCCGTGTGGTTACCCACGACCTGCGCGCACACCATCGTCAAGGCCTCGCACTGCGTCGGGTTGACCTTGCCGGGCATGATGGAGCTGCCCGGTTCGTTCTCCGGCAGGAGGAGCTCCCCGAGCCCGCACCTCGGCCCGCTGCCGAGGTACCGCACGTCCTGCGCGATCTTGTTCAGGGAAGCGGCGAGGGTGTTGAGGGAACCCGACGCCTGGACGACGGCGTCGTGGGACGCGAGCGCCTCGAACTTGTTCGGCGCCGTGCTGAACTCGGTGCCCGTCATCTTGCTGACCTCCTCCGCGATGCCCTCGGCGAAGCCCTCGAACGTGTTGATGCCGGTGCCGACGGCCGTGCCGCCCTGGGCGAGCAAGCGCAGGTCCGGGAGCGAGCCCTCGACGCGCTTGATGCCGAAGTCCAGCTGGGCGACGTAGCCGCTGAACTCCTGCGCCAGGGTGAGGGGCGTGGCATCCTGCAGATGTGTCCGGCCGGTCTTGATGATTCCCTTGGCTTGGAACTCGTCGACCTTGGCCTGGAGCGACTTCCGCAGGCTTCGCAGGGCGGGGAGGAGCTCGCCCTCGAGCTCGAGGACGGCGGCGATGTTCATGACGGTCGGGAAGGTGTCGTTGGAGGAGGCGGAGCGGTTGACGTGGTCGTTGGGGTGGACCGGCTTCTTCGTGCCCATGGTGCCGCCGAGGATCTCAATGGCGCGGTTGCTGATGACCTCGTTGGCGTTCATGTTCGACTGGGTACCGGAGCCGGTCTGCCAGACGACGAGGGGGAAGTGGTCGATCAGCGTGAGGTCTGCGACCTCCTTGGAAGCCTGCTGGATGGCTTGGCCAAGCTTGGGGTCTAGAGAAAGAAAGAGCCACATGTTAGTTTCGGCGCGCGTAGACGTAGCGCGTAGACGGCGCGCATGTTTGCGCTCAACTTACCCAAACCATAGCGCATGTTCACGGTTGCGGCCGCGCCCTTCAGGATGCCGAACGCCTTGATAATGGGCGGGGGCATGCGGTCCTGGGGTTGGTTGATCCGGAAGTTCTCGAGAGAGCGCTCCGTTTGGGCGCCCCAGTATTTGTCGGAGGGGACCTGGATCTCACCGAAAGCATCGCTTTCGGTTCTCATGTTGGCAGCCATTCTTATGGTCGATATGTGGAGGTGCCTTTTTTGTGGTTGGAATGTTGAGGTGGGAAAGCTCGTAAATAAGCGGCGTCGGACTTGGAATGCGGACATTGCTAATCGTAGATTCGCCGTGCTCTGGGGGAGGATTTTCGTTTTATACCTAAACTTGTTGGTAATTGAATTCAAGAACCCGTGACGTTTTCGCTGCAACACCGACCGAATTCGGTCACACTTCCGGCCAATGCTCGTGGAGAGTTGAAGGTTTCTTGAGTTCTTTTTTTTTTTCGCCGTCGGACCGGTAGAAACAATTCTCGGGACGGTCAGGAACAGCTCGTTTTATTCTCTCATTGGTCAGAGCTTGCTTTAGGTCGGTCCCCGCATCCCGGGCCATTCCGGGGTAGAGCGGGCAACCACACCCGTGGACGTGCACTGATTGGCAAATCAACCGGCGTTTTCTTTGACAGATTCGAAAGGAAGGAAAAGGTTTTGGCCCAAGATCCGAGCCCAAAAGGTATCTTATAGGCAACGTAAGATATAGAACCCAAGCGCAGGATTACGTTGAGGAGAGGCGCGGGCCGAAGATTGCCGGCCGGAGTGGCGGGAGCCTACAGATGCAGCACCACCGCATCATGCATCAAGATACTATCCCGTCATTGCGTTACCACGCTTAGATATGGTCACCCCAATATGTGGTGATTCTCATCAACTAGCACAGTTGATGGCTGTAGTTAGACAGCCCTTACTAGTATCTACCGAGTGATGGCTCAAGTGGCAACACAGTGAACTGCCTATTTTATGCTCACAGGGAGCTCACAAGAACTGCGGCGCCGTCTGGCTGCAGCACTTCACTTCTTTGCGGTAGGTCTCTCCTCGGGTCCGGGCAAGCGTTGTAACGGTGGATCTGCCAAGAATGACTCAGGCAAGGCAAGGACCGGTTCAAGATATGCCAGTGATCAATCATAGGGTCGAGGTCCACGAGCTGACCGCTGCCCAGCCGCAGCGGCGACAGCGGCAGGCCCAGTGCGGCGTCCACTATATCGACATGCTCCTGCATGTACTGCACTAGGCGGGTTTGCGTTGGAGAATATATCACCGAACTCGGCCTCGCTGATCGGTTGTGCTCCGTTCCTGGAAGCAAGACAGAGCGCAGCACATAGCTGCCCGATAAAGTAGTCGACATGATCGATCTGCTGCAGCTCCCAGGGTTCGAAGGTACCAAAGAGATCTAGGGGCAAGCCCCTGTGGTCGCTGGGGTTGCTGATAGCGACCACGTCCCAGACCGTCTACCGACACTTGTGCCCCGTCTTGCCGTAGCTCCACGGTGGCCACGCGTTGCAGACGATCTGGCGACGGTAAAGCGCACGTAGCACCCGTAGCCGCTCCACAAACGAGAGTGCTGCGGTGGCCGGCCCCTCGGCGGCACTGTCGCCGAACGACCGCAGCTGCGCCGTAAAGTAAGTGTCGGCGAGGAAGTTCACGCTGCGGAGTGTAGGACAGAGATTAGCTAGCTCCGCGAAGCTCGGGACGGGCACATCTCCTCCCCTTCCCCGGCTAGGGCCTCCGTCACCCAGCATCTTCATGTATACGGGGGCCATGCCCTGGATCCTGGCTAGGCGTGAAGTTTGATACTCATTGGGGTCCTGGGAAGGCATTATGCGGAGGAACATGGCATCCGCCAAAACGGGACCGAGGCCATTTTGCAGGATGCGCAAGAGGATGGTCGCCTCTCGACCCTCGAAACAACGATGGATGAAGCGACAAGTGGTGATAAAGTTACCGAGGGAACGCACCGAGTCGACATGGGAAAATATGTTGTCGATGAGCTCGGGCGAGAGAGCGCTGATATAGCAAGGTTTTCCTTCGTCGGGCATCTGACGATGTCCTACGTGTACCATTTTGGCCCAAGATTATGCTCCTACACTGTACTCAGGGTAATCACCCAAAAATGAGGTTTGTTGCATGTGTTGCTAAGCCACGCTAGGCTTCCATTGGCCAACATTTCAGCAGCAAACAGTAGTGGCCATCGACAGTCCGAGTCTTTCAGTGGGCGGTTATAAGTCATTGCTCGCCCAGCCGTTGACGACCTCAGCTGTAAGACAACCTGCCAAAGCTGCTAGTGTTGATACCGAGGATATCTACATTACTGGGAACCCCTTGTTCCAGACCTCGGTGGGCGATAATAGAATCCTACCCAGGTAGTGAGTAAGGTACCTTGTTGAGTTTTACTGCCGGGCTTGATGAGGCATTGGCATTCTCAAAGAAAAAATCCAAGGAGGTGATGATGATGATCAGTTCATCCCTTTGCTCGGTCGCGAGGCCAACACGGCCGAAGGAAGCTCCCAGTCGACCTCAGACCTTGATCAACTGTCGTTCAGTGGGGGCCAATTTCTCGACCCCAATCTCTCGACCCCTAGTTCGAGTTCTTGCATTGAACACAAACCACGGTGGCTAGGATGCACACGTGCACACACATGTACCAACCACCAACCTACCTTGGGCAGCTCAGATGTGGTACGCAAAGGTCCATAATTAGAATTTGGCTGGTGCAAGCACCGTCCCATCTCTCGAGCCCTGAGAGTATCGCATGGGAAAGTGTTCTCGTCTGATCACTGCGCAAGGGTATAATTCCCACGTTGTCGATCCGCTCCTGAGCCCCGGGTAAGTCCGCTATGACGTGGGATTTTCGCCTTCTGAGACGAGAGGAAACAGAGCTCGGGTCAGGTCCAGGAGACTGGAATACCCTCACACCTTGGTGAAAGAGGAACGGAAAGTACCAGCATCTTGAACCAACCCGATTTCCCCTGCTGGGACTTGGGGGAGGGGGG
>Ga0164242_10003257_pt1 | contig 18589 bp, 17 predicted proteins | sample OricomgcompostMG_FD_108783 | JGI IMG/M metagenome (GOLD analysis project Ga0164242, IMG submission 108783) | Miracle-Growth compost microbial communities from Emeryville, California, USA - Original compost - Miracle growth compost (MG) ... | reverse complement strand
CCGGTGGTGGTGCTCAGTGCTAGCGAGTTTCGAGGCGTCGACGCCATTCTCGTTGGGACGGATGGCGTGCGAGTTCAGGGCGATGCCATCGTATAGTTCATCAATCAAGGCGTTGCTGGGCGTCCGTCGTCGTTCCTACTCCCCGGGATAGTGTCGAGCAGTTTTGGATCACTTACGTTCACATCCGTGCATGACGCCCTGGATGGGTGTCTGTGTCTACCGGGGGGCTAATTGCCCTTAAATTGTTGCGCCGCCGGGACCGTCAGGGAAACACCAACTAGAGCAAGAGAGCTATTCTACTGGGCGCGTCAACCCAGCTGCAAAAGCCGGATAGTCCGCCGGGCATTGCGTCGGCAGTTGATTGACGCCGTATAACCAAACCTGACTTGTAGGGTTGCTAGAGAACCAGCATGACCCTGTAGGGTTGCGTGATCAACCAGGGGGATCAAGTCGAGAAACAAAAGGACCTGCTGTATTTAGCAAGGTGCGCATGCTCCGGTCCCGGTCCCGGTCCGGCACCGGGCAGCCAAAGTCTCGTAGCCCCACATCCCCCCGGCATTGAGCCTGCAGGCCGCAGCTGCAGGCTTCGACAGATCTTGGGGTAATGCCTGACAACGTCGCGGTGGCATCGGACTGGTCAATTTGGGGTCCACAGTACCCTTGGCGGGACCCCAGAGGCAGCACGCTTGCATCCCGGTAAGTACCTAGTCGTGTGTCTGCCGAATACAGATTACAAGCTGGCTACGTAAAAGTTCCGTAAGTACACGTACCTCTTGGAGTCAGCACCACTTTGGGGGTTGAGCAGAATGGGCAGACACTTTGAACTTCCAAGGCCTGGCGGAGGTGGGGCGGGTCGCGGCTACACCGGGAAGACTTTCCTTGGAGTCGCTTAGGCAGGGAGTGGGGAAGCAAGGGCTTGGTCCTGCGTGGTGAATGGCGGGCGGTCTTGGATCTAAAGCTTTTGACCCGTTTGTATCCTCGACTTGATTCGGTGACAACTGACAGATTCGTGTTTGAGCAAGGCATGACCATGGAAGAAGGTGTGGCTTAACACGGGCGACGGTCGCAGGACAAGTCGCGTGGCGTGTTGTCCCAAACATGGGCTGAAGTGGCGACGGCCATGCAAAAAGCACAGGCAAAGATCAGCTTCCGCAACAGGCAATGATTGGGGAAAAACCGACCCAGACTTTGTACATGGGCTGTACGGTGTACTTATGTGAAGCCTCGTCGGGTCGGCGATAGGAACAAAACTAGATTTTTTCCCGGCTTGAACTCGAGATTCTCCAATCTTCTGTCCCGATCGCGTCACATTTCCATCTCGACATTGTTTGTGTTGGATGCCTCCATTTCTGCCTGAAGAGGAGAGCTTGTGACGAGGAAACGGTCACCCCGCACCATAACGAGTAACACACCAGCTCCGATAATTGGTGACCTTCCAAGCACAGCTAATGACCACCTCCAGGGGCCGCTATTGTCCACCGTGTGCGTTGGGGGTTGGGTGTAATTGCCAAGTACCTCCCAAACAAGCGTCGTCAAACTGGGGGTCCAGACCAACGAGTACCCAGGTACCAAACTAGCCCCCTCGGCGGTGACGCTTTTCCGATATCCAACTTCCACCGCATCGATAACAACCTCAGCTCGACCTGGGCTCTCTCCGTCAGACACGAATCCGTCCGCATCCACATTCAGGCCCGCGCCTTGTCATAATTATTCTTCCTTCAGCATCTGCAATTCCCGCGATCCCCGACCGATATCGCCACATCTACGGCGTCCGTCAGGATGATTACCGGGCGTGGAACAAAAGCTTTCCCGGAACTCTGACGGCAGAGCTGCATTGATCTCCGATATCGACATCTCTAGCTGGCCCTGCAAGATCCGGCCATCCAGTGCCTTGCTAACGATTAATCTTGCAATTTCCATAATTGTGCTATTGTCTGCTGCACTTTCCGCGATTTCCGCCCCCTCCGACTCTTCCGACGGCCAGCACTGCGCCAATTACCTTTCTCCCTCCCGACCCTTCCGTTGTGCAAGGCTGCACGTCGACCGAGGCAATCACAGGCCACCACCGACCGCCCCCGTCACACCAATTTCGACTGTACGGGGTTGTCTGCCCTCCTAGCGCGTTGAACTTCGCCCTCGAGACGAACTGCATCGTTGACAATCGAACGTCATTGTATTTCGCAGAGATGGGAAACACCAATACAAAAGAGTCGCGGTCAGGCGACCCTTCTCGTCGATCTCCTCATACCCTTGGGCTCGATAATGGATACGGTCCTCCCACCCATGCCGACAGGCCGTCCAGTAGGAGGAATCGAGTTAGTCGTGGCGACTTGGGCGGGATCCTCGGAATAGGATCATCAACGGGGGGTCCTGTTCGTGCTAATAACCCACCAGAACGCAGGGAGACAAAACAAGAACGGGAGGCGAGACGCCTAGAGAGAGAGCGAGTCGCTAGGCTTAAAGAGCGCGAGCGTAGTTTAAAGGAGGAACATGTGGACGGCGGTTACCTGGTCACTTTGGGAACATACACTGGCCCGGAGGACTTCAACAAACCGATTGTCCGGCAGCTGCAGGTACGCCAACGCACCCACAGTGGACGTTGTTTGACTCTGCGTTGTATCATTACTGACGTTTCCTACTGCCTAGATCGAACGCAAAATCGCGCCGTTTTGGCGCGGGCTAAACGATCTAAACGACCAATGGGCCGAACACCAGATCATCGCTGCCGCCCGGGGGTTGCCAATCCCCCCTGCTGACCAGGCTCCTCCCGAGGACCTCGTCCCGCGTCTACCCTCGGCATCTTCTCCTGCCGCTTCGGCGCAAAACCTCAACAACTTGACTGTTCCCATCGATGGTAGATCCCAATCCATCACCTCCGAACACAGCACTTCCAATGGCTATTCCGCGCTTCCGTCCCCTACCTCTGCAGCACCCAATAGGACAAACTCTCCCTTTAAACCTCGAGGCAAGGCCTTGGCAGCTGTGTTAGGGGGTTCTTCTCGTAACGGTTCGACTACCGAGATCGTACCCCGCGAGGTACATCTGCCTCACGACCCATTCGTCAACGGCCAACCCCTCGAAGTCTTCTTGTACAAAGACGCAACCGAATGTCCTATTTGCTTCCTTGCATACCCGCCGTATCTAAACCATACTCGATGTTGCGACCAAGCTATCTGCAGCGAATGTTTTGTACAGATCAAGAGGCCTGACCCTCATTATCCCGAAGGACACAACGAAAACGACCCTAACCATGACCCTGAGGAAATTGCCGGCATGCTGGTATCAGAACCCGCGTGCTGCCCTTACTGTACCCAGCCCGAGTTCGGAGTCACCTATGAACCCCCACCGTTCCGCCGAGGATTGACCTACGCCAGTTCCCCTCCCGTCCTTGGTAGCATGAGCACTGCCATGTCATCCTCTAGCTCGCTTAACTCGGCCACCGTTTCGCCTCCTCCGGGTTCTCCCATCGGCAGCACCGCTAACCGCCGCCGCACGCACTCGCTTTCCGCTCATGCCCCGAACGTCATCCCTACCGATAGGATCCGGCCGGACTGGTCTACGAAACTCCAGGCAGCTCGCGCACATCAGGCCCGGCGATCCGCCGCCGCTACGGCGCTTCATACGGCTGCGTTCTTGATGGGCAGTAATGAAACTCGGACCTTTAGAGTAGGCCGGTTTGGTCGCCGGAATAATGGCGCGTCCGGATCGCCGTCGACTGGCGGGGAAGCTGGGGATAACGGCGGTAGTGGTGCAAATACACCGTCGCAACCGGGCCTAGAGCCAGCCCCACCAGCTAGCCCGGGCAATGGTGGGTCGCAGGCTCCGGCTGCCGCGGTAGGGGCTCGACGGAATCGTATGGAAGACCTTGAGGATATGATGTTCATGGAAGCCGTTCGGCTATCACTTGCCGCCGAAGAAGATCGCAAACGCAAGGCTGAGAAGGAAGAGCGCAAGGATGCAAAGAAGCGTGAGAAGGAAGAACGCAAGGCTGCCAAGGCAGCTGCCAAATACGGACATGGGCCGTACGGTGGTGGCAGCGAAGGCCGGAGCGGACAAAGTTCCGCGAGTGGAAGCAGCCTCAGTCTTGGGTTTGGCCGGAAGCGAGGCAATAGTGCTACCGGTAACCTCCGAACCGAGGCGAGTGTTGCCAACGCGATGGCGAGCACGAGTGGTGGTGGCGAGAGCCCCACGTCGAACGCGAATCCGAAGGATAAAGGGAAAGCCGTCGATCGTGGCCTTCAAGGCACACCGGAGGATGAAGAGATTACACCCGAGTCCACGGCGGCATCCTCAAACAATACAGCCAGGACGACGACGTCATCACGACCGATTCCATCGCTACATCAGCCAGCGGGCCCGTCCCACTTGAGACAGATGAGTAACGCCTCCTCCGTTTCTTCTTCCCTACCCGACAGTCAAGCCAACAGCTACACGCCCACATCACACCTGCATGATCCACGGGCCAGCGGGCTCAGTCTCGGCAGTCGCTCCGGCGCTAGCGAGGACGGCGGCGACCATGACCGGGACAGGGACCCTAGCGCGAGTACAGAGCCGATGTTCAATTTCCGCAGCCTTGCTGAAGTTGTCGGCGTGACTTTGGAGGGAGAGCATGCAGGCCGGAGAATTAGCCGGATCGAAGCGGAGAAGCGGGAGAGTGGAACCGGTGCAGCTACCGAGTCGGACGGCCTAGACGCCCCCGACACGGATGCGGGGCGAGTTGCGCATATTGATGACGATAACAACGCTGGGCACAACTCCAGGTCTCAAACCCTGCAGGGAAGCTCGAGGAACGAGGGGCATAATGATGAACAGGACCCGTCAGTCGAGGCAAACCCTCTCGCACCGCCTACGGTAATGGTGACACCTGGGACCCCGAGACCGAGCTGCTGCGAAGATGAGGAGTCGAAGCAGCTCGGACACGAGTCTACGGTGGAGCGGCTGCACCAGATAGCGCAGTAGTTTGCACCGAGGAGGAGTTGGGGTCTTGTTCTATTCTTTGCTTTTTTTTACCCCGATGCATCTGTCCGGAATGGTAGCGGGTCAAAATCCGGGATCGTAGAATAACGCCTCTATTAGAATGGACCTAACGAACTTGATCTTGAAGCGATATCGGCATTAAGACAGGGAACGGGGGAACGGGGGATTCATCGTCTAGATATGATACTTTTCTTGGTGGATCAGTGCTGGCTGTGACGGGAGATATTATTTTCTGATGCATTGAGAGGTCACTTCACGGCTGTCCATTTTTGTATACACGGGTTCGTACGCAGGGCTGGAAAGTCGCGAGATTGACGAGACACGAAGCCGACCATACGGAAGGGAACTGGCTTTTGGCTTGGCGGAGGGTTGGCGTCGAGGAGCATTCTGAGTTTCCCATTGCCTTGTCATGGCCCCCCCTTTTTTTGCAGGATTGAACTGGCACCAAGAATAAACACGAATAGCCAATGGATTCTACTGAAACCAAGCGCCGTCTCTTATGCGTATATGTAAATGTAATGTGACTATGTACTCAAGCTATGCCCATTGTATGTACAACTGGGATGTATATATACCAATATATATAAATTGCCTCCGTCAACAAAGCTCGCGTTCTCGACCAAGCAAATGGTGACAACCAGGTAGGTTCATGGGGAAAATGTCATGCTGATACTGCCGCTTCCGTTACAGCTAGCCTAACCCCGACTTTTGTGTCTGCGTGCCTCTCCAGAACCGAGTCCCCTTCGGGAATAGCACCCTGCTTGGCTGCTACCCTTTGGTTCACATAGCCCTCTCCAGGACTGGCCCAGCTGTAGTCCAGCCACTCAGCCCCAAGGGCAGACCACATCTCACCTTCGACGAGGCGGACAATCTTCTCATTCCGCTCACGATCTCCGGGTGTGGGCCGTGTTCCGTTCGGCCCGGCAGCGCCGTTGATAGTGGACGACACGAGTCCATCACGGGCGCCGTTCCACTCTGACACTGTCTCCTCGAGCTCGCCGACGGACGTAACTCCCATGACGGTAGCGCCGACCCTTAACCCCATGGGCGGTACCGACGGTACGCCCACGCCTGCGGCGCCGCCTATGCGTGCCCACTCGCCTAGCGACCAGCGGATAGCCACCGACTCTAGCCGCTCTCCCGCCGTAGCAGACAGCTCTGATAGGCGCTGACACGCGAGTCGGAGCGCCGGCGGGGACGGATGCCATATGGCTAGCGGCGACGCAACGGCGCCGTTGAGAGGCGGCGACGCGGCGGGTGGTTGCGGGTCCGGCGGAATCCCGCTGGTAGTTAGCAGGCCCATGCCCAACATGCTGGCGTTTAGTACGACGTCGACGCCGGCGGCCCGGAGCCGGGACAGGGGGCTCTGGCGGTCGCTACCGCCCAGCACCTCGGGCAGGCCGAGGGTGCGGTTCTGCACCGTGAAGTTGCCGTAGCTCATGACGGCGTCGAGCGGCTCGCCCGTCTTCCGGAACACGAGCTCGGCGAGGTCGCACAGGACGTCGACGGGGTACCCGCTGATGCCGACGTGGCGGACGGAGCCGTCCTCGTCGCGAAGGCGGCGGAGCTCGGTCACGGCGGTGACGACCTCCGCGGGGTTGACGAACTCTACGTCGTGCGCGTACACGAGGTCCAGGTAATCCGTGTTAAGGCGTTCGAGGCTGCGCCTGACGCTGCGCCGGATGTGCGCGGCGCTGTAGTCGAACTCGGAGGGCCCGACGCGGCCGGCTTTCGTGATGAGCGTGAGGGACGATCGCGGTGGCGCGGGGTCGACGGCCGAGAGGGCGGCGCCGAGGAGGAGCTCCGAGGGCCCGTAGTAGGGGCTTGTGTCGAAGGCGCGGACGCCGAGCTCGAGGGCGCGGCTGACGATGCGCTTGGAGGGCATGGTTAGTGGGTCGGAGACGTATTGCGTGTTGAAGGTCGCGGTGCCGAGGATGAGGGGCGGGAGGACGGAGGAGAGCTCTCGGTATCGGGGCGGTGTTGTTGTCGCCATCGTGGCGGGCGGCGTTGTGGTAGCCATCCTGGCGGGCGGTGGTGGGTGGGAGGTTGTGGTGGGAGGCCGGGATCGGGTCGGAGCACTTGCGCGCAAAGCTGGGAATTCCATCTCAAGCCATGACCGACGTATTATCCCACGAAAGGCATGACGGGCGGCCGTTAAGATTCTAATTCCAAATCTCGACGTCTAGTGGGGGTGTCTCGAGCTTCGATCCTGGAGATGGAGCTGGGGAATGATAAAATGGAAGCGAGTCGCTTGATAAGAAAAGTTGAGAGAGGCATTATTAGCGGGCCCGCATTGTAGCACAATGGGGTTCTCGACCGGGCGGCCAGCCCGGCACTGCGGGACAATCCGGCATTCGGGGGAATTCGAGGAGGCGAACTTTCGATTCTCGCTATCTAATGGGGAGACTCTGAGAAATGTTAGCGGCAGATGTCGCAATCGGCACAAGCTCCTAGCTCGGACCCGAGCCGAGAATAGTATCTACTCGCTACTTAAGTCTTGGTGGTGCGGGGTCTTGTTTATGTAAGCGGCGAGACCTCCATCTCCGGCTTCGACATTTTGCCCGGATGGAAGTTGCGTCAATTGACACACAAGTCGCCGTTCTGGCCTTTGGCTTTTTCGAGTGAAAGAGCTTGTCGCTTAGGAGACTCCCAGTTTGGGTAGGCAGCTCTAGCAACACTGCTAGAGAGGTAATACGTGTCCGCGACGTATTATCAGCGTTGAGTACCAGTTCCAATCCCTCTGCTATCACTTTTCCCATCCTCCTCGTCCTTGTCGTCCTCTCTCGCCCGACGAGCGAATTACTGCCGCCTCTTGGCTCTGTGTCCCTATCAGCAGTTATTACATGGACTATTTATCTTGATCCACACGTGGGGAAACGTGCCGCTGAGGCCGAATCTCCACGGTGCTGCCCAAGATCAGCCGGAAGATTGGAGCTTCAATCCCAGCACCCAGGACCTTCAATGACGGGAGTCACCCTTCGGTTACAAGCGAGCCGGAGGCCTATGGTTATTCCGAGCAATGCCCTGTGCCCCGGTCCCCCGAGTTGTGTCACCGATATGGACCCGGCGTTCTATCTCGGCGCCAATCCCTCCCTTGCGGACTCATGGACGTGGCAAGAAACAGGGAGTTCGCTATCTAATCTCTACCTACTCGTTTACCAGGAACATTCCAAGACTTTCGATCTTCATAGGCGGCTTGAACCCTAAAAGGGCCCAAGAGATCGATCCAGTCTTACCTTCATCAAAACCCGCTCTCCATAGAATTAGCCTAAACAAGGCGCCCTCGTCCGACGCGTACCCATCGGAAGCGACCAACTCATCCCTGGTCTAATATATCGCTATAAAGACTCTTCGTGCCTATTTAGACCTCAATGCTGGTCTCCCGCTACTCCTCTGTACGTACCTCCCATCCTTTCCCGGACTCCAAACAATTTAAATCCTAACCCCGCATCGTCCATTCCTCATCTATACAGATCACTCTATTTAATTACCCTTCCAATCATGCATTCGTGCCATCTACCGTCAACTAAGACGTCATACTACTAGGTTTCATTCTGCTTCACCAATTATCGGTCAGCTATTTCACAGCCTCCGGTACCTTTAGTACCGAAACGAAACGGAACCATTCCGGTGCGGTTTCTTGGCGCATGTTTGGGCCATGTTGAGCGAGACCTTGACGCTGCGGATTGGCCAACTCGAAGCGCAGTTGTGAATGGATTCCAATTAATGGCGTCCAAGCTGGTGTGTCCGAGGCGAGTTATCGTTGACGCGTGGTGGTGAATGAAGCGGTCGCGAGGGAGGCTCTGTCCGTGATGCAAGGTACGGAGCTCTGCTTCATATAGAGCCGCCTTTTTGGACCCACACCACCTGATCTGCAGCTTTTGGCTCCTACAATCTCCCCGGCCCGGGTCCGTATCAAGCTTACCAGCGGCAGACTGTTCGGAAACTTTGTCCTGGACTTAACTCGCTTCCCGTCGAGGTACCAAGCCGGTGGGTCCCGGATCACATCGAGGGCTGGCAATGCGACGTGTTGTATATTCCACCAGGGGTCAACCTAAATTGGGTTTCCCCTTTCGAACGGTCGGAAAGAATCTTCCATCTCTGTAAATTCCGGCTGATCACTATTCCAAGGCTGCCGACCTGGTGGAACTCCCGTGTCCCGAGTCGCCATATATAGCTTTCCCAATGGCCGCACTCTTGCCTTCCTCTTTGTCGTCTGCACGGCTGCTACTAGTCTTTAATACTCAATATGCGTTGGTTCAGTGGCGTTGCTCGTGCGGCCGCCCTCCTGGGCATTGGTTAGTCGATCCGAGTTCTCGCGGTGCCAAGGTTGCAGCTCGCTGACAATTCCATAGGTCCAAGACAAGATCCCCCTGCCGACTCCGTTCAAGTTGTCGATGAAGTTACTGGCTTCACTTTCGGACAGTATGTTAGCGACAATGGCATTAGCTATCGCATTGCTATCCCCTCGCCTATCGCTGCCGACACGGCCTACGACGTGGTTCTCCAGGTTGCCGCCCCTCTCGAGGTCGGCTGGGCTGGGATGGGCTGGGGCGGTTCTATGACTTATAACCCCCTTACGATCGGCTGGCAAAATGGCGATGGCGTTATGACTTCGTCGCGGTTCGCCTAGTAAGTGGAAGCATGATCGAGCTAGGTTCCAGCCTCGGGGGTGCTAATACACGGCGCAGTGGCTACTTTGTCCCCCCAGCATACGATAATGCCACATACACTCTCCTCCCCAAGGGCACCTTCGTCAACGATACCCACTGGCAGTACACCGCCAAGTGCAGTGGCTGCTCCTCATGGGGCGACGACGACATTGGCTTTACCACCCTGGATGCCACTGCCCAGAACGCCCTGGCGTTTGCATTCTCGCAGTCCCCGCCAGACGAGCCGGCAAACAACGAGTCGATCTTCACGATCCACGACAGCGTCGGTCATTGGTATCACGATTTCGCCAACATCGGTAACGAGGACTTCGACGAACTGGTCTCAAAAAACTCTGAGGGCCCGGCAACAAGCGCTGCGGGTGGCAGCACCGGGACGCCCTCTTCGACGACACCCCAACCGACCACGACGGCTAGTAGCGCAGAGCCGACCACGACTAGTAACGCAGAGCCGACCACGACTAGCAGCGCAGAGTCGACCCCTGCTAGTAGTGCAGAGTCGACCCCGGCTAGTAGTGCAGAGTCAACCACGGCCTCTACTACGGAGTCGGCCACGGCTACACCTCCCAGCTCGTCGGCTAATTCTACGGCTACAGCTACTTCATCTGCTACCGCGGCTCCCACAGCTTCGGTGGACCCTTTGCCTTTCCCAAGCTCCTGCCCAGGTGTTGCCGCCGTGGCGTACCCCCAAGTTGTAGCAGACGGCTGGAAGTTGACGAAGATCGCTGGCGGGTTGACCACCCCACGAACAGCTATCTTCGACTCCATGGGAAATATGCTGGTTTTACAGGCTAGCTTGGGCATCAGTGTGCACACATTCGGCCCCGACGGATGCCTCAACAGCTCCACCACAGTTGTTAGCAACAGGAACCTCAACCACGGCCTGACACTGTCCCCCGACAGCAAATCATTGTACGCGAGCTCCATGACAACCGCATGGAAATGGGAATGGGACCCCGCGACACGCAAGCTCGGCGAACAAACTGTTATCATCACCGGAATGAACAACGGCGGGCACAATACCCGCGCTGTCTACATCTCCCCCAACCACCCGAACATTATCCTAGCGTCGGTTGGCAGCAATGCCAACTGGGACTACGAGGCGGAGTCAATGACAGCAGGTCGAGCAGCTGTCAAGGCATTCGACATGGATAAGATGCCAGCTGGGGGTTTTGTGTACAACACGGACGGCTACCAGTTTGGATACGGCCTTAGGAACGAGGTGGGGCTGGTCTTTGATCCTGCCAACAATGTCTGGGGCGTCGAGAACGGCGGTGATGTAAGTTGTCCACCAATTCCATCATTCCAACCAGAACTAACGCGGAGGCCATCAGGACTTCAAGCGCACGGTCGAAAGCCGGGCTACGGACATCCACAATGAGAACCCTGCCGACGAGCTCAACTATCGTAAGTGCCCCGTCCGTCGAAGCGACTAGCCCCTTCCACCAACCCCTGAACCTAAGCTAACCTGAGTTCCCTAGTCGGCGACCCATCTAAGCCTAACACCCAATGGTACGGCTACCCAACCTGCCACACGGTCTGGGATCCCAGCTTGATCACCGACAAGACCTTCAAGACCGGTGACCAGTTCGTCGTGACTCCCAACGCCACCTTCGGCGACGATGCATGCAAGGAGAAGGCCATGCCGCCCCGTCTATCCTTCCAGGCCCACAGCGCACCTATCTCCGCAGCCTTCGACGGCACCGCCGAGAACATGTACGTCACCCTGCACGGCAGCTGGGACCGCACGCCACCGACGGGCTACAAGCTTGTCGAGATCCCGTTCAAGCGCAACGAGGACGGCACCTACGAGCCGGTCGCTGCGGCGGATAGCCGCGAGGGCTACAAGGACATCCTTTCCAACAAGGATGTCACCACCTGTGGCGGGTTCGGGGCGGCGGGCGCTTGTTTCAGGCCGGCCGCTGTGGTTTGGGATAGTAATAATGCTAGACTTGTGGTCAGCAGCGACGCCCAGCAAGGAGAGTTGTACATCATGGCTAAGGCTTGAGGTCGAGATGAGGAGGTTGTTGGCCTGGTGATGCTCTATGATAGATGGCGGGTAGGATTCACAACTTAGTAGGGAACCAAAAGGTTGTCTCCACAAACATACCGCAAAATGTATTTTTGTCTCGATTCCCGATCACAGCAGTGCCGGCTTCGATACTGTAAGTGTAGGTGCCGAAGCTACCCTTCTCATCTACCGATTCACTGCCATCACACTGCGTCTACTGCCAATAGTAATATCCTTCGCACATGCACTGCAACCACCTAATACACGAGTAGAGTTAAATTCAGTAACGCCATCCATGACCCAGTCAACCAAGGAGCTCCTGTTAGTTAGGTAGCCATCAAAACCTGTAGCCAATGTTCAACCCGTCAACGCCAGCTCATGATCTTCGCCCCTCATCTTGCCAAGAGGCCGCTTCGCTCGTGTTCCGGTTGCTTTGCTACCAAATTTGCGTCGGGGCCGACCTTGGGATTCGTCTCGGAGTCCGAGGCCGGAGTATCCGCCGGGGAATTTGCAGGAGCACAAGCTTTCTCCGTCGTCATTTGAGCTTCGGGTTGCTGACCGCCGGTCCAGTGCAAGCTCGCCTGCACCACGAACGACTTTTCACGGTGGTTAAACGACCGTCATCTACCGATGACCTTCCCCATGTCTCGAAGACTTTCGCCGTAATGCTTGAGGCCGTACAAATGTTGCATGAGCACGTTGACCCCGTCTCGTGTGAGCAGCTTGTGGTCCTCCCCCTTCTCCATGTACTCGTCGAGGATCCGGACCTGCTGCTCGTACTCCCGACGATGCTGCATCAAGTTATTCAGCTTGTCTCGGCTCCCCCCAGCCTTGGCCTTGTTGGTTTCTTCTTGCATGAGTCGATCGAGATAGTCCAGTGTCGAGTCGTTGTATGGCATGATAGAGTTCCGCTTCAGAAGTTGCTGAACCGGGCGGCCGCATCGCTGATTTCCTTCAGTTCAGACTCGAGTTCACCGATGAACCTCTTCTCCGCAACAGCTGGGTCGTCAATCTCTTTGGTTGCTGCTTTGACCTCGTAGTCGATATGTAAGTGTTCCATCCACGAATGGCCACATACGCGACAGCCCTTCGTCTTCTTCATTGCCCAACACCTTTTCAAACCACTATCCCCGACATTATCCACTTTGACGTTTTTGAGCCTGCATGGGCTATGACACAGAGTTTGGTAGACGGTCGTGAGGATCTCCTTTCCATCCAGACCCTTGATGCCAGTGCTCGAATGATCGACGCAATCTGCATGAGCGCATGCTGTCCGAGACCGATCAACCGCGAAGGCGTTTAACGTTTTGACTTTGGCTTTCAATAATCCCTGGAGCTCCTTCGTCTTCTTCTCGTTGCGCAACAGCTCACGGATATCATCCCCATTCACGTTGATGGACGACCTGATCCTTTCAGCGATAGTTGCCATCGGCTCCGTTATTGTAACCGTGCGATGTCGTGTTTCGTGCAGATTGACAGTGCCGGTAACTCGGTGAGGCTCCAGGCCGCTGAAATAATCGATCAAGCGCTTCGACTCCCTAACAGAGTGGTTCCAGCTTGCACGGTTCTCATCCAGGTGGCCTAGGGATTTGTTGTGTTGCTTCTGTGCTGCGAGATACCGGAAGATCTCGGAGTCGAAGCAATAGACGTTCTGCTTCCTAAGGTCGATCTTGACCTCCTTAAATTGCCCAAGCAGCTGTCGAAGCGGGTCAAAAGTATCCCCTGGTAAGTAGTTTGCACCTCGCGTGTTGGTAAATCCGAATGCGATGTTCCGAGCGGCATCTCGGTGCAAGTGTATCAGAAGCTCCTGCACGCAGAACTTGAACATCACGTCGAGCTTTTGATCGTTTGGCTTCAAGAGAATCAAGATTCCATGGAGCTTGTCGTAAGAACGGAGCACGCTGTGTAAATCCGCCATATTCTCCTTGTCCTGGTGCACACCCGTCGTATCGCCGATCCCGGGCGTATTTATTAGTCAAATAAGACGATTCCCGATCTGAACTCGAGTTACATTCGTCCTCTGAGTTGCCGACACGCCGCTGGTGCCGTCGTGCTCGTCAATCCCCATCCTCTCGGACTTTGGCTCACCTCCTTCACTGCTAAAGCCAACTTTATCCTTGACATCCGTGAATTCGCCCTCCTGGTTTACATTGTAGGTCCGGAAGGCAAAGGGTATGATCCAACTGAGCTGCTCGGCTCCGAGTGCCTCGTCCAAGGTCGGAAACGTCAAGTAGTTGCCAAATGCATTGATCCAGGTAGTCTTTCCTACTCCTGTTCGCCCCAGAATAAGAACATTGACTTCTTCAGGGCGCTGCGAGCCCGAAAGACTGGTTGATAGATGCGAGTCATTGGGATTGCTGGCTGATATTCTCCGGTGTTCCACAACGTCATTGATGATCTCTTCCTCGTTCCGAAATAGGGCAATCCTGGGCTGGGGCAGAGTCAAACCAAGTGCGTCAAAATCCTTCAGAATGACGCGCGCTCTGCGCCGCCCTCGTCGAGCAACTGATGGGTGAGTGAGAGATTCTGCCCCCAGAGGTCTGAGCTTTCTCTGGCTTTAATTATCGTTGAAATTAAGGACGTAGATGTCAAGATTTCGGTGAGGGTGCAATTCAGACTCCGTACGTAAGCCGTTATAGCCAGTGTACGTTGCCCCTTTGGCAACTAATCCCTAGACCACCTTCAGCTTTTCGATGTAGGTGTCAGAGACAACATCGGTCAGCTGTTGAACCGCAGCGCATCCGGTCGTAAAGTCTCGAAGAATTTTCCTGAGGGAACTTTCCTCGGAAGACCCTGCACGCACACGGGCCAAAGTGCGAGAATACTGAGACCGGAGACTGGCTTCAGTAGTCTCGACTTTCGTGATCCGATCGAGAACAGCTGCACGGTGGGCCGCGGGGGTGTATCCCTGGCAAACTCTCAACAGGAATTCGTAGTCATTCAACACTTGGCTGGTACTAGCAATGGCGTCGAAGAGGTTGACGAACTGCTCCAGGCAGCCTAGATTGATCTGCACAACTTCGACGAATTTAGGTATCCGGCAATCGAGTTGTGTCGCGAGCATAGAGAGGGGCAGTAGTGTGCATCGCAACGGCCAGCCCCTCCCGCCTCTCGTTCCCGCCAGGTGGTTTGAGGTATCGTTTAGATACCGGGCTGCGGCGTGTAAATCGGTTGGAGTCGCACTATCGTCGCCATTGGAAAAAATGCGGACCTCGAATGAGTTATCAAAACCTCCGCTCGCCCGGCTGACGCGATCACACAACTGGGAACCGAGCAAAGAAATCTGGGAGTCCAGGCGAGCAGAAGCTTGGGCTGTTTCATCCTAGGGAGTCAACCTTTTCGTTACTGTGACAATGTTGGATGAACCCCATGCAATTTCTGCCACAATGTGGGTTGTTATGGTAGTCCCGAAAGCCCGACGCGATAGGTAGCCGGAAACGGCATCCGCCTGGTTCACGGTACTGACATTGAAAATCAGCGAACCCTGTACCTCAAGATTGGTGCCCCGCCGCGAGTGAAGATAGTCGCCAGGTCCACCAACGGAGGCGATCCTAGCAAGAAAGCTGGCGCCTAGGCCTGGGTCGATGTCTAAGTGTTGGAACGTCGCTTTATAAGTGTCGGTCTGGACGTATTTGATATCTCTGCCGGGAATAGCCGTGGTTGTGATTGCCTCACCAGGAGCTTCATTATTGAAAAGAGAAAGAGGATCGAATGTGCCTCTACGGGCGTCATACAGATCCCCTAAACGCACCGTGGTCCCTAAAGTAGGGCGGCGGAGCATGGTAGGTGGAGACGCTGATGCAAAGTTTGATCAGCAGTCCTGCGTAACAAGCTTGTGTGAGGAAGGGTGTTGCTGGGGGAAGGGCGGTGGTTGTGGGAAATGGTAGGAAGAGATGAATGGGGGATGATTTACTAGAGCTGCCAATGCTTTTATTGTCCTCGTTCTTACGAACCTATGGAAGTCCTTTAGGATCTTTCCATACCTGTACAACAACCCAGGGCCTTCCTGAAAATACCGGGTCAAGGGAGACTGTCGTGAGCGGAAGAAGTTGTCGAAGGACTATATGTGGATGATTGGCTGTTCTTAGAGATAGAAACCGTCAGAATAATCACATAGAAACTACTGCCTGATCGCTTACAAAGAGTAGCAATCAACGATTTTTTTGGGGGGCCAAGAGATTCTTCTTTGACATTGATACAACCCATTTTATACTTCAGCCCGCATCGTCTACACTAGGCGCTCTCCAGGGGCTCGGCATACTGGGAGTCGGGCTCGGAACACTAAATCTTGAACTAGGAGTGCTTAACCTTCCCCTCCCAAACGTTCCTCCGCTCAACCGACCCTCAACATTCCGCCCGGGCACACCTAATGTGTCTCGCGACAATCTCGCCGTCTTCGCACTCGAAGTAGTTCTGACGGTAGCGGCCCGTGTGTGCACCATACGCGGTACACCCAGCCCATCTAGTTCGTTGGAATTCCTCCTCTTCACAAAGCTCTCCCAGTCCGATGAGTCCGTGCTTTCGGACGTGCCGGATGTCGCATATGTGCGCGCAATAGAATAACGTTCGGGGCTCGCGCCAGGGCTCCACGACCTCATACTAAGGATCCGTGACAAGCGCAAGCGCCAGGCCCCAGTTGTCCCGCTACCTTCGAGCTCTGCCGGGTGGGCAGCTGTTCCCAGGACATCCCCCGGGCCGAGTTCTTGGGTCTTTTCACTGCTGCCGAGCTCGGCATCTCTACCCCTTTGGCGAAGTCTGGCTGGTTTAACCTGGCTTGTTCTCGACCATGAGCGTAACCAGCTTGGGAGAGACTCGCCTAGCCGTTGGCCCTTTTGCCGGCGACGGATGAGCACAAATCCCATGCCAACCAGTGCTATTGCCAGTAACACGCTGAGCAGGACGGTAACTGCAATCTTGGCCCCGGTATTAGACAGGAATCCGGTGCCTTTGGAAACGGGAGGGATTGGGGCAGCCCCAGAGCTGTCCGCGGTAGAAGATGAAACTGCGGAAGCAGAAACGGGGAGCTGATTAGACGTTGGGTTGTTGACAATATCTGTGAGTGGAGTCGTACTTGTTAACAGGGTGGATGAAAGAGTCGGGTTTGTTGCGAAACCCGCCAACGAAGCCTTAGACGTGGTGGTGGTGGAGGTGGTAGTGAAAGGAGGAGGAATACTGTCCCTCGTCGTTGATGCTGCTACTACGGATATTGGTTGTTGGGTCGCTCCGGCTAAGAGTAGGCCAGGGGTCAAGGGGTGCGTCTCCAGCAAGCTGAGGTCGGAGTCGGCCCATCGGATTTGCAACGCTGGCGCGGCAGTGAAAGTCGGACGGCCGGACGTGGTTGGCACAAATCCCCAGATGCCTCCTCTGAAGTCGGTCGTATCTGAAGTACAGGCAAAGCCACTAGAGTTAGGTTGAGAGTTAGCGAGAACACGCCGTGGCATGCCATCATCAATGCCCAGTCTCCGAGTGGTGCATGCCTTGGTACACAGTACGCTGCGGTTTCGCTTGCTTCAATGGCGGGAAATCCTTCGGATGTCCGCGCATCGTCTACGAAGCACCCGACAGTAAATCCCCTTGGGCATATCGCTGGTGAGTAGTACTGGAAGGCTTTATCGGCAATATTGCTATCCCAGTTTGGAGGATCACAGGAGGCGGGCCCATCAGTCGGAAATGGCGGGTATTGCGAGGCCAACTTCGAACTTGTGAGAATAAAGCTTGTTGGGCAAGGTGCAGTGAATACAGTGGTAAGAGCTGCGAGAGCTGCTGTCCCACCGTGAACCTTCGACATCTTGTTCGAGGACTAACGGCAATACTAAGATGTTGCCGGAGTCTTGCTCGATACCATAACCTGATCTGCTCGAAAGAGCCAGATACTAGGCCCAGGATCTACAATGAAAATCCCCCGGGAGGATCGGAGAACTTTAAATTCGCGAACCGCATAGATAGGTCGGAATAGACCAGCCCAGGCGCCACCGTTGAATCGCCAGGGTCCTTGTGTTGATCAAACCTGACGTCTCAGCATTGACCAGTTGGCAGCTACCTGAGAACTTCACCCCTGATAAGAAAGCCTACACAAACCCACAGACCAGGAAAGTTGTCCGCAATGCGCGTTACGCCAGGTGCGTCAAACACCGAGTTGGCGCCACCCCCAGACACAAGCAGAGACATCGCTGTGTCCTTGCTCCCAGAATTCCCGCTTTTGGTTGGCTGCACTCCCCTCCTTGCACATCTTGTGCGTTAGAGGTGGGATCACTCCATAGTAGGATCGTGATCCTACGAGGCCCGTCCGGATCGGATCCGTGCGGGGATCTTGATCCCATAACTTGAAGGTCTTCTGCGTGTTAGGATGAGATTGTGAATGGCACATTAGCGTCACCTTTTGCGTTAGCCCAGAGATACCGGGAGTTAGCTTTAGCTCCGTCAGGGCATCTCGTCGGGGCGTGCTTTCGGTCGTACAACGCTAAGCTACTGAGCTATTTCATGGCATGCCCACGGCTTGACTAGAACAAAAGCTGCCCACAGTGTTGCGACACCCTTGGCCACGCTCACGGATTTGATTTCCACGGAGAATTAACTCTGGGATTTGGGTTAGCAACGGCAGGAGATACCTGTTTCAGACGGGTGGAGAATTAGGCTACCCACGAGTAGGGGAAGATCCAAGCGCGGAGTTTCATCCTAACCCGGAACCAAAACCCTGCCCCCCACGCGTCTGTGACAGGCGGAGCCCGAAAATGCGCGACCCTCGCCGCCACACGACAAGAAGTCGGCAAAGCACGCCCTAAGCAAAGCTATTCCCACGTTCTTCACTTATCGGGTGGGTTAGTCCCTAGCGCCTAGTTGAAGATCGAGGAATGGGTTGAGGCTAATTAGGAGACTTCAATCGGCTGTTTATATGTACTCCACTTAAACCATACCCACGCCTCTCTTAAGT
>Ga0164242_10003256_pt1 | contig 18590 bp, 20 predicted proteins | sample OricomgcompostMG_FD_108783 | JGI IMG/M metagenome (GOLD analysis project Ga0164242, IMG submission 108783) | Miracle-Growth compost microbial communities from Emeryville, California, USA - Original compost - Miracle growth compost (MG) ... | reverse complement strand
GGGGGGCCAGCGCAAGGAGAGGAATCGAGTTTCCAGCTGGGGGGGACGACGACTTTCTCTCTCTCTCACTCCGAGCCTCTCTGTCAGTCAACCTCTGCGCCCTTCGGGGAAGAGGAGCCAAGACAAGCTGGCCCTACGCTGGTGCGCCGGAGATCCACAGAGGACGTCCAGATCTCCATTCCGCGTATACCAGACTAGGCTGTTCCAGGTAGGTGGTTGAGGGACGGGTTGGAGGGGCAGCCTCCGCCGTGAATGGCTCGCTCCGCTTTTTCGCTTCTCGCCTGTTTCCTTAGCGCCAACTATCCGTGGTGTGTCTTGTGTGCGCGGTCTGGTAGTGCAGGCCAGTGTGGTTAGTGCCGTCCAGCTCGTTAATTATTGCCCAGGCGGTAAATGCCCAGTGGCCCCGTTTTCGCCCATGGCGGAGCGCCTACGTTTACTATTGAAGGAAGGTCGACGCACCTTGGTATCCCGTACCTGAAGTAGGGGTACTTACTTGTCAAAGATGCCAATCCTTTTCTACACGTACAACCCTCTTTTTCCCACAACAACCAATGCACCTCGGCTTCAGTACGAGGCCTCTTCCCCCACACGCCCGCCAGGTGAGTTCCAGGGATGTTTGCCTCGTTGGGGAATGACCTGCCGATGCAGCCTGACAGCCTGACCATTGACCAAGGCCCAAATGCCGATCGCCGGGTGAGCAGCAACAGGGGGCATGGTTTTCCCCCTTTCGAACGAAGATCGCCAATCTGGACTGGGCCTTGCCTCAATTGAAAACATGGGCAAAGATGACATGGGCAAAAATAAAAAGGGAGAGAGCAATGGCACACCTTTCTCAGCGTTGGACGCAACTTTCGGGAAAGGCCAATTAGCGGCGTGCAAGCCGGCAGGCTAACTACACCCGGCCTGAAGAAATACTGTAACCCCGCCGGCTGAGTCATATGCGTATGTGAATCTCCCGGTAATAAAGCTCGCCCCTCCCCCTGGTTAGGGATCCTTTGGGCAGGTGGTAATATTCCCTTGTTTGGAATCCGCGCGCCTGCCGTTTACGTGTCTTGCAAAGTTAAAGCGCCGCCCCGGTCTCCACTGCGAGCGCCCCCGTAGTCGGACCCGCCCCATTGTTCTGTTTAGCTCGACCGAGGCCGCAACACTGGAAGCCCCCCCTTGCCATTTATTTCTCCGTATTGTGGGCGTCCATACTGTGTAAGCAATTGTTGCAGCCGGTGGAATTATTAATAGCTTTGCCGGCGTCGCATGGAAGGTTTGTTTCGACTTGAACCAGTTGACGGCGCCTAGGAATGGACGACGAACAGTTACGCTAGTACCTATTGCAAGGAGACCCAGCAAAAGAGATGCGTCCGCCACACGCCGGATGGAGAAGTTGGTGGTCTCGCGGCTAAAGCAGCAACCTTACGATTGGAAGGATGGGTATGTATATTGATCTCTGCAGGTACGGTCCGTACGGGACACCGAGTCGAGACATCTGGCCATCTAATCGCCCCTCTGTTGGTGTGGCTGAGCACATGTATGGCCTGTACATGGTCGCACAAAGTCCATAGAGGTGTATGGGGCCGTCCTCCCCCCGGGCTTCGATGGCAGTCAAATAGAGTATTATGTACCCCGTACCTCGCCGGTATTTCCCACCGCCATCACCGCCTTGGCCTCAGCCTCAACTGCCGACTCCCGACTCCCGCCCGACTCGTGTTGACCAACGGACACCGCTCGTGATGACTCTTTCCACCGAGAGACCCCTGTGATAACGCCGGGATCTAGCGGCCGATTTTTCTCCGTCTTATGCGCCGCTTTGACTACAAGCTATAATACACTACGGCTCCGGTATCGTTACCGTTAGACAGCAGGAAGTGTATTTGGGTTGCACGCCGAAATAGCATCTCAGGAGCTGCACTTATCATACCGTAGCTCTTTTCCCCTTCGTCTCAGCTAATCGCTATGTTTCGCCTGCCTTCTTCCCCTTACTATACAGTTTGTTGAACCGTCTCTCACCCTTTTCTCGTATTCCATGCTCCCTATTTTAGCAACGCCAGGTCTGCTCCAAAGGGTGTCGCCCATCCACATCGCAGCAAAAATGTACATACAAAGGGCGACGCCTAAACCCCCCACCCTCGGGTTGCGTAGAGAAAGAATAAAGAAACTTTTGGGTGTAAAATGTGCTTGAAAAAAATGGCACCCGAGTCCAGCAACTCCGTCATTCTCGCGTCCCTCTCCCTCTCCCTTCCCCCTCGGTAATAATAACCCACCCAGAAACACTCGTCCCCCCCAAGGTCCTTAGTGAGAGGGACCAGAACCTCCGCCCCGCTGCATAAGTGAATGGTAAAAGTCGGCTTCCGTTTGGCCTAGACGGCAAAACCAAGGAGGTCGGCTGCCAGATGGGGGACTAAAGTCCGTGTGTATGGAGATTATTGGTGACGGAGACGGTTGGCTTTTGCCCCTAGGCGGTCGATGCGACCTAGGCATTCGTCGCCTGGGACGCACCTCGGCCCCGGGGAGCGCCACCACGGCCGCGGGTTTGCCCGGTGAATCCACCTCGTGCGCCGCCCTGGCTGCTGCTAGTTCGAGGCCCGTCGAATGCCCCACGGCCACGGCCAGCCACACCCCCTCGCGCAGCACTGTAGTTGCTACCTCCATATGCGTTCGCCTTGGGTCGTCGCTGCTCAACGATGATGTTCTCGCCGTTGACGGTGTGAGGGTTCGCGGCCACGGCGGCCGCATAGCCCGCCTGGTTCGCAAACTCGACAAAGGCGCAGTTCTAAGTCCCGCTCTGTCAGCCCATGTGTCTACAACGTATCAGATAACGAGAGTGGGTGGAGTCATGTCGTACCTTTTGGCGGTTGATATCAAAGTATGCTAACTCGCCGAAGCCCGCCAGAATGGCCTTCAAATCATCCGACTTCACCTTATCTGTGACGTATTTGATGTACGCCATAGTCCCCTCCTTCTCAAGCGGAGGGCCGGAGATGGACTGCGGCCTATTCTGTCGTTTCGAGTCGCCTTTAGCGGGCTGCCACTCACTGTCTTGGTCCTTCGAGGCAGATGTGGCGGACGCGGCCTCGGCCGCTTGGGGGGCGGCGGCGGCGGCGGCCGGGGTGGCTGCTGGTTGTTGGGCCACCGCAGGAACGGCGGCGCGGGCTTGAGCGGGCGGGGTGGCGGTCTTGGGAAGAGGTACAACCGGCTTCAACGGACCAGCGGCAGCAGCTGCTCGGCTGGCCCAGGTCATCGGCTTCTGCGGTCCCTTGGGCTTCTCCGGCTCTGCGGCAACGGGTGCCGCGGAACGGGCCGCAATGGGGGTAGGGCTTGGGTCCTTGGGAGTCTCTGGCTTCTTTACATCCTCCTCGGCAATCTCCTGGGCGGTCTTCTCTGCGTTATCGGGACCCTCAGAAGCCGTAGCCTTGGCGGCCACGGCCGCCGCCGGTTCGGTGGCAGGCTCGATAGGTGTGATAGCGGCGGGGGTTGGGGTAGCGACCTTGGCGGCAGTGCCGACCTCCTCAAGTTTCTTGTCGACGGCGGTGGGATCCAGGTCGACTGGGGCCTTGCTCTCCGCCTCCACTTGGTTCGACGGCTCGGGCTCCGCCTCGTCGACAATAGCAGGAGCGCGGCTGTCCTTAACAGCCGGTGCTTGCTCCTTCGCAGCCGCAGCCTCTGCCGGCTCCTCGTCGGTATCCTCGTTGATGTACCGGAAGATATCATTGAGGACAAAGTATCCCGATGGCTGCTGTGCGAGAACGAAGGTCTGGACGAACTTTTTGGGCTCGCCTCCCTTGTTCGAGGTCTCGCCGATGACTTGGATGACGATGCTCTCCTCGGAGGCTTGAGAATCGACGTTGGAGATTCGGACCTTGCAGTCTTGGAACTCTTGGGCCTTGATCCTATCCTGGATTGCCTACAAATACCACCAATCAATTTAGTATTTGACTCGCATACAGCGGGGAAGGGACTTGCTCCCCGGCGCTCACCTGTCGGCCAACAGAAACGTTGGTGACTTCAGCCTCGAGCCCATAGACGAACTGGGATCGCTTGCTGTAGAAGAGCTGGGAGTCGGTGTCAGTATCAGCAGCGATATAATCATCGCGCAAATCAAATGGTCCTTACATGAAGCTTCTCGGGAGACTTGCTCAGGGTGGTGTAGTATTGTTCGACGAAATACCAGCCGACCTCATCCTTAGAGAGGTTGCTGGAGGAGCTGCTCCGGTTCGTGGCGTCCATTATCGTAGATGGGGTCGCAATCTGGTCGGCAGATCCATGATTAACATTACCGTTTGTTGCCATGGTTGCTAGATATGTATTGTGAGGGTTCGGGGCCGAGGGTTCTGCAAAAGGCCGGTGCCTGGGGAATGTCGAGGTGTGTAAATTGGGTAAGCGGGTTCAATGAACGCGCAGAAGGATGATGGACGTGATTGATCTGCAGATAATCTTAGCAAAGATGGTCGCGCTCACGGGGGATGCAAAAGTGTTGGGAGATGGGCCGTACCTCTATGCCGAGCTTGGCCTGGAGAAGATGAGGGCGGAGAAAATTAGGACCCAAGAAGGTGACGAGAAATAAAAAGAGGTTGAGGCGGTGGGGTTATTGGGGAGAGGTTTAAATTAAGAAACTGCAACAGGGCAGAACTGTGGTCACTCTCAGAAGTGGAAGCGGAAGTGGGAAGGTGATGCGGGCGTTTAAGGTTTCAATATGCGTCGAAGGTTCGCGATCAAAGGAACGAAAAAAAAAGCGTTCGACCTCGGAGGCCCGCCCTGTTTACTCACACCCCCGACCCGGATGATCATCGGAACAACAGCGCGGGCAACGGCTTGGCGTCATTGGCATGTGCGCACGAGCCAACTTGCATGTTAGGAAACATTCGATCGAGAATATGGAAACCACGAATACAGTAGTCCCAACAGTAGTCAAACATTGCTAAAGCTTCTAGAAGGGCTCGGGATTCCCTTTGTTTCAAGCCGGTATGGTGCAATGTGTTGTTCCGTTACACAGCACTTTATCCTAAGGGATGGATATGCATTCCATATATTTTCCCCGATCATTCTTCGCGGCAGGAAGGACGACCGTCCAATTAGGGGTATCCCGGTTGCGACGGCACCTCTTATCGTCAGTCAGGAGTTCGTCACGCATTTACGCTCCATTCTTTCTCTGCTTTACTGTGTATGCGTATGCAGAAAACATCACTTTACACATGAGGGCAACGAATGGTAGTTCGCTCCTTCGGAATGCAGCCTTAGATCCTTGCAAGCGCATTAGTGTAAAAGCCGCTGCACTATGAGCGGGAAATGCATATCGGTGCAGCAACAGAAGATTGGGAGAGCCGTATCACGAGAGTTATTACAACCTGCTCGGTCACTAATGCTCTATAGGGGGTTGGTTGTGCTGGAAGCAGGCTAGGAAGAGCGAGGGAGTCGGGTGCACAGCAACTTATCGGTCATCACGGACCGGGCAAAAAAAAAGGGGGGGGGCCGGGGGCCTCGAGGCTGGAGATGAGCCAAAAAGCTCGCTGGGAAGCCTACCAGTTTTGGGGTTCCCAGTTACGAAACCCCTTTTGGGTTTTACTTGGTTGTTCCGTTGCACCGCGGCCCTGCCCTCTATCCGAGGGGGGATGAAAGGTTGTTGACTTCTTGAACTTATATACCCACCTACCCTAGGAGGTAGTAGGTACTACCCCTTTCCCAGGCCACCCGTGCAGTAAGCGCCTGAGGCACGCCATAGTCTACAACCAAAAAGTATCAAAGTCTCTGCATTGTTCGCCTTGGTCAATCCTGGTTTACCCAGGCATCATCAACCCGGCTTTTATACTTCTTCTTTTCCGGCTCGTTGGCCCAAGTCTCTGCAAGGGAAAACGTAGCGTCCGGCTCGGGGTATCGCAGCTCCTTTCTCAGTTTCAGCACCTCCTCTCGAATCCTTCTCGCAACCTCGATCCTGATCTCCTGTGCCTCCTCCCCATATTTCAAGTCGTCCGCCAGCTCTCCCATAACCTCAGCCGGCCCATCAAGCCCGCCACTGCTTCTGCCCTGGGTACTTCTTGCAGCTCGGCTCCGACTAACCAGGCCCTTCCACCTTTGCCTAAGATCGCCAAACCTCTCCTCGCCGTCCAACCTTTCCCCAAAGGCTATACGGATCCGTGCACCGACCCGTGGCAGGATGCGCAGAAACTTTCGATCCTCCGGCATGAGATGCTGGTTGCCGTCTATGAACATGGGCACGACATCCGGCGTGGGCTCGGATTCAAGTATGAGGCGGGAGACGCCCCATTTGAAATATCGCATGTCGACGGTCGGGTGTTGGTGCACGGCGCCTTCGGGGAACACGTGGATCCATGAGTGACGGTTCTGCGGGTACGCAGAAGGGGTAGGAACCGAGTCTAGTCCGTTGGTAGTGTAGACTAGTGAACCCGTAGTGAATGGATCTAAGGGGTCGGGACGAGTTTGGGTGTTTGAGCTCGGGCCCGGTGTCTGTAGCTGATCGGAAAGAAGACGGATCGCCTGCGTGATAGTAGGCTGGAAAAGTCCGCCATGAGGAGAGTGTTTAAACCGGTGAGTAGGCAGGACCTGACCATAGTTGAAGAAGCTGGCCGAGAATCTTGAGCGTCCTTGTTAGTCATTGCCGGCAGTGTCATGGCCGCAGACGGGGCTTACTTGTTCTTAAAACAAATATCGTGAGCACCGAGACCCCACCTGAGGTCCTTGGGGCTGAAAGCGTATTTCAATGGTAAGACCCCCCACATGAGAGGGTCATCAAGTCTAATATCATATCATGAGCATTTAAGAGGATTAAAAACTTTCTACTGAGGCTCGAGTTATACGCACACACTTATGTGGTTTGAAACTAACAAAGTTGGTCAGTCACGTCAATTGGTATTTACAAGAGGGTCCATACCCGTAACCAATCCTCGTTCTCTCGTTTGAGGATCTCTGCGGCTCTCCAAGAGCTCGAGAAACCCCTGTAGACCATGCACCTCGACCCTATTAAACCCAAACAGAAGGGCCTTTGAGAGGACACCCGTCATTCCCATGACGAGGGAAGATGTCGCCCGCCATGGCAGCCCGAGGGCCGGTTGGGGGCCTCCCGGGCTTGACATTTCGTCAGCGGAGCTGCAGCTTGCTCGGTTCCGTGGAAAAGGATGAAATAGACACTTGGGGGTATTGAATCAAGGAGTGTGGCGTAGTAGCACTACAAGAACAAAAAGGGCATCCTGAGAACCCCAACGGGATGCCTTTACATAAGCCTAAAGACTTGAAGTAGACATGACGTCCACCTCGATAGGGATCAAAACCGGAATAAAAAAAAAGAAGCATTCAAATTTGAAGGCGTCCCTGAGGTTGAACCGTGCTCAATTCAACGACCGCTAAGACCACCAGATGCGTTAGCGCGACCCTAGAAAGTACTAGGGTACCACCCTTGCTTGCCCCATATGCGCCGCCTACGAAGTACCTGGGTACCTAGCGCAGGGTAACTTTGCGGCTCTTCGTCTGCCAAACATCAACACTTCCAATGACATAATCAGCAGAACTATCTCGCAAACACCCAAGGAATTGATTCAGATAAACGATTTTGGGACACGGAAACCCGGTATAGGATTGAGACGGCAGAGGTTAGGACCTCAATACCGGCATCATGGCGCACAGTACGTCCTCTTCCCTTCTCCAGTGGCCCCTGTGAACGAATCGTCTGACCTTCCAGGTAAAAGAAATACAAGCCGGGCGGTTTTCACCTCGCACGAGCGGGCCATGGCTAAGGCCTCCTGGAGCTCCTCGTCCGCGCGCCTTTCTCGAGACTCCTTCCTGCCCTTCGCGTCCTGCTACCTCTGCCTGGAACGAGCCATCGATCCAGTCGCATGTGCCCACGGAGATCTCTTCTGCCGCGAGTGCGCATTGAGCAACATCCTAGCCCAGAAAAAGGAGATTAAGCGCCTGGAGAAAACGAGAGAACAGGAAAGCCGGGACGCTCTAGAGGAGGAGGCTCGACAGAATGCCGAGGCGCAGGAACGGGCGATCCGAGAATTCGAGCTGACGCAGGCGGGGCTCGACGTCAAGAGCGGTCGCGCGTCGCAAAATCCAGAAGGTTCCCGCAATGAGGAGAACCGTTCGCCCTTTGCTTCTGAGAACGGCCAAACACAACGAGGAGAGAAGCGGAAGTTTTCCCTCGACGAGGATGAGGTTGCCCGCATTGCCCTGGAGGAACGGACAAAAGCCCGGAAAGCCATCGATGATGAAAAGGTATGAAGAAACACAATATGGCCTTCGATATTCCCTTGCTTACCGCGTAGCAGGCATTAAAACCAGTCTTGCCATCCTTTTGGACCCCGTCAGTAACGCCAACTTCGAATAAGAACAACACTCTATTCGAAGTGAAGAAGAAGACGAAATCCCAACCAGTGTGTCCGGCTTCTCAAGAGGACAAGCCGCATTACTACTCGTTGCATGCCCTTGTAACCGTCAATTTTACCGAGGAGAAACAGTCGGACACGAACATCACGCAGAGGATATGTCCTTCATGCAAGAAGGTGCTATCGAATTCCTCCAAGGCAATGCTCGCCAAACCCTGCGGGCACGCCGTGTGTAAGAACTGCGCAAACAAATTCATGACGCCGTCTAGTCAGCACGACCCTCACGCGCCCGACTCGGATCCTAATTCTATCCGGTGCTACGTCTGCGACGCGGACTTGACGGACCGCGGGAGGGCCGGTAGGAAGGAAAAGGAGGGGAAGGAGAAGATACGACCCGGCCTCGTTGAAATCCGAAGTGACGGGACTGGGTTCTCGGCCGGTGGGACGAATCAGGTCCAGAGATCCGGTGTGTCATTCCAGTGCTAGCGAGGCCAGCTGGAAAGATATACTTAACGCATATGAGACCCTTCCGGCGTAGTGGTTGCATGACGTGCATCCGTAGATTCATGGGTCGGGGGTCTGCTAGAGACGCCCTCGATGGCGATAAATTCAATCTTCGTCAACACCAGTGCAAACTCCGGGCCATCGCCGGTTAGTTCTGGGAGTTTTGTGGGAATATTGTTTAGACCACTCCCCAAATCTTGCTATTAAGGACCGGGTTACCTGTTGACAAGCCTTCGCTGACCGCGGTCTAGTATCCTTGTAACGACAGTCTCCCCCGAATCCAAGATATTCCTGGCACCCTCTTTGCCCCTAGCAGCTGTAGCTCTAACATAACCGCCCTGAAGCCCCTCAGTTACATTACTCGCAGCACGGGAAAGCCTAGCCTTCGTACCCGGATGCCTCCTTAGATACGCCAGAATTGCAAAGTACAGCCGGAAGAGCAGCTTGTGCACGATGTCCTTTGCCACCATCGTGATCCCATGGCTAAAGAACGCCTTCAATAACTCGCTGCTCATACCGTCATAGAGAGCCTTGGCCCCTTCGTTCTTCCCGATCCTGGCCACTGTCGCGAAGATGGTCTCGTCGGCTAAGCTCCGAGCGACCTTCGCCACGGGCTTTTTCGGCGTCTCTTCGGCCTTCTCGACATTGTCTTCCATACAGATGAGGTCCTCCTCCTCCTCGTCGTCCTTTTTCTCCTCCTCCTTCTCTGCAGGAGGCGAGAGCTGCATGCGCGTCTTTGCGATCTGGAACGGATACGTCACAACAGTCGCAACTGCTTTGCTGAAGGCAGCCAGGGCGAACGTCACGCCTGGGGCAGGATCGTCCCAGTCCTGGCGAGGCACAAAGCTCTTTGTCAACATCTGCTGCAGAAAGAACGTAATGCTCGGGTTTAACGTCAGCACCAGCGCCGCCGAATACCCTGCCCACAACCCCACGACTCCCTTCTCCTCCCTGATCTCCGCCAGGACGTCCCTGAAGGACCGGTCTCCCGCCGACTCGTCGCTGGTTTGCACCAGACTTGCCGTTTGCTTCCGCGTCACCACATTTGCGATCGGTGTGGTGAACGCTCTCGCACAGGCGCCCGCCACGGCACCGACGACCAACTCCTCCGCCGCGCCGAGATGTCGCCGCCCCGAGTCCCCCCTGCTCCCTAGACGGCGCGTGCGGAACCAGGTGTAAAACAGAAAGAACAAGAAGGAGTCGGCCGCCGACTTGGCCGCGTCAGCAGGCAGACCCGCAAAAAGGGCGGCAACGCCACCCTCGCGCTTTGGTATCGACCGTAAGGCGTCGATCACGCCGTCATAGTACGCCTTGCCTTCGCCCTCCCCTCCTTTCTGCTTTCCGCTGGTGGAGTCGCCTGAGGCGAGGAGCTGCCGCTGTGCGCGCAAGCGCGTGCCGACTAGGTCGAGCGGATAGGTGGCCGCTGTGGAGACGACGGAACCGGCGGAGCCTGAGACGGCGTGAGCGAGGGAAGGGAGGAGTTTGGATGCCGGCATAGCTGGGTTGGGTATTTCCCCCTTGGAGGGGAAGGCAGAAACGGTAGGATTGGATGTAAGCTGCGGAGGTATCTGCTTGCAGGCGGGCTGAATGTTGAAGAGGGCGAATATGTGTAAGTGTGCAGGGGTGGTTACTGCGAGCAACACACGAGAAAGAGCCGGTTTGTGACACACTCGTTTATCCAAACTCGATGTAAATGGTTGAGAACTCAGAAAACACCGTAATATTCGAGTACGTCACAAATTTGCGAGTAAAGGGTGTTATACCGAGGTCTCAGGCCTCTTAAAGCTATCGAGTTTGGCTCTTGTGACCGGTTTCGATTCGTCGACGTCATCCCGCCATCGCCATGCGGGTCTAGGGGTCGCTGGCAGCTTGGCTTTTCAGCCCAGTTCTGCCCCGCAACGACACCATCGGGGGGAGGACTTGACGAGTCGGCGATGCTAACACTGGAAAAAAGTGGTGATGCTAATTGGGCAGTTGAGGTCCTTGCCTAACGTATGAATGAGGGCCACCGCCTGGGTGACACGTAGATGAAGGGACAGCCTGGCTCAGTAGGACAAAACGCCACGAGCGAAGGCCCTACCTGTGCCTATCCAAGAAGGTAGTAATCAATACCCACAGGAAGCCAGCGCCCTAGGCAAGGGGAAAGACATGGGAAGAAACAAACAAACGTCAACTAGAAGCCCGGCAGTGTGAACAGTGATTCCTAAAAGATGTGCATGAATTCGTAGGATGTGGTAACTCATTTCTCAGCCATAACCCCGCTGTCCCATCCCTCCCCGAACACCGTGCAAGATAAAAAATGAAAGCTGGGAGCCCAGAAACCCTAGAGTACATACATATACGGCGCATTGCCATGGCCGTTTGATGCTGGATGTCCATCTGTCCCGAAACGACCCGACCCAACCCAGGCAGTTAGTAAAAGAGAAATGTGTTCCTTGGTATCTTATATAAGGATGAGTGATGGGATAAACGAAGTAAATCAAGCTCGCCGCCTACGCTTCATCAGAGCGAGCGGCTTTGGGGGCGAGGACGATCCCTGAAACAGAGCTTCCTAAGCTCGGCTGGTCACCGACGGCTGCCGTTGTGGAGCCCCCGAGAGACTATAGCTGGACGACCTCCGAGAAAATGGCCCCACCACCGCAGGGTCCGGCTCGCCCGGCGCATCTTCCGAGTCGAAGAGGGCGGGGTGGCCTTCCGGAAGCTGTTGTGCGCCGTAGCCGACAACCTTGAAGATGTTGACCCGACCGCCGTTCGTCGCCATCTGTAGCTGCTCGTGGAGACGAGCAAGTTGGTACTGTCGCTTGATAGGGGTGAATAAGGGTTGGGGTACGACGGGTTGGGGATTCCAGCGAGCGAGCGCTCCCATGACGGCAGCCGTTTCCTCGTCTGAGTCAACATCACCCCCATTTGGGTCATCTTCTTCTACCAGAGGCGCACTGGCGTCGATTGCCGCTTCTATTGCGAACAGTTAGAGACGATCCTTCCAACGTCTAAGGAACTTGCTTACTTTGCTGTTTCGCCTGATTCTTCTTCTGGTATGCTGCCAGAAGCATATCATATGGTAATGATCTTCCAGGGACCGCCCGCTTGGCTCCCATACTGTGGCTCTTGCAAGTGAGAGATCTTGCGCAGGGTTGGCCGTTTGGTAAGATGACGCCGCATTGTCGCTCAACGTCAACGGGCCCTATCAAAGTGGGTTAACAAAGGCATGGGAAAGGCAGAGGTTAAGGTCGAAGCACTGACCTTTCGGCTTGGCTGCCTTGGCCTTTGGCTCGTCCTTCTTCTTCTTGGGCTTCGGTGCCTTGTCCGGCTCGCCATCGGCCTTGCGCTTCTTGCCGCCCACAGCGCCATCGGCCTTTTTTCCGGCGGCCTTTTTAGTCTGACCTTTCTTCTCCTCTTCCTCGGCGTCGCTGTCATCGTCGGCGCGTGCATCGCCATCCTCGTCGGCCTTGCGCGCTTCCTCTTCCCTCGCCGCTTCCCTCGCCCTCTCCCTCGCCTCTCGCGCTTCTTTCTTCCTCTGCGCCTTCTCCTTCTTTATCTTTAGGCATGCTGCAATATGTTCCTTCGCTGCCGTCTTCGATATGCCTTTCTTGCAGTGCTTACACTGTTGCAGGTCGGGCCCGTCCTCGATCGCGCGGCTGGTCGAAAACGCTTCGCGCGATATCTCGTCGAGCGAGTTAATAACCGGACCGGGGGACGTTGTGGTACTAGCATTTGCGCTGGCTTTCGACTTCTTTTCATCTACGTAGTTGGGATAGACAGGTTAATGTCTGGAGGTGTGGTTGCGGGAAGCCGCGGGTGAGGGGGTCACGAACCATCAATGGTAGCTCCATCCTTCCAGTTGCCTGACTTGGTCTGTTTGGGAACTGGTTTCTTGAGTTTTATTGTCGCGTGCTGGCCCTGCTGCCCTCTCCCGGAAGCCTGGTTCTTCGAGGAGGCAACCTTGATGGTTGTCTCCTCCTCATCTGTTGAATGACGCGCATTTAGCTTCATCCATCGTACAACTGCGGCGGTTGTCCGGCTTGCCAAACCTTTGCGAGAATCCGCCATTTCGGTGGCTCATAATCAGCTGGTGCGCTTTGGAACTTCGCGCCCGGCTGTCTAGTTGTTGCGCAGAGGCGGAGATGGACTTGGTGATATGTGTGCAGGTCTTGGTGTTGTTGGCCTGCTGCCTTCCTTGGCCTCGTGGAGTAGTAGTGTTATCAGCACGGGACTAAATTTAAGGTTCCAATCCACAGCCTTATCAGAGCTCGGTGGCGCTAAAATGAAAGTCCGGCAGAAACTGTGGGGTAAAGTTTCGCGGCTTGGCCGGCTGGCAACTGGCAGTCACCATATTCGCCGGTGTTGTTAAACAACCTGCGTGTTTGCGGACTTGCTCCTTAACGAATGCCCCTCGTCGAATCCGCCACCCAGCTATGCCCGGTCTTAAGCTTCGACGATTCCCTGCCCAATAGACCTTCCAGTCCTTCGTCTTTAGGCGGCTTTGCCCAAGATGCAAGGCCAGAGTTTGATAGTTGGGTATACTTGTATTGATCATAATTGCTACGGCAACTCCACCCCCGGCCCTTGCGAAAAGACAACCACCCAAATTCCAATGCTGCTCGAATACCAAGAAAAATAACGCCGCTTTACCCCATGGTCTCGTGGCCGAGGATGAAGAATTAGTAATTACGGAGGAAACGCGACCAATTTTGGCACAGCACAAATTCCGCTTTCATCTAGTCCTAGTACCAACTTCTCGACGGGCCTGGAAAGCCTAATAGCCGTTGTAGTTGGCCTGGCTAGGTACGGGTTGCTGATAGGACCTATGTTGTGCTTGTAACATTTGTTGCTGCTGGTGATGTTGCACAATCAGGTCATTGAACCACGGGTGCTGTAGAGCATCTTGAGCGCTGACGCGCAACTCTGGTCGTAACTGCAACATCATCTGGAGCAGGTTGATGCCCGTAGCGTCGATCTGGGGCAGGATATTGTGGAGGTCTTGCGTGGCGTACATCTGGTAGGTGGTTTTGTACTCGGGCAACTGGGTGATCCCTGGCCAGGTCCTTTCGGTCGGGGTCCCCATTATCCGGAAGATGCGGACGATCTGGTCCTCATTTGTCGTACCGGGAAACAGGGGCCTGCCGGTGAACATTTCCGCCATGATACAGCCGGCAGACCAGATATCGATACTGGTGTTGTAAGTCCTGCTACCCAGGAGGACGTCCGGTGCCCGGTACCACAGGGTGACGACCTCGTTCGAGAAAGTATTGACCGGGATGCCAAACGCTCGTGCGAGGCCGAAGTCCCCCAGCTTCAGCGAGCCCTTGCTATTAATTAGGAGGTTCTGGGGCTTGAGATCTCGGTGGAGAACTCGGTTCTGATGGCAAAAATCGATGCCCTTGAGTAGCTGGTACATGAAGGACTTGATGACCATGGGCTTCAAGGCCCCCCTATCGCCCTGGGTATCCATGTACTTCTTAAGGTCTCCATCCATGTACTCGAATACGAGCATGAGTTTGTTCTCGGTGTGGATGACGTCGTGTAGAGCTACAATGTTCTCGTGCTTGAGCTCCTTCATAAGGGATATTTCACGGATGGCCGTCGACGGCGTGCCTTCTTCCGAATCGAGGTGGATTTCCTTCAAGGCAACCAGCTCACCGGTTTGCCTATTGCGACCTTTGAAGACCTTTGGTCCAAATTAGTCAGTGCTTGGGGGATGAAAGTGGGGTGGTTTCGATCGAACTTACGGTGGCATAAGTTCCCTCGCCGAGCTTCTCCAGCTGCTGGAATGAGCTGGGATGGCGCTTGCCGTCCATAATTCCTACTACTAGGCCGGTTGGGACGGTATCTGTAGGTAGAGATGTCGAGAGGTCGGGGGTAGGGTAGACCCTAAAGTGTGGAACAGGTGCTGGCTGAGGAGGATGTGAAGCCCGGGTCGATTCGAATAAAATCCCGCCTGCGGTGGTAATCTTACGTAGGACGTTGGTGAGTGAGTCGGTGGCGGTGGTGGTGGTGGTGGTGGTGGTGGTGGTGGTGGGTAACTGGGACCCGTGAGAAGCCGTGATTGAAAAGGCAGAGATGCGAGGTGCAGTCTCTGCGGAAGGGATGGGTTTAGGGGGGGATTACCTCGAGCCAGCCCCTCTTGACGTGCTTCTGACGGGGAACCTGATCTGGCGCAAGATAAACAATGCAAGGTAAATGATGCAAGGAGGACGATGCAAGGAGGACAATGCAAGGCGGTCCTTGCAGGGAGGAGCTGTCGTCGGTGCTTTGGAGGAAAGGGTGAGAAAAACCCAAGACTGTGTCAGGGCGGTTACACAGCCGGGCAGAGGAGGCCGCTGCGATAAGACGGGAGTCATTGTCGTGCGGTAAATTCTCCATCTGGTAGCACGCAGCCAAATGATTGGGCAACAAAGATCTTGCCCCTCTACCCGCCCCTCAAGTCGCCCACCCCTCTTGTACGGAGTTCATGTACCTCTCTGACCCCACCCCGAAGCGCGGAAGGGCAGGGGTTGTTTCCCAGACTCTCGGTACTCCACTTTTATTACTTAGGCGGGCCAAGCCCGATCGCAGCTCATTTCGACTCATAATGATCTTCTAAGAAACAATTGGTCGGCTGTGGCTTTGTATCGCCTCCTTCACAATCAGACAAGCCATCGATCTAAACAAGTTCGACAGATAATTAAATAAATACATCTGTTTACCCATGATAGAGTTGTTTAAACACCAATGCAATAATCTCGCGAATCCCCAATTTTCACTTCCCAATCTTGAATACTTACCCAACTTAACAAGTCTAGAAATTCACAACACCACGCCCACACTAGGAGATATAGCCAGCATGACGGACACATGTGTTGCCGTGGACCAGTCGACCCTGACTATTGCGAAAGTCCCTTCCTTCTGTAGACTCTGCAGCGTGGAACTGAGTGGCCTGCAAACATGGCGAGCGCATGTCAAAAGTGACGGACAGTAAGTCGTTTGTTGCTCCTTGGCCAGAACCCAGTTTAAGCTGATGATCGCAGCGTCTACAAGCTTCAATTGAAGGTAGCGGAGCCCGGAAGTCTCACATTACCGCCACCAGCAGACACCAAACAACCGAAAAGCGCAACACTCCCTCGCCTTCGAAAGAGAGATGAACTTGCTGTTGGTGCTGACCAAGACCAAAACGTCCGCAGCGACATGGAAGTTAGCGACACGGAGGACGGCGACCTGGAAGAGGATCCATCAACACCGGATTTTGCTCCTGGCAAATGCTTATTCTGCTCGCAAGAGTCGGACATGTTGGACGACAACATGATACACATGGCCGAGGCACACAGCTTCAGCATACCATTCCAAGATTGCCTGGCCGTCGACTTCGAGACAGTTGTAGAGTACCTACACTTCATTATATACAGCTATCGAGAATGTATATGCTGTGGTACGCAGCGGGGCACCGTCGAGGGAGTCCAGCAGCACATGGTGGCCAAGGGGCATTGCCGCTTCGACGTATCCCCGGACACCGAGGAGTTCTACGAAATGCCACAATCTGAAAATGTCTTGATGGAGCAGACGCAAGATGACAGCAGCACGCCGGTACGCTTGCCATCGGGAAAGCTCATCTCACATCGGAGGAATCCCGATACCCAAGAATCTCGAGCCGCTCGCCGAGACACACCGGACCGAGCAACACCAGGCCGAGATCCAGACCCGTCGACCTTACGCTCCAGGCCCTCCTCGACTCCTGGTCTCGAGGTCGCCCAACGGCGGCGGCGGGGAGGGAACGGAAGTGGCGAAATCGTGCTCAGTAGTGAGGCCATACTTGCCGCGCAACTATCTAGGCTGAGAATAATCGGTGACAGAGTACAGCACAAGGAGGAGGAGCGGAAGCGAGGGAGGCTGGAAAGAGCGAACAACACAACTCTGTCCAAACATTTTAAATTGGATAGTGGTGATAGTCGGATAGGCCGTCAATTCTAGGGTGGAGCCGGCATATTCGCGGCCTGACCCTTAACCCCCTTTTCACAATGGATCCCACTCAAACTGATAACTACCCACCCCTTCTTCCGCCGCCTGTCTCCCCAACGCCTCTTCCAGCACCCTCTCCCACCTCAACTCCTCCGCTTCCTCCCTCCCCATCGGCCACTCTCCAACCCCAGCCTCCTTCTCGATCATATCCACCAACTCCCTCGGCAGCCCCCACCTCGCCCAGTCAATCGTGTTCACACCGGCCTCCGCCCACCACTCCGCCTGCTGCGGCGGCACGTTCCGCGTCGAACACACCCTGTAGTGCGGATCCACTAGGTGGATCACCAGCACTCGGACATGCCCCGGCCGGGTAGGGTCGATTAGCCTCACGGGCAAGTTCTGCCGCCGGATGACGGCCGGGATGGTGAGCAGACGGCCCGGCGGGAGGGTGACGCGGCCAAGGAACTGGAGTGCGGGCTTGCCGCCGCCGTCGCCGCCGAGGCCGTTAGGGCCGCGGAGTTCGAACATGGGGGCTAGCTCGTCGGGTCGGCCGGGCGGGTGGTGGTAGAGGGTGGGGTCGAGGTCGGCTTCAACTTGGAGGTGGAAAGAGGGGGCGGTGGTGTTGGTACTGGAGATGCAGAGGAAGGTGGTGGCGACGATGTGGTCATTTAGTAGGCCGTCTTGGTACCAGTCCCCGTTGCCTGGTCTGGATGGAGAGATGGGATTGGTTAGGTTGGGTTGGTTCAGTTTGAGCGGGATTTGTGGGAATGGTACACGGCAGTCAATCACGAAAGACAGAGGATTTGAAACTTACGTGTAACCACGCTCGGATGTCTGCTCGGGTGTAAGCTCGATGCTCATCAACCCGACAATTACCTGAAGACCCTGCTTGTGGAAAGTGTCCTGGAGGGAGACAGCGTAGAACTCGTGGTTTTGAGGACTGGTCAGTTTGGGATTCGGGCTCCACGCATTTAGCTGTCTAGGAGGTACGATGGCGCGACCAGCCCGTCCCGCCTTCCACTCCGGATACGTGAAAGAGACTCCGGGTTCTGGGTGAGACCAGGTCGTTTTTATGCGGTTGTATCGGTGGTCAACTGTTTGCTTTAGCTTCTTCCCCAATTCAGGTGGCGACCCTCCCGGGGGCCAGTATTGGTCAAAGATAGGATCTGGGAGGGAGAGAAACTCTACGACTTTCTCCCTTGCGTCGCTGTAATCTCTGTTAAACGCTTCAGTATCTGCATCATGGAGAGGTTTGATCCAGCTATCAAATATAGGTTTGCTCCGTATATTTCGACTCTCAAAAAAGGTGATTTGTCTCGGCTCTTGTCTATCTAGTGCTTCCAAGTAATATGCCCATGGGGGATGGGGGGGGGTTCCAGGAGAGTCCAAATGTGAGGATCCTCGGGGGTTTACGATAACGTTCTCTCCAGACTAGGACCTCGTTCCATGGATCCAGCGAGAGCGAGACGATATCTTCTATGCCTGAGTATAGCTGCCTGTGCACGACAGGATGGAGATTGTTGATGTATGTCGTGATTTTCACGTCCGCCGTTCCTGGTTCCCCGGTAAAGCGGACTTCAGAGGGGAGCCACTGAAAGCGGCCGGACCAGCGGTACGGTATGGCGCATTCGGGCACTCGCCAGATATAGGTGCTCACGCTCAACTTCCTCAGCGGGAGTGCTGGGTTCGCGAGGCCCAGTGCAGGGTCAGGCGCCGTCTCTCCTTGGCCGACCGTGCTTAAGGCGTTTTCAAGGTCTACCTGGCCCCCGTTTGACAAGACCCTCGTCCGACCATAGACTAAGGGGAACATAGAGGGGTCGATGAGCC
>Ga0164242_10003255_pt1 | contig 18592 bp, 18 predicted proteins | sample OricomgcompostMG_FD_108783 | JGI IMG/M metagenome (GOLD analysis project Ga0164242, IMG submission 108783) | Miracle-Growth compost microbial communities from Emeryville, California, USA - Original compost - Miracle growth compost (MG) ... | reverse complement strand
GGCCGCCACAGATACCAGAGCGGGTAGCTCCAGGCATGTACCAGCCGGGTGAACGGCCAGACCATGAACAGCACCCACGCGGCGACCGCATGAATCTGGAAGATCAGCGGGGCGCTCAGTGCGGCGGACACGTCCGGGTGGGCGTTGAACAGCCCGCGGAACCAGAGCGAGATCGTCTCCCGGTACTCGTGTTCGAGCGGTGCGTTCACCAGCGTGGTCACGATGCCCAGTACCACGATGATCCCCAGCAGTATTAGGGCTACCCAGTCCACCGCACTGGTGGTGGCGCGGACCCGGTGGGACAGCAATCGCCGGGATGCCAGGATCGTCATGCCGACGATCACCAGGACCGCGGCCAGTGTCCCCGCCGCTGCTGAGAACAGGTGGTAGGCATGCGAGGAGATGCCGATGTCGTCGGTCCAGCGCTTGGGGACCAGGATGCCGAGGACGTGACCGGCGATCGCGGCGAAGGTGCCGTAGTGGAAGAGCGGACCGCCCCACTTCAGCCCGCGGTGTTCCTGCAACTCGGTCGAGTAGCTGGTCCAGCCGTACTGGTCGTAGCGCCAGCGCCAGACGTGTCCGATCACGAACACGACCATGGCCAGATAGGGCAGCGCCACCCACCAGAAGTACGCCCACGCGGTGACCACGGATCAGCGCCTGCCGGTCAGGTATTCCGGTGGTGCGAACGGTTCGAGACCGACGTCCTCGCGGGGAGGCCCCTGTTCCCAGGTCCGCCGGACCGCAGCGAGTTCGCGGCGTCCGAGCCGCGGTAGTTGTGCGCACACCGCGGTGACCACGTCGGCGTACGGGGTGCCGGCCCGTTCCAGCGCGTGCCGCAGTACCGCGAGGTCCGCGTGGTGCCGCGCCAGGAGCGCCTCGCCACGCGGGTTGGCTGCCGCGAAGTCCAGCACCATAGGCAGGTAATCCGGCAGCTCGTCATCGGTCGGGACCAGGCCGGCCTGCCGGAACGCGGACTTGAACGCCAGCATGGCGATGCCCCGCTTGCGGGTATCCCCGAACCGGTAGTAGGTGAGGTACAAGGCGCACCGGCGCCGCAGGTCGAACGTCTCCACGTAGTGCTGCGCGACCGCGGTGGGCTCGGTTGCTCGCAACCAGCCGACGAAGCGACCGAAGGCGTCACGCGCGGTTCGGGGCGACGTGATCCGCGCAATGGCGTCGAGTTCCGCGAGGCCGTCGAACAAGGCCGTCGTCGGATATTGCAGCAGCAGCGATGCCAGCTTGTACGGGCTGACCTGGGCGGGCGGCGTCACGACGCACCCGGTTGCGGGAACAGGTGCGGTGCCGGCCCCTGACCGTTCCAGTCCAGCAGGTTGAAGTGGACCCGGCCGTCGCTGTCGCGGAACTGGCGCCGGTCCGTCTCGCCACCGCCCGGATGGAACGACGCGACGTCGTCGGGACCGCGGCCGCCCATGCCGGGTCCACCCTCGTCGTCGAGGCTGCAGAACAGCTGTTCGTGCTGGGCTTGCAACCTGCCGGCATCCTCCGCGTGCGCCATCGGGATCACGTAGCGCTCGTCGTACTTGGCGATGGCCAGTAGCCGATACAGGTCCTCGATGTCCTCCCCGGTGACGCCGACCGCGGCAGGCAGGTTCTCGTCGAGGTCCAACCCGAGCTGCGCGGCGCGCATGAACGCGCGGACCGCGGTGAGCTTGCGCAGTACGGCCCGGATCGTGTCCGCGTCGCCGGCGGTGAACAGGTTGGCCAGGTAGTCGACCGGGATCCGCAGCGCGTCGATGGTGGCGAAGACGCGGTCGGGGGCGGCCGGGTCGTAGCCCGCGGCGTGCGCTACGTCGGCGACCGGGGAAAGCGGCGGGATGTACCAGACCATCGGCAGCGTGCGGTACTCCGGATGCAGCGGCAGCGCGACCCGGTGCCGGACCACCAGCTGGTACACCGGTGAGCGACGGGCCGCTTCGATCCAGTCGGCGGGGATACCGGCCCGCTCCGCCTCTTGCTGCACGTCCGGATCCTCCGGGTCGAGGAACACCGACAGCTGCGCCTCGTACAGATCCTGCTCGTTGGGCGTGGACGCCGCCCCCAGCACCCGGTCGGCGTCGTAGAGGAACAGGCCGAGGTAGCGCAGTCGACCCACGCACGTCTCGGAGCAGATCGTCGGCTGGCCGGACTCGATCCGCGGGAAGCAGAACGTGCACTTCTCCGCCTTGCCGGTGCGGTGGTTGAAATACACCTTCTTGTACGGGCAGCCGGAGACGCACATCCGCCAGCCGCGGCAGCGGTCCTGGTCGACCAGGACGATGCCGTCCTCGGCGCGCTTGTACATCGCGCCGGACGGGCAGGACGCGACGCAGGACGGGTTGAGGCAGTGCTCGCAGATCCGGGGCAGGTAGAACATGAAGACCTGCTCGAACTCCATCCGGACCTGTTCTTCGATCCCGGCCAGGTTCGGATCGCCGGCCGCGTTCGCCGGGGCACCGGCTAGGTCGTCCTCCCAGTTGCTCCCCCATTGCACATCCATGTCCCGCCCGGTGAGCGCCGAGATGGAGTGTGCGCTGGGGTTACGGGTACCCAGTGGTGCGTCGATCACGTGCTGGTAGTCGTACGTCCACGGGTCGCCGTAGTCGTCGATGGACGGCAGATCTGGGTTGTAGAACAAGGTGGCGAGCTTGCGCAGCCGGCCGCCCGCCTTCAACTGCAGCCGGCCCCTGCGGTCGAGCGTCCAGCCGCCCTTCCACTGCTCCTGGTCCTCGTACCGTTTCGGATAGCCCACACCGGGCTTGGTCTCGACGTTGTTGAAGTAGACGTACTCGGTGCCGGGGCGGTTCGTCCAGGTCTGCTTGCAGGTCACCGAACAGGTATGGCAGCCGATGCACTTGTCCAGGTTCATCACCATGGCGACCTGGGCCATCACCCTCACCGGAACTCCACCCGCTGTGCCCGGCGGCGGATCACCGTGATCTCGTCCCGCTGGTTGCCGGTGGGCCCGTAGTAGTTGAAGCCCCACGACAGCTGGGCGTAGCCGCCGATCAGGTGGGTGGGCTTGATCACCAGGCGGGTCAGCGAGTTGTCTCCGCCGCCGTGCCAGCCGGAGATCTCCGATTTCGGGGTCATCAGGTGCCGATCCTTCGCGTGGTACATGAACACGGTCCCTTCCGGCATCCGGTGCGTGACGACGGCCCGGCACGCCACCACGCCGTTGCGGTTGTACGCCTCGATCCAGTCGTTGTCGGCGACGTCGATCCGGGTCGCGTCGGCCGGACTCATCCAGATCACCGGGCCGCCGCGGAACAGCCGCAGCATGTGCAGGTTGTCCTGGTACTCCGAGTGGATGGACCATTTCGAGTGCGGAGTCAGGTAGCGCACGGTGATCTCCGGGCGGCCGTCCTCCCGGATGCCCTGGTCCCCGAAGTGCCGGACGTAATCCAACGGCGGCCGGTACGTCGGCAGCCATTCGCCGTACTCGGCCAGCCAGTCGTGGTCGAGGAAGAAGTGCATCCGGCCGGTCAGCGTGTGCCACGGCTTCTTGCGCTCGACGTTGACCACGAACGGGGAGTAGCGGCGCCCGCCGGTCTCGCTGCCGGACCACTCCGGCGAGGTGATCACCGCCCGCGGTTGTACTTGGGTGTCGGCGAAGCTGATCCGCTCGCCGGACCGCTCGTGCGCGAGGTCCGCGAGCCGGACGCCGGTGCGTCGCTCCAGGGCCTCCCATCCCTGCACCGCGACGGCCCCGTTGGTGGTGCCCGACAGCGCCAGGATCGCCTCGGCCACCTGCACGTCCCGGGTCAGGCTGGGCCGGCCGTCCGCGACGCCGCCACGGATCCGCCCGTTGGTACGGGCGAGCAGTTCCACGGCGCGGGTGGGTTTCCAGCTGATGCCCTTCACCCCGGTTCCCAGCTCCTCGACCAGCGGTCCGAGCGCCCGCATCTTCTCCGCGACCGCGCCGTAGTCCCGCTCGACCGTGATCAGTCGGGGCATCGTCACCCCCGGGACCGGCGCGCACTCGCCTGCCTTCCAGTCCCGCGCCTGCCCACCGGGCTGCGCGAGCTCATCGGGGGAGTCGTGCATCAGCGGGGCGGCGATGACGTCGGTACGGGTGCCGAGATGCGTCGCGGCCAGCTGGGAGAAGCGCTCGCCGATGAGGCGGAACGCATCGAAGTCGGTGCGGGTCTCCCACGGCGGCGGGATCGCGGGGTTGAACGAGTGCACGAACGGGTGCATGTCCGTGGTGGAGATGTCGTGCTTCTCGTACCAGGTCGCGGCGGGCAGCACGATGTCGGAGTACGTGCAGGTGCTGGTCATCCGGAAGTCGATGGTGGTGAGCAGGTCGAGCTTGGCCCGTGGCGCCTCCTCCCGCCACCGGACCTCGTCCGGACGCAACCTAGGCGGTGTCTCGTCAGCCCGCACCGCGTCATCGACCCCGAGCAGGTGCCGCATGAAGTACTCCATGCCCTTGCCGGAGGATCCCAGCAGGTTCGCCCGCCAGACCGTCATGACCCGCGGGAAGTTTCGCGGGTCATCCGGATCCTCGCCGGCGAAGTGCAACCGGCCCGCCTTCAACTCGTCGGCCACGTAGTCGGGGACCGGCTTGCCCGCGTTCGCCGCTCGGTCGGCCAGGTCCAGCGGGTTGCAATCGAACGCGGGATGCGACGGCGTCCAGCCCATTCGGGTCGCCTGCGCCAGGCAGTCCACGAACGCCTTGCCGTGAAAGCGGCCGCGGCCCAGCGGACTGGCGAGTTCGTCGGCCCGGAAGCTCTCGTAACGCCACTGGTCGGTGTGCAAGTAGAAGAACGACGTCCCGGTCATGTGCCGGGTGGGCCGCTGCCAGTCCAGGCCGAACGCGACGGTCTGGAATCCGGTGAGCGGACGGACCTTCTCCTGGCCGACGTAGTGCGCCCAGCCGCCGCCATTCACCCCCTGGCAGCCGCAGAGCATCGTCAGCGTGAAGAAAGTGCGATAGATCTGGTCGGAATGGAACCAGTGGTTGGTCCCGGCGCCCATACAGATCATCGACCGTCCGCGGGAAAGCTCCGCATTGCGGGCGAACTCGCGGGCGACCCGGATCGCGGCTGCCGCGGGTACCGAGGTGATCCGTTCCTGCCAGGCCGGGGTGTACGGCTGCGGGTCGTCGTAATCGCGCGGCCATTCACCGGGCAATCCTTCGCGGTGCACCGCGTACTGCGCCATGAGCAGGTCGAAGACGGTTGTCACCAGCTGGTCGCCGAGTTGCCGTACCGGGACCCCGCGGCGGACCACGTCGCCACCTTCGGTGTCACCCACGTCGAACCGAGGCAGGTCCACCGGCACCGACGAGACGCCCGAGCCGTAGAGCGTGAGCACCGGGTCTACGTCGCCGAGTTCGAGATTCCACCGCCCCTCACCGGCGGTCGAGTAGCGCGACGCAAGCGTGCCGTCCGGAAGAAACGGCTCGCCGGTCGCGGAGTCGAGCAGGACTGTCTGGTGGACCGCACTCTCGCCGGTGTCTCCCAGGTCGGCCGCCGTGAGGAACCGGTCTGGCAGGTAGCTGTCCCCGTGCGGCCGCAGCGTCACCAGGAACGGCAGGTCCGTGTAGGTCTTGACGTAGTCGGTGAAATAGGGGATTTGGCGATCCCGGAAGAACTCGCCGAGGATCACGTGTCCCATCGACATCGCCAGTGCGCCGTCGGTACCCGGCGCTGCCGGCAGCCAGTCATCGGCGAACTTGGTGTGGTCGGAGTAATCCGGGCTGACCACGACGACCTTCTGCCCGCGATATCGGGCCTCGGTCATGAAGTGCGCGTCCGGGGTTCGGGTGATCGGCAGGTTGGTGCCCCAGATCATCAGGTACGAGGCGTTCCACCAGTCACCCGACTCCGGCACGTCCGTCTGGTCGCCGAAGACCTGCGGGGATGCGATCGGCATGTCGGCGTACCAGTCGTAGAACGACAGGATGGTGCCGCCGATCATCGACAGGAAGCGGGTACCGGCAGCGTAAGAGACTTGCGACATCGCCGGAATGGGGGAGAAGCCGACGACTCGGTCCGGGCCGTGCTCCTTCACCGTGTGCACGTGCGCGGCCGCGATGATCTCGCTGACCTCGGACCAGCTTGAGCGCAGGAAACCACCCATCCCGCGGGCGCTCTTGTACCGGTGCGAGCGTTCCGGGTCTGCGGTGATTTCCGCCCAGGCCAGGACCGGGTCGCCGAGTCTGGCTCGTGCCTCGCGCCAGACTTCCAGCAGCGGGCCGCGCACGTAGGGATAGCGGACCCGCGACGGTGAGTACGTGTACCAGGAGAAGGACGCCCCGCGCGGGCATCCGCGTGGCTCGTACTCCGGCGAGTCCGGTCCGACCGACGGGTAGTCGGTCTGCTGCGTTTCCCAGGTGATGATCCCGTCCTTGACGTACACCTTCCAGGAGCACGATCCGGTGCAGTTCACCCCGTGTGTCGAGCGGACCTCCTTGTCGTGCCGCCACCGCTCGCGGTAGAAGGCCTCGGCCCCGCGGCCACCCTGACGATGCACTTCGCGGAAGTCGGCGGACGGCATGCCGGTGGTGAAGTACTGCGCCCTGCGCAGCAGTTGTTCCACTGCCTCGCCCCGCGGCAGAAGTGGCGCCAAGGCGCCGGGCTCGGATGCCCCCCGACCACGGTCGGGAGGAACGCTCGGCTCTGCCACGTCACCACCTCGGATTTCCCGGAGCATGGGGAGAAGGTCGTGGATCCTGTGCAGCGACGCTAACGGCTACGGTCGGTGTCTGCCAGTGCAGGTGCGGCCGCATGTGCCGCCGGCTGATTGTTTCCTCCGAAACACTGTGGAAAAATGCCGGTATGGGTGGTCGTGACCTGACCGATGCGCAGCCTGCCGGCTCCGCCTTCGGTGAGAGCCGCACCCGCGTACTCGTCGCACTGCAGGACTCGGACGCGCCGATGGACGTCGGCGCTGTTGCAGCCAAGGTGCAGCTGCACCCCAACACGGTCCGCTTCCACCTCGACGCGCTCACCGACGCCGGGCTCGTCGCGCGGGCCGTCGAGCATCGCGACCAGCCGGGTCGGCCGCGCACGCTTTACAGTGCCAGCCCGGAGGGAGCTCGCCTCGGACGGCGTAGCTATCGGTTGCTCGCCGAGATCCTGGCCGGGTACCTGGATGCGCACCCGCACCCCGGGCAAGCCGCCCGGCAGGCCGGTGAGGAGTGGGGGCGTTTCCTGGCGGATCGCCCGATCCCGTACCAGCGGACGGACACGGCCGCGTCGGTGAGGCAACTGGTCGACGTCCTCGGCGACATCGGCTTCGCCCCCGAGGTGGTCGCCGCAGGGCGGCGGCGCCAGGTACACCTGCACCACTGCCCGTTCCGGGAAGCTGCGGAGAAGCACCCGGATGTCGTGTGTTCGGTGCACCTCGGGCTGATGCAGGGGCTGCTCGGCGAGATCGGGGCCCCGGTCACCACCGATCGGCTCGATCCGTTCGTCGAGCCGCACCTGTGCGTCGCGCACCTGAAGGCACGCAAGGACCCCCAGAACAGGCGCCTGCGGGGTCCGGCCTGACCGCGGCTCCGCTTGCCGTTCCACGCCGGCTATTATTACAATCTAGCTTGTAAAAATTGTCCACTGCGGGCCTCGCCGCTGGCTCGTGTCCTCGTTTCGAGGTGTCCTCATGACGAAGTGCCCCGTCCACCTCTCCACTGCGGGCCTCGCCGCTGGCTCGTGTCCTCGTTTCGAGGTGTCCTCATGACGTATGTCATCGCGGAGCCGTGTGTGGACGTGATGGACCGTGCCTGCGTCGAGGAATGCCCGGTCGATTGCATCTACGAGGGCGGCCGCGCGCTCTACATCCACCCGGACGAGTGCGTCGACTGCGGCGCCTGTGAGCCGGTGTGCCCGGTCGAGGCGATCTACTACGAGGACGACGTGCCCGCGCAGTGGCAGGCGTACACGGCGGACAACGCGCGGTTCTTCACCGATGCGCTGCCCGGTCGTGACGAGCCGCTGGAGTCGCCCGGTGGCGCGAGCAAGGTCGGTCCGACCGGGGTCGATACGGAACTGGTCGCAAGTCTGCCGCCGCAGGACTCAGCCGCCGAGGGGTGATCCGGGGCAGGACGATCGGGCGCGGCTAGTGCGTCAGGCCGGCGAACAGCCGGCGGGTGCTGGCGTCCGGCAGCCACCCGGTGCCGCTGCGGCCCTTGCGTCCGGCCAGCACGGCGGCTGCAGTCACTGCAACAAAGGTGAGCAACGCCAGCTCGTTCAGCAGCCCACCGATCTGCCACGTGGTCCGCGAGCCCAGGGCGTCGCCGCCGACGATCCGGATCAGCAGTGACAGATGCAGCAGACCCAGGTGGCAATAGAACCGGCGATGGTACGGGACTGGCCGGCGCAGTACCGCTGGCGCGATCACGGGAGCATGCGCGAAGACCATCGACATCACGAAGCCGAGGAACAGCCCGTGCACCTGGGTGTCGAAGGTGGCGCCCCAAACCTGATATCCGGCGGCGAGCCACGATGCACCGGCGACCGCCAACCAGCCGTAACCGGCGAGCAGCCCCACCGCGATGAAACGAGTGACTCCGTGCTGGCGGACGGTGCGCCGGGCCAGGTCGAAGCGCACCAACCACCCGGCCAGGCACAGCAGCGCCGCACCGCCGAGGCGGACTCCGACCCCAGGAGACCACACCGCGGTGATTGCCGCCGTGACCAGCAGCGCGGATGCCGCCGCCAGCGCAGCCCGGGGCCCGGTACCGATGCCGATCAGCCGAGACAGCTCGAGCCGCTCCGCCGCGATGGTGCCGACCAGAAAGACCGCGAGCCAGGGCAGGAGCCGGAACAGCTGCCAGCCATCGAGCCACAGCGCGGCGGTGACGATCCAACCGACCGAAGCCAGTGCCATCAGTGCGTTGTGCAGCGAAGGCTGAATCCGCTGTAGCGCGGCGTATACTGCCAGCAGCAGGATGCCCGCGACCAGGAGCAGCGCCTTGCCCCCGTCCGCCCAGCCGCCGACGAGCAGCCACACCGTGGCGACGCCGGAGGCAGCAGGAGCACTCCATGCCCATAGTCGATCGAGCGCCACCGCTCGCTCGACGGCGATCATCGTGCCGAGGAAGCCGAGTGACATCAGGATCCCGTGGTCGGCAGCAGTGGTGTCGCTGGCCGGCACGTCGTAGCCGAGCAGCGCGAGCGCGCCCCACAAGCCGGCGAGCAGGGCCACCATCGCGCCGGCGAGCAGCAGCGCCCCGCGTCCCCGACGTGCGGTCGTCACGACCGCCACCCCAACTGCTCCTTCGCCGCCGGCGTCATCAGCTCCGGACTCCAGGGCGGCTCCCACACCAGCTGCATCTCGACTGCCCGTATCGCGTGGAACTGGCGCAGGCAGGTTTGGATCTCGTCGTCGAGGTACCCGCCCAGCGGGCATCCGGGGGTGGTCAGCGTCATCCGGATGCTCACGTCCCGCCCCTCGTCGACCCGTACGTCGTAGAGCAGGCCGAGATCGACGATGTTCACTCCGAGTTCTGGGTCTATGACGTCGTGCAGCGCGGCTAGGACTAGGTCCGCGGTGAGGGCGGGGGCGCACCAATCGGCGATTCCGAGCGGGGCGGGGTGCGAGGCGTCCACGGCGGACCTCCCTGCGCTTGAATTGATACGAAAATACTAGTAGAAAATGCGTGTGTCGGTCGAGTCTCGAGAACTCGGGCTGATCCGGGTTCTGGTCCAGTCACTCCGTTTGCTGGGCGACGCCGGCTCGTCGGATCAGGCCAGCGGGTTGGCTGCCCAGGCATGGCAGTTGTGCTATCGCAGCGGGCATCCCGCGGCCGCGCAGTTCAACGGTGTGCTGCACTACCTGGCCCGATCGCCGGGCCGGTCAGCACTTGATCGTGCAAGCCCTATCGACCTGGAAGGAACTCCGATGGCAGAAAGTGTTCTCGATGTGCGCCAGCAGGTTCCGGCGCGCCGCCATGAGTTGATCTTTGAGACGTACCATGCGCTCGCGCCGGGCGACGCGTTTGTGCTCGTCAACGACCACGACCCCAAGCCGCTGTATTACCAGTTCCAGGCGGAGTACCCGGACGCCTTCGGATGGGACTACTTGGAATCGGGGCCGGAGGTGTGGCGGGTCCGGATCGGCCGGACCTGAGGTCCGTCTCCGGTCAGCGTGACTGTTGCAGCTGGGCCTGGTTGGTCAGGATCGCCTCGGACAGCGCCTGTACCGGCCGCGGGCTGGCGCCCTGGCGGGTCAGCAGAACGTACTCGATGTCGCCGAGCCGGGGCAGTCGATGCTGCGGCCCGACCACCGAGAGGCCCTGCGGTATCAGGCTCTTGGAATGCGGTGCGACGCCGAGACCGGCCAGTGCCGCCGACCGCAGGCCGCTCAGGCTGCTCGCAGTGCAGGTAGTGCGGTAGGTCCGTCCTCGTTCCTCGAGTCGTTCCAGTGCCAGGATCCGGGTGATGCTCGGTGGTGGGTAGAGGATCAGCGGGACCGGGGCTCGCGGGTCGATGCTGATGTCCTCGGCGCCGACCCAGGCCAGCGCGTCCCGGAATACCAGTTCGCCGTGTCCCTGCCCCGGTAGCCGTTTGACCAGTGCGAGGTCGAGCTCGCGTGCCTGCAGCGCGCGGTGCAGTACGCCGCTCAGCCCGACGGTGAGCTCCAGATCGATGTGCGGATGACTGGTGCGGAACGCGCGCAGGACCTCTGGAAGTCGCGATGTCGCGAAGTCCTCTGACACACCGAAACGCAGATGCCCCCGCGGCGCCCGTTCGGAGAAGAAGCCGAGCGCCTCGTCCTGCACCTGCAGGATCGACCGCGCGAAGCCGGCCATGGCCTCGCCGTCGGCGGTGAGAGTGACCCGATGCGTGTCCCGGGTGAGCAGGACACGGCCGATGGTGCTTTCCAACCGGCGGACGTGCTGGCTGACCGCCGACTGGCTGAGCCGTAGCCGGTGTGCCGCCTGCGTGAAGCTCAACGTCTGGCTGACCACCAGGAAGCTTCGCAGCTGAGTCGGATCGAGCAGCCGCGGACCTTCATCACGGACCGTGTTCACAGTAGTTATCTTATTCCTGTTCCATTCTGACCGGTGGCATGTCAGCGTGGCAGCGTGAGGTCGCCCGTCCGGATGCCCCCGTGGGCTGATGCGTTCATCGTGTCGTTGTTGGCGACGATCGTGATCGCCTCGGTGATTCCGGCCCGCGGGGCCGGCGCAACGGTCTTCGAACATCTGAGCACCGCTGCGGTCGCGCTGCTGTTCTTCCTGCACGGGGCGCGCCTGTCGCCGGCCGCTGCCTGGCAGGGCCTGCGACATTGGCAGTTGCACGGAGCGGTGCTGGGCTGCACCTACCTGTTGTTTCCGGTGCTGGGCTTCGTGAGCTACGCGTTGCAGCCGGGGGTATTGACCCACCAGCTGTACGTCGGGGTCATGTTCCTGTGCATCCTGCCCTCGACGGTGCAGTCCTCGATCGCTTTCACCTCGATCGCCCGCGGCAATGTCGCTGCTGCAATCTGCTCGGCCGCCACGTCGAATCTGCTCGGAGTGCTGCTCACACCGCTGCTGGCCGGACTCATTCTCGGGTCGACTGCGAAGATCTCCGGTCACGCGGTGCTGGACATCGTGCTCGAGCTGCTGGTGCCGGTGCTGGCCGGCCAGCTGTCGCGGCGCTGGACCGCGGCCTGGATCACCCGGCACCGCCGGGTCACCGTGGTCGTGGACCGGGGGTCGATCCTGCTGGTGGTCTACGCCGCCTTCAGTGCCGGTGTGGTCGCGGGCATCTGGCACCGGCTGCCCGCGTGGCGGCTGGCGGCCGTCACCGGCTTCGCGATCGTGTTGCTGGCGGTGGTGTTGTTCCTCACGTCCCGGATCGGCCGTGCGCTGCACTTCGAGCGGGCGGACCGGATCGTGCTGATCTTCTGCGGGTCCAAGAAGAGCCTGGCCACCGGCCTACCGCTGGCCACGATCCTGTTCGCCCGCGAGCAGATCGGTGTCGTCGTGCTGCCGTTGATGATCTACCACCTGATCCAGCTGCTGGTGTGTGCGGTGCTGGCCCGGCGGTTCGCGGCAGGCGGCTCAGCCGGTAGCGGGAACGTCGCTGCTGCAGTGCATGCAGACGGTGGCAGCCAGCGGCAGATCGCTGGACAGGCACTTCGGGCAACTCTTGGTGGGCGGCGGGTCGCCGAACACCGTCGTCCCGCGGCGCGCCATGTAAAGCCGGTACGGCACCACGATGGCGAAGTAGATGACCGCCATGAAGATGATGAAGTAGACGATCGCGGCGATGAATGCGCCCAGGTCGATGCGCTGTCCGTTGAGGGTCCAGCCGAGCCCCTTGCCGGTGGATCCACCCCCGCCAGCCGCGTTGATGAGCGGTGTGATGATGCTGTCCGTGAACGCCTTGATCAGGGTGCTGAAGGCCAGCGCAACGACCAGGCCGACCGCGATGACCACCAGCTCGCCCTGCATGAGGAAGTTCTTGAAGCCCTTGAGCATCGTCGTGTCTCCCTACGTGACCGCTGCCTAGGAGTGCCGCAGCCCGACCTCCTTGTGCCGCGGGCACTATAGGACGGATCATGGGTATTCAGGGGGACGTCGCAATCGCAGGCACGCCGGTACGCGAATCACAGGGTGAAGTCGCTGCCCTCCACCGGTCCGGGTGTGAATGTCGCCGGCACGTGGTTCCACCCGTTCACGGTGCCGATCCGGCCATAGGCGCTGCTGGCCGCGTCGTCGACGTGGAAATCCGGAAGCCGCCGCAGGATCTGCTCGAGTCCGATCCGGAACTCGTTGCGGGTGAAGTTCGAGCCGATGCAACGGTGCAGCCCTAGGCCGAACGCAGTGTGCTTGTTGGGAAACCGGTCGAGCTTGACCGTATGCGGGTCGTCGAACGCGGTCGGGTCGAAGTTGGCGGCGGCGAACGAAAGCAGTACCCGGTCGCCGGCCCGGAACGAGTGGCCGGCGAACTCGACGTCCCGGGTGACGGTGCGCGCCAGAGCCTGCGTCGGGGTGAAGTAGCGCAGGAACTCCTCGCAGGCGGCGGGGATACGCGCGAAGTCCTCGCCTAGCCACGCGCGCTGGTCCGGGTGCTGCGACAGCCAGACGAAAGCGTTCCCGAACAGGGCCGTGGTCGTGTCGTTGCCACCGGCGATCACCAGGGTGCCCATCTCCATCAGCGTCTGGTCCGGGATGGGCTCCCCGTTCACGGTGGCCTGCACCCAGGACGAGATGAGGTCGTCCCCGGGGGTTTCGCGACACCGCGCGACCGTCTCCATGTACTTCGCCAACACTGCGAGCAGGTCGACGACTGCCTGCTCGAACTCCGGGGAATCAGGTGGGAAGCGCACGATGTCGTGGGCGGAGGTCGAGTAGAGTCGCCAGTCCTGCATCGGCAGGCCGAGAAGTTTCGCGGTGAGCATCGCCGGCAGTGGACTGGCGAACTCGTCGATCAGCTCGCAGCTGCCCCGCTCGATGAAGGCGTCGATGAGCGCGGTCGTCACGTCCTTCAACCACGGCGACCAGGCCGCGGCGGCGCCGGGGGAGAACCACGGGTTGAGCAGCTTGCGGTAGGCGGTGAACTCCGGCGGATCCAACTCGATCGGAGTGCTCACCGTCGGGGACTCCGGGATGATGATGCCCTGGTATGCGGTCCCCGGCTGGTGCAGCGACGCGAAGGTCGCGTCGTCCTTGATCGCCGCGGCGACGTCCTCGTACCGGGTGAGTACGTAGAACCCGTCGTAGGAGTCCGAGCGCGCGACCGGACAGCGGGTACGCATCTGGTCGTGCAACTCACGCCAGCGGCCGGCGTACTCCGGCGAGTGGTGATCGTAGGAGATCGCGATCTTCGATGGCGTGCTGACGCTCATGACGGTTACCTCGGCGAGAGACGGCGTGACTGGACCTCACCGTTAAGATAGCAGTGATCTCTTAAAGTCGCACCGGATGCGCGAGTCAGCCGGCCACAGGCGTGGGGGTGAGCTGCAACTGCTCCGCGATGAGGGCGTACGACCGGCGCCGTGCCGCCGGATCGTGGGTCACGGTGGTGATCATCAGTTCGTCGGCCGCGGTGGCCTGGACGAGCCTTGTCAGGCCCTCCCGAACGTGGTCCGCAGCACCGATGATTTGACCCTGCCGACGTTCCTGAATCTGGGCCAGATCGGCTGCAGTGTAAGGGAATTGAGCAGCCTCTTCCGGGCTCGGAAGCAGGTCAGGCCGGCCGCCGCGGAGCCGCGCGAAGGACAGGTCCTGGGAGGTGGCGAGCCGGGACGCCTCGTCGGCGGAGTCCGCGCAGATCACGCTGACCGCGACCATGGCCCGTGGCGCCGACAGGTACTCCGATGGGCGGAAGGCGTTCCGGTAGGCGTCCAGCGCCGGCAGCGTGTTGCGCGCGCTGAAGTGATGCGCGAACGAGAACGGAAGGCCGAGCGCCCCGGCGAGGCGCGCGCTGAAGTCGCTGGAGCCCAGCAACCACACCTGCGGGTGCTGGCCCTTGCCCGGCGTGGCCGACACGTTGCGGAACGGGTGGTCGTCGGGGAACTGGCCGGAGAAGAAGCCGAGCAGCTCGAGCAGATGCTGCGGGAAGTCGTGCGCGGACAGCGCGTCGGCGGACCGGCGCAGGGCGTACGCGGTGACCTGGTCGGTCCCGGGGGCGCGGCCGATGCCGAGGTCGACCCTGCCGGGGTGTAACGCGTCGAGCATCCCGAACTGCTCTGCCACCACCAGCGGTGCGTGGTTCGGCAGCATCACCCCGCCCGATCCGACCCGGATGCGGTGCGTCGCCGCGGCGGCGTGCGCCAGCAGTACCGCGGGAGCCGAACTGGCGATGCCGGGCATGTTGTGGTGCTCGGCGACCCAGTACCTGCGGTATCCGAGTTCCTCGGCGTGCTGTGCGAGGGCGATGCTCTCGCGCAGTGCCTGTCCGGGCGTGGAACCGGTGGGAACCGGGGCGAGGTCGAGGACGGAGACGGGGATACCGTCGAGCTGACTCACGACCGCGAACAACACCTGGTGTGTCGCGACTCTTCCCGTCAGGCTGGAGTGACCTCCCGCCGCGCGCGCAGCGGGCCGGCTGCCCCAGAGTGGGAAGTTGACCCAGGGCCATTCGCAATGCGGCGCTTATGTGGGATGCTTTCGCGTACCGCGCGGTTGGGCGGGTCCGTGAAGTGCGGATGCTCTTCCACCGCAACAAGAAAGCGCAATGCGCGAGGAGCGTTTCCGTGGCTCAGGGCACTGTCAAGTGGTTCAACGCCGAGAAGGGGTACGGCTTCATTACCCCCGACGACGGCAGCAAGGATCTGTTCGTCCATTTCTCCGAGATTCAGGGCACCGGGTACCGCAGCCTCGACGAAGGCCAGAAGGTCGAGTTCGAGGTCGGTCAGGGCCAGAAGGGCCCGCAGGCCCAGCAGGTACAGGCTCTCTGAGTCTGGCTGCACGGCGTTTCAGGACCGCAGCGGTCTGATCGCTTTCGAACCGCCCTCCGCGCGATGTCGCGGAGGGCGGTTCGCCATACCGGCCGGGGTCGCCTGCTCGTAGCCTGGTGTTATGACTGGTGACGGCACGCGGCGCACTCGGCGAGCGGCCCGGCGGCCTTCGGACGGGCCCGCAGCGGACTCGGTGCGGCCGACCCAGGTGCCGGGGCAGCCGGTCCGTGCGCCCGACGACAGTGACGTGGGGTGGGGCGAACGGCACGAGGAAGCAGCTGACGGCAACGACCGCCGGCTGCTCGAGGATCGGCCGCCGCACTACGGGGGACGCGCCGGCCGGTGAGAGGCGTCCGTCAGTCGATCGTCACGGACAGGCGGGCGTTCGCCGCGCCGGCGAGGGCGGCAGCCACCGCGGGCGTGGCGGCCACCTCGACCAAGCCTCCCGGATCGTCGCCGCTGTGGACTGCCGGCAGCGACGCGACCAGCAGGTGCTGGCCGATGACCGCGGCGGGCGGAGAATCGCCGGCGTCGTAGGCGCCGCCGTCCCCGGCGGTCACGGCGAGCACGTTGATCCGTTCGCCGACATGGACGGCGGCGACGGCACCCGGGTCGGCGAGCCGGATCGTGGTCAACACCGTTCCGGGCGCCGGACGGGGTGTGGAGACCGCCGGGCTCGCAACCGGCGGCTGCCCTGCGCCTCGATCGGTGGCCGCGGGTACCGGCGCGGGAGAAGGACGTAGCGCCAGCAGCCCACACGTCACGGCGAACGCCGCGCTCGTCGCCGCCAGCGCCCGCCGGTGCCGGCTCACGAACCAGCGGAGACCGGTCCGGCGGCTGGGTGCTGGCGGTTGACGCACCATCCCTCCCGGCGGCCGGCGACTCGATCCGGGGGAACGCTAGTGCGCGCCGCGGCGGTGATCGCGGTGCGCGGACAGATCTGTGGACTAGGCGGCAGAGCCGCTGTTCGCTGTGGAGGAGGGCTTCGGCGCCGCAGCCCCGGACGTGCTTGACGACTCCTTGGGCGCGGAGCCTCCCGACGCCGACCCCTCGCCGGACGAGGTGCCCGAACCGCTCGACTCGGCCTTGCTGGCGCCGGCGGCCTTGGCGGACGCGGGCTGCTTGCCGTCACTGCGCGAGTCGTTGCGGTAGAAGCCGCTGCCCTTGAAGACCACGCCGACGCTGCCGTAGGTCTTGCGCAACGCGCCGCCGCATTCCGGGCAGACGGTCAGCGGGTCGTCGGTGAAGGACTGAACGGCCTCGATCTCGTGGCCGTTGGTGCAGCGGTACTGGTACGTGGGCACGGACTTCCTCCAGCAGAGCGGCGTTGGCACTCTCAGGTGCCGACTGCCAATGTAGCGTCGCGGCCGTGTCAGAACTTCCCCACGTCCCCCGCCGGCCGGGTTTCTGGCTCGTCGGTTACGCGTTCGCGGTGACGATGCTGGGCACCACCCTGCCCACCCCCCTGTACCCCGCGTACGAGCAGCGCTTCTCCTTCGACGCCCTGATGGTGACCGTGATCTACGCGGTCTATGCCTTCGGCGTGATGGCCGCGCTGCTGCTGGTGGGCCGGGCATCGGACCAGCTGGGGCGCAAGACGCTGCTGCTGCCGGGGCTCGTGTTCTCCGGACTCTCCTCGGTGGTGTTCCTGGTCGTCGGTGGGGTCCATCACGCCGGCATCCCGCTGCTGCTGACCGGGCGGATCGTGTCCGGGTTGTCGGCAGGTGTGTTCACCGGCACGGCGACCGCGACGCTGACCGATCTCGCCGGTCCCGGGCGGCAGGCGTGGGCCGGGCTGGTCGCCGCGGTGGTGAACATCGGAGGCCTGGGGCTCGGTCCCCTCACCGGCGGCCTGCTGGCCCGATGGGTCGGACTGCCGCTGCAGACCTGCTACGCCCTGCATCTCGGCCTGGTGCTGCTGGCGGTGGCCGCTGTCGCGGTGGTGCCCGAGCCGGTGGAGGTGGTGCGTCCGCGCCGTCTGGTCCTGCAGCGGCTGCAGGTACCGGCCCCGATCCGGACGACCTTCGTACAGGCCGTCACTGCCGGGTTCGCCGGGTTCGCGGTACTCGGCCTGTTCACCGCGGTGAGTCCGGCTTTCCTCGGGCTGTTGGGTCACCACGACCCGGCGCTCACCGGCCTGATCGTCTTCTCGATCTTCGTTGCCTCCGCCGTCGGCCAGGTCCTCTCGGCACGGTGGACGGCTACCCCGGCGCTGCTGGCCGGCACGGCGCTGTTGGTGCTCGGGATGGTCATCGTCGCGCTCGGCCTCGGCGCGCGGTCGTTGCCGTGGCTGGTGGTGGGAGCGGTGATCGCGGGCGCTGGTCAGGGACTGAGCTTCCGGGCCGCGTTGAGCGCTGTCACCACCGCGAGCCCGGTCGCGCAGCGGGGCGGCGTCTCGTCCAGCTTCTTCGCCGTCTGTTACATCGGGATCTCGGTGCCGGTCATCGGGGTGGGGGTGGCCGCCAAGCACTACGGGCTGGTACACACCGGCGAGGTCTTCGCCGGGATCGTGGCAGCGCTGGCGCTGGCGGCGTTCGCCAGCCTGCTGCGCTCGCGGCCGAGACCGGTTACGGTCGACAACGCCTGATGGGGGCCCGGGCGAGCCATCGACCTGAGGGAAGCCTTCGCGGAGTTGACGCGTTACGTTCGTTGAACGCTCAACAAAGGAGCCTGCGATGCCTGTATCCCGTCTCAACCACGCGGTGCTGTACGTGCGGGACGTGGCCGCCAGCGTCGCCTTCTACTCCGACGTGCTCGGCTTCCGGCAGGTGATGGGCGGGCCGGGGGCGGCGTTTCTGCAGGCGGAGGCGGGCAACAACGACCATGACCTGGGGTTGTTCGAGATCGGCGGTTCCGCCGGACCGTCGGCCGCGGGTCGGGGCGCGGTCGGGCTCTACCACCTCGCCTGGGAAGTGCAGACGCTGGACGACCTGATGCGGATTCGTGCTGCGCTGTCCAGCGCGGGGGCACTGGTCGGTGCCTCCGACCATGGAACGACGAAGTCGCTGTACGCGCATGACCCGGACGGGATCGAGTTCGAGGTCTGCTGGCTGGTGCCGGCGGATCTCCTGGACGATGCCGCGCTGGCCGGACGGTCCACGGTCCGCCCGCTCGACCTGGCCGGGGAGATCGCCCGTTACGGCGCCGACACCCGCGGCGGCGTCGGGGTCTCACACGCCGCGTAACACGACCACCCCGCCCGGCAGCGCGACCGCGTGCACCGGGACGTCGTGGACTTCGTGCGGAACGT
>Ga0164242_10003254_pt1 | contig 18594 bp, 15 predicted proteins | sample OricomgcompostMG_FD_108783 | JGI IMG/M metagenome (GOLD analysis project Ga0164242, IMG submission 108783) | Miracle-Growth compost microbial communities from Emeryville, California, USA - Original compost - Miracle growth compost (MG) ... | reverse complement strand
TCTCGACGACACCTGCCCGAACGTCTAAAGTTCAGGCCGTACCATCCGGAGACCGCCATGCCAGCGCAAAGTTGTACCGCCCCCCCGCCGCACAAGACGCTCACGGCCATGCAGACCGAGCTGACCGAAGCCATCGGCCGACGGACGGTGGGCCGGGAACGTTGCACCACGGCCATCAAGAACCTGACCTTGTCTCGCCGAGAATCGGTCACGGAACCCTGTGCCTGCGTGGTAGAACCCAGCCTTGTCATCGTCGTTCAGGGCGCAAAGCAACTGCTGATTGGTGATCACGCCTATGCCTACAATACTGAGCACTTTCTGGTCACTTCGCTGGATATTCCCGCCAGCTCCCAAGTGCTCGAAGCCAGCCCGGACAGGCCGCTGCTTGGGTTGGTGCTCAAGCTCGATTTGAGCCTTATCGCAGAATTGATCTCGCAGGCGAAATTGCCCTCACCAGGCAGGTGCTCCACCGAGGCGAGTGTTGGCTTGGGCAGAATAAGTCCGACCTTGCTGGAACCGTGCTCTCGCCTGATGGCGTTGCTGGACGAACCGGCGGACATTCCCGTGCTGGCGCCAATGGTCGAACGCGAGATTCACTACAAACTGTTGAAGAGCGATTTGGCGGCACGTCTGTGGCAGGTTGCCTCGATGTCCGGACGGCGCCAGCGCATCGCCCGGGCGATCGACTGGCTGAAGATGAATTATGCCGAGCCGCTGCACACTGCCGACCTTGCCGCGCATGTGCAAATGAGTACGTCCAGTCTGCACCATTACTTTCGCCAACTGACGGCAAAGAGTCCGCTGCAATACCAGAAATGGCTGCGTCTGAGAGAGGCACGACGTTTGATGCTGAATGAAGACATGGACGCAGCAGGGGCCGCGTTCCGGGTTGGTTATGAGAGTCCTTCGCAGTTCAGTCGGGAATACAGTCGCCTTTTCGGGGCACCGCCTAAGCGCGACATCGAAAGCCTGCGACAAACTGGGGATGTCAGTGCCGTTGCGTGAGGGGCGCCTTGACTCCTTCTCTGCCTATCCGCTGTGAATGCGCTCGGCCAAGGTAGCAGTAGCACTAGATCGGCCTCTGCGCCACAATCCACGAGCGACATGCCCAAGGCTGTTTATGGACAACGTGAATGAAGCTGAGTAAGCCTGCCCAGCAAGAACGTTATTTACAGTGCCAACGTGGCCGCTCTGTTCCGGCGCGGCGCTGAATTCGGCGTCATTTCCGGTCCAATCAACATTGACATGCAAGCTGTGCGTCAACGCAAGCGGCGAATGGTCGACGACCTGATCGATATTCACAGACGCAACTATGCGAATAGTGGTGCGGATCTGGTCATGGGTGAAGGACGATTCGTGGCGCCCAAGACGATCGAAGTGCGATTGCAAGATGGTGGTACGAGGACACTGACCGGAGACCAGGTTTATCTGAACATTGGCACGCGCGCGACGATTCCGGATATACCCGGGCTCGCCGGGTCCCGACCGCTTACCCATGTCGAGGCACTAGAGCTGGACCGTGTGCCGGAACATTTGATCGTGCTGGGTGGAGGATATATCGGCCTGGAGTTCGCGCAGCCGATGCGCCGGTTCGGCAGTCGCGTCACCGTGGTGGAAGTCGGGCCGCAGCTCGCGTCGCGGGAGGACGACGATGTCGGCCAGGCTTTGCGGCGGCGGTTTGAGCAGGAAGGTATCGACGTCATGCTTGACGCGCGGGTTATCGATGCCGAGGGCCGATCGGGCGAGCGGGTTCGCTTGCGCATCCAGACCCCGGATGGAATACAAACCATTGAAGGCAGCGATATCCTGGTGGCCGCCGGGCGCATGCCCAACACGCAGGACATCGGACTGGATACGGCAGGTATCGATGTGAATGAGCGCGGTTACATCAAGGTCAATGAACGCCTCGAGACTACGGCGGCAGATGTTTGGGCCATGGGCGATTGCGCGGGCGGCCCGCAATTCACCCACGTCTCTTTCGACGACTTCCGCATTGTCAGGGATAACCTGAACGGAGGCCATCGCACTACCCGGAACCGTCTGGTTCCGTACTGTATGTTCACCGACCCCGAGCTTGCGCGGGTCGGGTTGAACGAACTCGAAGCGCAGCATGCCGGGATTGCTTATCGCATCGCGAAAACACCCATGGCTGCGGTGCTGCGCACGCGCACGATGTCCGAAACCGGAGGGTTTCTTAAGGCGCTGATTGCCGCGCAGAGCGACCAGATTCTTGGCTTTACGGCACTGGGCGTCGGCGCGGGAGAGCTGATCGCGGTTGTGCAGACTGCCATGCTGGCGGGCAGTCCTTATACGGTGCTGCGCGACATGATCCTGACACACCCCACAATAGCGGAAGGACTTACTGTCCTATTTGCCAAAGAGCCGGAGTTTCCGGATCAGGCAAAATGACTGATTAGTATTTCCAGATCGAAGCGAGCACAGCCCGATGAAGGGGCGCAACCCTGGACTGTACTTGACGCCGAGACAGCGCCGCCGGCCATCACAGGCCCTCTGCCATCCCTTCCCTACTGCGATAGACAACGCCTTCCTTCATAACGAAGTCAACGCTGGCGGTGGCGCTGATGTCCGCGAGGGGATCTCCAGCCATGGCAACGATATCGGCCTGCTTGCCGACGGCCAGCACACCGATATCGCTCTGATTCAGGAGTTCGGCCGCAACGCTGGTCGCCGCCTTGAGCGCACGTATTGGGGAAAGGCCTGCGGCCACCATGGCCTGGAATTCCAGGATGCCGTGGCTGAATGGAAACATGCCGCAATCAGTGCCATAGGCGACTTTCACATCGCTACCCGCGATCAGCCGTTGCGAGTCGAGAATATTCTCGTTATCTCGGCTGAATTTCCAGACGGCCTGGCAGGGCAGCGTATGCGCATGCAAGGCGTGAAGATCCTCTCGAGTCATCTGCATGGTGGGAACGATGAACGCACCGGCATCCTTGACCATCTCCAGTCCCTCGCCGTCGATTAGATAGGCGTGCTCCAGGCTGCGCGCACCAGCCCTGACCGCCTGCTTGCACCCTTGTGCCGCGCCCGTGTGAACGGCAACTGGCATGCCAAGCTGCCGTGCAGTTGCCACAAGAAGATTCATCTCGTCGTCAAACCACGTCACTCGCGCGGGGTCATCGCCCGGGCTGAAATAGCCACCCGTGTTGCTGGTCTTGATCCAGTCGCCGCCAAACGTATGCTCCCGCCGTACCAAGGCCTTGATACCGCCTGCATCATCGGCCACAGAGGAAATCGGCAGCGCCCAACGGGGGGCATAAAACCCGCTCACATCGCCGTGTCCGGCCGTCGAGCTGAGTACATGAGCTGCAACGATAAGACGCGGCCCCATGACAAGGCCACTATTCAGCGCATTACGGAGATCCACCGTGGGAAACTCGGGATCCATGGAGCCGCAATCTCTAAGCGTCGTAAAGCCGTAGCGCATATAAGCACGTGCGATACTCAACCCCTTCAATACCTTGGCGGCCGAAGACTCCAGCGTCTGCAAGGCGAGGCTGGACGCATCCATCGTCAGATGAACATGCGTGTCAATGAACCCCGGACTGACCGTGCGGTCCGAGAGATCAATTATCTTCGCTCCCGCAGGCCGCTGCACCGACCGATTAATTTCAGTGATGGCACCGTCCACCACCAGTATCTCGATGGGTCCGCTCAGATGATCGGAAACCCCGTCAAACACTTTGCCACAAACCAGTATGACTGCACTCATGGCTACTCACCTCCAGAGGAATGTGCAGACGGTAGGTGCCAGCCATGCCGGATCGCCATGTAGCGCAAAAGAAAGCACACCACGCCACCCACAATCGTGGTTGCGATGGGCTGGACATGTAAGGCATCGCCTGCCACCACAATTGCGGCGCCGGCCAACGCGGCCAACGCATATAGATCGGCGCGTAGCACGGTTGGAATCTGCAGAACCAGCAGGTCGCGCAGCATTCCGCCGCCAATACCCGTCAACATGCCCAATAACGCAGCCATCACAGGATTCAACCCAAAGAGCAAGGCCTTCTGCGCGCCCGCCACCGCAAAGAACGCTAAGCCCACCGCGTCGAACCAGAGCACGGGATTGCTAAGACGCGTCACGAGCGCATCCCAAAAAAACACGATGAATCCGGCAAGCACAGACACACCGAGATAACTCAGGTGATCGATCGCGGCGGGAGGTGTAGCCCCGATCAGGACGTCACGCGTAATGCCCCCCACATTGCCCGCCGCAAAGGCAAGTACCATGATGCCGAAGGCATCAAGGCGGTGTTTCACCGCCGCCACCGCGCCGCTGATCGCGAACACAAAGGTGCCACCAAGATCCAGTGTCGTCAGCAAAACGTGATCCACAACCGAAATGTTCACCGAAACCATGGTCAAACCTTGTCCGCGCTATGTGGCTATCGCTGAGCAGGGCTGTCCGTCGCTAGCCAGGAACTGGACGCAACCACCAACGCCTCGACACCTGCTTCCAGTGTTGGATGGATAACCGGCAAGAAATGCGGACTGTGATTGGTTGGGATGTCGTTGAGCGTGTTCTCGGACTTCGCCTTCGCGTACGTGTCGGGGTCTGTACCACCTACGAACCAAAAAACTGACGGCACACCCCACTCTCCGCCAAACGATCCAAAGTCTTCACTAGCCGGCGCTGGGCTCACTTCACGCACGCGTTCGGATGAAAAGTGCTGACGAAATGCCTCCGCCACGCGCTCGGTCGCCGCAGCGTCGTTGTTGGCAAGCGGATAGCGATCCAGCGGCGTGATCTCGGGCGGCTTGGGTGCTCCCGACGCCGCAGCCTCGGCATTGACGATGCGGGTGATCGCCGCGAGCACCCGCTGGCGCACGCCCTCATCAAAGGTGCGAACATTAAGTTTGATGACTGCTTCGTCCGGAATGACGTTTTCTTTGGTACCGGCTTGTAGCGCCCCGACTGTGACCACGGCCGCTTCCGACGCGGAAATCTCACGCGATACTATGGTCTGCAGGCGCAGTACGACCGATGCCGCCATCACGACTGGGTCGATGCTTGCCTGTGGCATGGATCCATGCGCGCCGCGCCCAAATAAACGAATCTGGAAACTGTCCGCCGCCGAAGTAATGGCACCGGTCCGCCCGCCAAGGGTACCTGCCGGCCCGACCATCACATGTTGGCCAAGAATGACGTCTGGTTTCGGGAAGCGATCAAACAGGCCATCATCAATCATGGCTTGGGCGCCGGCAGCGGTTTCCTCTGCCGGCTGAAAGACGGCCATCAATGTGCCGTGCCAGCATTCGCGGCGTTGTGCCATCAGCGCTGCGGCGCCCGCGAGCCACGCGACGTGCATATCGTGACCGCATGCGTGCATGACAGGCACCGTTTTTCCTTCCGCATCGGTTGCCTTGACCTTGCTGGCATAGTCCGCACCTGTTGCTTCCTCGACGGGCAGGGCGTCCATGTCGGCACGCAACATGACGGTTGGGCCGTCTCCGTTGCGCAGTACACCCACTACGCCCGTATGACCCACCTCCGTTGTCACTTCATAACCGGCGGCGCGCAAGCGTTCGGCCGCGAGGCCGGCGGTTCGCGTTTCCTGCATGGACAGCTCGGGATGTGCATGTACGTCTTTATAGAATCGTTCGATATCCGGAACCAACTGGTCCAAGCCCAGAAAGATCGAACGCAGAGCATCTTGTGCAGCTGTACGCATGACAAATTCCTCCTTGACAAGGCACCCCCCAATGCCATCACATTCTTTGCTCAGTTACCCGTTAAATCTACGTATCGGCCTGATGTCAGTCACAACAATACCGCTCATTTCCTTCAAGAATCATCCAGCTCCACAGTTGATGTCAAGACAGCAATGCCAATTTATTACTAAATATTACATAGATTTCACTCATGCTTGACCTTGCCATAGTGTCGAGGGTCATACTTCGAAGCTGCTTCAACAGATATAGGGCAGCGCGTGTCAGGAAATGCCCTATAAAGGGGTGATCCAATGCGACGCAGGGATTTTTTACTTGACGCAGCAGGAACCGCGAACGCAACGTTCGGCGGTGGCGCCGGGCGAAAGCCACCGCTACCGTTTCAATATCCCGGATGACGTCCGTCCCCGAGCGCATCCTAACCATCACCGGCTTGAGTGCTTCAAAAAAGTCGACAACTAATTTGACAATCACCGGGAGTGGGACGAGATGCGGTTCAGAGCCATTGAAAACAAGTCCGGCTCACGATGCACGACCCTAAGCCAGGGATTGCCTTTTGGCGCGGTGATGGCCACCGCCGGCGCGTCGGTGCTGGCTGGCCGCTGCGGATTGCAGGCCCTTGCCGCGCCGCTGCTGGCGCTGGCTGTCTTGCAGACCTTGTGGTTGCCGCTTGCAGGGGCATGGCGCCATCGTGCCGAGTTCAGCCTGGGGTGGCGGGCGTGGTGGGCGATCGGTCCTGTGCACGAGCACACAGGGGTCCATACTGTGCCGCTGGGGTTGGCGGTGATGGCCAGCGGGTTTATCGCGCTTGCCGCCCACGGTACCGCGCCGTGGGCACTGACGCTCGCAGGTGTGTGCCTCGGCCTGACCTGGTTGTTGACAATAGTCTGCAGCGGTCGTTGCACGTGGTCGCTGATTTCACGCGGATTGGCGTTGCGCACATTCGACGGCGCGTGGTTTTTGGTGCCGGCAGCGTTGCTGGGAACCGCGATTGCGACCGATGCTATGGTGGGGCGTGTGACGGGGCGCGCCGCAACGTTCCTGGCGATGTTGGCGCTCGTAGGAGCGTTGCTCGGCTGGTTCGGCTATTGGGTTGTCGGGCTGGCGGCGCTGGCTCGGGTGCGGCGTTTCGGTCTTGGCGGTGTGCCGCAGGCGCCTTGGTGGATCGCCATGGGTTGCGCGGGCCTGGCCGCCGCCGCATTGGGCCGTGTGCTGACAGTCTCGAGTCCGGATTTTCCGTTGCGAGCGTTTCTGACCCACGCGATGGTTGTCACCGACATCGCCGCAGTGGTCCTGTGCGTGCCAGTCCTTCTGCGCAGCGTGGTATTCCTGTTGCGCCATTGCCGGTTTCGCGCACCCGCGCCGTGGCCGCCCACGTTCTCAACCGCCGTGTTCGCGCTCGGCTGCCTCGAGACAGGTGACGTTCTTCCGTCTCCTCTGTTCCGGGCCGTGGGGCTTGGCGCAGTTTACGTCACGCTTGTGTTTTGGGCGGTGACAATGGCCTGGAATGTGGGGCGTGCAGGCATCCTTCGATTTCTCGACCTGGGCCGGTGAAAGGCGTGACTACCGTGTCAGGGAGGTGACGAGGCGATGGCGGCAAGCTCCTGGAGAACTACAAGCCTCCATCAGGTTTGGCTGCCCGGATCTCTCCTTGTCAGACGTAAGCCACTTCGGTGATCATGCATTGCGGCTCTACATCATAAACGGGGGACGATCAGCATTCGTTAGACTTGTTTTTGCGACGAAACACGTTTAATGGAGCAATGCCGATGTCCCCGATTGATTCCATCGTAGGAATAGAAGGCCTGGTTGTGGAGCGGGTCAAGCGCGCCCAGAACAACCGTCAACATATGGGGTGCCCTGTTTTTTGGCCCAAACGCCACGCAGAAAAAATACCACTCCCGAAATGGTCGTGATGATGCCCGCCGTGAAGATCGCCGCAACAGCCAGGGTTGCCACGCCACCGAAACCACAGGCGCCTTCAAAGTTGCCGCCATGTGCGGCGCAACCGCCGCTGGCATCCCACATTGCCGGGCCGATCACGCTCCAACCAAGAGCGAGCCCGAGGATGGCCAACACGACTTGAAGGGCCATGTAGCCCCAACGTCGGGCGGCGGTGATGCCCGGGGTGAATGCCGGTAGAAAAAAGCCGATGGCGAATATGAAAAGAAGAAAGGGGAAGAGATTGCCGAGTGTGGCCATGGTTTGCCCTGTGACGGAGAGTAGACCTATATTTTCAAGCGTGACAGCACATACTCCTGGGTCGCCTGCCGCGCGGCCTTGCGGCGCGGCAGGTTGCGCACCAGCCCGAGGAAGCCAATCACCAGCATCAGCACCGACACAAGGACGATTGCCGCGGGTGCAATCGCGGCAAGCGGTGTGACCGACCCCGAGAATGTACGCAGCATCATGGTTCGGCGATCGCCGGTATCGTTCACCGAGAGCATCTCGCCGGAGACGCCAAAGGGCATCGCGCCCAGTTGCAGCACGGGCAGGACAACAGCGCTTTTCACGCTGCGCTGGCCCAAGGCTTTGGACAATTCCTGGGGCAAGGCCGAGTGCAGCTTCGCGGGGGAGCCTCGCATCTCCAGGTAAAGACCGGCCCGATGCCGGGTGCGCCATTGCGCAAGGAGCTTGATCTGTTCGTTTTGCGCCAGCGGTGCAACGGCGGTGATGATATCGCTGGAGAGTGAAGCGCTTTGATCCGGCGTTAGCTGACTACGGGTTGGCAGCGCCCCGGCGTGGGCTTTGGTCAACAACGAGGCCCAATCGTTGCTGCGTGTGAGATCGACGATATGCGCTTCCAAAACGCCGCATTCGGTGCTCGTCACCTGGCAGGCCGCATCGACGTTCGATACCAGTTCGTTGACATTCACGCCCAACGTCCGGTTCACGAGCCGCTGGAACATGCGTGCGATGTCGGACGCGGGGGGGGCTGCAAGATTTGGTCCTGGTGCTGACGAAGCCGAGTCAAGCTGGCTGGCCAACGCCGTTAGCGTGACGATGGGCTCGGGTATGTGCCAGTCGGATCGTGTCGCGGTAATCACCCTCGAGAGCGCATTCGCGGTCGTTCCCGCGCCATCGAGCACGCCCAGCCGGGCACAGGCCACCGAATCGCCTCGCATGATGTCGTGCAATGCCTGGCGGTCCGCGGATTCCGAGCCACCGAAGCACTGCGCCACGCCGTCGAGCTTGAGCTCGTCACCTGGTTGTGGATGCATTTCTCGCAGTGCCCCAGGTGACGAGGCCGTCAGCACGCGACTGTGCCCTCGGACGCGGTTGATCGCGGCCTGCAAAGTGGGCCCCACCGGGTGTGCGACCCAGAATGAAGCGGCCAGCAGTGGCACGGCGATAATGACCAATGTCAGATAACGCCCCCAACGCAGTATCGGGATGCGCTCGCGTTGCTCGTACAGTGACAGCCCGTCGTGCCGGACGACCCGGTTCTTGTCGGTCACCTCCACGCGATGCTCGCCCTGCGGGTTGGCGAGCAGAACGACTTTCCAGCCAGGGGGATAATGCAGCGGCGTCTGGCCGATGCACAACTGGGTGGACAGTTGGGGGTCGCGGTCGTTGGCGGTGCTGGTTCGCATCAGCCCCAGTGCGCCTGAGAGCGTGCGCAACGTGATCGGACGCCCCGGCCGTGGCGCACGCCACTCACGCAGCAGCTTCCAGCCGGCATAGGCCAGCACGACACCAGGCAGCACGGCTGCCCATTGCCAGGGTTCCGCGAGCGATGCCGCATAAAGCAGCCCGCCCAGCCCGATCCCCGCCAGCAGCACCATACCGCTATTGTTGGCGGGATCCGACTTGCGCAGAACCGCTTCCTGTGGCGTTTCCTTGCGTTCACCGCGAACGATCGCGTCGGCCACGGCATCTGTTCCCGGGCTTTGCCGAGTGACGGTGGTCGTGGCGTCACCGCCATCGAACTCGGTCGACACGGTGTAGCGCACCCCCTTGTGCTCGGCTTTGCGTTCGAGCGCATCGGCCAGTGACACGCCATTGAATACCACCGGCACGGCGGCGCCACGGCGCTTGGCCGCGACCACCTCCACACGGTTGATTTCCCGCACGTACAGCGCCCATTGCGGGAAAAGCAGGATCTCCATGCCCCCGATGAGCAGCCGGATGTCATTTCTGTGGGATGTGGACAGGCCATGTGTGGCGGCGGGGCCTTGAATGACGTAAACCGCGTCCGAGGCCAATCGGACGCGCTTGAAGGCTTTGTGGATGGCCGCTTTTTCGGTGGCGGAGAGCTGCCGCACGGGTTGAGCCACCGTCAGGAATGCGCGCCATGTGCGATGTGCCGCGCGCTGGCGCGAAAAGTAGGTGGTCAACGCAATCACGGCGATGACAAGAACAACGATTTGAATGAGAAGAGACAGGCTGTTCATGGGTGGTTCAACGTGGCGCTCGGTAAGGGGCCAGGGGAGTGGCATCGAGCGCCTCCCACCAGTGGCGGTTGGCGGTCTGAGTGGCTTCGAGCCGTATGGCGTTACCATCGATCATGGCGACCGTCGGCATGGCATACAGATCGGCCAGCGACCGGGCATGTGGCGCAGGGTCGCCGTCGTGCTCTTCCCAGGATGGAGGTTCAAGCTGCATCGACAGGCCGGTGCGGTCAAAGCTCAGAAATCGAGGCACGCCCCCGGGCAACAGGCCCGTATCTGCGTGCAGCAGGCCATGACGCTGATCGAGCAACAGCAGCCGCCAGCGCAAGTGTACACGGTCATCCGGGCGGCAGAGCACCAGCAAGGTGCGCCACCACGCTTGTGGATCTGCAGCACCACAAGGTGTTTGACGTGATGCTGGGGCGTTCCGAAGCGAGCCTGCGCGGGTATCTGAAGCGGTTGCCCGGCCGGGAACGGGTCCGGGTCATCGTGATGGATCTCTCCGAGACCTATCGCCAGATTGCCCGCCGGTATTTCCCCAACGCGGTGATCGTGGCCGACCGCTTCCACGTCATCCGGCTGGTCAACCAGCACTTCCTGAAGCTGTGGCAGAGCCAGGACCCCGACGGACGCAAGAACCGGGGGCTATTGAGCCTGATGCGTCGCCACCACTGGAAGCTTGGCGAGCAGCAGAAGGCGAGGTTGCACCGGTACCTGGCGCAATATCCGGTGCTGCAATCGCTTTACTTCGCCAAGCAGCAGTTGGCTGGTTTTCTGGTAGCCAGGACCGTCAAGGCCCGGCGGGCCAAGAGGATGTTGCCCCGGTTCCTGGCGTTGTTGGAGCAGTTTGACCACAGCCCGGCTTATAGCCTGGCCAGCACGCTGAAGTCGTGGCTCGAGCCGATCGTGCGAATGTGGCGTTTCTTGAAGTCCAACGGGATCACCGAAGGCTTCCACACTAAAATGGAGATGCTCTCACGCCGAGCGTTCGGGTTCAGGAACTTCGAGAATTACCGCATGAGAGTCTTGGCTCAGTGCAGTTGGAACGGTGTGATTAACCGGGTGTAATGAATGCCCATCCCCCGATAATGGGGTAGAGCCTGTATTTATTGGAATTCTTAGACTGGTGCCTGGGGCCGGAATCGAACCGGCACGCCTTGCGGCGGGGGATTTTGAGTTGGCGTGCGAAGGTGTTTGTCTATGGAAGTGGGGCGAAGCTGAGAGCAGTTTTAGGTAGGTAAAAGTATTTGTTAATCAGTTGCTTAACGTAATTTAGTGAAATTAGCGAAAACTGATTTGTGTACCTGTACTGTACCGAAATGACGGCCTTCAGTACAGTCAAAATCCAATATGCCGCAGTCCATATAGGTCTATGTAGATAGGGCTACTTTGTTCTTACCTATTTGGACATAGAAGATGTTGGCTGTTATTGATGATCCCACTCGATTGTTGATAATCATATTATATTAATATTTATCAGCAACTTATAAAGAAATTTATCACTCATGCCATGATTGATACCATGCCTCGAGCTAAGGACCTGTAGGTGCTCCCTTTCGTGGTACAAGAGCAAATTAGCCAGACTACAATCGGACGTTGGAAGCATGACTGGGTCTGGGACAAAGCCGTCATTGCACGCTACATGCCGAACGGGGCAGCTTCTGTCAGAAGGAGACGTTCAGCCCACGCCCAACCAGATCATAGACCGACAGGAACTGGGCCGGCAGCGGACTGACCGGCTGTTGACTGGCCGGGGCGAATTACGGACTCCTGAGACTCGAAGGCGCCGCGCGTCGACCGGTTTAAGATCTCACGAAGCGGCGCTGTCATCTGAATTTATCTTCGCGAAGTCGCGAACCCGTTCGACCGACCACAAGGGCTCGTCGGCGTCCTGTGTCGCGCGCTGCCGTGCCTTTACCGCCATCCAGCTTCGATATTCGGGCTCGGGATGATCCTGCTCCAAGGCCTTCATTGCGGCATATGCGTCCGGCCCCGGCACTTCGGTCAGCATATTGAACAGCGTGTTGCGCGCATCCTGTGCATTGTCGCGGGTGGTCGGCGAATAGACGCCCTTTCCGGCACGCTCGGTGTCCTCGGCGACCCGGATGTAGCGATGCATCAACACATAGAGGGTCTTGAGATGGTGCGCGTTCCGGTAGGCACCGACACGCATGCCGGTGCCGTGCCGATCGCCGAGAAGCGCAACGATGAACTGCTGCGCGAAGTTCGATCCGTCCGCCGGTGACAGACCGGCGAGATGGGCCTCCAGCACCGGAATGGCAGCCGATGGATCGGTATCGACCCACAGCGCGAACCATCGTGGCCGCTGTTCGTCCAACACCGTCCCCGTCCCCTTGGTCGCCGAAAGCTCGGCAAGGGCCTCTTGTGCCACCCCGCTGCCGGCGAGGATATTGAGACTGTAGCGCAGGGCGTCGGCATTGGGGATGTCGTTACCCCGCAACCAGTCGAGGATCAGCGGCCCGACTTCGGCATGCAGCCACGGCGCATGGTAGAGGATGTCATGCAGGACGTAGTGCAGCGACTGTTCGCCGACACTGTGCTTTAGCTCCCACAACAGCTCGGTTGTGACGGCCTCGCGACCTATCTCGGGGAACGCGCGATACAGCTGCTCGAACCAGCCGGGAAAGCCGCTCAATTCCCAGGTCACATAGCGGAACGCCAGATGCGCTTCATCGGGCGTCAAGCGCTGGGCGAACGCGCTGTCCTCATTAGCCTCGATTGCCAGACCGGTCATCGCGAAGATCAGCGAATAGGGCGTCGATCCCGTGTCCCCGCCTTCCGAGCGCAGCGTGGGCCGGTAGATGCGCCAATGGGCAATCGCCGCGTCGCGATAGGCGCGCGCGACCGGCTCGCCAAACTCGGGGATCAACGCACGCCAGTCGGCGCCATCTTCCCGGCTTGTCGAGGGCCCGCTGCTCATCGCGCTGAGAAGCAGATGATACTGATCGCCGCTGAACTCGCCGGGCTTCAAGCCGGTCGGATGGAGGATGCGATCAGGATTGGCCTGGAGCGCGCGCACCCAATCCTCCCGATCCTTCTTGTGCTTGCGATCGCGCGCGTCATTCTTCCGCTTCCAGCGACGATGTTCGGCGTCCATCCGCTCCATCGCCGGGGATGGCTTGGGATTGAGCTTTGTCTCAAGAAATTCAGAGAGATCCGGATCGCCGGCGACAGCCGCGCGAAGCGGGTCGAGCCATGCCGATGGCCGATCCGCCTGAATGTAGAGCTGGATGCACCGCGAGAGCGTGATGAAACGATCGTCGCCGTCCTTCTCCGCGATCCAGGCCAGACACCGCTCGAAATCCTCGGGGCCGAACCCCCAGAAATGGCCGATGAACGCCATCTGCCAGTCATCGCGCAGCACCTCGCCCTTGACTTCCATACGGGCGCGGCATGCGGCGACGCTTGTCCAGTAGAGAAGGTCGTTGAGTTCGCGCCAGCGGGGCACGTTCTGCGACAGCGAGGTCTTGTATTCGTCGATGTCGCCGCTGCGCCAGAACCGCAGCGCGGGCGTGTTGCGCAACACCGCGAGCGCGGCCGGCTGCAATGCCGCCGTCGAGCGCGCGGCGACGAGGCGATCGACCGCATGCAGAGCCGCCGGCATCAGCCAGGCGAATTCCTCGGACACATGGCATTCGCCACGCTCGACATAGGGCTCGCGTTCAAGGAACCGGTTGAAACCGTCGATGAGTTGACCCAGCGGATGGACATCGACCGCGTCGGCCATGACCGGCAGCCGCTCGATGAATTCGTGCAGCGCGTAGACGAGACCCGTCGCGTTGAAGCGCTCATGGGGTGCGGCATGATCGAGCGTTCGCAGGACCAGATCGACACCGTGCGTCGTCAGCGGCGCCCAATCGAGCAATTCGGCGAAGACCGCGCGATCGAGCAGTCCTGTATCATCCGCGATCCTGTTCCACAGCTGGTCCTTCAGTTCGGTGGCGCCGACAGACATGACGCCCCGGATCGCGGCGATCCGCGCATATTTGCCCCGGGTGGTGTCGGCCGCGATCTCAAGCAGGAGCGGCGCGCACGACGCCATGTCTCCCTGCCAGACGAGCCGGCCGATGAAGAAGACGACATCGTCATTCGATCGATACTTCTCGAGCAGGGCCAGCGTGTCGGCGGCAAGGTCCGGTGTCGCGATCCGCTCGATTGCGGTGTTGTCCATCAGGCTCATCCGTCCCTCCGTGTCGCGATGCGCTCGACGATATCGCCCAGCATGGCCTGGCGAACATCGAGCGGAAGCTGCGAGGGGTCGCCGCCCTCGGTCGCGATTTCCGGCGCGATCGCCAGCGCCTTGTCGCGCACCGCGTCGTCGAGAAGGATGAGCCAGGTGAGCGTCGGGCGCGTGCGGGGAACGATGACCTCCTCCCCGTAGCGCTCGCGGAAAAACAGATCCTCGATCCGCGGTCGTTCGCCGGGCCGCTTCAGCAGCTCATTCGCCCATTCGGCGCTCAGCAACTCGCGGATCTCGCGGTGCCGGAAGCGCACGCTGGTGTAGACGATGTCGTCGAACAAGCCGGTGCGGAGCAGGGAGGCGATCTCGGCATCGGACCATCCTTCGAGCAAGATGCGGGGATCGATCCGATCGGTGCTATGCACGCCATCGGGCAGGCAAATTACCGCCTTGCCCGTCATCATCACCGCGCCGGCCAGCATCTGCACGCCGGTCCGCATCTTTGCCGCGTCAAGGCGAACCGCAGCGGTGGATGCCGACAGCGGCGCCAGCTGCAAGGCGATCATGCGTTGGAGCACCTCGAAACGGCTGCCGAGCTTGTGGTCCGCGATCCAGACGCGGATTAGCGCCTTGAGGTCGAAGGGGCGTTCGGCCAACTGCAGCAGGTTCGCGCGCTTAACGGCATCGACGAAATCCAAGACGTCGCTGATGCCATAGTGGCTGGCGAAAAGACCGATCTCATCCTCATTGAGCCCGGCCAGCCGAAACAGCTTGAGGGTCGGATCGCTGTCGCGGCTCGTATCGTCGTCGCGTTCGGACGGCTCGGGCTCGCCATAGGGCAGGTGCTGTTCGATGAGCGTCTGGTCGGGCAGCGCGCGCCACGCATCCTCGCGGCTAGTGATGAATATGCGCGCGCGGTCCAGCGCCGCATGGCACCGTGTCCCGAAGATCCGCACGGCGTCCTCAAGCGCGCGCGGAGTCTCCAGCTGCGCTTCGTCGACGGAATCGAGGAAGAACCACGCCTCGTCCGTCGATGCAAGCCAGGCAGCGAATTCCGTGGCAGTGCCGACCTCGAAGGCCTGATCGAAATTGCTGTCGATTTTTTCGATCCGGATGAAGAAGGCGTGGCGGCCACGCTCCTTGATCCGCTGCGCACGGGTCTGCGCCTCGAATGTTTTACCGGCGCCCGGGTCGGCAATCACGAGGACACGATACGCATCCTCGATCTCATGCCATCGCTGCGGCTTGCCGCTCCCCGGCATGAGGAAATCCCACTCCGCCGACCGAGACGACAGGGGCGTGAAGCGCCGGATCAGCTCGACGATCTTATCGGTCATGGCGCGATCCTGCGTTGGCCGGATACAGGTTGGGAAACCAGCGCTCGGCGACATCGGCCGGGAAGGCGAGCCGAAGCGGCGCGCGGTGCGACGACGCGGTGAGCATCCCGCGCTCGACCAGGCCCGACGTCACATTGCGCGCGCCACGCTCTTCATAGCCGGTGAGCGACGGAATCTTCGCGCGCTCGACCTCACCGTTCATAACGGCTTCGCGCAGGACGGCGAAGCTGCCCCGCAGCAGGCGTTTGGCGCGAACCTCCTCCTCGATATGGATTTCCATGCGCGTCAGGAGCGTCGTCGGCTCAAGCAGTCCGCTCATGAAACGGATCTGGTCGACGGACCGATTGAGGAAGAATTTGCAGAACTCGATCAGGCCGCGCTGGGTGAGATTACCCCGACCGTCGAGGTCGCCCTCGCGCGGTCCGTCCGCCTGCGCCAGAAGCGTTTTGTACCGCTTCTCGTCGCGCGCCAGCCCGCGCGCGACCGACCATAGGCTCGTGCCAATGCCGAGCCGTTTGTAGAGCGCGTGCGACATCAGGCGCGCGACGCGGCCGTTGCCGTCGAGAAACGGGTGAATCCAGAGAAACCGGTGATGCACTGCCCCCACCGTCTGTATCTGCCGCGTCTTGCTGAGCGGCGGCGATCCATAGGCCGTATCGAAGCGCGCCATGAAGCGCGGCAGGTCTTCATGCGAGGGCGGTAAGTGGCGCCCGACATCGACATCACGCTTGCGCCAGGCACCGGGCACGATTTCGAGGCGTTCGCCTGTCTTGTCGTCGGTTACGAACAGCATTTCAGGCGGAAGCCGCGAGCAGAATTCCTCATGGAGCCACGAGGCATAGGAGGCTGAGGCCGGCCAGGCATCAGGGTCGCGGCCGGTGTCGATTAGCTGCTGGACATGGATATGGGCGACAGCTTCCTTCTGCAGGTCACGCTTCTTCGGCTCGGCCGAAAAGTCGTTCGCAAGCGCCCGATCGATGTCGCGCGGATGCGTGTCATGCCCCTCGATCAGGTTCGAGTAATAGCAATTCATTGACCGGACGAGATCGCCGATCGAGTCCCGGAGGATGGGGTGGATACGACCGGCCAGCTGATTGGCTTCCGCTATCAGGGGCAGAATGTCGTCGTCGAGCAGGCGAGACGCCTCCTCGGGGACCATCGGCTCCATCGTTGTCACATCCATGCCAAATCATACCGGATTTCATGCCGGATTGAAAGGTGTATATAACATTGATTTCTCCATATATTTCCAGATTTATATTAGGGTTCATACCGGAATATGTGCCGGTTCTTATGCCGGATCGCGCTGACGCTCAAATGAGTCGGATAGCGTCGGTCGCTGACGAAATCCCTCGAAGCCTTAAACGGTCGCCGAATCCGGATGGCGCAAATGAGGAAACGTATCGCTCCTGCTATTTGGTTAGACTAAACGCCGCCCTCAGCGTCAATGTTTGCTAAAATGATTACCGCAAGTTGCATGGAAAGGCCGAAACTGGGGCGCATTGCCGACCCGCCGTCTTTCCTAGGCTGACCGGCAGCTTTCGGCGTGAGCCGACATGCCGAGTGCTGGATCGGAACGGCGTATTTTGGTCGACAGCCGACGCCGCGTAACCATCAGCTATTTCTACGTCTCAGCTCCGAACCGCAGCGTTTCCCCGCCGCGCAGGGCCTTTCGGCACTGTTCAAACTCTAGCCGCGAGGCGTTCTTCCCGCTCACCGCCTCCTTGTAGATGGCATGAAAACCCACCTACTGAAGTGCGTCGCGCTGTAAGTCTACGTGCTGGTGCTCTGTGGAAAGCCTCAGTCCAGCGATCTCCGACAACCGCATGCCTGTTTCTAGTGCAATTCGAACAATCCAGCTAAACATCGGATTCGAGTAAGCATCCACAGCAGCCAGTAGGCGCTCGTTCTCTACTGGTGTCAGCCGACGATTCCTGCCGGCACCGGGAGCAGGACGGTGAATAGATAACTGAGCAGTGTAAGCTCCAGCCGGACCGTGTTGTTGCTGCGCGGAACTAGCTTGCCATTTTCATCCGAATCGCCGGCCAATCGTGTGTCACGGTACTGGGCCACGATATCGGCGCTCAAAGCAGCCAACGAATACTTCCCAAGCTGCTTCAGCAGAGGCTGCGCCTTCTTGCGCTCCGATATGCGAGTGGATTCCCGCTTGGTTGGCGTCACTTCCCGCAGGTAACGCTTCAGTGCTGCCTCTACGGTTGTCCGTTCGGCTGGCGCTCGCCGTATGTACACTCCTCGTACCATTTCATCTTCAGTGCGCCGCGCCCAGTCTTCCGCATCGCGCTTGGTTCTAAATGTCTTGGACGCAGTCGGCCAGCCCGTCTTGCGAATGACGGCTTTCCAGGTGTCAGAAGGGGTCTTAATGAGAGTAGCCATGCGAGTAAAAGCTCCGAAAAGTACACTCGGCGCTTCACCACTGTACCGAAACTGTACCTGGCTCGCAAACTTGGAAAATCCCCCAGTCTTCGGATAATGGCTTAAACCACTCTAGGGGCTTGTATTTACTGGGATTTTTAGAGTGGTGCCCGGGGCCGGAATCGAACCGGCACGCCTTGCGGCGGGGGATTTTGAGTCCCCTGCGTCTACCAATTTCACCACCCGGGCTGGGGGATCGCCCCGGTAACAAAACACCGGGGCGTGGAGAAGAGACGCAATTATACGATACCGACGCGCCTCTCCCACAAGCATCGGTCCAGCCTCACATCCCCGACAAATTCGTCACCGCATCAACCACGATCCCGGTAGTCAGGGCGACCATCAATATGTCAGTCCCGACACGTACATAGTGATAGCCGGTAGGCGGCCGCCCCAGTCTGCCCTGTACATCGGCGGGCAGGGCATAGTACGTGATGCCGGTTAGCGGTGCGCCGACGCGCCAGCGTCGGGGCCCTGTGGCGACACAATACCCGTCACGCACGATCAGCCCGGGGGGACAGGCGTGTCCGTGGAACTG
>Ga0164242_10003253_pt1 | contig 18594 bp, 15 predicted proteins | sample OricomgcompostMG_FD_108783 | JGI IMG/M metagenome (GOLD analysis project Ga0164242, IMG submission 108783) | Miracle-Growth compost microbial communities from Emeryville, California, USA - Original compost - Miracle growth compost (MG) ... | reverse complement strand
CTTCGAGATCTTCATCAACTCGAAGAACATGGACCACTTCCAGTGGATCGTGGCGCTCACCCGCATCCTCTCCGCCGTGTTCCGCAAGGGCGGCGACGTCACCTTCATCGTGGAAGAACTGAAAGCCGTGTTCGACCCGCGCGGCGGCTACTTCAAGGCCGGCGGCGTCTATATGCCCTCCATCGTCGCCGAGATCGGCGCGGTGCTCGAGCAGCACATGAAGAACATCGGCCTCATCCACGCCCCCGAGATGAGCGACAGCCAGCGCGCCCTGATCGCCGAAAAGCGCGCCGCCTACGAGCAGGCCAGCGCAAAAAAAAACGCTGACGCCCCCGGGACCCCGGTAGGAGCGGCTTCAGCCGCGACCACCCCGGCCGAACCCGAAACCTCCAGCTTCCCGCCCGGCGCCACGCTGTGCCACAAGTGCAACACGCAGGCGCTGGTGCTGATGGACGGGTGCCAAACCTGCCTGAATTGCGGATACAGCAAATGCGGGTGAGCCCCGTTCATGACGAAAGCAAAGAGACAGAAGGCGGCCTTGTGGTCGCCTTCTGTCCTTTAGGGCCCATATCGCGCATTCACCTCTCCACGGTAGGAGCGGCTTCAGCCGCGATGCTCTTTGAACTTTCCGGGCCCCATGCCAAAAGCATCGCGGCTGAAGCCGCTCCTACCATGGAGCGATGAGGGCATACGGGCGTACTGAACAAGGTTGTGAATCAAGCGTCGCTCGGATCCGGCCCGCGGCGGGAAGCCAGTCGCGGCGCTCTTTGCGGCGCGCCCGCCCGGTGTTTCCCGGAGGCCAGAATTTGGCGGGGGCCGATGGCGGCGCTACCCTCGCGCTCTTCCATGCTTTCGTGCAGAACCGCATGACCCTCAAGACCGATTTCGAATTGATGGCCCGCTACAACCAGTGGATGAACAGCCGTCTCTATGCGCAGGCGGCGGATCTGGACGAGGCGGAACGACAGGCGGACCGGGGAGCGTTCTTCGGCTCGATCCTGGCCACGCTGGTGCACATCCTTGCCGCCGACACGCACTGGATGAAGCGCTTCGCTGCCGCAATGCCCGGCCTGGCTTCGCTGGATTACGTGCGTGCGGTGCCGCCGCCCGAGCTGGTCCGCGGCATCGTGTTTCCCGACTTTGCTGTGCTGCGCGCAGACCGTGAGGCGCTGGATGCGGCGATCGTCGCATTTGCCGATGAAGCCACCGATGATCTGTATGCGCGGCCGCTGAGCTATACCAACAGCGCCGGCGAGTCGCATACCAAAACGGCTGGGCTGGTGCTGCGCCATGTGTTCAACCACCAGACCCATCATCGCGGACAGGTCACCACCTTGTTCAGCCAGCTCGGCATCGACGTGGGCGTCACCGACCTGTCGGCATTGATCCCGGAATGCGGGGGCTGAACCGGCCATGGCAAGGCCGGGCTTGCTATCCGGAGCCAGGTTCGCTGCAGTTGGCGGCATGGGTGGCCGGATCTACCGAAACGAGATATGCCAGGGGTGAATCCGTTGATCCCGGACCAGACCGCCGGAACGGCATTTTCGTAGGCAACGACCGCTCTGTGCATGCTGGTGAGGCGGGTGCGCGCAGTGCATGGACAGGCTGGCGTTCATCGAACCGGTGTTCATCGGTGACAGGGCGTGTGAAGGCCCCGAGGGTGCACTGACTCGGACTGCCGGATGGCGTATGCGATGGAAGTGCGTGGAGCAAGTCGCCTTATGCCCGCTCATCGTGGGCAGTGAAGGAACCGGCCGAGGGGGAGCGCATTTGTCACGAGAGCGGGTCCGGCTCTGCGTGCGGGGGCGGTGCGGTGGCGTGCTCTCGCGCGTAGCGCGATGGCGACTGTCCGACATGGCGGGTGAAGGCGATGCTGAAGGTGCTGGCCGAGCTGTAGCCGACGCGCTCGGCGATGTCGGCGACACTGTTTTCGTCCTTGCGCAGCAGGTGCTTCGCCTGCGCCATGCTCCAGGTGAGCAGGTAGGCCATCGGCGCCATGCCTACGGTGCGGTTGAAGCGTTCGAAGAACGCCGAGCGCGACAGCGCGGCTTCGCTGGCCAGTTCCACGATTGTCCATGCGCGGGCCGGGTGTTCGTGCATCGCGCGCAGCGCGAGTGCCAGGCGCGGGTCGGCGAGTCCGCGCACCAGTCCGGGTGAGGCGCTGGTACCGGCCGCGGAGCGCATTGCTTCGATCAGCACCACTTCAAGCAACCGAGCCAGGATCACTTCACGGGCAGGCCGCTGCGCGCGCGATTCCTCGCCCACCAGTTTCACCAGCGTCGCCAGCCGCTGCTCGCCGCGCACGTGCACGAGCTGTGGCAGCAGCGAGACCAGCAGTGCCGCATCCGGCGAGTCGAAACTGCAGTGACCGACCAGCATGCGCAGGTCGATCGGGCCGTCCTGCGCGCCGATGCGGAATTCGCCGTTGCCCAAGGCGGCGGGCACGGACTCGGTGCCTGCCTGCGGCGGTTCGAGGCTGGACATCGCCACGCCGCAGGCCGCGGGCACCAGCAGGAAGTCCCCCGGCTGCAATGTGATCGCCGGGTGTTCGTCGATCGTGGCACGACAGCCGCCTTCGAGCACCACGCAGTAGAACGGCTGCCCCGCATCCGAACGGCGGATATGCCAGGAGCCGGCGCCGACGACCACTTTCGAGAACCGGGCGCCGGGCTGCAGCAGCGTGACCACGTCGGCCAGTGGATCGATCATGCCGGACTTCTGACTATGAAATAAGGACGTTTGATTGTAGTGAGTGCGGACATCGTGGCCTATCGTCGAATTTCGCATCCACCCACGCAAGGAGTTTCCATGCAGACCATCCTGATTACCGGCTGCTCGTCCGGCTTCGGCCTGGAGATCGCCCGTTGCTTCCTCGACCGCGACTGGCAGGTCATCGCCACCATGCGCACGCCGCGCGAGGACGTGCTACCCCGCTCCGAACGCCTGCGCGTGCTGGCCCTCGACGTGACCGATCCGGACAGTATCCGGCAAGCCGTCGAGGCCGCGGGGCCGATCGACGTGCTGGTCAACAACGCGGGCATCGGCGCCGCCGCGCCCGGCGAGCTGACGCCCATGGCGCTGGTACGCGAGGTGTTCGAAACCAACACGGTCGGCACGATGGCGATGACGCAGGCGGTGCTGCCGCAGTTCCGCGAGTGGCGTGCCGGCGTCATCGTGAATGTCACCTCGAGCGTGACGCTGAAAGCGCTCCCCATGATCGCGGTGTACAGCGCGAGCAAGGCGGCGGTGAACGCGTTCACCGAATCGCTGGCGCTGGAGGTCGAGTCCTTGGGTATACGCGCCCGCCTGGTGCTGCCGGGGCGCGCTCCGGACACCCGCTTCGGCGAGAACGCGCAAGGTCGCCTGCAGGGTTTCGAGCACGAGGCCTATGCCGGACTGGCACGACAGGTTCTCGCCGGCTTTACCGCGGATGGCCCGATCACGTGCGCGCAGGACGTGGCCGAGGCCGTGTGGCAGGCAGCGACCGATCCAGCCGCGCCGATGCGCCTGCCTGCCGGCGCGGACGCCGTGGCGTTGGCGGCGGAGCGCTGATCGCCGGGAGCCTGTTCAGCATCCTTCCTCGATGAGCGCCGCTTGAGGCAGGGACGGCTTCAGCCGCTAGGGAAGGTCTGATTTTGCTCGTCATCCCAGCGAAAGCTGGGATCCAGTGCCTTCAAGCTGTTGAACGCAAAGACGCTGGATTCCTGCTTTCGCAGGAATGACGAGCAAAATCAGACCGTCCCTAGGCCTTGGGTGTTGCATCCGGAAGGTTTGGAAAGCATCGCCCGCCAGCGGGCTCTGCACGGGTATTGAACAGGCTCCGGGAACACGCCCGAAATTTCTTGCGGCCCGGCGCGGAAGCTGGCCACAATCCCGGCCTTGCCAGGGAATGACGCAGGCCGCGCCTTGCCGCAACTCATCAACCTCTTCCTCGTGATTTTCGGCGTGATCTGCGCAGGTACCGGGCTGGCCGGATGGCGCAGCCATCCGTTGACGGCGTGGCTGCCACTGGCGGTCGGCGTGGCCGCGGTGACGCTGGCGTACTTCAGCGATCGGCACCGCGAGCGGCGCAAGCAGGCACGCGAACGTGCCGCTGTCCGGCGAAGCGTGGACGAGCTTGCGCGGCGTCCGTGGCAGGCCGGTGCATCGCTGAAGGTGTACGGGGCGGCCCGCCATGTTCTGCTCGGCGTGCTGGTGACGGCGGTGGGTGCAGGCATCGTGTACGTGGGCGCGATCGAGGCGAAGCTCGATGCGATGCCGTTCATCGGCGGCGTGGTGCTTCTGTCGGGTTTGCTGGTGCTGTCGCGTGCGCTGCCGGGCCTGGGACACCCCGTGATCGAGTTGACGGCCACGGACTTCATCACGCCGTTGAACGGACCGATCGCCTGGTGCCATGTCTCCGGCATCTGCCTGCACGAGGTCACGGGACGTGGCGGTGCAAAGAACTACTGGCTCAAGTTCCGCGTGAAGCAGTTCGCCCGTGTCGCGCCGCGTATCCACTGGACCGATCACCTGCTCGCGGTGTGCCGTCTCGGGGCGCTGGCCAAGGGGGTGGTGAGCGGCGGCCTGCCCGGGTCGACGCCGCCGCCGGAAGCGGTCCGTGCGGCGGCCCGGCAGTTGTGGAAGCAGGCGACGGGCCACGATTACGAGTGGAATCCGCTGATGTCGGAGGAATACAACGAGGCGATGAAACGCATCGGTGAATTCAGCGCCACGGCGGGCGAAGCCGTGCTGGCCGATCCGCTGCAGGCGTCGAGGTGCATGGACCGGCTCGATCGCGACATGCAGTTGCTCACGCACGAGCAAAGGCGCCTGCAGGCCCGGCAGCGCCGCGGCGCTGCCGTCCTGGTCGTCGTCATGCTGCTGCTGGTGGCGTGGCCGTGGGTCCGGGCCTTGCTGCGCCATTGAGCCCGGGACGGGGCAGGTTGCGTTTTCCGGGCGCCGCGCTCGCGCTTCGCTTGTGTCGTGCCGGCCTTCCGCCGCCGGGGTGGCGAGGTTGTCCGCGGTGCCCCTCGCGAGCGCGACCGCCGAAAAGCCGCGCTGCGCCATCCCGTGCTTGCGGCAGGCAGCGTGCCTACCTGGCGGGAACGCCGGAGTAGTCCATGTGTTCGAGGTCGGCGACCAGTCCCGGGCCGGTCGGATGCCAGTCGAGCACCTGCCGCGTCCATGCGCTTGACGCCGGCAGATCCATGCCGGCGAACATGCCCAGCCAGCTGAAGTGCCCGGCGGCTTCCTCCGCGGGAATCGATTTCACGGGGACGTTCAGGCCTGCGCCGATGATTTCCGCGATGGCGCGAACCGCGATGCCTTCCTCGGCGACCGCGTGATAGCGCGCCGGCTCGCGGCGTTCCACGGCGAGCCGGTAAAGCCGTGCGACGTCGGTCACGTGCGCGGCCGGCCAGCGGTTGAGCCCGTCGCCGACATAGGCGGAGACGCCCTTCGCGCGCGCGACTTCCACCAGCGGCGTGATGAGTCCCTGCCTGACCGTGTCGTGCACCTGGGGCAGCCGCACGACGGAGACGGCCACGCCGGCCGCCGTCATGTCGGCACCGGCCAGTTCGGAGGCGGAGCGGGGATTGGGATGGCCGGTATCGAACGCGGCTTCGGTGGCGTTCCGGCCCGGGCCGTTGCTGCCCATGCCGGTGCCGGAGGTGATCAGCAGCGGACGGCTTGAGCCGGCCAGGGCCGAACCCAGCGTCTCGATCGCCCGGCGGTCCTTTTCGCAGTTCGCGACGAAATTCGAGAAGTCGTGGTCGAAGGCGGTGTGGATCACCGCGTCGGCCTGCGCGGCGCCGTCGCGCAGGCTTTCCAGGTCCTCGAGTTGTCCGCGGTGCACCTCGGCACCGGCGGCGGCGAGCGCGCGGGCGCCGGCATCCGAACGCGTCATGCCGAGAACCTGGGGGCCGGCGCCGAGCAGCTCCGGCACGAGCCGCGAACCGATGAAGCCGGTGGCGCCGGTGAGGAAGATGCGCATGGGGGTGTCTCCAGTGGGGTAGGTGCCCACGATGAGCCGTGCTTTCATCCCGGAAAAGTAGTGGCGTTATCGGGGTATGGCGACCAACAGGATCGACGCGCCTTGCTGCCTTCCGATGGGGATGGGATACCCGAAGGATGGCCGGCGATACCGGAACGGGTTCGCCCGTGCGGTGCCGGGGGCGGGCCGCAGCGCCCGGGCCTGCCTCGACATCGTCCGGACGGCGGTCCCGGGGTCGCCGCGGGGCCCTCGCCGGCGAACGGGGTTGCCTGAATGGGTGCGGCGAACGGCATTCATGGGCGATCCGACCGCGAGTATGCTGGGGAACCGCCGCGTTCGTGTGCGGTCCATATCACCCATGTGCCCAGGAAATCGGAGTGTCCCTATGAATTTGCGTCGCCCCCTGCTTGTCGCCTCGCTGCTTGCCGCAGCCGGGCTTGCCATTACTCCCGTGGCTCCGGTGCAGGCGGCTCCTGCGCAAGGCGCGGATGCGCTGGGCGGCAACCCGGTGCCGGGCGTGTGCATGCTTTCGCGCGAGGCAGTGTTTGCCAATGCCAAGGTCGGCCAGGCCGCGAGCCGGCATCTGAAGCAGCTGGCGGATCAGGCCAAGTCGCAGCTGGACAGCCAGCGCAAGCCGCTGCAGGCGGATGTGCAGGCCTTCCAGCAGAAGGCCAAGTCGCTCACCGAAGCGCAGCGCAAGCAGCAGGGCCAGGCCCTGCAGCAGCGGATGGAGGCGTTCCAGAGCCAGGCGGGCGAGCTCAACGAGCGTATCCAGCTGACCCGTTCCAAGGTCATGGAGCGCATCGGCCAGGACGCCGAGCCGGTCGTCGCCAGCGTCTACAACAGCCACCATTGCGGCCTGCTGCTGAACCGCGATTCGGTGCTGGGCGGCAACGTGCAGAACGACCTCACCAGCGAGGTCATCCAGGGCCTGGATCGCAAGATCACTACGATCAGCTTCAACCTGGAACCGCTGCCGAAGCAGACGGGCAAGTAAGCCGCTCGCCGGCGCGGGTTGCGGGCGGGCGATCTGCCTGAAGCCGGTTGGCGTGGTATCGCCGGATACGAAAAGGCCGCGCCGAAAGGTGCGGCTTTTTCGTGGTGGGACACCCGGCATGCCGCTCGGGACCGGTGGGCGCCGGTCAGGCTGAGCACGTCGCCCTTGTCGTGGAACGGGCGATTCCGGCTTTCGCCCACCGCTAGCTGAATCCCGACCCGAATTCGCCACCGATGCTCGCTCGCAGGAGCCCTCGCCACGGGCGATGCTGCTGTTTCCATTCGTCCCGGAAAAGCATCGCGGCTGAAGCCGCTCCTACAGGAAATGTTGGCTTCGGTGCCGGTCCTGCCGTGCCTGGTACGGCGATGCGGGTGCACGGATTTGTTCCGGACAGCCGGGGCGAACGCCAGGTTTTCAACGGGCGAGCATCCGGTCATCCAGCCCCTTGCGCATGGCGAGCCTGCAGTTACCGGACTACGGCGTTCGTCGGGCGAGGCCTCCGCAGGGTTCGGAGCCGTGCGCGGACGGAGGCCGGTGTTAAAGTGCCTCGTTTGGCGGATGCCAAGGTTGAAGGCGAGGTGACACGATGACGACGCATGCTCCCTATCCGATCGGTACGCCCGGCGTTGCCTGGGGGCCGGCGGAGGTGGCCACCTGGCGTTCGCGGCAACCGCGTCGGCGCAGCTATGCGACCGAGGTGCTGGCCACGGTCGATGCCCTGCGCCCGCGCTTCGACGTGGTGGAATACGGCCGCCTGGATTACGCCTACGACAGCTACCCGCAGTTCGCGCTGAAGAGCCGCGACTGGAACGACGAGCTGCCGACCATGCTGGTCACCGGCGGCGTGCACGGCTACGAGACCAGCGGCGTGCAGGGCGCGCTGCAGTTCATCGACCGGCATGCGGCCGACTATGCCGGCAAGGCCAACCTGGCGATGGTGCCGTGCGTGAGCCCGTGGGGCTACGAGCGCATCAACCGCTGGAATCCGGATGCGCTGGACCCGAACCGCTCGTTCCATGCGGACAGTCCGGCGCGGGAATCGGCGTCGCTGATGCGCTTCGTGGCGCCGTTCCGCGATCGCGTGCTGATCCACATCGACCTGCACGAAACCACCGACACCGACGAATCCGAATTCCGCCCGGCACTGGCCGCGCGCGATGGCGTGGCGTACGAGCCGGGCGAGATTCCCGACGGGTTCTACCTGGTCGACGACAGCGAGCATCCGCAGCCGGCGCTCCAGCGCGCGGTGATCGAGGCGGTGGCGAAGGTCACCCACATCGCACCGGCGGACGAGCGTGGCGAGATCATCGGCTCGCCGGTGGTGGCGCCCGGCGTGATCGAGTACGCGCTGACCTCGCTGGGGCTCTGCGCCAGCATCACCGCGGCGCGCTACAAGACCACCACCGAAGTCTATCCGGACAGTCCCAACGCCACGCCGGAACAGTGCAATGCCGCCCAGGTGGCGGCCGTGTGCGCGGCGATCGACTTCGCGCTGGCGCATCGCTGAACACGAAAGGCTGCGCCTGGTAGGAGCGGTTTCAGCCGCGATGCTCCTGGCGATCGCACGAAAGGCTTGAAAGACATCGCGACCGAAGCCGCCCCTGCCCGCCCCCATGGCAAGGACTGGCGCGTGCTTCAAGAGGGACAAGGTGGCGTGTCCACCCCGACAGCCACTCAACCGGCGCGGGTTGCCGACCAGTGCGCGAGCAGGCCGTCCACGCCGGCTTCGATCATGTCGAAGGCGGTGACGAAATCCTGTTCGTCGCCGTACCAGGGATCGGGCACGTCGATCGCGCCGTGGCCGTCGGCGTAGCGCATCAGCAGGCCGGCCTTGTCCGCCTGCTGCGGCATCAACCGCTGCAGCGCGTGCACGTGGGCCGAGGTCATGCCCAGCAGCAGCTCGAAGCGCAGGAAATCATCCGGCTTCACCTGGCGTGCGCGGTGTGGCGGCATGGCCACGCCGCGGCGCCGCAGCTCGGCCAGGGCGCGCCGGTCGGGCGGATTGCCCAGTTCCTCGTCGCTGATCGCCGCGCTGTCCGCGTGCACGCGCATGCCGAGTGCGGCGGCCTTGTGCAGCAACAGCGCGTGGGCCGTCGGCGAGCGGCAGATGTTGCCGGTACAGACGAACAGTACCGAGGGCGTGTGGCTGTCGATGGGCATGCGCATGCGGTAGTGGAGTGGAAAAGCGCACGCTAGCAGCAAGCACGGGTGTTTCCAAAGATTCCGCAGCGAGGTTTGCCGTTGCATCGCTGGCGCGCTGTCGTCCGGAATGAAGGAGCTGAATCCTTTTCTTGCAGACGCGCCGTCCTGCGGCAGGAGCGGCTTCAGCCGCGATGCTCTTTAAGAGCCTGTTCAAAATCTCCAAACCTTCCTACGAAGCGTCATTCCTGCGAAAGCAGGAATCCAGTGCCTGTGCATTCAACAGCTTGAAGGCGCTGGATCCCAGCTTGACCGGCCCTTCGGCCGTTGAGAGCCGCTGGGATGACGAACAAAAAAACAGTTGTTCAGACCACTCCTAAAGCTTCCGAATACCCAGCCCCAAGCATCGCGGCTGAAGCCGCTCCTACCGTGGAGAGGTGAAGGTGTATGTGCGCGCTGGGCGAGATCGTGAACAGGCTCCAGGGATTCTGCAGGTCCTGGCGGGCCGGCTGCACCGCTCAAACACGTTCCGGACGCGTTTGCGGGCAGGCGGGAAATGAACGCGGCCGCCGGCAGGCGGAACTTTCGTCACCGGGAGTGGCGGCACGTGGCTGAGAGTGTTCCACTCAGGAGGATACGGCTGCCAAACGTTCCGGACGGCCGTGACCGCTACCGCCATGCCGCAAGTCTTGCGGCCAGGCACCCGCGGACAACAGGTGCTTGCGCGTTGCCGCCGGCATGGTTACCCTGCGCATCCCGTTCACCCTGACAGAAGGAGGAAGACAGCCATGAATATCGTGTTTGCAGCCTCCGCCGGGTCGACGCGCGCCTGATTGTTTCGCCAGCCTCGGGCTGGCGACGTTCGAATTCCGCTTCGCACCCGGTGACTCGCGCGGCCATCGACTGGCCGTCGTCTCCTGTCCGTACCCAGGGTGTTCCATGTCTTTCCCGATTTGTTCGCTCCACCAGCTTGGCTGGCGGACACGTTATGCGCACGACCTGACGCTGGATGATTTCGCGGCCGGCCATCCCGCGCGCGTGGTCGCCGTGCAGCGCGGCCAGTGTTCGGTGCTTTCCTCGCACGGCCCCGGCACGGCGGCGTTGCCGGAGCACGCGGCCGGAGCCGAAGCGGGTTTCGCCGCGGGTGACTGGCTGTTGCTGGAACACCGCAGCGGCCGCGTGCTGCGACGGCTGGAACGCCAGTCGCTGCTTGCCGGCGCGGTGACCGATGGCAGTCATCCGTGGTCGCCGATCGCGGCGAACCTCGACACCTTGTTCGTCGTCACCGCGTGCGATGCGGATTTCAACGCGGCGCGATTGCAGCGCTATCTCGCGCTGGCTTTCGGGGCGCGGGTGACGCCGGTGGTGGTGATGACGAAAGCCGACCGCTGCGCCGATGCGCCGTCGTGGCTTGCCACGGCGCAACGCCTGTTGCCGCAGGCGCGCGTGTTGCTGGTGAATGCGCGTGAACGCGCGAGCGTGGCGCAGCTCGAACCGTGGCTGGCGCCTGGGAGCACGGTGGCGCTGGTGGGCTCGACCGGCGTGGGCAAGGGCAGCTTGGTGCGTCACTGGCTGGGCGATGCGGAGGGCGTGTCGTGCGAGCATGACGCGCTTGCGAAACCTGTCGGGATGCGGCCATCGATGCGTCCGCTGCGAACCGGAGCGTGGGTCATCGACACGCCGGACCTGCGTGCGCTGTGTGCACGGATGGCCGGGTCGCTGCGGAGCCGCGAGTCCATTCGTGTCCCGACGCAGGTCGCGGGACCGTGGTGAGCCGGTGCACGTGCCGCCATGGCGAGGCTGGTCGCCGGATCATGTGCAACGCGCCTTGGGCGATCCGGTGCTGAAGGCCTCCGTTCGTGCCGAATGCACCTATGATCAGGGCGAATGGCAACATGGATCGAGAGGGCGCGCCTGCCCCGCATCGATGGTCGCGCGCTACGCTGGGTCACGGGTGGAGGGTTTTCGCCCGGCATGGGTTGGATGCAACGCATGGCGGTGACTGTTTCCCGGATGGACTGACGCATGCATGCCCGACTGCCGCCCGCTTCTGCGAACCTGCCGCGCAATGTGCGCCTGCTGATCGGCACGCGCGCCGCGCGCAGCCTTGGACAAGGCGCGATGGTGGCGGCGTTCGCCTTGTACCTGCATGCGCTGGGCTGGAGCGGGCCGGCGATCGGTGCGGTGTTGATGGGCGCGTTGCTGGTGGGCAGCATGCTGACGCTGGTGGTGGGGCCGCTCAGCGATCGCGGCAACCGGCGCGGTTTCCTGCTCGGCTACGAAGTGCTGCAGGTGATCGTGGCGCTGGTGGCGATGGCGACGACCTTGCCGTGGCTGTTGACCGTGGCGGCGATACTTGGCGGTTTCGGGCGCGGCGCCAACGGCGCGGCGGGGCCGTTCTCGCCGGCCGAGCAGGCGTGGTTGTCGCACGAGTTGCCGATGACGCGGCGCGGCCGGGTATTCAGTTTCAACACGGCGGTGGGTTTCTTCGGCATGGCTGCGGGCGCGCTGCTGGCGGCGTTGCCGCCGTGGCTGTTCGGCCACGCGATGAGCCCGGCGGACTATCGCCTGCTGTTCGCGCTGCCACTGCTCGGTTCGCTGGTCAGCATGGGCCTGTTGCTGGCCACGCGCGAAATCGCGGTGGCTGCCGCGCCGCCGGTGTCGCCGGCCGAGCATGCGGCCACGCGCAGGGAAGAGAACCGCCTGCTGTTGCAACTGGTGCTGGTGAATGCGCTGAACGGTTTCGGCGTGGGGCTGTTGGGGCCGCTGGTGGCGTACTGGTTCGCGTTGAAATTCCATCAGGGCGTGGCGGTGATCGGCCCAGGCATGGCGCTGGGCTTTTTGCTGGGCGCGGGCGGTTCGCTGCTGGCGGGACGCGTGGCGGTGCGGATCGGCGTGGTGCGCTCGGTGGTGGCGATGCGTGCCACCGGCATCGTGCTGCTGTTGCTGTTGCTGATGCCGCTGGTGCCCTGGTTCTGGCTGGCGATGCTGCTGTACGCGTTGCGCGGCGCGTTCAACCGCGGCACGGCGGGGGTGCGCCAGGCGCTGGCTACCGGGCTGACCGGCGATGGTCGTCGCGGCCTGGCCAGCAGCCTGCAGAGCATCTCGATGCAGGTACCGCGCGCGGCCGGACCGGTACTGGCTGGCGCGCTGTTCCATGCAGGCTGGCTCAGCTTGCCGTTCGTGATCGGCGCGGCGTTCCAGTGCGCCTACCTGGTGCTGTACGCCAGATTCTTCGGCGCGCACGCAGCGGCGCGCCCGGGCGATTGAACTGCTTTTCCGGCGGCAGCGCCACGCGGGTGCCATGCCGGTGCTTGTGCCACGCGGGTGTCGTCGTATGCTCGGGACTCAGTGATCGCCCGGAGGGCGCGCCTTGGTGCGCCCTCCGGGCGACTCGTCATGCGAGGCCAGCGGAGACCATGAAATTCCTGATGATGATCTACATCGACGAGGCGTTGCTGGAAGCATTGCCCGCAGGCGAGTTCGACACGCGCATGCGTGGTTGCCTGGCGCATGCCGACGAGCTGCGTGCCCAGGGGCAGTTGCACGACTCGCAGCAGCTGGAACCGGTCTCCACCGCGCGTTCCGTGCGCGTGCGCGGCGAGCGCACCCGGATCATCGACGGGCCGTTCGCCGAGACCAAGGAATATCTGGCCGGTTTCAACCTGATCGAGGCGGCGGACATGGACGAGGCGATGCGCATGGCGCTGGAATTTCCGTGGGCGCGCTTCGGCTGCATCGAATTGCGTCCGGTGCGCGACATGGATGCAGTGCGCCGGCGCGTGGGGGCGGCGACGTAATACAGGATCCTTCCGCAACGGGCGCACGAGCCGGCGTCGGGAGCGCACTCTGTGCGCGAAAGGCTTTTCCGGGTGCCCAGCCAGAGGCATTCGCACGCACGATGCGTTCCTGCGTCGTGGTTTTGTACGGGCGTGGGGCGACGGTCAGCGCGTGCGCGGCCGGCGCGGTCCGGGGGCGGACTGGCGGCCCTGCGCCGCATCGATGTCGTCGATCCAGCCGGCGCGCGATTGCGGGAACGCGTCGGCGTAGGGCACGTACGGCTTGATGTCGAGGATAGGCGTGCCGTCGAGCAGGTCCATGCCGCGCACGCGCAGCGCGCGATCCTCCACCGCCACCAGTTCCACCGCGGACAGGCCGATGGCGTTGGGCCGGTGCGGCGAGCGCGTGGCCAGCACGCTGCGCTTGCCGCCACCGCGCGGTGGTTTCACCTCGGCCTTCCAGCCCTCGCTGCGGTGAAAGACGAACAGTAGCCAGATGCGCTCGAAACCGGCCAGGTCGCGGAAGGCCTCGGCGGGAATGGCGTCGACGAAGACGATCAGCGCATCGGCGGCCTGCCCGGTCTCGGTGCCCTGCACCACGGTAGGCTGGTGTGGCGCGTCGATGCGCCGCGCATAGGGCGAGCGGGCGTAGGCGATGGGTGGGCAGGTGAGGGCGTCGGCGGGATCGTGCATGGCATGCGGTGGTGGTTCGGAAGCCGCCATTGTCGCAGTGTCGCGCCGTGGCGGCGTGACACATGCGGCATGCCTGCTCAGCGTTTCGCTGTGTTCACTGCCGGTGCCTCAGTCTGCAGTTTGTTCGCCTCGGTTTCTTTTGCCCGTGGGGGATGGCGAAACCACCTGTTTCTCCGCGTGGGTCGTGGCGCTGGCAACGCTCGACGATGGAACGCCGAACGCTGCCGGAGCCCATTTGCCGGGCAGTGTCCGACCTTCGTCTTTCACGATGGCCGCCGCCGCATTGGCTTCGAGAATCCAGTCGGTCGCCGCGCCTATCGTGGTTTCGTCCTCGAACCACAGCATGCCGAAGTCGGCGATGCATTCGGGGAAGTCCGGGTGGATGACGATGTAGCCGGGAATCATCCCGCCTGGAATGTAGCCGTGATCCCCACGGTTGTACGAGTAGGTGTGCAGCTTGGAATCCGTGCCGATGCCGGCGATGTAGGACTCGCTAGACGCCGGGTGCGTGCCCAGCAGGTAGTTGGCCGCGCGCAGGGTGAACCGCGGGCCGACCTTGTCTGGAAACGCCTCGTGCAGGAAATACATGGCCACGCCGAACTGCGCCACCTGTGAGGCATTGCCCCAGGCGCGCGTGGACGCCGGCACGCCGAAGGGCGTTTCGGCCAGGTTCGTCCGCAGCTGCGGCAACCAGGCATCGAGGGCCTTGCGGAAGCGCGTGGCATACGAGGCGTCGAGATAGGGCAGCGCCCGCACGGCCGTCCAGCCGCGGTTCGCCATGTCCTTCAGGACGGCGGGAAACAGCACCTGGACGCGTTTGCGATACGGCTCGGCGCCGTTTGTGGCAAGCAGCAGTTCCAGCGTCGCGTTCCATTCCAGCGGTGGACCGGGCTGGCCGAACCGGCCCGCCACGTTCGGGCCGGGATGCGCCTGCTGGTGCCGCCACAACGTGGCCGCTGCCTGCAGGCATTCGCCGGCCAGCTTGTCGTTCCAGCCCTTCAGCGTGGTCGATGCCGCGGCCAGCGAGGCCACCGCGGCGTAGTCCATCGAAGCGTTGTGGTTGGTCCATGCCCAGCGGTCGTCGGGGGTGCCGGAGCGGTCGCCGTCGGTCGCGCCGGCAGCGAGTTGCGCATCGAATATCCGACCGTCGGTCTGCGAGGCCGCGTCGCCGACGAACGTGTACTGCTCCAGCGTCGACGCGTGGACACCCATGATCGGATGCCCGACGGCATGGATCTGCGCGAGCGTCTGCAACACGCCATGCTCCACCTGTTCGACGACGTCCGGGATACAGTCGGGCTGGTGCATCACGACGCGGCGGGTCTTTTCGTCCACGCTCAGCTCGTCCCACTGTGGCCGGAACGTGGTGTAGGTCAGGGCCAGGTTGTGGATCGTCTGCAACTGGTCGAGGGCGTCGCTGTCGAAATCCCCGGCGTCGAACCAGCCGCCGGTGTCGAGGCCGGGGATGTGCTGGCCTGGCTTGAACGGCGAATAGGTGTTGCTGCCCATCCAGTAACCGTCGAAGGAATGGATGTCGGTCGGCGCCTGCCGCGCATCGTCCATGTGCGCCACGCCATGCCAGACGCGATAGGCGTCGCGCACGGCGACGTGGTCCATCTGCACGGCCAGGAAGCCGTCCAGGCTGGTCTGCCAGGTGGCGTCGTATACGTCGTCGGCAATGCGGAAAGCGCTGCTTTGCTGGCCGCCGTAGGCGATCTTGTACAGGCCCGGCCGCTTGACCGGCGAAAAATCGAACTTCGCGTAGTCGTAGCGCAGCCAGTGTTGCGGGCGGGAAAGGCGCGCCTGGTAGACCTTCCTGAACATGCCGTCGCGATCCAGTCGCAGCAGTGTCGCCGTCTTCGGCGCGGCATGGGATGGGTCCAGTTCGATCACGGCCACTTTAGGGAACGACGGCGCATACCCGACCTGACTGTGCGCGATCATCGGCGGTCGCGTCCAGCCCGGAACGGAGGCCAGCCGGACGTGCCACACGACGGCATCGGTGGTCTTTCCGGCGGGGACCAGCGAGCGCACCACGAACCAGCCGTTCTGGGCCTGGTTGCGTCCGTCGTAGAGCCGCAGGGGAGAACCGTCGGAGCGGACCGTGACGCGGTGCAGGCGATCACCGGCGGCCAGCGTCATGCTGTCGCCTTCGGCCAGGGCACGCGGCACCATGTACTGCCGGGCCTTGCGCCACTGCTCGATGTATCCGGGCAACGCGGGAGCCCCGCTTTCCGGCGGCATCGCCGCCATCCGCCCTTCCGGGTAACGCGGCAGCATCCCGCGCACGTCACCGTCGACGCGGTACGCCTTGCCCACGCAAAGCGACGGCAGGAATTCCAGGTTGTAGCCCACCCGGCCGACCAGCGCCGTCGGCAACGGCTTGTCGAGGTCGACGTTGATGCGGAATCCGCCCGCCTCCGGCGTGACGCTGACGTGGTAGTCCAGGTGGTAGCCGGGATAGGACAGCGTCGCGACGAGCCGGCCATGCGCGCGATCGGCCTGGCGCGTCTGCAATCGCGGGATGCGGCTCCATTGTTCCGGCGTCGGCGAGAAACGCAGGCTGCCGTTGGTCTCGATCCGGCGACCGTGAAGGATGACCTGCAACGCCGAGTTCTTCTGGTCGAAGAAAATCGGGCTGTAGCCGTCGGCGTAAAGCATGACGCTGGCCCCGTCGCCCCGGAGGTATCCGCTGTCAGTGAGCTTCAGGGCGGGTGCATCGGAGGCCCATGCGCCCGCCGGCGACGTCGCCGCAAGCGCCAGCAGCAGGCCGCAGGCCCGCCACGCCATCGACAACAAGCCACCGTGATGCATACGACAAGACATGCGATTTCCTCGTTGTTGGCCGGCCCGGTTTACGCGGCCGGGCGCGTGCCGCGCTTAAACCACGTCGATGAAGCTGTTGATCGACAGTCGCCCTGCCAACGGGTCGGGCGGGGGAACGTGATCGTCGTCGATGCAGGCCGAGTGCAGCGAGTTGCGCCGGTACACGAGCATGCGGTTGAACACCGCATCGGCCCTGGCGGTCTGTTCGAACAGCGCGGTATCGCCGTTGATGTAGCCCGGCGGCGGTGCGTTGCCGCCCTGGCTTTCCGCCTCGAGTTGCCGGAAGTAGGCTTCGCAGCGGGACGGGTCGATGGATTCGAATCCGCTCTCGCGGTGGCGGTAGAACGCGGTGCCGCCCCAGTTGCCGCGGAACAGGTAGTGAACGGTGGCCAGCCCGTCCCGGTCGGTCGAGTCGATGTGCGGCACGCGTTGCAGGAAGCTCAGTGCCTCCGGTGGCGTGGCCACCAGCGAGTAGTGGCACATCGAAAAGCGGAAACGGCCGGGCTGGATGCCGAAATGCTCCCGCAGCAGTGGGTTGAGCACCGATTCGAGAAAGGGCAGGTACATGGCCGGCGCGGGGGTGCGCGGGCCGGGAAAGTATTTGCTCTTGCGGATGAAGGCCCGGCTCGCGGCCCGGCGGACCAGACGTTCGGGATCGGCGACGAGATTGTCGATGACGAGCAAGACCGCGCCCTCGTTGCCGAGGATGCGTTTCTCGATGCGCAGGGCCACGTGGGGTTGGATCAGCATGGCTGGTGCCCGGAAGTCGTGAACAGCGGATGGCGGGCACAATGTCGCCCGCCGCTCGGGCTCACGCCGCGGGCCGGTGCATGTTCCACACCCCCGGCGGTGCCTTGCAGTAGCGGTCGATGAAGGCCTGCTGCGAAGGCAACTTCGGGATCGTGCGATCGATCGGGCCACGGATGCTGGCGAGCAGGCTGCGCAGGTCGGCGTCGGACAGTTCGCGCGGCAGCGGGTGGTGTTGTTTCGGGAAAATCCCCTGGCCGAGCAGCACGTGTATCCACGAGGTGGTCGCGAACAGCTCGCCCGGTTCGTACCAGGCATACGCGCGGTCGCGCCAGGCGTCGATGCGGAGCTGCAGCGAATCCGGCAGCTTCATCTCGCGGCAGTCCGTCCACATCTTCTCCTCGCGCTGGTTGGCGTGGTAGTGCAGGACGATGAAATCGCGCACGTGCTCCAGTTCGCGGCGGCAGCTGTCGTTGTAGAGGTTCACCAGCGAGTCGGGAATGCCTTCGGACGGGAACAGCTCGACCAACTTCATGACCGCGCTCATCGCCAGGTGGATGCTGGTCGATTCCAGCGGCTCGATGAAGCCGCTGGCCAGGCCCAGCGCCACCACGTTCTTGTTCCAGGCCTTCAGCCGGCGACCGGTGCGGAAGCGCACCTGCCAGGGGTCCCTGACCGGCTCGGCGCCCACGTCGTGCATCAGTTTGGCCTGCGCCTCGTCGTCGGACATGTAGCGGCTGTCGTACACAAGGCCGCAGCCGACGCGGTGCTGCACCGGGATGTGCCAGCGCCAGCCGGCCTGGTGGGCGATGGCGCGCGTGTACGGCACCGGCGACGGATCGACGGAGCGGGTCTGCACCGCGATTGCGCGGTCGCAGGGCAGCCAGTGGTTCCAGTCCTCGTAGCCGGTTTTCAGCGTCTGCTCGATCAGCAGGCCGCGGAAACCGGTGCAGTCGATGAAGAAGTCGCCTTCGATCACCTGGCCGTCTTCGAGCACCAGGGCTTCCACGTGGCCGCTGTCGGGATTCTGCCGGACCTCGTTGATCTTGCCCTCGACCTGCCTGATCCCGTACGGCTGGAATTTTTCGCGCAGGAACTTGACGTAGAGCGCCGCGTCCATGTGGTACGCGTAGTTGATCTTGGGGTCGTCGACGATCGCGAACCGGTCGTCGAGCGAGGCCATCGCTTCCAGGCTGTACTCGTGCAGCTCCGACTTCATGCCACGGCGCACGCTGTCCAGCCAGAACTGCTCGAAGCCGGCCACCAGCGTGCCCTTGCCGGTGATGCCGAAGGGATGGATGTAGCGGTGGCCGGGACGCACGAAGTTCTCGAACGAGATGGACAGCTTGAAGGCGCCGGCCACCGCGCGCAGGAACTCCTGCTCGTCGATGTTCATGAACCGGTGGTAGTTGCGTATCGGCGGCACGGTGGCCTCGCCG
>Ga0164242_10003252_pt1 | contig 18594 bp, 16 predicted proteins | sample OricomgcompostMG_FD_108783 | JGI IMG/M metagenome (GOLD analysis project Ga0164242, IMG submission 108783) | Miracle-Growth compost microbial communities from Emeryville, California, USA - Original compost - Miracle growth compost (MG) ... | reverse complement strand
TCGGCCGCCACGCTCTTGGGCGTGCTGACCGAGACTGCAGCCCGTTCCGACGCCTGAGCGCCGCTACTCGACGACGAGCCCGCCCGGGTCGTGCGACGGCACGTTGATGTCGCCGATGCGCAGTCGCCCGCCGGAGTGCGTGAAGTGGCTGAGCGAGAGGTTCACGATCGGCTCGCCGAGTCGCGGATGCGCGTCCCCGCTCAACCGGCGCACGAGCGAGCTGATCACGGCGCCGTGCGTCACCACCAGAACGGACTCTCCCGGATGGCGGTCGGCGATCTCCTGCAGCACGGGCAGTGCGCGCTCGACGACCGATTCCCTGGACTCCTGATCGGGAATGCCGTCGGGAAAGCGCTCAGCGATCTCTCCATCGGTAAGCCCCTCCGCCGGTCCGAAGGACCGCTCCCGGAGTTCGGCGCGCACGATGGGCTCGCCCATGCCGAGAGTCTCGGCGATGATCCGCGCGGTCTCCAGGGCCCGCACCTGCGGGCTCGAGTACAGCGCGACGTAGTCGGTGCCGATCAGCGAGAGGCCGGCTGCGCGGGCCTGCGCCATGCCGACGGCGTTGAGCGGGACATCCGTCGACCCCTGGATGCGCCGCTGACGGTTCCAGTCCGTCTCGCCGTGCCTCACCAGCGTGAGTCGGGTCTCGGCGTTCCCGTGCGATGCGTTCCCGTGCGATAGGTTCCCGTGCGGTGCGTTCGCCTGCGCCGAGCTCATCGGATCAGCGCGTCGGCCAGGGCGACCAGGGTCTCGGACGTGCCCGCATCCAGTTTCAGCGTCGCTCGCGCGTCGCCCTTCGTCTCACCGCGATTCACCACCACGATCGGCAGCCTACGACGACGCGCCTGTTCGACGAGCCGGATGCCGGAATTCACCGCGAGTGACGAACCGGCGACGAGCAGGGCATCCGCGCCGTCCACGAGCTCACGTGCCGCCTCGAAGCGCAACGGCGGCACGAACTCGCCGAAGAACACGACGTCAGGCTTCAACTCTCCGCCGCAGACGCTGCACTCGGGAACGACGAACGAGTCGACGTCGTTCACTTCGGCGTCTCCGTCCGGGGCGATGGTGACCGCGTCCGGCCGCGTGAGCCAGGGGTTGAGCGCGTCGATCTGCGCAGCGATGTCGTCTCTGGCGAACATCTGGCCGCAGCGAAGGCAGAGAACGCGGTCCATGGTGCCGTGCAACGGCACGACTCTGCGGGAGCCGGCCCGCGTATGCAGCCCGTCCACGTTCTGCGTGATCACGCCGGACACCACCCCCGCCGCTTCGAGGTCGGCCAGTGCGAAGTGACCAGCGTTCGGCTCCGCGGCGCTGAAGCGCGTATAGCCGAGGTGGCTGCCCGCCCAGTAGCGCTTGCGCGAACGCGCATCGGCGAGGAACTGCGAGAACGACATCGGGGTGCGCCGCGGTGCACCCTCGCCCCGGTAGTCCGGTATCCCGGAGTCCGTGGAGATGCCGGCGCCCGTCAGCACGGCGACAGTGCGGTCTGCGAGGATGTCGATGGCGGAGTCGATCGTCGCATCCGTCGTCACCGCTGTGCTCACTGGAAGCCCCCTCGTTCTTCGCCAGTGTAAACAGCGCAGTTTTCGGATATGTTTCCCCGCCCTGGACGTCATGCGCATCATTCCCATCGACACGGTCGACGCTCCCGAGCTGGCCGACTACACGCGGCTCACGGATGTCGCGCTGCGGCGAGCACTCGAACCCGCCGGAGGTCTGTACCTGGCCGAGTCGACGAAGGTGATCGCGCGGGCACTGGCGGCCGGGCACATCCCGCGGTCCGTTCTGCTGCACGAACGATGGCTTCCCGACCTGGAGCCGCTGCTGCAGTCCTTTCCCGACGTTCCGGTGTACGTGGGCACCGAGGAAACACTGGAGACGCTGACCGGCTTCCACCTGCATCGCGGCGCGCTGGCGGCCATGCACCGGCCCGAACTCCCTGCCCTGGAGGAGGTGCTCGACGGCGCCCGCAGAGTCGTGGTGCTCGAAGACATCGTCGACCACACCAACGTGGGTGCAGCCTTCCGTGCCGTTGCCGGTCTCGGCGCCGACGCGGTTCTGGTGTCCCCGCGTTGCGCCGACCCGCTGTACCGCCGCAGCGTGCGGGTCAGCATGGGCACCGTGCTGCAGGTGCCGTGGACGCGGATCGGAGAGTGGTCGGATGCCGCACCTCGGCTTCATGAGGCTGGCTTCCATCTCGCGGCGCTCGCGCTCGCCGACGACGCGGTGAGCCTCGACGAGTTCGCGGCGAATCCACCGAGCAAGATCGCCATGGTGATGGGCGCGGAAGGCGACGGTCTCAGCCGTCGCGCCATCTCGGTCGCTGACACGATCGTCACCATTCCGATGGCGCACGGCGTCGACTCGCTGAACGTCGCTTCCGCCGCTGCGGTGGCACTGTACGCGCTCCGGGTACCCGAGAGACAACCGCTTGGCGCCGATGCATAGCGGCGCCGCCGTAGCATGACAGCCGTGCACGACAGATCCGATGGCCAGGCGGAGGCCACTCGCGAACGGTCCGACACGCGACGTCGGCCGCGCGGCCGTCGTCGCCGGGTCCTCACGTTCACCACGCTCGGTGTGGTCGTCGCTGCTGCCGCGTACACGGTGCTGACGGCGATCGCGCCGTTGCCCGCTGCCGCAGAGGCGGCATCCGCGTCCACGACCATCCGTCCTGCGGCGGTGCAGCCGGCCTTCCCGTCGTGGGGAAGCGCCGCGGTCGGCATGGTCGGCCGGAATGACCTGCTCGTGAAGAACGGCAGCATGGCCAGCACCCCCATCGCGAGCATGACGAAGACGATCACGGCGCTCGTGCTGCTTGCCAAGCATCCGATCGCGGCGGGGACCGAAGGGCCCGTCATCACGTTCACGGATGCCGACGTCGCCATCCTGCACCAGGTGTGGGCCGAGGACGGCTCCTGGGCGCCCGTGCAGGCAGGGGAGCAGCTGACCGAGAAACAGGCACTGACCGCGATGCTGCTGCCCAGCGCCAACAACTACGCCTACTCACTGGCGAACTGGGGCTTCGGCTCGGTGGATGCCTACCTCACGTACACGAACGCGTGGCTGAACTCGCACGGCTTCACGGGTACGCACGTCACCGATCCGTCCGGTCTGGACCCCGGCACCGTCAGCACGCCGGCCGACCTCGTCGGCATCGGCAAGCTGGTCATCGCGAATCCCGTGCTCGCCTCCATCGTCGACACGCCGACCGCGGATCTGCCCGGGGCGGGAACGGTCGACAACGGCAACAAGCTGCTCGGGCAGGACGGCGTGATCGGGATCAAGACCGGGTGGACGGACCAGGCCGGCCACTGCCTGCTGTTCGCGGCGTCGGTGACGCTGCACGGGCATCCGGTCACACTGGTCGGCGTCGTGACGGGCGCCCCCGACTACACGAACCTGTGGACGGATGTCCCGGTTCTGCTGAAGAGCGTCGAGGCCGGTTTTCACGAGGTGACGGTCGGTGCGAGCAGCACGGGCTACGGCACGTACCGCAGCGTGTGGGGGCAGTCGGCGACGCTGAAGAGCGAGAAGTCCGACGCCATCTTCGTGTTCTCCGACACGCCCATCAAGGTCACCGTTCGGTCCGCCCCCGTCACCCTGGCAAGCCCCGGGGATGACGTGGGCACCGTCACGTTCAGCGGCGGCGGGCAGAGGTTCAGCAGCACACTGACCGTGTCGAAGGCCGTCGAGGATCCCGGTCTCGGGTGGCGGCTCACGCACCCGCAGCTGCTGCTGCCGTAGCTACATCGCGGCCTCTTCGTCGCCAGGCAGGGTGACCGGGGCGGGCTCGGGTCGCTTCGGCAGCACGTGATCGCCGCTGGAGATGCCCTTCACGCGGCGGATGATCCACGGCACGAAGTACTCCTTAGCCCACGAGAGGTCTTCCGCCCGAGCCTGGCGCCAGCTGCGCGGAGGAAGCGGTTCCGGTTCCATCGGCTGCAGGTCGTGACTCACGCCAAGCGTGTCGAGCACCATGCGCGCGACGGTGTGGTGCCCGAGCGGGTTCATGTGCAACCGGTCGGGGGACCACAGGCGCTGGTCCTGCACGTCTTTCAGCGCCCACTGGTCTGCCACGAGGCATCCGTGCCGCTCGGCGACCACCCTGACGTTCTCGTTGTAGATCGCGACCTTGCCTCTGATCGTCTTGAACACCGGTGAGAAGCCCACGTCGACTCCGGTGAACACAACGATCGTGGCACCGGTCGCGGAAAGCCTCGTGATGATCTCGTCGAACAGCTCGCCGATCTCGTCGGGGTCCGTGCCGGGCCGGATGACATCGTTTCCGCCCGCGGAGATCGTGATGAGATCCGGCGCCAGCGCCACCGCCGCGTCCACTTGGCTTGCAGCGATCTGACGGATGAGCTTGCCGCGCACGGCAAGGTTCGCGTAGGCGAAGTCGTCTGTGCCTCGGGCGAGCACCTCGGCGACACGATCCGCCCACCCCCGGTGGCCGCCTGGCGCGTTGGGGTCGGGGTCGCCGATTCCCTCCGTGAACGAGTCGCCCAGAGCGACGTACCGATGGAAGGGATGCAGCGGTTCCGTCATGGATCCATTCTGGCCAGGAGTACGCGAGGACGTCAGTCGCATTGGGTACCGTGGAGTGAAGTGAGTTCCCCGATCCCCGCCTCCGCCTCGACCGAGGATCCGGATCCGTCGTACCCGGGAGCCGCCGAGCAGGAAAACGGCGGACGCGAGGTCGGCACGTGGGCCATCGAGCACCTCTCGCCCTCGTTCCCGGCCCGTGCCCCGTGGGGTACCGCCAGCAAGCTGCGCGCCTGGCAGGCCGAGGCACTCGAGGCGTACTTCCGCTATGAGCCCCGCGACTTCCTGGCGGCCGCGACACCGGGCGCCGGCAAGACGACGTTCGCGCTGCGCCTGGCCGTCGAGCTGCTGAAACGACGCACCGTCGACCGTGTCACCATCGTGGCGCCGACCGAGCACCTGAAAAGACAGTGGGCCGAGGCCGCAGCGCGCGTGGGCATCCCGATCGATCCGAACTTCAGGAACGCGCACGGCAGATACGGATCGCACTACCGCGGAATCGCGGTGACTTACGCGCAAGTGGCGGTCAATGCCGCACTTCACCGCGACATCACGCTGGATCACCGCACGCTCGTCATCCTCGACGAGGTGCACCACGGTGGCGATGCGCTCAGCTGGGGCGACGCCATCCGCGAGTCCTTCGAACGCGCGGAGCGCAGGCTCTCACTGACCGGAACGCCGTTCCGCAGCGACACCTCGCCGATTCCGTTCGTGACGTACCTGCAGAACAGGGAAGGCATCCGCACCTCCCGCACCGATTACAACTACGGCTACGGACGCGCTCTTTCCGACGGTGTCGTGCGGCCTGTGCTCTTCATGGTCTACGCCGGCCACATGCGCTGGCGCACCAAGACCGGCGATCAGATGGAGGCCCGGCTCGGCGAAGGCAACACGAAGGACATCACGGCGCAGGCATGGCGCACAGCGCTCGACCCGAAGGGCGAGTGGATACCGCAGGTGCTGCATGCCGCCGACCGGCGCCTGAGCGAGATCCGCCAACAGATTCCGGATGCCGGTGGCCTCATCATCGCCACCGACCAGGTCGCGGCTCGCGCGTATGCGGCGATTCTCGAGAGCATCTGCGGCGAGAAGGTCACGGTCGTGCTTTCGGACGAGAAGGAGTCCAGCGACCGCATCGAGGAGTTCTCGCATGGCACCTCCCGGTGGATGGTCGCGGTGCGCATGGTCTCGGAAGGAGTCGACGTGCCGCGGTTGGCGGCCGGCGTGTACGCCACGAGCGCCGCGACGCCGCTGTTCTTCGCGCAGGCGATCGGGCGATTCGTGCGAGCCAGACGACGTGGCGAGACCGCCACGGTGTTCCTGCCCGACGTGCCGATCCTCGTCGCCCTTGCGCACGCCCTCGAACTGGAGCGCGACCACGCTCTCGACCGGGTCTCGGCGGACGGCGAGGGTGACCTCTGGAACCCGGAGGACGCCATGATGGCGGCCGCCGAGCGCGAGGACAAGGCATCCGACTCGCTGCAGCAGGAGTTCGCGTTCGAAGCTCTGGACTCCCATGCCGCGTTCGACCGGGTGCTGTACGACGGCACCGAGTTCGGCGGGTACGCGGAGCCGGGGAGCGACGAGGAGTGGGACTTCATCGGCATCCCCGGCCTGCTCGAGCCCGAGCAGGTGCACGAATTGCTGCGCACGAGGCAGGCGCGCCAGGCCAAGCGCGCCGCTAACCGGCCGGCATCTGCCGACGCGCCGAAGGCGCCACCGCCGGTGTACCGCACCCTCAAGGAGCAGCGCAGCCTTCTGAACAGCCTGGTCGGGCTGTATGCGAAGAACAGCGGCGAACCGCACGGGCTCGTGCACGCCGAACTCCGCCGCCTGTGCGGCGGGCCCGCCGTCGCACAGGCGAGTGTCACCCAGCTTCAGGCGCGCATCGACCTGTTACGCAAGCGACTGGGCCATCACTGACGCGCCTGTCCGGCCGGCCTGCGACCGCTCGGCGCCCACGGCATCGAGGGCACGCATGAGGTCTTCTGCGAGGTCGTCGACGTGCTCGAGGCCGATCGAGATGCGCACGACGCCGGCGTGTGGTTTGGCCTCGGCCGCCACCGGTCGGTGGGTGAGCGATGCGGGATGCTGCACCAGCGAGTCCACCCCGCCGAGCGACACCGCATGGGTCACCAGCCGGCACGCTTCGGTGAATCGCACCGCGCTGTCGTAGTCGCCCAGGTCGAGCGAGATCAGCGAGCCGGGTCCCTCGAGCTGGCGGCCGATGAGTCCGAGCGGGTCCTGCCCCGGGAGCCCTGGATACAGCACCCGGTGCACGGCCGGGTGCTCCTGCAAGCGTCGAGCGAGCACGCTCGCGGTCTCCTGCTGGGCGCGTACGCGAAGCGGCAGCGTGCGCAGTCCCCGGTGCAGCAGGTAGGCGGCGAACGGATGGAGCAGGCCGCCGGTCAGCGCACGCAGACCACGCAGGCGGCGCGCCCACTCGTCATCCGTCGCCACCACGCCGCCCATCACGTCGCCGTGCCCGCCGAGGTACTTCGTGGCGCTGTGCAGAACGAGCCGTGCGCCGTGTTCGACGGGACGCTGCAGAACCGGGGAGGCGAACGTGTTGTCGACGAGTACCGGCACCGACCCGGCCTGCCGCACGGCATCTGCGATGTCGACCAGCTCCAGGGTGGGGTTCGCCGGAGTCTCCAGCACGACGAGACCGGTGTCGGGCCGCACGGAGCCGGCGATGCCGTCCGGGCTCGCCCAGGTCACGCTCGTGCCCACGAGTCCGGTCGCCAGCACGTGATCCGTTCCGCCGTAGAGCGGGCGGACGCCGACGATGTGCGGTGTGCCGGCGGCCACTGCCGCCATCAGGCAGGCGGTCAGCGCGGCCATGCCTGACGCGAACGCGACGGACTCCTCCGTTCCCTCCAGGTCGGCCAGCGCGCGCTCGAACCGGGCGACGCCAGGCTGCCACAGCCGCTGGTACACGGCAGAGTCTCCGGGGAGCAGCTCGCCTCCCGTGGCGAGGTTCTCGTACGAGTCACCGCCGGCCTCGACGCTCGGCAGGGGATTGGTGGTCGAGAGGTCGATCGGCGGAACGTGAGAGCCGGTCTCGGTGAGACCGTCCATGCCGGCGTGAACGGCCCTGGTCTCCAGGTGCGGGCTGAGGGGATCGGACGACGTTGTCATATCCCCATGATCGGTGGATTCCCCCGCATTGGAGTAGGTCACTCGGATATCCTTCGAGAAGACTCCGGATGATCGCAGTTTCTTGCAGAATTGAGGATGCCCGCATGCCCGCCTCGAAGATTCCCGAACTGGACTCCCTCGACCGCCGGCTCGTGCTGGCGTTGTCCCGCAACTCGCGCATCACGGGTTCCGCTCTGGCGGCAGAACTCGGTGTGGCCGAGTCCACCGTGTCCTTGCGGCTGAAGAGCCTGCAGCGCAGGGGAGTGATCACCGGATACCGGCTCGACGTGGACCTCGCCGCGGCGGGCATCCCGCTCCAGGCGCTCATCGCCGTGCGTCTCGCGAAGCACTCCAGGGCGCAGATCGACGCCTTCCGCGCGGCGGCACCGCACTGGCCAGGAGTGCTTCGGTTGTTCCACACCGCGGGGTCCGACGACTATCTCCTGCACGTCGCCGCTCGCGACTCCGGGGAGCTGCGCGACTTCGTGCTCGAATACCTGACCGGCGACCCCGCCGTCTCGCACACCCAGACGAGCCTCATCTTCGAGAACGCCACGGCGGACGGCTGGCAGGAACTGCTCCGGGGATGACGAAGGGCCGCACGCGAGCATCCCACTCGCGTGCGGCCCTGGCCGTCGAAGCCCTCAGTCGTTGTCGCTGAAGGCGTCCTTCACCTTTTCACCGGCCTGCTTGAGGTTGGCCTTGGTCTGATCGAACTTGCCCTGGTTCTCGAGCTCGTCGTCGCCGGTCGCCTTGCCGACGGCCTCCTTGCCCTTGCCCCAGAGCTCGTCCTTCTTGTTCTCGATCTTGTCTTCGTCGCCCATGGCTTCTCCTTCTCGGATGGTCGGATGCGGCAAGCCCCGACGTTACGAAGCGGTCAGGGCGACCGGCAAGGGCTTGACATGCTCGTGCTGCAGGAGCGCGGCCTGCAGCCGCGCGACGGTAAGCTTGCCGCTCGAGACCGTGATCCCCGGGAGGTAGTGGTGGGTGCTCTTTTGTACGGCGGATCCGACATCGAGGTGAAATTCGAGGACCGCGTTCTCGCCCACCTCCAGGTGGTGATCGGGGCCAAGCTGCGTCGTCGTGAGGGTTTCTTCTTCACCTGGCGCGACGACATCTCGGTGGGAGACGGGCGCAGCTCGGTGTGGATCGATCCGTCCGTTCCGCTGTACTTCCGCTACTCGGGCAGCAAGCCGCCGGTGATCAACCGGGAGTGGATCGAGTTGCTCACTCTGTCGGCGAACAGCACGCAGGGCCTTCACCTCATGGATGAGCCGCCAGGGCCCAACAGCGCGGGCGCGCCGGGCAAGTCGAAGGACAACAGCGTCAAACCGGGCTGAGCGCACCCTTTTCTCGCCCTACTGGAAGTTGCGGGAGGTGGTCCGCGCCTTCAGCGGCAGGTTCTCGAATCGATCGGCTACGACGTTCACGATGCCCTCCTCGCTTCGCTCCAGGATGCCCCGCACCACCATCGCGGCCGCCTCTCGAGCGATCCTCCGATAGCGACCCCACACGCCGACACTGCAGATCACGTTGAGCAGGCCGGACTCGTCTTCGAGGCCCAGGAACGTGATTCCGCTCGCCGTCGCAGGCCGCTGCCTGTGCGTGACCACGCCTGCCACCTCCACCCGCGTTCCCGTCTCCACCGTCAGCAGCTCCTCGATCGATCGGATTCCTCTGGCTGCCAGGCCCTGCCTCACGTGTCGCATCGGATGGTCGCCGGGTGAGATGCCGGTCGACCACAGGTCGTACACGGTCTGCTCGGATGCCGTCAGCATCGGAAGCAACGGCGGCTGCACGAACACCGCGGTGGCGGGCAGGTAGTCCTTGCGTTCCCTGGACGCAGGGCCCGCCGCCCACAGCGCTTGCCTGCGGGTGAGCCCGAGCGATTCGAACGCGCCTGCCGCCGACAACGCCTCCAGCTGCGGCGATGTCAGGCCGACACGACTGGCGAGGTCGTGCATGCTCGTGAACGGTCCTGCCGTCTCGCGCTCCTCGACGATGCGCTTGGCGTGCTTCTCGCCGATGCTGTTCACCCCGGCCAGGCCGAGGCGCACGGCGAGCGCGGCGTCTCTGCGGTGGGAGGCGGAGGCATCCGGAGCGTCGCGATGGAATTCCTTCGGCACCGGCGGCTGCTTCTGCGCCAGGCATCCCGGCATCCCGGTCGGCGCCGGGCGCACGGCACCGCCGGACTCCATGTCGACGGGCTCCAGGTCGGGATGCACGCCCGAGCGCAGGATGTCCACGTGCCGCACGACGACACCGTGCCGCACGGCATCCTGCGTCAGCGTCTGCGGCGAGTAGAAGCCCATCGGCTGCGCCTTGATGAGCGAGGCGAGGAACGCGGCGGGGTAGTGAAGCTTGAGCCAGGAGCTGGCGTAGACGATGAGCGCGAAGCTCAGCGCGTGGCTCTCGGCGAACCCGAAGTCGGCGAACGCCTCGATCTGCGACCAGATGCCCTGCGCCGCCGTGTCGTCCAGTCCCCGCTTCGCCATGCCTGCGAACACCTTGTCGCGCAGCGATTCGATCTTCTCGATGCCGCGCTTCGACCCCATCGCCCGCCGCAGCAGGTCGGCGTCCTCGCCCGTGCAGTCGCCGACCGCCATCGCCATCTGCATCACCTGCTCCTGGAACAGCGGGATGCCCTTCGTGCGTTCCAGCACCGGTATCAGGTCGTCGTGCGCGTACGTCACGGTCTCCTTGCCTGCACGCCTGCGGATGTACGGATGCACCGCACCGCCCTGGATCGGCCCCGGCCGGATCAGCGCCACCTCGATCACGAGGTCGTAGAACTCGCGGGGGAGCAGACGCGGCAGCGTGCCGAGCTGGGCGCGACTCTCCACCTGGAACACGCCGATGGCGTCCGCCCTGCACAGCATGTCGTAGACCGCCGGTTCCTCCTTGGGCAGGGTGGCCAGCGTCCAGGTCTCACCGAGGTGCGCCTCGATCATGTCGAACATGTACTGCACGGCGGCGAGCATGCCGAGTCCGAGCAGATCGAACTTGACCAGGCCCATCCACTCGCAGTCGTTCTTGTCCCACTGCAGCACGGTGCGGTTCTCCATGCGGGCGTGTTCGATGGCGCACACCTCACCGATCGGCCGATCCGTGAGCACCATGCCTCCGGAGTGGATGCCCAGGTGCCGCGGCGCGCGCAGCAGCTGCTCGGAGAGCGCGACGACGGCATCCGGGATGTCGTGATCGCCGGTGAACACCTCCGGGCCGTATCTCTCCACCTGCTTGGACCAGGCATCCTGCTGTCCCGTCGAATGCCCGAGAGCTTTGGCCATATCGCGCACCGCGTTCTTCGGCCGGTAGCTGATCACGTTGGCCACCTGGGCGGCGTTGCGTCTGCCGTACTTGTCGAACACGTATTGGATCACCTCCTCCCGTCGCCTGGCGTCGAAGTCCACATCGATGTCGGGCTCCTCCGGTCGCAGGCTGGAGAGGAAGCGCTCGAACGGCAGCTTGTACTGGATCGAGTCGACCGCCGTGATGCTCAGCGCGAAGCAGACGGCGGAGTTGGCGGCAGAGCCGCGGCCCTGGCACAGGATGCCCTTGCTGCGGGCGAACCGCACGATGTCGTGCACGATGAGGAAGTAGCCGGGGAAGTCCTTCTCCTCGATCACCTTCAGTTCCTGCTCCATGCGTGCCGTGACGGCTTCGGCGCTCGCGTGCGGATAGTCCGGCGGGTACTTCTCGGCCACTCCGCGCGCGACGAGCTCGCGCAGGTGGCTCATCGGTGTGTGTCCCTTGGGAACCTCCTGTTTCGGCAGTCGCGGCTTAGCGGATCTCAGCGCGAACGCGTGGCTTTCGGCGATGACGACCGTCTGCTCGATCGAACCGGGGTAGCGGGCGAATCGCCTGGCCATCTCCGCACCCGAGCGCATCCGCGAGGTGGCAGCGGCGGGCAGCCAGCCGTCGAGCTCGTCCAGGCTGCGCCTGGCGCGCACGGCCGCCATCGCCGTGGCGAGCGGACGCTCCGCCTTCGTGGCGTAGTGCACGAGACCTGTCGCGACGGATGCCAGCCCCTTGCGTCGCGCCAGTGCGTAGAGCGCGTCGTTGTGCACGGTGTCCAGCGGGGAGCCGGTGTCGAACAGTTCGACGACCACGTGCTCCGTGCCGAACAGCTCGATGAGCTCGTCCAGGGCACGGGATGCGGCGTCGAGGTCCGGCTCGGCGCTGCTGTCGCTGCTGCCCGTCAGTGCCTGCCGCACGGCGCCCTTGCGGCATCCGGTGAGCACCGTCCAGTGGCCGCCCGCCTGCTCGGCCAGCTGCCGCAGATCGTAGACGGGGCGGCCCTTTTCGGCATCCGGATGCAGCTGGGCATCCGTGATCGCACCGGCGAGGCGGTGATACCCCTCCTCGCCGCGGGCGAGCACGAGCAGGTGGGACCCCTGCGGATCCGCCTCACCGTTCTGCGGCTTGCTCAGACCGATCGACAGCTCTGCGCCGAACACCGTCTTCACGCTGGAGTGCGTCTCGGCCGCCTCCGCCAGGCGCACCACACCGTACAGCCCATCGTGGTCCGTGAGTGCCAGCCCGGTGAGTCTCAGTCGCGCGGCCTCTTCGATCAACCGTTCCGGATCGCTCGCCCCGTCGAGGAAGCTGAAGTTGGAGTGCGCGTGCAGCTCCGCGTACGGCACGTAAGGACCTGCCACCGGGACGATGCGCTCGCCTTGGTAGGTCCTGCGCTTCACACTTCGGGCCGGGGAGTCCAGCGCGGCGAGGCTGCCCTCCGGAGGGCGTCGGCCAGAGAGCGTGCGCTCCAGCTCGGACCACGGTATCGCGGGGTTCTTCCAGCCCATCAGCGCATCCCGCCAGTCATGGCGCTGTCTCAGTCATAGCGGGCCTCCAGCATCCATTCGCCGCGCTCGAGCAGCACGAGCCAGGCGCTGCCGGTCTCGTCGACGAGCTGCAGCCGGTTCATGCTGCGGGCGGCATCCGGATCCCACCAGCGCTCCTCGACCGGCCATGGTCCCGTCCATGCCGTCACCTGTGACGGAGCTCTGCCAGGAGCGGGGGAGAAGCGCGCGGGGTGCGCGGTGAGCATACCCGTCTCGTCCACGTCGATCGGCTCTCCGGATGCCGCCGTCACCGTGCATCGCACCGGCGGCGAGTAGACGGTGGCGGGCAACGGCGGTGGAAGGGCACCCGGCCACGGTTTCGCTGCGTCGACGGTCACGGCATCCGGAACCCGGTCGCCCCAGGGGACCAGAACGGAGCGGTCGGCGAGCAGACGTCCGCCGCCGATCGCCGCCGTGCCGACCGCGTCGTGCCCGAGCATGCTCTGCACCCTGGAGAGCGCGTGGTGCACGCGCTCGTCCGGTCCCGCGCCGAACAGGCCGTCTTCGTGGTTGCCGATCGCGTCGACCGATTCGGGGGCCACCGTCACCTGTACGACGGGGGAGTCCAGTCCGCTGTCGGTTCCTGTGCCCTGCAGCTGCCATCGCACCCGGTCGACCACGTCGGATGCCGTGAACCACCTGGGATGCAGCCACGTGCGTTCGCTGACCGCACCCGATTCGGCGAGCACGACGACGGTGATCGCCGTGGCGACGAGTTTCGCCGCCGTCAGGGATGCCACGAAGTCGTCGGCCGTTCGACGGAAGGCGAACGTGAGCTCGTCCACCCGTTCCAGTCCCGGCTCGAACTCGGCCTGACGCTCCAGCACCGCCTGCGGAGCACGCGGCACGACGGTGGTGCGTTCCGAACCGTTCGCCAGCGCGTGGGTGCGCACGCCGAGCTCGCCGAATCTGTCCTCCAGCTCGAGCGGGCCCAGCTTCGCCACGGCGCCCAGCGTGTCCAGGCTCAGCCGGTGCAGCAGCGTGACGTAGTCGGCGTCGTCGAGCACGTCGACCGGCAGCGGGGCGAGGAACTCCGCGGTGCGTCCCGATTCCACGATCAGGGTGCGGCTCGTGCCGAAGGTCACCCTTCCCGCTGCCCTCGCTGCCTGCTCCGCGGCGAACGGGCCATCGGCGATCCCCACGCAGGCATCCGGAGAGCCGTGCTCGGCAGCGACGCGCAGCAGTTCGGCGGCCGCGGCGTCTTCGCCCCCGTAATAGCGCGCCGGACCCCGCGCTCTCAGCGCACACAGCCCGGGCCGGATGGGCTGCACCCCGGGAACGGCCTGCTCGATCGCCGTGAGCAGCGGGTCGAACTCCCGCTGGTCGACGGACGCGTCGTAGTGCAGCACGGTCAGTGCCGAACAGCGTGCCTGCGCCTCTCGCACACGCAGTCCGCGCCGTACCCCATCGCGTCGCGCGGCGGCAGAGGCTGCGAACACCATTCCTTTGTCGATGAGCGCGATCGGATGCCCGTGCTCGGCCAGTCCCGCTGCCACCGCCGCCCGCACCGGCCAGTCCGGACACCACAGCACGATGCTGCGCCGGCCGGTGCGATCGGCGTCGCGTATCGCCATTCAGACCACCGCCTTCAGCGCGGGGAAGGTCTGCGCGGTCTTGTGCGATGGCGCACTCTGGTGACGCGACGTGGTATGCCGCGACGGTGTCGTCTCGTGCAGCCGTCCGTCCGGCGTCAGCAGGAGCTTCGCTCTGCGTTCCCGCCCCCACGATCTGCTCTCCACGGCGACCGTGAGCTCGCGCTCCGCCAGGTAGCCGTGCCCATCGCCGACACCGGCCCAACGGGCGGATGCCACGCCCACCCGCGCATCCACCCGTGGCCATGCGCCGCACACGAGGAGCACAGCACGGCGTTGCCGCAGCCTGGCCGCCAGCCTGGCCGCCTCCGCTTCGCCCACTCTCGAACCCGGCACGGTGACGACGACGCTCACCGCGTCGGCGAGCGCGGCGGTCACACTGAACCAGCGGTCGCCGGGATGCGGCACCAGCACGAGCCGGTCGAGGTCGACGCCCAGCCGTGCCGCTGCCTCTGCGCCGAACCCGGGCATACCCACCACGGCGCTCCACGCACCTTCAGCGCTCGGGCCGGCCAGCAACGCCATGACCAGGGAGGTGGCGCCCTGAACGGAGTAGACGCCGCCGGGCTGCAGGCCGCCGCCGGGGAGCAGAGGAGCCAGCACGGGATCGGTGCGCAGCACCCCGTCGTCGACACGGGCGCTTTCCAGCTCACCCATCCTGGAGCGGAGGCTGAGCAGTCGTTCCAGGTCTGCCTTTGCACGTTCGACGGCGGTATCGCCGGCATCGTGGATGACCGGCCGCACCGATCGCATCGGCGGGGGTGGGTACTCCGCCGGCAGATCGGAAACGAGAAGGGTCACCACTCCAGTTTCGAACGCATCTTCGAGACTGTCAAACATCAGCGGCGTGTCGTTTGCGACTTCTTCTTCGAAGATACGCTATGTGCTCGCGGCACGCGATAGCGCGCGGAAGCATCCTCTCATCACGCACCGACAGACGCAGGTGAGAAGCTGAACCAGTGTGGCAGATTCGCTCTCGACGACCACGTCGATGAATTGATCCAGGAGTTCGTCGCCTCCGGTGGCGACTACCGCGACTGGCGGCCGAGCTACTCGATAGCCCCGACGGACGTCGTGCCCATCGTCAGGGAACGCGTCGACAAACAGACCGGTGAGGTGCGGCGCAGCGTCGATGCCGCGGTCTGGGACTTCCATCCCGCGTTCATGCGCGACTCGAAACGCCCGAACTTCAACGCCCGTATCGAGACGGTCACCAGCAACGGACTCTGGAAGGGTGCGTTCGCAGCATCCAGAGCCATCGTCCCGATGCGCGGTTACTACGAATGGACCGGCGAGGCCGGCCACAAGCAACCCCATTTCCTGCACTCCGAGGCGGGCGGCCTTCTCGCCGCCGCAGGCATCTACACGGCCAGGAAGGTCGACGACGAATGGGTGGTGTCCACCGCGATCATCACCCGGCCGGCTCGCGACGCATCCGGTGAGATCCACGAGCGGATGCCGGTGTTCCTCGACCGCGATGTCTGGGAGGAGTTCCTCACCCCTGACAAGCTCGACGACGCAGTCAAGGAGCACATGGTGCAGCTTCTGACGGCGGAGTCAGACAAGGTCGCCGGCACGATCACGAGCTACGAAGTCGACCCCAAGGTCAACAGCTCCCGCACCGCCGACCCCGGCGATGCATCCCTCATCGAGCCCACGAGGCCCGCGGCATAGGCCGGCAACACACCGGGGAAACGCCTGTGGGTGCGCATCCGAGCGCATTGTGCCCCATTCGAGTCCTTCCGTAGCGAAGATCACTTCTCGAGCGTTTAATGCGGGGAACACCGATGGAGAGGACGAACGTGACCACGATTCGAGCGGCCATCAGCCAGACCACCTGGACCGGCGACAAAGAGTCCATGATCGTCAAGCACGAGGGATTCGCCCGCGACGCGGCGGCGCAGGGCGCACAGGTGATCTGCTTCCAGGAGCTGTTCTACGGGCCCTACTTCGGCATCACCGAAGACAAGAAGTACTACTCCTTCGCCGAACCGGCTGACGGGCCGACCGTGCAGCGCTTCGTGGCACTCGCTGAGGAACTGGGCCTCGTGATGATCCTGCCCATCTACGAAGAGGAGCAACCCGGCGTCTACTACAACACGGCCGTCGTCGTGGATGCCGATGGCGCCGTCCTCGGCAAGTACCGCAAGCACCACATCCCCAACCTCGACAAGTTCTGGGAGAAGTTCTACTTCCGTCCAGGCAACCTCGGATACCCCGTCTTCAAGACGGCCGTCGGACCGATCGGCGTGTACATCTGCTACGACCGGCACTTCCCGGAAGGGTGGCGCGAGCTCGGCCTGGCCGGCGCGCAGATCGTCTTCAACCCGAACGCGACCAAACCGGGGCTCAGCAACCGCCTGTGGGAGGTCGAGCAGCCTGCCGCTGCGGCCGCGAACGGCTACTTCGTCGCCGCGCCCAACCGGGTCGGCCGGGAAGACAACGAGTACGGAGACCTGGCGGTCGACTTCTATGGATCCAGCCAGTTCGTCGACCCGCGCGGGAACGTCATCGGCGGATACGGCTCGAGTGAGCACGAAGAGCTCGTCATCCGCGATCTCAACCTCGACCTCGTGCGGCAGACGCGCGACGACTGGCAGTTCTACCGAGACCGGCGCCCCGAGTCGTACACGGGCATCCCGAAGCCGTAGGAGACACGATGAAGACGCTCATCACCGGCGGTACCGTGGTCAGCTCGACCGGACGGGCGGCCGCCGACGTGCTCGTCGACGGGGCGACCATCGTCGCCGTCCTCGAGCCGGGCTCGCAGTTGCTGGGCTCCGACCTGAAGGCATCCGTCGACACCGTCATCGACGCCAGCGGAATGTACGTCATCCCCGGCGGAATCGATCCGCACACGCACATGGAGATGCCGTTCGGCGGCACGAACGCCAGCGACACCTTCGAGACCGGCACCAGGGCAGCAGCGATCGGCGGAACGACGACCGTCATCGACTTCGTCACGCAGTATCCCGATCAGAACGTGCTCGACCAGTACCACCTGTGGCACGAGAAGGCGGCGGGGAACTGCGCGATCGACTACGGGTTCCACCAGATCCTCTCCGACGTGCAGGACTCGTCGCTGATCGCAATGGACGAGCTCGTGAACGAGGGCGTGACGAGTTTCAAGCTGTTCATGGCGTACAAGGGCGTGTTCCTCTCCGACGACGGGCAGATCTTCCGGGCGTTCCAGAAGGGTGCCGAGAACGGCGCGCTGATGATGATGCACGCCGAGAACGGTTCGGTCATCGATGTGCTCGTGCAGCAGGCGCTCGCCGCAGGCGACACCGGCCCCGTGTACCACGGGCTCACCCGCCCGTGGCAGATGGAGGAGGAAGCCACGCACAGGGCCATCATGATCGCCGACGTGGCCGGTACGCCGCTGTATTTCGTGCACGTGAGCGCGAAGCAGGCCGTTGAACAGATCGCCGCCGCGCGTCACCGAGGGTCGAACGTGTTCGGCGAGACGTGCCCGCAGTACCTCTATCTCAGCCTCGAGGACCAGCTGGGCGCGCACAGCGACCGGTGGGGCGACTTCGAGGGAGCGAAGTGGGTGGCCTCACCGCCGCTGCGCTCGAAGCACGAGGGACACATCGAGGAGCTCTGGCGCGCTCTGCGCACGAACGAGCTCCAGCTCGTCTCCACGGATCACTGCCCGTTCTGCATGAAGGACCAGAAGGAGCTGGGGCTGGCCAGCTTCGCGAAGATCCCGAACGGCATCGGCACCGTTGAGCATCGGATCGACCTGCTGTACCAGGCTGTCGCGACGGGCAAGATCTCGCTCGAGCGTTTCGTCGAGATCACCTCCACGACGCCCGCCCGGATGTTCGGTCTGTACGGGCGCAAGGGCGTGATCCAGCCCGGCGCGGACGGCGACGTCGTCGTCTACGACCCGAACGGTCACACCACCATCTCGGCCGCGACGCACCACATGAACCTCGACTACTCCGCGTGGGAGGGCTTCGAGATCGACGGCCGGGTGCAGACGGTGCTGTCGAAGGGCAAGGTCATCGTCGACGACGGCGAATACGTCGGTTCCAAGGGCGACGGCGTCTTCCTCAAGCGCGGGCTGAGCCAGTACCTGGTGTGACGAGAGAGGCATCCGCTCATGGAGTTCGGCGTCGTTCTGCAGACCGATCCGCCCGCGAGCCGGGTGGTGCATCTCGCCGAGCTCGCAGAGCAGTACGGCTTCAGCCACGCGTGGACGTTCGACTCGCACCTGCTCTGGGAGGAGCCGTACGTCATCCACTCCCAGATCCTCGCCCGCACGCACCGCATCAAGGTGGGACCCTTCGTCACGAATCCGGCTACACGGGATTGGACGGTGACGGCATCCGTCTTCGCCACGCTCAACGAGCTGTACGGCAACCGCACGGTCTGCGGCATCGGCCGAGGCGACTCGGCAGTGCGCGTCACGAACGGCAAGCCGGTGACGATGGCCGAACTGCGCGAGGCGATCC